>WNGC01000513.1_pt1 | contig 53037 bp, 34 predicted proteins | sample 5400051 | NCBI WGS metagenome assembly WNGC01 (sample SAMN13153368, study PRJNA577476) | soil metagenome | isolation source: 20 cm soil or saprolite under grassland replicate 2 | place: USA:California | collected 2016-06-15
TTGCGACGCGAATTTTCGCCGAGGAAAACGCGGGTAACTGGTTCGAACCGCTAAGTCACATCCCCATCGAATATACGGCAGAAGATGCTTTTGTGGGCGATGGTGACGTCGAACGCGGACCACACAAGAGTGTGCGCGATTTCGATGAAAACGATTCGATCCTGCACGTGATATTCACTCCCCGAATTAAACCTGGCGTTTTACGGATTGGCGCGCAGTGGGAACGATTCTCGTTTGGCCTTCCCGATGGTGCACCACTCCCAGACACACTGCAGTCAGTGGGCCTGGTCATGGGACTCGACATGCAATTTTCTGATTCGATTATCGTGAGGGCTGAAGGCCAGCCCGGTGTGTACGATACCGAGTTCGATAATTTGGGGTGGGACAGTTTCAATTTTCCCTTCTACGCAGGCGGCACTTACATTTACAGCCCTAATCTGCAGCTCGTGCTCGGTGTCAGCGTCGATATCGAACGCAAATACCCGGTTCTTCCCGCCGCTGGAATTCGCTGGAAAATAGCCCCGCAATGGCTCCTCGATGCCGTGCTCCCAACTCCGCGTTTCGAGTACGAAATGAGCAAGGACGTGTCGCTGTATGTAGGGGCAAATCTGAAGCAAACCAGTTACCGTGTACCTGACGATTTCGGGGATACACACGGAATGCCGAGGCTCAATCACACGATCCTGACCTACAGCGAGATTCGGACCGGCGGAGGCTTCGATTGGAAAATTTCACCGGTCGTGACATTCACGGGCGAGGTCGGTTACCAGCCTTACAGGAACTTCGATTTTTATCGCGCTGAGGTGCGCTACCACCAGGACGGCGGTGCACCGTACGGAATGATTTCATTGCACGGCGCATTCTAGGTGTGGCCGGTATCGTGATGCCAGACGGGTCACCGCCCCCGGGCTACGACAACGGAGTTTCATCGCAAGGTCTTATCGAGCGCCCCGATCTTGCGAGTTTCGGGCCAACGGAACGCAACACCCAACACGACCAGAATTGTTCCAATGCCTCCCGCAACGACGGAAATCACCGGACCAAACAACGCAGCCGTCAATCCTGATTCCAGTGCGCCGAATTCGTTCGATGTGCCGATAAAAATATTATTTACCGACGAAACGCGTCCGCGCATTTCATCTGGTGTGACCAGTTGCACGATGGAACCACGAATGATCACGCTCACGCTATCGAACGCGCCGACAAGAAATAAAAGCCCGAGCGATAACCAGAAGATTTTGGAAAAGCCAAACAGAACGGTGGCAATTCCAAACCCGGAGACACACCAGAGTAATGCTCGACCCGCGTGCTTCATTGGAGGCAAATGCGCCACCACCATCGCGATCCCAAAGGCTCCGATCGCCGGCATCGCTCGCAGCCAGCCAAGGCCAACCGGTCCGCAGTGCAGAATCTGATCTGCGAAAATCGGCATCAATGCGGTCGCGCCGCCCAGCAGAACCGCGAACAAATCCAACGTGATCGTCGCCAGGATTACTTTTCTGCGAAACACAAACCTGAGTCCTGCCATGAGACTTTTCCACGTGCTTGCCTCACTCCGGTCTCGCCGCTGGTTGCTGCGCCGAATTGGAAGAACCAGAAGAAAAAAACAAAACGCGCACAGTGCATCCAGCAGATACACAAACGGAAACCCGATGTAGGCGACCAGCAAGCCACTGAAAGCCGGCCCTACAACTGATCCAATTTGGAAAACACTGTTATTCCAGGTGACCGCGTTTGCAAAAGCATCACGAGAAATCAGCGTAGGAAAAAATGAGCTGCGTGCTGCCCAACTGAATGTGCGCGCTACCGCTCCGAGAAAAAGAAGAAGATAGATCAACGGAACCGACGCGTCGTCGAAATGGAAGATTGGATGATGCCGTTCAAAGATCGCGGCGATCTCTGCCAGGACGCGATTGCTTTCGCGCAACGGAGCGATCGCAGGAATGGCGAGATGTTTCCAGGAAACCAGGGCCAGCGCGATTGAGGTGAGCACGCTAAAGATTTGCGAGATTAGAATCATGCGTTTTCGACTGAACCGGTCCGCCAAATGGCCGGCAGGCAAAGAGAGTGTGACAACCGGGACGGCAATAACCAGTCCAACAAGTCCAAGTGCAGTGGCTGAATGAGTGCGCGCATAAACTTCCCATTCCACCGCCACGGCCAGCATCAAACGGCCGGTAATCGAAAGTAGATTACCGGCTGTGAACAAGCTGAAATCGCCAGAACGGAAGGCCGCATACGGATCATGCGCTCGACGTTCCAGTTGGACAGGCGGGGGAACCGCCGGACGTGCACCTTCAGGCGATTGATAGGAACTTGAATCGACTCGTCGGGGCATGGTCGAGCGCGTTCAGTCGAACACGCGCACGAGATTGTAGATTGAGCAGCGAACACCGCAACCTGATGCAAAGAATTTGCAGAAATTCTGCCGATTTTTCTTCCATTCTCCAAAATAGATGCGGTAGAGTCGGCGCCTTCAGAGGAAAATGGATAACATCATCGAGGCGAGAGAACTGCAGATAGAGCGCAAACATTTCTACGTGGAGCTCCGTGAGAACGAGCGCGGGAGGTTCTTGCGCATCACAGAAGAAGCTCACGGCCGCCGCAACAGCATCATCGTGCCGAGTACCGGTGTCGACGACTTTACGGCGACAATTGCTGAAGTTCTGACGAACAACGAAGGCGCACCAGCTTAAACGGCTGGACTGCTTGGGTCGGCTTTCTGAGCAGCCAGGTCGGCTGCAACGATTTCTGACCTCTAAACAACACGACTCTTTGGGTTTTCAGGATCGTTGACAGGGCGACACCCGAAACTACTTTGGCCCGTTCGTTCCTTGTCGATTTTGTCCCATCCTTGAATATGGCCAGAAGACGCAAATCTATTGTTCGAAAATCAATTCGGCGCGTGGCGAAAAGACCCAATTTGCCAACGACTCGCCGCGTCCGTGTAAGAAAAACGAAAAAGCCGCGTTATGTTTATTACTTCGGCGACGGCCACGCGGATGGATCAGGTGGGATGAAAGCGTTGCTGGGCGGTAAAGGCGCAAATCTTCACGAGATGACGCGGATCGGCCTGCCGGTGCCACCGGGGTTCACCATTACGACCGGAGTATGCACTCACTTTTACGCTCATAACCGGAGTTACCCGCGAGAGCTCGAGGCGGAGATGGCAGCGGCGCTGGCAAAAGTCGAAAATTCGGTTGGGAAAGAATTTGGCGACAAAGAGCGGCCTTTGCTCGTTTCCGTGCGATCCGGCGCGCGGGATTCTATGCCCGGAATGATGGACACCATCCTGAACCTGGGCATGAATGACGAGGTTGTCGCAATTGTCGCGAAAAAAACAAACAACGCGCGTTTTGCGTGGGATTCCTACCGCCGTTTCCTGCAAATGTACGGCGATGTGGTCATGGGCGTCCAGAAACGGCCGGGCGAAGACCACGAACCATTTGAAGCAGTCATCGAGCATCTAAAGGATGAACGCTACGGCAAACACGACTTCCCGGACGTCAGATTGACGGTCGCCGACCTCAAAGAGCTTGTGGAGCGGTTTAAAGCGTTGATCAAAGGGCGCACGGGGAAATCGTTTCCGCAGGATCCGAAAGCGCAGCTTTGGGGCGCGATCGGCGCGGTTTTTGGCTCGTGGATGAATGATCGCGCGATTGTTTATCGTCGGAAATACGGCATCCCGCGCGAGTGGGGAACAGCCGTGAATGTGCAAACGATGGTGTTCGGAAACATGGGGGAAACGAGCGCAACGGGAGTCGCATTTACGCGGGATCCGGCGACCGGTGAAAAAGTCTTTTATGGCGAGTATTTGATAAACGCCCAAGGCGAAGACGTCGTAGCAGGCGTACGCACGCCTCACCCAATTGCCGATTTGGCGAAAGAAATGCCGGCGGCTCATAAAGAGCTGATGAAAGTCCGCGCCATCCTTGAACGTCATTTCAAGGACATGCAGGACCTGGAGTTCACTGTGGAGGAAAATCGCCTCTACATTCTGCAGACTCGCAACGGGAAGCGCACCGGCCATGCCGCCGTGCGTATTGCCGTCGACATGGTCGGTGAAAAATTAATCACGAAAAAAGATGCGGTACGCCGTATCCCCGCGGATTCACTTGCACATCTCCTGGCCCCGATTTTTGACCGGCAATCAGCGAGACAAGCAAAGAAGATCGGTACCGGTTTGGCGGCTGGCCCGGGAGCGGCTTGCGGGCGCGTTGTGTTTAGTGCGGAAGAAGCGGTCGTCCGCTCGGAGAAAGGTGAGAAAGTAGTCCTTGCGCGCATTGAAACTTCGCCGGAAGACCTCCGCGGCATGATTGCTGCCGAAGGCATTCTAACGTCGCGCGGCGGCGTCTCGTCGCACGCGGCCCTGGTCGCCCGGCAAATGGGAAAAGTATGTGTGTGCGGCGCAACGGGAATCCAAATCGATTACCAAAAACGCACACTCAGCGCCAACGGCACCACGTTAAATCGAGGCGATTATATCTCCATCGATGGAACCGCGGGAGAGGTTTTTGCTGGCGAAGTGGCAACTGCACCGTCCGAAATCGTTCAGGTGCTGGTCGATCGTTCACTCGGTCCAAAGAAAAGTATCGTTTACGGGGAGTATGCAAAGCTCATGAAGTGGACGGATCAATTTCGCATCCTGGGCGTGCGCACAAACGCGGACACACCTGAGCAGGTAACAAACGCCGTCGCCTTCGGGGCGGAAGGTATCGGGCTTTGCCGAACAGAGCATATGTTTTTCGAGGGCAATCGGATTGACGCGATGCGTGAGATGATTCTCGCCGGTACGAAGGATGAGCGGGCACGCGCACTGGCCAAACTACTTCCGTATCAGCGTGCTGATTTCATTGGCATCTTCAAGGCGTTAAAAGGATTGCCCGCCACCATTCGTTTCCTCGATCCACCGCTCCACGAATTTTTGCCTAACGATCACGCCCAGCAAAACGAACTCGCGAACAAGCTTGGCGTCGCCGTTGAGCAAATCGCCCGTCGTGTGCACGAACTCCATGAATTTAATCCGATGCTCGGCCATCGGGGTTGCCGCCTTGGGATCGTTTATCCTGAAATTTCCGAAATGCAGGCACGCGCGATTTTTGAGGCTGCAGCTGAAGTGCAAGCCAAGGGAATCAAAGTCCGCCCCGAAATCATGATTCCGCTGGTCGGATTCCCGCGCGAACTGAAGCTTCAAATCGAAATCGTTCGCCGCGTCGCCAGTGATGTTGCGAAGGAAACGAATACGAAATTCAATTACCTTGTGGGAACGATGATCGAAATCCCGCGCGCCGCGCTAGTGGCCGATCAGATCGCGCGCGACGCCGAGTTCTTCAGTTTCGGCACGAACGATCTCACCCAAACGACGCTGGGAATGAGCCGGGACGATTCCGGGAGTTTCCTTCCCGCTTACGCCGAGCTTGATATCGTCGATTCAAATCCCTTCGCGTCGATCGATCAGAAAGGCGTGGGTCGTCTAATGGAAATAACGCGCGACCTCGGGCGCAAGACCCGGCCTAACATCAAACTGGGAATTTGCGGCGAACACGGCGGCGAACCCGCAAGCGTCAAGTTTTGTCACCGCCTCGGTTTGGATTACGTCAGTTGCAGTCCATTCCGGATTCCTATTGCGCGATTGGCAGCTGCGCAGGCAGCACTCGAAAGTTAAAGGTTTGACCACGTTTCGGGACATCGAAGCAGCGCGCAAACGCATTGCGGACGCAGTCTACTGTTCGCCTTGTCCGCCTTCCATTCCGCTGAGCGAAATCACCGGCATGAAAGTTTTCTGCAAGCTCGACAACTTGCAGCGCACGGGAAGCTTCAAGGAACGGGGCGCGCGCAATGCGCTCGCGCAACTGTCGCACGATCAACAGAACCGCGGAGTCATCGCTGCGTCAGCGGGTAACCACGCTCAAGCACTCGCGTATCAGGGCCGATTGCTTGGCATTCCCGCGACAGTGGTCATGCCAAAATTCGCGCCTCTCATAAAAGTGAGCACGTGCCAGCAACTCGGTGCAACAGTCGTTTTGCACGGGGAAGATTTCGGCGAAGCCAAAGCGTATGCGCATGAGATCGCGAAGGAAAAAAGCCTGGCATATATCGACGGTTACGATGATCCCGCGATCATTGCGGGCCAGGGAACGATGGGACTGGAGATCGTTGAGCAAATTCCCGACCTTGAGGCTGTAGTTGTCCCCGTAGGGGGAGCCGGTTTGCTCGCTGGCGTTTCGTTGGCCGTAAAAAATCTGCGACCACACGCGAAAATTATCGCTGTTGAAGCAGAAAACGTGGCCAGTTATTCAGCTGCACTTGAAGGAGGGAAGCCAAGTAAAATTGCGATGCGTCCGACGCTCGCAGACGGGCTCGCCATTCCGCAGGTCGGCGCGAATGCATTCCAAATTGCGAGGCCACTTGTCGACGTAACGATTACCGTAAGCGAGGAACAAATCGCTCTGGCAATTCTCCGTCTGGTTGAACTGGAAAAAAGCGTTGTTGAAGGAGCTGCGGCCACACCGCTGGCTGCGTGTATGTCCGGAAAGTTAAAAGAGCTCGCCGGCAGGCAAGTGATTTTGTTGCTTTGCGGTGGCAACATTGATCCCAATGTGCTCAGTCGTGTCATCGAGCGCGGCCTCGTCGCGGATGGCAGACTTGGCCGGTTCACTGCCGTGATCAGCGATCGGCCCGGCGGGTTGGCTGACCTGGCGGCGCAGATTGCTTCGACAGGAGCAAGTGTCAAGCAAGTCGTGCACGATCGCGCTTTCGCCAGCCCGGACGTCTCAGCTGTGAACGTTCGTTGCACGGTCGAAACCCGCAACCATCAACATTTGGCCGAGCTCCGCGGCCCCACCGGTCCGAGCCGGACTGGCATCAGGCGCCCCGCCAAACTTGAAGCGCGATTCGCTTTCCGTAGTCTGCCCCATGCAACGGCGTGAAAAAACAATCGACCCGAATTCGTTCGCGCGCCGCCACATTGGTCCGAACGAAGACGAGGTGCGCGTCATGCTGCGCGAGGTCGGCTTCGAAGATCTTGATTCCCTGGTTGAAGCCGCCGTTCCAAAGAATATCCGGTTCGATCGACAACTGAACCTGCCCCAACCGAAATCGGAGACGGAAGCGCTCGCCGAACTCCGCGGGATTTCCAGAAAGAACAAGATCGCGCGCTCATTTGTCGGCTGTGGCTATTCCGATTGCGTTACGCCGCCAGTTATCCAACGAAACATTCTTGAGAACCCGGGCTGGTACACCGCTTACACACCTTATCAGGCCGAACTCGCGCAAGGCCGGCTCGAAGCCCTCCTCAACTTTCAAACGATGATCACCGATTTGACTGGGCTCGAGATCGCCAATGCTTCGCTCTTGGATGAAGCGACTGCGGCGGCCGAGGCAATGACGCTTTGCCATGCGGTCGTTCCGAATCGCAAAACGTTTTTTGTCGCTAACAATTGTCATCCGCAAACGATCGCCGTTGTTCAGACACGAGCGAAACCGCTAGGGATTACAGTTAAGACTGGGGATTATTCGCGTTTCAAATTCGACGACACCGTTTTTGGCGCGCTAGTCCAGTATCCGGCCACTGATGGCGCGATTTACGATTACACGAATTTCATTAAGCAGGCACATGACGCCGGCGCGCTGGTGGTAGTCGCAGCCGACATCCTGGCGCTGACACTACTGAAACCGCCTGGAGAATTTGGGGCCGATGTTGCGGTCGGAAACACGCAACGCTTCGGCGTTCCGCTCGGGTTCGGTGGACCACACGCGGCATATTTCGCCACTCGCGATGAACATAAACGCCACATGCCGGGCCGACTGGTAGGCGTTTCGCACGATGCAGACGGCCGACCTGCGTATCGACTCGCACTGCAAACGCGCGAGCAACACATCCGTCGCGACAAAGCCACGAGCAACATTTGCACGGCGCAGGTTCTCCTGGCTGTCATCGCTTCGATGTATGCCGTGTATCATGGCCCAGGGGGTCTCCGCGCAATCGCCGAGCGCGTGCATCGCCTAACAAGTCGACTTGCCGATGGTCTGCGCGCGCTTGGCTTGAGTATTACGCACGAAAATTTCTTCGATACAATTCGCGTCGAGGTTGATTCGAGCGAAGCCATTTTGGATCACGCGGAAAAAGCGGATTGCAACCTGCGCGCACTTGGCCCGCATGCTGTCGGTATTTCGATCGACGAAACGACAACCTCACGCGACATCGAGCTCTTGATGTCAATCTTTCGCGGCACAGCCGTGCGCGATTTCGCCGATGACGAACTGGGCGAGCCGCCAATCCGCATTCCGCAATCCGCAATGCGGAATTCCAAGTTTCTCAATCACCCTGTCTTCAACACGCATGACACCGAGACGGAAATGCTGCGTTATCTCAAAAAGCTCGAATCACGAGACCTTTCGCTGACGATGTCGATGATCCCGCTTGGTTCGTGCACGATGAAATTGAATGCCACAGCGGAGATGTTTCCGATTTCGTGGCCTGAAATTTCCAAGCTCCATCCGTTCGCGCCAAATGAACAGACCACTGGCTATGCCGAGATTTGCGAGCAACTCGAAAATTGGCTTGCCGAAATCACTGGGTTCGACGCGATTTCATTGCAGCCAAATGCCGGATCGCAGGGCGAGTACGCAGGTCTGCTGGCCATCCGCGAGTATCACGCGTCGCGCCACGAAGCCCATCGCAATATTTGCCTCATACCGACCTCGGCTCACGGCACGAACCCGGCGAGCGCAAACATGGCTGGGTTTAGGGTAGTCTCCGTCGCCTGCTTGAAGGATGGAGACATCGATCTTGCCGATTTGCGCGCCAAAGCCGAGGAGCATGCCCGCGATCTCGCCGCGCTGATGGTGACCTACCCCTCAACGCATGGCGTCTTTGAACCTACGATTCGCGAAATCTGCGACATTGTGCACGCCCATGGTGGCCAGGTTTACATGGACGGCGCAAACATGAATGCTCAGGTCGGCCTTTGCCGACCCGGAGACTATGGCGCCGATGTTTGTCATTTAAATTTACATAAAACATTCTGCATTCCGCACGGCGGCGGCGGCCCGGGTATCGGGCCGATTGGTGTGGCAAAGCATCTGGCGCCCTATCTTCCGCGAGAATTCATCCTCGATCCTGAAACCGGCCGAATCCTGTTTGGTGAAGGAGAACGTGGAAAGCGTCCACCCGTTGGGGGCGGCTCCAACCACCGTCACGGAGGAGGGAAAGGCGGCAACATTTCTGCCGCGCCTTATGGCAGCGCCAGTATTCTAACGATTACGTGGATGTACGTCCGCATGATGGGCGCCGCGGGATTGAAACGCGCAAGTGAGATCGCGATCCTGAACGCCAATTACATTGCCAAACGGCTCGATCCTTATTTTCCCGTACTTTTCAAAGGCAAACGCGGACTCGTTGCACATGAATGCATCGTCGACCTTCGCCAGTGGAAGAGCGTAGGCATCGAAGTGGAAGATGTCGCAAAACGATTGATGGATTACGGCTTTCACGCGCCAACGGTCTCCTGGCCAGTCGCGGGGACAATGATGATCGAGCCTACCGAGAGTGAACCAAAACACGAACTCGATCGTTTTTGCGACGCGATGGTCTCGATCCACGCAGAGATGAAAGCCATCGCCGACGGGAAACAGGATCGACAAAACAACTTGCTCAAGAACGCGCCGCATACCGCGCGGCAAATGGCTTCGGGAAACTGGGACCGCCCGTACACGCGCGAGCAGGCAACTTTTCCCGCGCCTTGGACTCGCGAACATAAATTCTGGCCAGCCGTCGCGAGGATCGACAACGTTTACGGCGACCGGAACTTGTTCTGCTCGTGTCCACCGGTCGAAGAATTCCAGAACGGGTAGCACACTCGCCTCGCGTGTTGGTTTCGGCGTCGAGCCGAAACACTTTTTCAGTCGGCGTCGCTTGGCTTGGAAGGCCTACACGAAGGAAGTTCGCGATGGTGGGAACGCGTTCGCCGGCACGCGAAATGAGCGCTACGCTTCGGGTGCGAGCTCGGGAGCGGCGACAACGCGTGTCGGGACAAGCCTTAATCCCGGGCCTGTGGCTTCTTCAGCCGCAGGACCGGCTTCGTGGTATTCGGCGTCGCTGTTGACCTGCCAGAGATCGTAAAGCTTCGTGTCCGCGAGAATATTTTCCACGCACAACATTGCAGTCATCATCGCGTGGTCCTGATTGTTGTATTTGTGCATGCCGTTGCGGCCGACGAGGTGCAGGTTCGGGTAACGGCTGTCCAGTTCCTGACGGATCGTGGCGACGTGCCGTGCGTAATCGTCGTCGTAAACGGGATAAGCTTTCTTTTGGCGAACTACGCAGCCGTCGACAAAGTCCACTTCCCTCGCCAATCCGATTTGAACTAGCTCGCGCTTCGCCAATTCAATTAAATCATTATCGCTCGAATCCCACAGTCCATCGTGTTCGAAGCAGAAATATTCGAGTCCGTAACAAACTTTGTCTGCTTCGGGCACCATCTCCGGCGACCAGGAGCGGAAGTTTTGGACACGGCCAACTTTAACGCTCGGATCGTGAATGTAGATCCAGTTGTCATCAAACATTTGTCGGTCTTTCAGGATCAACATCACTGTGATGAAATCGCGGTATTTAAGACTTTCGGCAGCGCGCTTTGTTCGCTCGCTGACGCTGGGTGACAATCCGCAGACCAACTCTCGCATCGGGGCCGATGAAATGACGTGTTCCGCTTCAATCCCTTGCGACTCGCCTTTTTGATTCTTGTACTCGACCGTCCAACTGCCGGAGGTCTCGTCGTAGGAACAGCGAGTTACCCGGCAGGCCATCTCTAGCTTGCCGCCCAGCGCTTTCGTCTTTTCCGCGCACGCCTCCCACATCATGCCGGGACCTCTTCGTGGATAGCGAAACGAATTAATCAGCGTCTTGATCACTTTTGTGCGGTCCCCGTTATAACGTTGCGGAACTAATGCATTCCTGATGGCGCTGCCGAGCGAAAGTCCTTTGATGCGCTGCGCCGCCCAGTCGGCCGAGATCTCCTTGCAGCTCATGCCCCAAACTTTTTCAGTGTAACTCTTGAAGAACGTGTTGAAGAGCCGTTTGCCGAATTGATTGCTTACCCAATCTTCGAAATTGCGTGGATTGCGCACTGGAAACAGGCGTGCTTTCATCCATGAAAGAACGCAGACCGCGGATCTGAAGACGCCCAGCCTGAGCAGCGCTTCAAACGGCTTTAATGGATAGGAGAAAAATTTGCCGGAGTAAAAGATGCGCGAGGACCGCGGTCGCACGAGCATGTCGTTAGGCAAAATTTCCGTCCACAGATCTTCGACAGCTTTGGATTTGGAAAAGAAACGGTGCCCGCCAATGTCGAAGTGAAAACCTTTGTAAGTCGCCGTCCGCGAAATTCCGCCGACATAAACGGGATCAGCTTCCAAAACAACGACCTCGACTTCTTCCTTCGACAGAAGATAGCCCGCCGTTAAACCCGCAGGGCCTGCGCCGATAATGACGACCTTTGTTTTCATCTTCTTCTAGGCAACCCAGTTGCCTCGGGTGAAATTCCAGACGTACCAGCCCTGTACGCATAGCCCAGCGGCGCTCAGCAGCGCCACGGCCGCAGTGCCGAATCCCCTAACGAACACTGGCGACGTGCGAAATTGACTCAGGAAATTTAAGAGCGCCAGCACTATCAATGCGTGCACGCAAAATTCGTAGCGGAGCATGCTTTCCATATCCACGCAGGCAACTCCGCTGGCGGAGAGATAATAGATCACAAAGGCGCAGAAATAGATGCCGGCACGAATTGGCAAACCGCACTGTCTACGGAGCGATGATTCGCAAGCGGCGATGCCAACAAAAAGCACGGCGCCCAACGTCATCGATATTTGGCTCGCCTCCGTCGGATCGTTCAGCGCCGGAACAAACCAGCGATAACTAGAGGGCTTAAACACCGCCAGATAATCGGGAACGATTCCCCAGCCGGCCGCCTGCGTGAGCATATAAATGTCCCAGTGGCCCCAGCGCAGTTGAGAATAAGTAAAGAATCCTACGGCGCCGAAACTTGCCACCAGCGTCATGGCGATCGCGGGCTTCGCCTTGCGAAACCATGGCAACGGCTCAAGTAAGCTGCGCCATCCGGTTTGAAATGCCGAGCGCACCAGAGGAAATGCCGCGCATACAATTCCAACAATCCGCGTTGCCGACATCACGATACCGTGAGCAACTGCCCAGACCCCCGCGGATCGTCCTTCCGTCGTACTCCAATAAATGAAACCCAGCAGCGACATCAGAAACAGGGATTCTGAGTAGGCGCTAATCAGAAAGAACGCGGCAGGATGAGCGGCGATCAATAACGCGCCGCAAATTTTGAGCGCCGGCGAAATATTCCAGCGCCTGCAAAAAAGAAAGAAATAACTCCAGAACCCCCAGGCAGCGAGCTGTGCCGTGACCAACAGGGCAGTCCGAGTACTGATGTTAAGTCCGTAGCGAACCCCTGCGGCAATCACAGGATAAGCGGGAAAAAAAGCGACGTTTGATACTTCCATCACCTTGTGATCGATGGGTGGCACAATGGTCTGGTATCCGCGATCGACTATGTTCATAAACCAATAACTATCGTGCTGGACCAGCGTGGCGTACCGCTCGGAAAAGGAACCTTCCGGCGCAAGGAGGCCCATCGCCATCACGAGTTGCAGCAGGGTAATGATGAGTCCCGCGAGCAAAGGCCTCAGCAACCAAAGCGTGCGGGTCATTACATGATAATCGCCGCCCGCGGCCTCTTTGTTCGTGAAGGCTTCGGTATTACCGAGAGCCGCATCGTTAGTAAGGGCCGAGAATGCGGAGAGTGCAACGAGCCCGCAGGAGCGTGAAGGAGTTTCCGGAGAGGCAATTTCGGGTTGCATTGTTTTTAAAACGTGTCGGCTGGCTTGCGTGGGGGAATTTGACGGTGATTGCGGCTCGTTTATTCGCAAGGCCAACGCTTGGCCTTTTTCAGATTTGGCGATTTGCGCGCTTCATTCGACAGCCACCAAGGCGACTATTTATGGCGCCGAAATTACGAGAACGATCTCGCCTTTGGGCGGGTGGGCCTCATAATGCGCTAGGAGCTCACCGGATGTGCCGCGCCGGAATTCCTCGAATTTTTTCGTCAGCTCTCGCGCAACGCAAAGTTGCCGATCTGGCATGATACCGATGCAGGCGGCCAGCGTCTTGGTTAATCGATATGGCGATTCAAAAAAGATCACTGTTTCATTGCGTTCGACAGCGGCTCGCAACTCGCGCTCGCGTTGTCCACTTTTCACCGGAAGGAATCCGCGGAAGCAAAATTTGTCAGTCGAAAATCCGGACCCGACCAGAGCGGTGAGTATCGACGATGGCCCAGGGATGATTGTAAACGCAAGCTCCCGTTTGATGCATTCCCGAACGAAGCGTAATCCCGGATCGGATAGTCCCGGCGTTCCGGCATCCGTGATCAGCGCAATGTTTTCGCCACTCGAGAGGCGTTCCACGAGTTCCGCCGTCCGCATCGCTTCATTGTGCTCATGATAACTAGTGAAGGGTTTCTTGATACCAAAGTGCTTCAGTAACATTCCGGAATGCCGTGTGTCCTCAGCGGCGATTAGATCGACTGATTTCAGGATCTCCAGCGCGCGTAACGTGATGTCGCCCAAATTGCCAATCGGTGTCGCAACCACGTAAAGCATCGCCTATCATCGAATCAAAATTGATCTTCCGCCATCGATCGCGGAGAAAAGCGTGAGTTTCCGACAAAGCCAACTGTTTAACAAAAAACGAATCCCTAACGGAGGTCTAAAATGACAAGAAGCCCTTATCTGTTGATGTTGGTTCCACTGGCATTGATCGGCTGCGCAGGAGAACCAACGACGGTTACAACGACTACGACTACGCAAGAAGTAACAACCACCGGTCCGGCTCGCCAGGTGGTCGTGACCAGAGCTCCGCCACCGGTTCGCATTGAAACCCAGACGGTGGCCCCCGGACCAGGATACGTTTGGACGGGCGGTTATTGGCGATGGACGGGCGCCGACTACGTCTGGGTGCCGGGCACTTGGGTCGTCCGTCCAAGACCGACGGCGGTTTGGGTTGCAGGTCACTGGCTGCGTCGTCCTGGCGGCTGGGTCTGGATTTCCGGCCATTGGCAGTAAAACAATAAGATCGCGCCGACTGGCGTTTGTCAGGAGGATACAAATCTATGTCGCTGTAGCGAGAACGTCCCGCTCGAACAGCGACTACCAGCCGAGAACTTTGGCAAAAATCAATGGTGCTACGATCGTGGCGTCGGATTCGATGATGAACTTCGGTGTATCGATATTCAGTTTGCCCCAGGTGATTTTCTCGTTAGGCACTGCGCCGGAGTACGATCCGAAGCTGGTCGTGGAATCGCTGATCTGACAAAAGTAGCCCCACTCGGGCACTGGCGTTGTTACCACGTCCTGATTTAGCATGGGCACAACGCAGATGGGGAAATCGCCTGCTATGCCGCCGCCGATCTGGAAAAACCCAATTGACCAATTCTGCGACGTCTGGCGATACCATTCAGCGAGCGCGATCATATATTCGATGCCGGAGCGAACCGTATGCACGTCGGCAATCGCACCGGTGATGCAGCGCGCAGCATAAATATTTCCCAACGTCGAATCCTCCCAGCCAGGTACAAAGATTGGAAGATCCTTATGCGCAGCGGCGATCATCCAACTGTCAGCCGGGTCGATCTCGTAGAACTTCTTAAGCCGGCACTCCCGCAAGATCCTATAGAAAAATTCGTGGGGAAATCTTCGCTCCTTCTTTTTCGAGGCGCTCGTCCATTCGTCCAGCACGACGTGCTCGATCCGTCGCATCGCCTCCTCCTCCGGAATACACGTGTCGGTCACTCGATTCAGATGGCGCTGCAAAAGTTCTTCCTCTTGTTGCCCTGTCAGTTCGCGATAGTGAGGGATCCGTTCGTACTGACTGCGTGCGACAAGATTAAAGAGGTCTTCTTCAAGGTTCGCGCCGGTGCAGGTAATCGCATGCACTTTGTCCTGCCGAATCATTTCCGCGAGAGAAATGCCCAGTTCGGCAGTGCTCATCGCTCCGGCGAGCGTGATCATCATTTTCCCGCCGTGATCCAGATGCGCGATGTATGCGTCCGCCGCATCTTTTAAGACTGCGGCATTGAAATGACGAAAATGCCGATCAATGAACTGGCTGATGTTGCCCATCTTCACGTCATCAACTCTTCCAGTCTATGCCTCATCGATTTGATGCAAAACTTATACCGCGATAGTCAAACGCTAATCACACTTTTTTTACTGAAAATCCTTATCACACGGCAGCAAGAATTCGTGCCGCCAACGTATCTGGCATTAGACCGAGAAAGAGAATTGCTGCGGCGAGCGTAGCCACCGTGATTCGTTGCAGCAAGTCGGAGGCCGGCTGGTCAGGCGATGAGCGGGTCGTAACGGAAGGCTCGTCAACGAAAATCGCTTTCAGCACGATCAGGTAATAATAAAGCGAGACAAAACTGCCAAAGAGCGCCACCCCAATCAACCAAAGCAGGCCATAATTTCCACCGGCGCGCAGTGCGGCGCTGAATAGGTAAAACTTTCCAAAAAATCCGGCCAACGGAGGAATGCCAGCCAGGGAGAGCATGAAAATAGCCATGCAACCAGCGAGCAGCGGCGAACGCCCGGCGAGTCCGGAAAAGTTTTCTAGATCGTCGCCACCAGTTTCGCTGCGCACAACCGCGACGACTCCGAACGCGCCGACGAGCGTGATCGCGTAAATAGCCGTGTAGAAAAGCGTCGCCGAAAATCCGTCACGGCTTCCGGCGACCAGTCCAAGCAACGTATAGCCAGCGTGGGCGACCGCGGAGTAAGCAAGCAGCCGCCGAACATTGATTTGTGCCAGTGCGACGAGATTGCCGATTACAATGGATAACGCGGCCAGCATGGCAAGAACGGGCGACCAACCAGCAACCATCGAGTGCCATCCCGAACTTCCATGCAGTGGGCCAAAGCCGACGAGCACAATCTTTCCAAGCACGACGAAGGAGGCAACCTTTGATCCCGACGCAATGAACGCCGCACTAGCCGGTGCTCCCGGACATGCCATAGATCAAACTGATTCCGAAAAGTGTGAATGCGCTCGAAGTGCTGCCGAAGAGAAAATATTTCAGACCTGCTTCCGCAGATCGTACCTCAGTCTTGTCGAAGGCAGCCATCACGTAAAGCGAGAGGCCCAGCAGCTCGAGCCCTATGAAAATCATGAGTAACTCTTCACTGCCAACGAGCAGCATCAGACCGACCGTTGCAAAAAGAATAATCGCCAAGTATTCGCCTGGATGACGCAGGGATTTCTCTGATCGCGCCAGGCACACCGTGAAAAAGGCAAGCGCGATGCAAATGATTTTGAAAAGCGACGTAAGCGGTGTGATCACAAGCATCCCACCGAAAAGGTTCGCGTTGCGGGGCAGCGTCAGCACTGCGGCTATTGCTATGGCAAGCCCGAGGGCAGCAACCAACGAGCACCACCCAGTAGCGGCAACCGTGCCGGCTGCCTTCTTTGGCGGTTTCGCAGACGACACGCCTGCCACTGCAGTGGCTCGCTGGCTCGATAGCCCAATCGCGAGCACGACCAGGGCGCTAATCACGACAACAGCTTCAGGCGACGCAAATTTGAGCAGTTGCAGATACGACATCGTAAAAGCTGGGGATGTCATTTCAAAAATCTCATCGCTTCTACGGCGGGCATGATGCGATCGAGCAGAACTTTGGGATAAAGTCCGACTGCTAGCGTGGCGAACATGAGCAAACAGGCGCCGCCCTTCTCAGCGAGCGTGATCGATTGCTCCGTCCAGTCGGCGTCAGTCGGCACACGGCCTGTCTGTGTACGCGTCTCGCCAAAAAATGATTTCACCAGCGCGCGCAGCGTGAAAGCCGCCACCAGGACCATACCGGCGCCGGTAATCCAAACTGCGATCGGATAGGTTTTCCACACGCCAACCAGTATCGTAATCTCCGCTGCGAATCCGCTGAAACCTGGGATGCCCATCGACGCGGCCGATGCAACAACGAATGTGAATGCAGCGAAGGGCAGTGCGTGACTGAGATTCATTCCAGATAATGCATCAAGCTCGCGGGTATGAGTGCGCCGGTAGAGCATTCGTCCGGCAACGGCGAACAGCAGCGCTGCAATGACTCCATGGGAAAACATTTGCAGAATTGCCCCCGAAACACCGAATACGTTTGCCGTAGCCAGACCAAGCAACACGAAACCCATGTGGCTTACGCTCGAATAACCAATGACGAACTTGAGGTCATGCTGGCGCAGCGCCACCGCTGCCGCGTAAACAATTCCGATCACGGCCAGGACGGCGATCGATTTGCTCCACATCTCAAATCCTTCGGGAAAGAGATTCATCGCTATGCGCAGACCCGCGTAAGCACCAAGTTTCATCACGATGCCGGCGAGCAACATCGAGCCTGCCGTGGGCGCTGCGACATGACCTGTCGGCGCCCAGGTATGCAACGGCCAGATGCCGGCAAGCACCGCGAACCCGAGGAACAACACAGGAAAAGCCCAAGATTGTAGCTCCGGATTAAAGTGGAATTGCGCCAACTGATTCAAATCAAGAGATCCGGCGGTTGCATAGGTGACGATGATTCCGGCAAACACGAACATTCCGCCGAAGAACGAGTAGAGTGTCAGCTTCATCGCGCCATAGTCCTTGTTGGTCGAACCGAAAATGGCGATGAGAAAGTACTTTGGCACGATGACCAGTTCGTAGAACGCGAAGAATAGAAACAAATCGGCGCTGAGGAAAACGCCGTAACAACCTCCGACAACGAGCAGCAACCAGAAGAAAAACTCGCGCTGGCGATGATCGACGTCCCATGAAAACAACACAGTGCTCACGGCGGAAATGCCTGTGACAAGGACCATCGTCAGGCTCACGCCATCAATGGCGAGATGGTAATTCATCCCAAGCGGAGGCACCCAGGGCAGACTTATGATCGTTGTGAAGTGGGCGAGATCCGCAATTGGCGTGCGAACAAATGCAACGATTCCCAAGATCAAGCCGGCGAGGGTTGTTAGCAGCGAGATCCAGCGCGCAAAAATACACGGGAGAAGTAGGACCGCGACTGCGCCCGCGAAGGTCAGGTAAATCGTCCAAGCGATCATGCGCGTTTGGTCGCCCGATAGCGTGGGGCATTCTCGCGCACATGGAATCCAATTTCGCCGCGCGGCTTTTCGGGTGGCGCCATCAATTGGCGGATCGCCTCGAGGATGGCCGCGATTTCTTCGTCGTGTTTACCAACGCGCTTTTCCAGTTCAGCAAATTTCTTCGCCAGTTCGCGATTCGTTTCGAGCATCCGACGAAGCTTCACAAACGCGCGCATGATCGCGATATTCACTTTCACGGCACGTTCGCTATTCAGAACACTCGACAACATCGCCACGCCCTGTTCCGTAAACGCGTAGGGTCGGCTTCGCTGCTCTCGATGCCTGAGGGAACCGGTCACAATTTGTGACCGGTTCTTCATAGCTTCTTGATTTCCAGTGGCCTGTAGATTTGAGGTCACATTTTGTGACCTCAAGATCAGAACCTCTTCAGTGGTAAGCTGAAACATGAAATCATCTGGAAATCGCTCGCGGTTGCGTTTTACCGCCTGGTTCAGAGCTTTTGTCGCAACGCCATACAGCGTGGCTAGATCAAAATCGAGCAGCACCCTTTCGCCGCGAAAATGCTGGATCCGTAACGCGATCTGTTCAGCGGGAACGATTTCTCTACTCATTCGCGATGGGCCTCAGCTAAACAGCCGCGCCATTTGAACGACGGTCGTGTTGAAAATGTTGAACATGAATTGCGGCGCGAGGCCAATCGCGAACATGAGCAGTGTCACAGGAATGATCGCGATCTTTTCCCTCGGCAAAAGGTCCGGGAAAGCAGTGCAGCTTTCCGCCAGCGGACCGCTGAAGAGCGTTTGCATCGCGCGCATGAAAACGATTGCTGTCACCAGCAGGCCAATCACTGCAATGGCCGTGAAGGACGCTGTGATAGCAAACGAACCTTTAAAAATCAGAAACACGCCGATGAAACCGTTTAGCCCCGGCAAGCCTAGTGACGAAAACATTGCGACGCTCATCCAGCCACAAAGAATTGGCGTTCGCTGCATCAACCCTCCGAAGTCACCAAGGCCTCGCAATCCGCGGCGTTGCTCGAGCAAGCCCACCAGATAAAACAATGCCGCGGCAGTGATCCCGTGATTGAACATCTGAATGAACACACCGCTCAGCGCAGCTTGCGTGTCGATCGCCGCGCCAGTGGACGAAGCAGCGATCGCGAACAAGCCAAGCATGCAGTAGCCCAGATGATTGACCGACAGGTACGCGACCATTCGTTTCAAATCGGACTGGGCCCACGCGGCCAGCGGCGCGAAAACAATTGAGCAGATCGCTAACGCCAGCAGCCAGGGGCCGATGGTTTTGATTTCATTCGGAAAAAGCGGAAGCAAAAGACGCACGAAACCATACAGACCCATTTTTGAAAGCACACCGGTCAAAACCATCGAGACGCCGGTCGGGGCGCTTTCATACGCGTCGGGGAGCCAGGTGTGAAACGGGAACAGCGGCACTTTAACCGCAAGTCCGAGAAAGATTCCAGCAAAAGCCAGCCAGGCGAGTTTGCCCGTAAGCAATCCGTTCTTACCCAGACTAGCAAGCGTGGCAAAATCGAAGGAACCCCTTGCCAGATAAATCCCAAGGAATCCCAGCAGCATCGCAACGCTTCCGAGAAACGTGTAGAGGAAAAACTTTGTCGCGGCACGGTCCCGATTGTCGCCTCCCCAAATTTTGATAAGCAGGAACGCAGGAATCAGACTCATTTCGTAGAACAAGAACCAGAGAACAAAATTCTGCGCCGTGAACGTGCCGTACAGCGCGGATTGGATGATCAACATCAGCGCGCAGAAACCGCGATCCATCCGCTGCGCGAGAAACGCGAAAGGAATAATGAGTGATGTCAGCAATACCAAGAGGAGGCTTAAGCCGTCGACTCCGACCAGATATTCGGCGCCGATTGCGGGGATCCACGCGTGCCGTTCAATCAATTGAACGCCGAGGGCGTGAATATCGAAGTGGTGCCACAAAAGCAACGCGTCAAACGCAGCCAGTGCGTTAAACAACAATGCGATCGGGCGCGCATTCCTCGCTGGGACGGTAAAAAGCGCAAGCACGCCGATCAGCGGAATTAAGATGAGCGTGCTGATCAAGCCAACCATGCGTAGAAAAGCAATAGCGCCAGCACACCGATCGCGATGACGCCGAGATATGTTTGGATTTGCCCGGAGTGCGCCGCGGACATCAGACGCCCCAGACCGCGGGTACCAATGGTCGTCTCATCTACCCCAGCATTGATGCCGCGCTCATCGACATCGCTCGTAAAAATTCCGAAGAGTTGGCCGATCCCGCCGAACCCGCGCACCAGCCGATCCCAGAAATTACGATCCATCCAATCGGACAAGCGCGCGCTCATCCAACTAAACGCGACGACGGTGCGAGCATACAGTTCGTCGATCCACATTTTACTTTCGAGAAACCGAAACAATTGGGGCTGCACGAATTCGAGAGGATCAGTGTCAGGCGGACGCTGGCGATTTTGTGCGCCGGCTTTCCGATACATCCAGATGCCCAGAGCAACGCCCACGCTTACAAGCGCCAGCGAAAGAAACAGCGCTGGCTGGATCAACCGCGCGAATTCGAAGTGTGCAGATTCATCTGTTAGATAGTCATGCAACCACGGCCATGCCGGCGTTAGCACGACACTGAACAAGATCGCACAAGTCGCCAGTGCGATGAGCGGAATCGTCATGACCCGCGGGCTTTCGTGTGCATGCTGAGAGTCAGCATGCCGATCACCGAAAAAGACATAGATAATTTGTCGCGTCATGTAGAGCGCGGTGAGGACCACGCCGATCAGCAGAAAGTAATAGGGCAAGCGGGAAGCCGGCCAATGCGCGGTCACATGCAGGATTTCCTCCTTCGTCCAACCGCCGGAAAAGAAGAGCGGCACGCCGCTCAGAGCCATCATACCGATTGCATAAGTTGAAAACGTGATTGGCATAAGCCGGCGCAGGCCGCCCATTTTCCGAATGTCCTGCTCGCCGTGGCAGCCGTGAATGACCGAGCCCGCACCCAGAAACAACAGCGCTTTAAAAAAACCGTGCGCCAGCAGATGCATCATCCCGGCGGCGACACCGCCCACGCCCAGCGAAACCATCATCAAACCGAGTTGTGACACGGTCGAATACGCGAGGATCCGTTTGATGTCAGCCTGCGCCATCGCGATGAATGCGGCCATTAACGCTGTCGTTACTCCAATCCACACGACGACCGTAAGCGACGACGTCACGCCCTCGATTGCGTCTAGCGAGAAGATCGGATACACGCGCGCGACCAGAAAAACGCCGGCAGCAACCATCGTTGCGGCATGGATTAATGCGCTGACCGGCGTCGGACCTTCCATCGCATCCGGTAACCAGACATGCAGCGGAAATTGTCCGGACTTCCCCATCGCCCCGCAGAAGATCAGCAGTGCAATAAATGTAGCGCTAGCGCCGAGCATCGCGAGACCGGTGCTTTCCAAACAACCGTTCCCACTATCGTAAAAAAGAAGTGTGCCGCTGCGACCGTAGAGCCAGAGCAACCCAAGGAAAAATCCCATGTCGCCAATACGTGTCGTGATAAATGCCTTTTTTGCCGCAGCCGCAGCGCTGGGTCGCTCGATCCAGAACCCAATGAGCAAATAGGAAGCCAGGCCAACCAGTTCCCAGCAGACAAACAAAAGAAGCAAACTGTTCGAGATAACGAGTCCGAGCATCGCGCCGGAGAAAAATGAGAGGTAAGCGAAAAAGCGGACGAAATTTTTGTCACCGGCCATGTAACCTGTGCTGAAAACGAAGATGCAAAGGCCGACCAACGTAATCATCATCAACATGACGGCCGCGAGCGGATCTAAAAGCCATCCCAGACGCAGAGCGTTATCGCCGAAGGTAAACCAGGTGAAATTCTGAACAGCACGGAATCCAGGCGTTTGCAGAGTCGGAAGGAACGCGAAGAATGACATTACGAGCGCTGCGATCTGTCCAGCGACCGCAAGTGTGGCCGCACTCCTGTGCCGCCCATTCGGCAAGCTCAAAATTACCAACGAAGCCGTGAATGGCACGGCGCAGATCAACCAGAGATGATCGATGATCCAGCGACTCATCCTTTGAGTTGGTTCAGATGGTCTACGTTTGTAGTGCGGTAGTGCCGATAGACAGCAATTACCAAAGCAAGACCGACCGCGGCTTCAGCGGCTGCAATGGCGATTGAGAAAATCGCGATCATCACACCAGTTGGTGAGGGCGGTTGCGGGCTAAAGCGCCAGAACGCAATAAAATTGAGGTTTGCTGCGGCAAGCATCATCTCGATTCCAATCAAAATGAAAATCGCGTGACGGCGGCTCAGAGCGGCGAGGAGGCCAGCCGAGAACAGAGCGGCTGAAACAATGAGGAAGACTTGCAGCGTCGGCGTCATCGCTTCTCCTCCATTACGAGAACGAGTGCGCCGATCAATGCAGCGGTGAGAAGAAGTCCCACGCATTGCAACGGCCAGACATAACTGGTCATCAACGCTTCACCGATTCGTTTAACAGGGATTGCTCGGACATCTGGGGCGACAATCGCAACTGATCGCGTCTTAAGAATTGCCCACGTCAAAACCCCGAAGACAGCAATTGCCAGGAGCACACCGCTCCAGTTAGCACCGCGATCTTTTCCAACGTCACGCCGCGTCAGAAGAATTGTAAAAACGATTAATACCGCGACCGCACCGATGTAGACGAACACCAACACCAGGCCGACAAATTCCGCACCCAGCAGAAAGAAGAGCGCCGCGACACCGACAAGCGTAACAGCAAAACTCAGTGTCGCGTGCATGAGCTTTTGCAGGGTGGCGGCGGCGAGCGCAGCAGCCAGTGTCAGGATAGCAAGAAGGACAAACGCGACGCTGCTCATTCGGCGAAACGGTAAACACGCGGCGCAAACTTTCTTTGCGTGTCGAGCAACATCGACAAGATAGCGTAGACGACGACGATCACGAAAAGGGACCAAAGCCAGCCGCGCAAGCCACGACCTGCATAATGCCAGACAGCCGCTGCGATGACGCAGGCAAAAGACATTGGCAGCATGAATTTCCAGGCAAAATTCATGATTTGATCAATCCGAGTACGCGGTAAGGTTCCGCGAAGCCAGACGTAAACGAACAGCAGCGTGCCCAGCTTCGCGAAAAACCAAACGTAAGACGGAATAAATTCCAGGGCAGACACGGGCGAATGCCAGCCACCGAGAAACAACGTCGCGGCAAGCCCGGTGATCGCAAACATCCCGATATATTCTGCCATGAAGAAAGTTGCGTATTTAAAACCGGAATACTCAGTCATGTGGCCGGCGACAATTTCCGATTCGCCTTCCGGCACATCGAACGGGGTGCGATTCGACTCCACAAGACCGGATACAAAAAACAAAATGAACGCAGTTGCGCCCCATGGCGTGAAAACAAACCACCGCGGCACGAGGCCAAATGTGTATCCAGTCTGTGCTGCAACGATTCTGTCAGGTGTTAGCGAGCCGACCACCATCACCACCGGGAGCACAGTGATAATGAGCGGCAACTCGTAACTGATCATTTGCGCGATGGCACGCATCGCACCGAGCATCGAGAACTTGTTATTGCTTCCCCATCCGGCCATGAAAACCGCCAGCTCCGTAGTCGATCCGACCGCGAAGAAAAAAAGGATACCGCCGTCAATCGTAAACGGCGTCATGTTCCGGCCATAAGGGATAACACCCAGGGCAAGAATCGCCGCGGCAGCGATGAGAATTGGCGCCAGGAAATGAACGAGTTTGTCTGCGCGCACTGGGACGATGTCTTCCTTGATCAACATCTTGATGCCGTCGGCCACTGGCTGCAAAAGCCCAAACGGCCCAACACGATTGGGGCCGTAACGATTTTGAATCCGACCGAGAATCTTCCGCTCCAGCACCGACATAAGCGCGAATAAGCTCAGAAATACTGCGAGGAGTGCGAAAATATTGACCAAACTCGACGCAATCTGAACAACCCAGCCAGGAGCAGCCGTCAGCCACGACAGCAGCCAATGCTTTACATTAACAAAGATTTGATCGGCAAACTTCACGTTGCGATGAAGAAAACCGTCAATTGAATCGTTAATCAAGACAGAACGCGCGTCATTTCCCTTTAAACTTGTTCGCGCCTGCTGCCTGCGCTTATGCGTAGAGCGCTTTTAGCTTTGCAGGGAGGCTCTGGCGCGGTACGTTCGGCCTGCGCCATGCGAACGCTGGTCTTGTTGATCGCCACTTTTTTGCCGAGTGCCGGTTTGATCCTGGGAGAGATCAAGACCCCGGAGAATGCTCCGATTGAAATCACTTCTACCGGGGAGACAACATATGAGAATGGCCTGGCCACCGCGCGGGATAATGTCGCGATTCATATTGGCAACACGGACATTTACGCCGATTACGCGCAATACAACTCCACCACGCACGACGTGGAACTGCGAGGCCACGTTCGAATTTATCGGGACACGAGTTTATACATCGCCGAAAATGGTATTTACAATACTGAGACTAAAAAAATTAAAGCGCTCAATTCGCGAACCGAGTCGCAGCCTTATTTCTTAACGGGTCAACATGTGACCTCAATTTCTGAGAACGGGTATCTGATAAAGGACGGCACGTTTACGACTCACGATACACCGAAGCCCGACTTCCATCTCCACGCCCGAACGATTCGCGTATACGAAAACGATCGCGTGATCTTCCAGTATGTCACCGCGTACGTGGGGAACGTGCCCGTTTTTTGGTGGCCCTATCTTTACCAATCGCTGAACGACGCATTTACTTTCACGATTTCGCCGGCGTATTTGAGTTCATGGGGACCATCGCTCCTCACTCAAGTGACGTTCCCAATTACAGACGACATCAGGGCGCGCCTCCGGTTAAATTACTATGGTCGCCGTGGCCCGGCCATCGGCTTTGATTCGAACATAGATTACTTCAATGACAGCCAGGCGCGGCTCAAAACGTTTTACATCCAGGACCAAAATCCGAACTTGAATGAAACCAACATTCCGCGAAAAGACGTACCCACCGGACGATATCGGGTTAGCCTGGCAGACACGACCAACTTTACGGATGATATCTACGGCCTCATCAATCTCACCAAGCTGAGTGACCAATACGTGATGCAGGACTTCTTCCAAGGTGAGTTCCGCGTCGATCCCGTTCCGGACAATGTGATCGCGGTGGCAAAGACGGATCCTTTTTACACCCTCACGGCGATCGAACGTTTCCAGGCGAATGAGTTTTTCACCACAACTGAACGCCAGCCGGAAGTGGTGTTGGACATCAAACGTCATGGTCTTTTCGGCGGACCCATTTTCTATGAAGGCGAGACCGGGCTTGCCAATTTACGGCTACAATTCCCTCAGGACTCGGGCTTCGAGAATTATGGCACGTATCGTTTCGATACCTTCCATCAACTAACTTATCCAAACACTTATTTTGGGTGGCTCTCGATCGTGCCACGGGTTGGCTATCGCGGAACCTATTATGGCAAGACATGGGACCTTGGATCGACCATCTTCGTACCACCATCCAACCCGCTCGAGCCTAACTTCATCCTTCCGCCTCCGACGCTCGCTAATCCAGTCAAGTTCGACGGAGATACATTTCGCTCGGTCTTCGATACAGGCGCCGAAGCTTCGTTCAAGATGTCACGTAAATGGGAGGACGTGCAAAGCCGTACGTTCGGGCTGGACGGACTCATGCACGTCATTCAACCGTTCACGGACTTTTCTTACGTGAAAGAGGATGGGCCTAACCCAACGGCAATTTTGGGGTTCGATCGGTTTCAGCCTTCAACCCAGCCGCGGGCGCTCGACTTTCCGCAGTTCACGACCATCGACTCGATCGCTGATTGGACGGTGTGGCGTGTGGGCGGTCGCAACCGTTTGGAAACGCGCCGTGACGACCGAACAATGACCTGGCTGGAACTCGATACCTTCGTTGACGTGCAATTCGTGAACCCCTACCAGCCTACCGATTATTCAAACCTGGTTAACAACCTCCGTTTTACACCGCTGCCGTGGGTATCATTCTCGGTCAACTCGCAGCTTCCGGCCTTCGACAAAGGATTTACGGAAGTCGATACGGTTGCCGCCGTTCAACCAATGGCCAATCTGCAATTGACCGTTGCGCATCGCTACTTGAATGGTAACCCGTTCTTTCAGGATAGCAGTTTGTTTGTCGTCGGCGGCTATTATCGTATCAATGATAACTGGGGTGTTGGAGTCCAGGAGCAATATGAAGGAGAAACTGGCCTCCTCGAGCAGCAGCGCTACTCCATTTATCGGGACTTGTCGAGCTGGGTTGCCTCCTTCGGCGGCGTAATACGCGATAATAACGGCAGTAAAGAATACGGCCTCCTATTCACCATAACCCTCAAGGCATTCCCGAAATTTGGATTCGATTTGAACTTCGATCCCACGTCCGAGGGAGAGTGAACGAGGGCGAGCGAACAACGCCGTACGACCTGGATTTGTTCCACTTGTGCTGCGGCTAATTCGCCCGCACCATTCTTCAATCATGGATCTTGCAATCATCGGTTCCGGTTATGTCGGCCTGGTGACGGGCGCCTGTTTCGCCGATGTCGGACATAATGTCATTTGCGTCGATAACGACGCGCAAAAAATAAAGCAACTCCAAGCCGGCGAAGTGCCAATCTATGAACCCGGGCTTGAAGAAATAATCCACCGCAATGTGTCGGCGCACCGGTTACGTTTCACCGGCAGCATCGAGGAAGGCGTGAAGAATTCTCAGATTGTCTTTATCGCCGTGCCTACTCCACAACAGCCGGATGGCGACGTCGATCTTAGCTTTCTGGAGAAAGTCGCCCGCGAAATCGCGGGAGTCTTAACGGATTACCGAGTGATTGTCGACAAGAGCACGGTGCCCGTAAAAACCGGCGAAAAAGTGGCAGAATCAATCAAAAGATATAACCGCCATGGCGCAAGCTTCGACGTGGTCAGTAATCCTGAATTTCTGCGTGAAGGTTGCGCGGTAGCCGACCTGATGAAACCCGACCGCATTGTGATTGGAGCCCAAAGCGAACGCGCCATCGACCTGATGAAGAAGGTTTATGAGCCATTTATGGCGCCGATTCTGGTGACTGATATTAACAGCGCCGAGCTCATCAAACATTGCGCGAATTCATTTCTCGCGCTGAAAATTTCGTATATCAACGCGGTCTCCACGATTTGCGAAGCAAGTGGTGCCGATGTTGAAAAAGTCGCCGACGGAATTGGAATGGATCATCGAATCGGCCGCGATTTTCTTAATGCCGGAATCGGATACGGCGGCTCTTGTTTTCCCAAGGACATTGCCGCCTTCGTCACGATCAGTGAGCGGCTTGGTGTTCCGTTTAATTTACTCAAGGAAGTACAGCGCATTAACAACGCCCAAAAAGAGCGATTTCTAAAGGCGATTCGGGAAGCACTATGGGTCTTGCGAGAAAAGCGAATTGCAGTGTGGGGTCTCACATTCAAGCCCGATACAGACGATCTCCGTTCGTCTGTCGCAATCGAACTGGTGGCAGACCTGCTTCGCGACGGAGCACATGTCGTTGCATACGATCCGAAAGGAATGAATAAAGCCCGCACCATCAAGGCGATTGCTGACACGGAATTTGCATCGTCTGCCCTTGAAGCAGTGAGTGATGCCGAAGCGCTGGTCATCGCCACAGAATGGAACGAATTCGCCAACGTTGACCTCATGGTGGTGAAAGAAAAAATGAGAACGCCGATCGTCTTCGACGGAAGAAATTTGTTAGACCCCGAAACGATGGGCCGACTGGGCTTTCATTATCATTCGATTGGACGGGCCAGCGTCAAGCCGCAATAACGGTTTGTTCACAATATGGCGCGGTTTTCCGCTCGCCGAATTGCGCTGAGAGCACTGCGCACCTGGCGAAAAGAAAAGCGGTTTGCCGACTCGATTGTCTCGGAATTTATCGCAAAGGCGGAACTGACCGACCCGGATCGCGCATTTGCCTTTGAACTTTTTTACGGTGTCCTGCGCAATTTAACTTTGCTGGATTTTTGGATCAGCTCCCTGCGCAGCTCGCAGATTGATACGGATCTTCGCGACATTCTGCGACTCGGGTTGTACCAGCTTTTTCTGCTCAAGACAGCTCAACATGCCGCGGTTCACGAAACCGTGGATCTCGCGCCCCGAAGACAGCGGACGATCATTAATGGCATCCTGCGGGCCGCAATACGGCGCAGCACCGAGTTAATCGCTCCTGCCGATGCACAGCCTTTATTCGTTCGGACATCGCATCCCGAATTTCTTGTCGAGCGATGGGCGCAACACTTCGGACCTCAACACGCGGAAGAGCTCTGCATATGGAACAACCTTCCCCCTCCAATTTACGCGCGTATCAATTTATTGAGAATCGATCGAACAGAATTCTTCCGGATTTATCCAGAGTCACGTCCTTTGCCTGATCATCCGAATTTTGTAAAGGTCAGTTCGTTGCCCACCGACGCATTGGAACAGGGTCATTGCTACATTCAGGACCCCAGCACCACAATTGCCTGTCAGCTACTGGATCCAAAACCCGGAGAAAGAATCCTCGACGCGTGCGCAGCGCCGGGCGGGAAAACCGCCCTTATTGCAGAGCGAGTCAAAAATCGAGCATTCATTGCGGCGTTCGATCGAGAAAATCGTCGCATCTGCACGATGCGTGCTAACTTTCAACGACTCGGTGTGCAGATCGGATCGGTCGCGCAGTGCGATTGGCTAAAACCGCCGCGATCATTTTTTCGATCGACTGAGGCCTTATTCGATCGCGTGTTAGTCGACGCGCCGTGCAGCAACACCGGAGTCATGCGGCGCCGCGTGGATGTACGTTGGAGGTTAACCCCGGCGGACTTCGCGCGCATGCAGGAGCGGCAGTTCGCGATTATGCGCACTGCGGTTAGGTTGCTGAAACCGGGTGGTGTCGTTGTTTACAGTACCTGCAGCCTTGAGCCGGAAGAGAACGAGGGCGTGGTGCGAAAAACTCTAGCCAACATGGCTATCCTAAGCCTTGAAGAGGAAAAGCGTTCGCTTCCGTTTCGAGACGGTTTCGATGGGGCTTTCGCAGCGAAATTTATCCGAAGCGCGTAGCATCAATGGGTTGCGTCCGGCGATGCTGATGGAATGATAACGGCTTATGCACGATGCCCGGTTTGATAAGCTCGCGAAACTTCTGGTGGAATATTCCATCCGTCTCAAGCGTAATGAAACAGTCCTTGTCGAGGCATTCGATATTCCGGACGAAATGACCGTCGCGCTGATACGCGCCGTACGAAAAGTCGGCGGGGTGCCATTTGCGCAGACCTATCACGCCCGAGTAAATCGCGCGATCGCGCTGGAAGCCTCCGATAAACAGCTCAATCTCATAGCAAGCCACGAACTGGCGCGGATGAAGAAAATGAATGCGTATATCGCAGTGCGAGGCAGTAACAACGTCACGGAACTATCCGATGTGCCGCCGGAGACAATGAAATTGGTCGCCAGGAAAATGCGGCCGGTACAGGATCAGCGAGTCAAAAAGACCAAGTGGGTGGTTCTGCGCTGGCCGACGCCATCCATGGCACAGCTTGCAGGAATGAGCACCGAGGCGTTTGAAGATTTCTTTTTCGAAGTCTGCACGCTGGATTATCGGAAACTTTTGCCTGGCATGAAGGCTCTCCATCGTTTGATGGAAAAGACCGACCGAGTCGAGGTTAAAGGTCCCGGGACCGATCTGCGTTTCAGCATGAAGGGGATTCCAGCCGTGATCTGCGGCGGCGATCGCAATATTCCCGATGGCGAAGTGTTCAGCTGTCCCGTCAGAGATTCAGTCGAGGGGCATGTGACGTTTAGCGCGCCGAGCATTTATCAGGGAATCGCCTTCGATGGTATCCGTCTCGAATTCAAGGACGGAAAAATAGTCGACGCGACAAGCAATGAGACGAAAAAACTGAACAAGATTCTCGATTCAGATCCGGGCGCACGTTACATCGGCGAATTTTCGCTTGGGTTTAATCCGCGCGTTTTGCATCCCATGCGGGACATTTTGTTCGACGAAAAAATCGCTGGCTCGTTTCATCTGACACCAGGCCAAGCTTACGAGGAAGCCGACAATGGAAACCGAAGTCAGGTTCATTGGGATATGGTAAGCATCCAGCGTCCCGAATACGGCGGCGGAGAAATCTATTTCGACGGCAACCTGGTTCGAAAGAACGGAGTGTTTCTTCCGAAACAACTGCGCTCGCTAAACTGGCGCTGAACCGCAGAGCGGTATTCTTGTGACAAAGACGCGCTGTCGGGTCAGACCCGCTTTGGCGCGTTAACAGGGTTCAGATGCATCATGCCGATCTCGCCGCCTTCGCCGAGCTCCAGGTTTGCTATTTTGCTATTTCGAGCGAAGGCGCAAATTCAAGCGTGGTAATCTGGAACGGCACCGTGATGAGGACAGACGCCCGTCCCTGTCGCGACGGCGTGAGTTGGACTGGCGCTGTCTCAGAATTGGGAACCACCTGCAATCCCGCGACTGAGAATGACGGCAAACCACCAGGCGCGGGTCTTTGCTGTTGCGATGGAACCATTCGGATCATGCCGAGGGCTCCCGAGGCGGGCTGAATCTTTGCGACTTCGAAGCTAACCTGCAAATTCAGAGCAGACTGAGGCTGCTGAGGCGAGGGCAACCGCATCGTGACCAGCTTTGATAGGGGACGCACCTTGAGCGCGCCCATCTTAAAACTGGGCGTTAGCTGCATGGCCGCGATCTCGAACGAGAAAGTAAGCTGCACGGATGTTTGCATCGCGGCAGGTGGCTGTTGCGGTTTAGCCATCGGCGGTGCCGGGGCTTTGGTTACGGGAGCGGTTGGGGTTTGAGTTGTTTCAGGCATGATTGCGGGTGTTGTTGTTTGCGGAAATACAGGTTCTGTAGAAGCAGCCTTTGGCGAATCTGAAGGGAAGGTAGCAGCTCTTGCGAGCACTGGCGTGGGAATCACAGCCGGAACGGTTTGGTCGGGCACCGGTTGCTCCAGGCTGATCGATTCAATGGCGGGTTCCGTGAACGTTGGAACGACAGGCAATGCGACTTCTGAGCTTTGCGGTATCTCAACAGGCTCCTCCGGGAGCGATGGTGTTTCCTTCGCGCCGTCAACGATGTCGCTTGGCTCATATGTGGGCCACGCGAATTCCTCAACGCTTTCTGAAATTTCTGAATGCGCTTGCGGTGCCATCGCAGTAACCTCGGTTGGTTCGCTGATCGCTGAAACCCCGGCCATCTCAATAGTCTGCGGAATATCCGCATCCACGCTCTCCCCGTTCTCCCCGTTCCCTGCCGCTTGTTCGAAAACCGGCCCTATAGATGATTCAGCCTCTGATTCAACAAACGACACCTCCCGATTCGGCTCTTCCGTCTGAAAGACCGAGTCGCGCGACGGCTGGGTTCTCAGATCTTTAGCCAGATCACGACCAGGACTCACGTTAAGCGGAGAAGTAGCGCTATGACGCAATGAGGGTTTCGATGCCTTTAGCTGTAACGAGATCTGACGAGGTCCCCCGACAAAGCCATTGTCCTGCAAAGCTTTCTTTTGCGGCGTCACCGACGCTCTCGGCTTAAACAAAGCAGGCGCGGCGCCGGACGTTGTCCGCGAGTAACTTGGCACGTTAAAGACGTAACGACGGCGAAAAGTTGGTACGATCACCCAGGCGAGTATGGCCAGCGCTGCTAAAAGTAGTCCCCCGACAACCCACATTCTGTTTCTCGCCAGAATGCCGGACGGCGCCGCTTTAGCAGGCGCGATTTCTACGGCGGGACTGGCGGAAGCGCTCGCTTGCGCGGCAGCCGTGTGATCATTTTGTTCCGTGGAAGCAGGCGATGTCTGCGGTGATTCAGCAGGGGCCGCCGCAGCCGTCGAATCACTGCTACCTGGTGTCGTTGCCGAGGCCGGCGGCTTTTCCGGCTGAGCGCCTGTTCCCGACGCAGAGTCGTTCGCGGATGAAACGGAAGTCTGCCCAGTTGTTGGTCCAGCGCTGGCGATATCCAGCCCGCCACTTGGCGCGCTCATCGTTGAGCCCAAAGCCAGCCCTTCACTCTTCGTGGTTTCGCCTTGGCCATTTGCAGCAAAGACTTTGTCTGGAATAGGACTCGGCTCAACCGCTGGACTCCCCTCAGCCTGCGCTGTGTCGAACGCGGGCGTCGGCATGGTCGCAGCTGCCGGCTTCTGCATCCAACCAACATCGTAAAAAGCATCCGCGAAAACGCTGTTGAGCGCCGACGAATAAATCTTATTGGCCGAAGCAGTCCAGTCACCGGCCTTCTCCGGATTGTTATGTTGAAATTCCCAAGCCGCCTGAGCGTAATAAAGTGCAGGCGTATCCCCGGTAAATTGAAACTCATCCATCATCGCGTGTGCGCGACTCTCTTTTCCTTCGAGCAAAAGCGTCATGTAAATCTTGAATTTGATGAGCTCCGCTGCCTGATTTTTATCGCCTCCAGGGGTGCGTTTGTACAACGTCTCGAAACGGTCCCGCGCTTTCGCATATTCCTTCTTCTTAAAGGGAATTTGCGCCAGATTATATTGAGCCTCGCGAAGTTTCGGATCCAGCTTGGCTGCCTTCTTAAATGCCGCTTCCGCCTGGTCGAACTGCTCCTGCTGCATCAGAATCTCGCCGCGTAAATTAATCGTCGCCGCCTGGTTCGGATCGGCTTGGTCCGCTTCATCGACCAGCTTAAGGGCCGTCGCCAAATCGCGCTGTCGCAGCGCCTGCTGTGCTTGCTCAAACTTTGCGCGGGCGATGGCCTTCGACTTCTCCGTGCGCTCAGCAGCCGTCATGAGCGGCAACGAAGGCCGCGCTGCGCCGGCTGGTTTTTCCAGCCAGCCAACTTCGTAAAGTGATTCGGCGAAAAGTTTATTCAGTTGCGGTGGAAAATTCTTCTCTGCGACGCTGATCCAATCTTGGGCTTCTTTTTGATTCTTCTTTTGCAGCGCAACGGCCGCCTTCACATAATCAACCGCCGGTGTATCAGGCGAAAGCTCCAACTTGGCCTGGATAGAATCGACCATGTTGTCTTTCCCCTCCAGAAGATACGTGAGCAGGATTTTGTAATGGATCAGCTGCGAAGCTTCTTTTGCCAGATCGGATTCACCGTTGGAAAGGAGTTGTTCGAAGCGATTTCGCGCTTCTGTCCAATCTTTTTTGAGAAATGGGATTTCCGCCAGGTTGAAGCGTGCGTTCCAAAACTTGGGATCGATTCGGGCAGCGTCCTGCAGTGCTGCCTCCGCTTGATCGTAATTGCCCTGACGCATTAAGATCACGCCGCGCAGGTTCTTTGAGGCGGCCAGATCAGGTTGGCGGGCATCAATGGCATCAAGCTGTTTCAGCGCCTCCGCGAATTTATTCGAATCGAACGCGCGGAACGCGGCGTTGTACATTTCCTCCAACTCCGCTTTCGTCGGGGCGACATTTTCCGCTCCAAACGAATCTGCGACGAATAACCTAAGCACCACCGCGGCGACTGCCGCCATCCCCCACACTCTCATGAGGTAGCGACTGAAACCCTATTCAGCGCATCTGACAAGTGGAAAGTTGTTCCTGTGAGTCGATTTTTCAGCTCCCTTCGGAAAAATCCGTGCGTGAGAAACGTAAGGTGCGAGTATCCCGAGCGGCTGCAAATCAGCCATTGAGGTTCGCCACGATGCGCAATCCTTCCAAAGTAAGGTTCGGATGAACCAAGCCCATCTCCGGTAATCCTCGCGCGATTAGTCGCGCGTATCCGCCGGTGGCCACGACGTGAACCTTCTTACGCGGAAATTGCTCCGCTCTAATTTGAGAGAGGATTTCGCGAATCAATCCGCGATAGCCGAACACGGCCCCGGACAACATTGCCTGGATTGTCGACTTACCTATCGCGTGTCGCGGTTCTTTCAATGAAAGCTTCGGCAAGAGCGCCGTTCGCTTATAAAGGAAGTTAGTCATCGCTTCGAGCCCTGGCGCAATGACGCCGCCGACATAAGCCCGGTGCTCTGAGACGATATCAAAGGTCACGGCCGTACCGAAATCTACCACGATGGCGGGGCAGCCGTAGAGTGCTGTGACCGCTGCAGCATTCGCCAGCCGGTCAGCGCCAATCGATTGCGGCTTGGGATAATCAATCTCAACGCCCAGCTTCAGCTTCCAATCCAACCAGAGCACCTTCCTTTTTCCCGCAGCCTTTAAAATCGCGGAGTTCTTCGCGGGCACTACCGAAGAAACGACCACCTTTCCGACATTTCGCCTTCTAAGAAATCGGGAGACGAAACGACCTGAAAGACTGCCGGTAACGATCCGCGTCGGCGTAAAGACTCGCTTTGCCGACGCGAACGCAATTTTTACATATGAATTGCTGATATCGATCAGCAGATAGTCTGAGCCACGCGCCACGATCAAGATGCAGACACCTAACGTCATGCGACGTCAAGCTCCTCTACCATCGACCACGTCTTGGGTGTAGGGCGCCTGTCCTTACGCGCAGACGCGAAATTAGATCTGCGACTGAGGACACCCGCCGCTACATCATCCTGGGCGGCACTCAAGCAAACTGGCTCCTGGCAGCTTGCGACTCACTTTTGCAACGCGTAGCGTCGCGTTGTGAGAGAACTCGTGCACCGCCCTCGTCGCTTGCGCCGTTCACCTGCTTTGCGAAATCTCGTGCGCGAGACACATTTGAGTGTCCACAATTTCGTTTTGCCGCTTTTTGTAAGTGAAAAGGTGGCACAGCGCAGGCCCATCGCCAGCATGCCAGGCGTTTTTCAGTTGCCTGTAAAGGAAATTGCCGATGAAGCGCGCGCCGCGGAGGACCTGGGACTGCAAGCCGTTCTGCTTTTCGGAATTCCTAAAAAAAAAGACGAACAGGCCAGCGGCGCGTACGCCGAAGACGGAATTGTCCAAAAAGCGCTGCGAGTCATTAAGTCAAAATGCCCGGATCTTGTCACTATCACAGACGTCTGCCTGTGCGAGTACATGAGTCATGGCCACTGCGGTGTCACAAACATCGATGGAGACCATTTCCACGTGCTCAACGACGAGACTGTCGAGTTGTTGGCGAAGACGGCGCTCTCTCACGCTACAGCTGGCGCAGACATTGTGGCGCCGAGTGACATGATGGATGGCCGCGTCGGCGCGATTCGCGCGGCGCTCGACGCCACGGGCTTCGACCAAACTGCCATTATGAGTTACGCAGCTAAGTTTGCATCGGCCTTCTACGGACCGTTTCGCGAAGCTGCGGAAAGCCCGCCGCAGTTTGGTGATCGGCGCTCTTACCAGATGGATATTGCCAATGCCAAGGAAGCCTTGCGCGAGGTAGCTCTCGACATCGATGAAGGAGCGGACATCGTGATGATAAAACCTGCATTGCCGTACATGGACATCCTCTGGCGAGTCCATGAGCGGTTTGGAAAACCAACCGCCGTTTATCATGTGAGTGGCGAGTATGCGATGGTGAAAGCCGCCGTCGAGAAAGGGCTTCTGAACGAACGCGACGCCGTTCTGGAGATCATGACTGCGCTTAAGCGAGCAGGGGCGAATATCATTGTCACCTATTGGGCACGCGAACTCGCGAGATGGTTGCGGGAATAAAGCGCGCCGGCGGCGAAACGGAGAGACACGCTCGATTGAAGCGGCTAGCGTTTCTCTGGGCACAGGCCCAAGGGTACTCAGCGTGCGCAATGGAGGTGAGTCTGCCAAAATGCCGATATCGTGCCGACATCGCCGCGTACCGACTGACGCCTGAGAAAATTGGATCGACAGCAATCTTCGAATGTAAACAGGCACTGTGCGATCTGCGGCGAGATAATTGCGTGAGCCACGCTGCTCGCCAGCAGCTCGAAACGATCTGCCAACGCCGTCAGCTTCTCGAAAAGCGCCTTCGCGCCCATTATCCGAACTTGCGAAACGGCGATTCTCTATTTCCGGAATTCGATTTGCCTGATTTAACTGTCATCGGCCACCGCGGTTACCAGCGACTCCTGCGGCAGTTGCGTGCCTTGCAAAATCGCCTCTATGATTGCACCAAGTTCGACAAATTACTTCGCTACCGCTGCGCAAATTTGTATTTCCTCGTTCTGCCTCGGGAGTTATTCCGCGATTCGGAGGTTCCGGTCGGCTGGGGCGCTCTTGTAGAAGTTGATGGTGCACTCACAGTCGTCCGAAACCCGATCTGGCACGAAACTACACCCGAGATTCACATGCGGCTTTTGCACCGAATCGCTGTGGCCGGGACACGAGTAATTAATCGAAAATTGGAAATCACATTCAACGACATTATCGCCGGACGCTGATCCTATTTAAGGCAATTAAAACGCGCGCATGGGTAGGGCGGGCAGTCCCCTGCAGCGCGGCCTACCGACGCACAAGCAAATTGTGCCCTGTCATCGCCTTCGGTTGCGGCAATCCCAGTAAATACAAGAGAGTCGGCGCCACGTCGGCGAGAATTCCGTCTTCGCACCGAAATTGTGCAGCATCGCTGGCCAGGTAAATGAAATGCACAAGGTTGCTCGTGTGCGCGGTATTGGGCGAACCATCGGCATTGCGCATCTGTTCGCAATTGCCGTGGTCGGCAGTCACGATGGCTTTGCCGTCGAGCTCGAGGAGGCTTGGAATGATCCGCGCCATGCATTTATCCACCGTCTCTACCGCTTTGATTCCTGCTTCGACGACGCCTGTGTGGCCGACCATGTCAGGATTTGCGAAGTTTAGTATAATCAGATCGTAGTTCGCCATTTGCGCGACTACTTCGTTGGTGACTTCCAACGCACTCATCTCCGGTTTCAAATCGTAGGTGGCGACCTTCGGTGACGGAATCAGTTTGCGATCCTCGCCCGGAAACGGTTTCTCGATCCCTCCGTTAAAAAAGTAAGTCACATGCGCGTACTTTTCCGTCTCGGCGATGCGCAATTGCCGTTTGCCGGCCGCGCTGACGATTTCACCCAAAATGTCGGCGAGCTCTTCCGGCTCAAAAATAAAGGGAGAAGAATAGGTCACATCATATTGCGTTAGCGTAACAAAATGGACCTGCGGCCAGACCTCGCGGTCAAAGCCATCGAAATCCTTCAGCAAAAATGCCTGTGATAATTGGCGGGCACGATCAGCGCGGAAGTTGAAGAATAAAACCACGTCGCCATCATTCACCCGCTGCTCATTTGTGTAAGAAAAAATCAACGGCGGCATGAACTCATCCGTTTTGCCGTTTTTGTATTGTTCAGCCACGGCCGCCGACGGCGAGGATTTGCAGATTTCGCCGCGACCGAGAACGACCGCGTCCCACGCTTTCTTGGTGCGGTCCCAGCGCCGATCGCGATCCATTGCAAAATACCGGCCCACAACCGTGACAATTTGCCCTCCGCTTTTCTCCAGTTCTTTCTCGCAAGTCTTTAGATAACGGGCGCCACCGGTCGGTGAGGTGTCGCGCCCGTCGGTGAACGCATGAACGAAGATTTCGGTAACGCCTGCGTCATGCGCCGCGTCCGCAAGCGCAACCATGTGCGAGTAGTGGCTGTGCACACCGCCGTCTGAAACCAACCCCAGCAAATGAAACCGATGACCGCGCGCCTTGGCAAAGGTTTCCTGCAAAACGCGATTACGCGTTAGTTCGCCCCCTTTGATTGCCTTGTTAATTCGCGTCAGGTCCTGGTAAACGATCCGGCCGGCTCCCAGGTTAAGGTGGCCGACTTCTGAATTGCCCATTTGTCCTTCCGGCAGACCAACGTCAGCTCCACTTGCGCTCAATTTGGAGCCTGGATAATCCCGGTAAAGCTTGTCATGAAATGGAGTCGACGCGAGAAGGGCTGCATCCCCATTTTCCTTGCGCTTGTTCTTGCCTGCCGGATTAATGCCCCAGCCGTCACGAATGATAAGCATTACCGGACCAGCCATACGTCGCGCACTTTGCCGATGAATGAGGAGATTGACAAGCGGTTCTTTCAACTCCAGCGCGGCATTTGCGGCGGCCACAGACCGCCACTACAGGGAAGATAATGAAGTGGCGTAACCAGTTACTGGCACTTTTTTGTCTCCTCGCCTTTGCTGGAATTGGCGTTCTTTATTTCCAGCACTGGGTGATTCGGAAGCCTTTCGGAATTATTCTGTTTGTCGGAGAAGGCCTTTCCCCCGCTCGGCTTGCCCCCAGCCGCACCTATGCTGCTGGCGCTGGCACACGCCTGAACATGGATTCGATGCCTCATGCAGCTTTGGTGATGAACTATTCGAAAGATTTTGCCGCTCCGGACCAGGCAGCCGCCGCAACCGCAATTGCGACTGGCGAAAGAGTGGCCAATCGCGCCGTTGCAATCAACGGAGACGGAAAAGCAATCAAGACCATCATTGAGTTAGCGCGGGAATACGGGCGTGCCACAGGACTCATAACGGACACAAAGCTCACCGATCCGACCAGCGCGGCCTTTTACGCCCACCCCGTCGAGTCAAGCGATGCCGAGAAGATTGCCACCGAGTTTGTGGATCGGGGAAACGTCGACATAGCAATGGGTGGCGGCGCGGCGCAATTTCTTCCCATTACGAAAAGCGGAGAAAGACAGGATAGTCGCGATCTCTTACTCCAGCTCCGTAGCAACGGGTTCGATATTGTTCGAACCCGAGCCGAGCTAGACGCAGTTCCCGCGTGGCGCCGTCCGAAACTGGTCGGTGTCTTTAGTAAAGAGGATCTCGCATTCGTGAACCAGGTAGAAGAAAGAAGTCAGCAACCAAGCCTGTCAGATATGGTGCGGCGAGCAATCCAATTACTCCAATATAACGTTGGCGGGTACCTGCTGGTGGTTGATGCAGGGCTGGCACGGAAGGCAGCTGAGGGAAACAACGGGGAAAGGACGCTGGGCCAAACGGTCGAGCTAGATCGTGCAGTTGGCGTTGCGCGAAGCTATGGCGGAGAAAAATCAACCATCATAGTCTGCGGCGATCTGGCCATTGGCGGATTAAGCCTGAACGGATTTCCCTTTCGTAAAGATAGCGGCATTGCGCTCCTGGGCTTTAATTCCGCGGGTCAGCCTTGGATTACCTGGGCAACCGGTCCGAACGGCGATAAATCGTATGGAGCAGCGAAAATACCAGGGAAACAAGATGAAAACCCGAGCAAACAATCCCAAACGGAACAGTCGGAGCCGGCGGCGTTTTATACAAAATCGTCGTTAGTCACTGTTGAAGATGTCGTGGCGTTTGGAAACGGCCCGGGAACGGACGCCTTGCAAGGAGTAATCGAGAGCACCAAAGTGTTCGAAATTCTACGCGATGAACTCTAGCGGAAAATGACGAAATCCGAAGGCCGAGTATGGAATGAACCCCGAATGACATAATGGAAAAACAGTTGGCTCTGCATGCGTTGAGGCTTCGTCATTCGTGCTTTGTCATTTGAGTTATTTCACCCTTTCCCTGTAAGGTAGCCCTAACTCATAGAGCGCGATTTCCTGCTCAAGCGTCGCAGCCAAGGAATTATCGCGCTGCATCTGTGCTACCCGCGTCGCTGCCCGGGCATTTTCAATCGCCTTTTCAAATCGCCCGGCTTCTGCATATCCGGCGGCCAATGTGCGCAGGACAAGCGCGTTGGTGCCTCCCGAAAGTTGATCGGCTTGTCGAGCAAGTTGGATCGCCTTGAATCCGTCGCGGAACGATGCATCCGGACATGTCGCCAGCAACCACGCCAGATTGGCTAGGGCCGACACCGATTGAGGAGAAATAACCGCGGCCCTTTCGTAATGGCCGATAGCCTCCGCAAACTGGCCGCTTTCATCAAGGGCAATGGCGAGGGTGGTGTGACAGTCCGGATGGTCTGGCCTAATTAATAAGGCAGCTCGAAAATGCTCGATTGCACCGTCGAGTTGGCCCTTCTCAAGCAGAGCATGGCCAAGACCGTAACGAGCAAGAAAGTAGTCGGGACGTATTGCCACCGCTTTTTGATAGTGAACGATCGAATCGTCGATTCGTTTCTTCTGAAGCAGAGCATTGGCCAAAGCCACCTGAGCATCTGGATCATTCGGTTGCCTCGCGACCGCCTTATCGCAATACAAGATTGCCTCGTCCACTTCGCCTTTACCGAGAAGAGCGCTGCCTAGATTGTAATCGGCATCCCAAAAGTTGGGCTGCATTTGCAACGTTGTCCGGTAATGCGCAATCGCCTCGTCTAGCTGGCCTTTTTCGAACAACGCGATGCCCAAATTGTTGTGAGCCATCCAACAACCAGGATTTCTCGCTAGAGTCGTGCGCCAGAGCGTTTCGATATCGCCGTACATTGTGGCTTGTCGCCACGTCAGGGTCGCCAGAACCGCCACTACACAGAGCCCCGCGCTTAAAATTAGAGTTCGACTGTTCTTAAACGTATCGGCCAAATTGACCAGACCGGCAGACGCCAAAGCGATCGGACCGATACAGGCGAGATACTGGTAATGATCGGCCACAAACGTGTACCGAAACGTATAAAGCATGATGAAGCCCAGCACGGGACTCAGAGTTGCAACGAAAAAGCCCGCTGCGACCTCTACGCTGCGCCCCACATATCGACGCAGAAAGTACATTGCCACGCATAGGGTCAGTCCTGCTAACAGCCATACGTAACTGAGAAAGTGAGTCGGCGTGATATCCCATCGCGGGTAAATAAATGTCAGTCTGGATGGCCAGATGAGTTTGCTTAGATAAAACCAAACTGCCCGGCTCGCGACGAGAACCCGCTCGATTGGGCTCAGAAATGTAAAAACGGCACGACTGGTCCCCTGGTGGTAACGCTCCCACCACATCGCAAATGCGCCCATGGCGAAACCGAGAACAAGGAACGGTACGATCTGGAAAATTCGCCTCCAGCGGATGGGTTTGTTCTGCAACCACAAGATCAAAAACAAGGCCGCCGGCAACGTGCAGGCCGTTGTCTTGGCCGAAAGCGCAAGGAGATAAAGAATCAAGGCCAACCCATAAAACAGCCAGCGCCGCTTCGTGCGTTCGTTGATAAACGCAATCCACGCCAGCAGTGTGAGCAAAAAGAAAAACGCCATTAGCACATTTTTTCGTTCTGTGATCCACGCCACTGATTCCACTTGCACGGGATGCAAGGCAAAAATTGCTCCCGCCAGCCATGCTCCCGGCACCTTCAATCGAGCTAGTACCGACCAAACGAGCATGGCGTTGGCGATATGCAGCAGAAGATTTACCCAGTGATAACCTGTTGGGTTTAGTCCCCAAAACGCGTGTTCGACGCGAAACGTGGTATAAACCAACGGGAAATACTGCGAAGGCGAATCAAACGAGAACCAGATACGTCGTAAACCATCCGGGGCCGTCAGTAGCTCATTCTTTGTTATGTAGACATCGTCATCCCAGAGGAACCCACCGTTCCATGCAGGGCGATAGACCAGAATCGTGAGGACCGCCAAGACAAGAGCGCAAGCGATTGCGCCACGTCGTGAAGAAAAAAGACGCCCGGCAATTTCGTGCATAAACTACGTGCGACTCACGCGAATTGACGCAAACGGATGCCTTCCACGCCGAATCTTCGTGAAGATGTAAAGGTCGCAGCAATCTGCGGAGCCGGCCCAATTTCAAATGCCCGAGTTGCAACCTTCCGTTTCTCGACGGAATAGCAGCTTTTGTGACTCATAGGATTGACGATAGCGCTAAGGCTTTGCGTGTTGGGTGGTGGATTCTGGCCGCGATTATCTTTGGCGTCGTTATTGCCATCAGGATTCGACTTCTTGGAATTCCACTCGAGCGCGACGAAGGCGAATACGCTTATGCTGGTCAACTCATTTTGCAAGGTGTTCCACCGTACCAGCTCGCCTATAACATGAAGTTCCCGGGCACTTATGCTGCCTACGCCGTGATCATGTCGATCTTTGGACAAACCGTCGCCGGAATTCATCTGGGATTACTCCTGATCAATGTAGCCACCGTCGTCCTGATTTTTTTCCTTGGCCGGCAACTGGTTAATTCAACATTAGGACTTGCTGCGGCGATGAGCTATGCGGTGCTCTCCGTAAGTCCATCGGTGCTAGGGTTTGCCGGCCACGCAACGCATTTTGTGCTGCTCCCTGTGCTTGGTGGAATCCTCCTCCTATGCAAGTCGACAGATCGCCAAGCAGTGGGAAAACTGTTCGCCAGCGGATTGCTCTTTGGCATCGGGCTCTTGATGAAGCAGCCAGCCATTTTTTTCGCTTTCTTCGGAACGATTTATCTCGTCTGCAGCAATCTTCATCGCCGAGTCCGAGCGAAAAAACTTCTCCTGTCAGGCCTGACTTTCGGCGCTGGTGTAATTCTTCCACTGGGAATTACGTGCCTCCTCTTTTGGAAAATTGGCGTGTTCGAAAGGTTCTGGTTTTGGACAATCGATTACGCGCGTCAGTATGGCGGCCTGGTTCCATTTAGTCAGGCGGAGCAACTTCTCGCCTACAGCACCAAAGAGGTGATCTTAGCCACGTGGCCCATCTGGATGCTGACTGCAATCGGAATCGTTTCAGGTTTGTGGGCGCAGCGAACGCGAATCACCACAATTTTTCTGGTCGGATTCCTCTTCTTCTCTGCACTGGCGATCTGCCCGGGATTCTATTTTCGATTACACTATTTTGTCTTGCTGCTCCCAGCTGTCTCGTTGCTGGCTGGCGTTGGTATCGGCAGATTGTCGGATCTCGTTGCGAATCGAGGGACGCTAATCCGATTTCTCTCCATACTGATTCTCGGAGCTGCTCTCGCCTGGCCGATCATTACAGAAAGAAGGTTCTTTTTTGAACTCTCTCCGACTAACGCTTCCCGAATGATTTATCCAGAAAGTCCCTTCGTGGAATCCATTAGAATTGGAGAATATCTGCGCGAACATACAACCCGAGGTGATACGATAGCCGTCCTCGGTTCCGAGCCGCAGATTTATTTTTATTCAAACCGGCATTCGGCAACCGGCTACATTTACACTTACGGCCTGATGGAAGCCCAAAAGTATGCCACTCAAATGCAACAGGAAATGATTCACGAGATAGAACGCACTCATCCAAAATTTCTCATCTTTGTGGTAATGCCTGATTCCTGGCTGCAACGGCCGGAATCCGAGCGATTGATTTTCACCTGGGCTAATGAATATACGGCGCAAAACTATGCTGTTGCCGGCTTCGTAAACATGTTGGCGCCAGACAGAACAGATTACTATTTTGGCAGCGTTCCCCCATCAGTGCCACAACTAGGAAAATACATTTTGATCTACGAGAGGAAGTCGTAGAAGTGAGAACAACCTTTCATTCGCAACTCGAACACCACGTCGTTGTGCTGCGCTCATTTTCGACAAGTGACGAAGCAAATCCGAATGACCAAATGACGCAGCCGGAGTGCCCCTTTTTATCATTTGGATTTTGTTATTCCTTCGTCATTAGACATTCGTCATTCGTCATTTCTTCAAGATGAAGGCAACGCTCAGGCCACCCTGGCTCACCATTGTTATCTGCCTTTTTCTCGCCGCGCTGACCTGGCTTGTCTTTGGCCAAACCCTCCGGCACGACTTCATTAACTACGACGATCCGCGCTACGTTTATGAGAACACTAAAATAACAAGCGGCGTCAGCCTAAGCGGCATTGCCTGGGCATTCACCCATATTCACTCGATGAACTGGCATCCGCTGACGACGATCTCGCATATGCTCGACTGCCAGGTATATGGATTGAAGCCAGGAGGTCACCATTTCACAAATGTCCTCCTGCACATTGTGGCGGCGATCCTCCTTTTCCTCGCGCTGCAAGAAATGACGGGCACATTTTGGAACAGCGCTTTTGTTGCAGCGGTGTTCGCAATTCACCCGTTACGTGTCGAATCGGTCGCGTGGATAGCCGAGCGGAAGGATGTGCTTAGCGGCGTCTTCTTTATGCTCACGCTGCTCGCCTACGTGCATTATGTGCGCTTGCCATCGATCGGGCGTTATCTCGTCGTAGTATTCGCACTTGCCTGTGGCCTCATGTCTAAGCCGATGCTGGTGACACTGCCGTTCGTGCTCTTGCTTTTGGATCACTGGCCGCTCGATAGAATCAGGGGGCGCTTCTGGAAGCGCGTGGCGGAAAAAATTCCGCTGCTCGCGCTTTCGGCTGTCTCAAGTATCGGCACGCTTGTTGCACAAAAAGGCGCGGTTGGTTGGACCGAGGAGTTGCCGATACTGGAACGAATCAACAACGCGATCATCAGCTATGTTCTCTACATCTGGCAGATGGTCTGGCCGGCGAACCTTGCGGTCTTTTACCCCCATCCGGAGAATCGGTTGTTGCCTTGGGAAATCATCTCTTCCCTCCTTCTTCTAGTTTGCGGCACAGCGATACCGATCGCCCTGCGAAAACAGCGACCCTACTTAATCACAGGTTGGTTATGGTACCTCGGAATGCTTGTGCCAGTTATAGGACTGGTCCAAGTCGGTTGGCAGGGACGCGCTGATCGATACACATACTTGCCCCAAATCGGTCTATACATAGCAATCACATGGACAGTGGCCGATCTGACAGCCTTGTGGCGACGTCAGCGCACAATTTTGAGCACCGCAGCAATACTTACCATAGGTGTTTTGACATGGCGCGCCTGGGCCCAGACTTGGTATTGGCGCGATAGTGAGATACTGTTCAAGCACGCTCTGGCAGTAACCACAAACAACGATGTTGCAGAAAACAATCTCGGCATTGTTTATTTGCGACAAGGTAACGTGGATGAGGCTATCTCCCTGCTGCAAGCTGCTGTGGATCTTCGGCCCGATAATAGTCCCGCCCACGAGAACCTTGCCAAGGCTCTTCTTCAAAAGGGTAAAGTTGCCGATGCACTGATTCACTACCAGAAGCTACTCGAGCTACAACCCGATAACATCGAAGTCCACAACATTGTGGGTACGGCATTGATCCAGCAGCGTCGCATCAGGGAGGGTGTTGAAGAATGGGAGAAGGTCTTGGCGATTCAACCCGACAACGGAAATGCCATGAGCAACCTAGCGTGGGTATTTGCGACCTCGCCCGACGATTCTCTTCGAGACGGCACGAAAGCGATTCAGCTCGCGTCCGAGGCTCTACGCATTTCCGGTAACAGAATCCCAATATTGTTCCGTACATTAGCAGCGGCTTACGCCGAAAGTGGTCGGTTCTCTGAAGCAATCCAGACTGCGCAACAGGGGATTAAATTAGCAAATAGCCAGGGGAACTCTGAGTTGGCTGCTGAGCTCAATGGCAATATTGCGCTTTACCAAGAACAGCGGCCGCTGCGGGATGTCAGTTTAACATATGGCCATTCGCCGCCTCACAGTGAGTAACATAAAGTCGCAAACTCGCGGGCATCCAGTTCGGTTAGCCACAAATGTTCATAGCCGCGGTATTACCGTCGTTATCTACGTGTTCCTTGTCGGAATCAATCTGGCGGTATTTGGTCAAACAGTCCGTCACGACTTTGTTAACTTCGACGACGATTTGTACGTCTATAACACTCCTGCCATTCGGGCTGGCCTAACGATACAAGGCATTGCACAAGCTTTTGTCAGTCCACATGCAGGTAATTGGCACCCATTAGCGACTATCTCTCACATGCTGGATTGCCAGCTGTATGGCCTGAACGCTGGCGGCCATCACGCTACGAACGTGGTTTTGCATACTATCGCAACGCTCCTCTTGTTTTGTGTGCTGCGGCAAATGACCGGCGCAATTTGGAAGAGTGTGATTGTCGCTGCGTTATTTGCGGTTCATCCACTTCATGTCGAATCAGTCGCATGGGTAAGCGAGCGAAAAGACGTGCTCAGCGCAGTGTTCTTCATGCTCACGTTAATCGCATATGTGCGTTATGTGCGTACGCCATCAAACGCGCGTTATTTGACAGTGGCAATCATGTTCACCTTCGGCCTCATGTCCAAGTCAATGCTGATAAGCACTCCCTGTGTCCTTCTCCTTTTGGATTACTGGCCGCTTAATCGTTTTAAACAGTTCCCCTCAACAGGAGACGCCACAATCTCAGGGTGTGATGATCAAACACAGACAATAGGACGCCTCTTTCTCGAAAAGGTTCCGTTGTTTGTTCTTTCCGCAGCCGCCGGAGCCATCACATTTATCCTGCAAAAACGTGCTACTGGCGCGATTCCACCGTTGCCCTTCCTCTGGCGAGTCGAAAACGCGGTCGCAAGTTACCCGATTTACCTCTGGCAAACCTTGCGGCCGACAGGCCTCGCCGTTTTCTATCCTCATCCAAATGGCAGCCTGGAAATTTGGCAAGTTATTCTTGCAACCGGGTTCCTACTAACCATCACAACAGCGGCAATGGTTTTGCGACGTAAGCAGCCTTACCTGTTCACAGGGTGGTTTTGGTACCTCGTTATGCTCGTCCCAGTCATCGGCATCGTCCAAGTCGGAGAACAAGGTCATGCAGATCGCTATACCTACCTGCCACTTGTCGGTCTCTTTTTGCTCGCGATTTGGCTCGTTGCTGACATGCTAGGAGCCCGTCGGCCGAGGTCGCAGTTTGCTGTAGCTATCGCGGTAGTAATCGTTGCTGTTTTGGCGTGGATGGCATTCGTTCAGACTTCCTACTGGCGCAACAGCGAAACTCTTTGGACTCACACTCTTGCGGTGACGTCCGACAACGACGTTGCCCACAATAATCTTGGATACCTGTGCGTCGATCGCGAAGAACTAGACAAGGCGATCTCGCATTTTGAAGCCGCGTTAAGGATCAGGTCCGGTAAGCTGGATCCCCATTACGACGTCGGTTCGGCGTTTATGCAAATGAACCTCGCCAACGCTCTCGCCCGAAAAGGACAATCCGATGAAGCCATAGCGCACTATGACGAAGCAATAGCATTGCAACCGTATTATGCGGATGCTTTTTACAACCGCGGTAGCGTTTTTTTTCACAAAGGCCGCGTCGATGAAGCAATGGCGGATTGGGAGTGGACTCTCAAATTGCAACCCAGTGACGCGAATGCCCATACTGGCCTCGGTAACGCGCTTTTGCAGAAGGGTTCGCCAAGGGAGGCGATTATCCATTACGAACAAGCATTGGCACTAGCTCCCGAAGATCCCCATTCTCGCAACAATATTGCCTGGGTTCTAGCGACATCTTCTGATGACTCAATCCGCGACGGCGCCAAAGCGATCGACTTGGCCCAAGTAGCAGTCGCGCTTTCAGGAGGTAGAGAACCACGCTTTCTCCGCACGCTGGCAGCTGCGTATGCGGAGACCGGCCGATTCCCTGAAGCCTTGGGCGTAGCCCAGCAAGCCATAGCCATAGCTCGAATGCAGGGGAAAGGAGGACTGGCAAACCGCCTCGAAACAGACCTTATGCTCTATCGCCGACGCCTGCCGCTTTGGCAAAACTCACTTGGCGGTTAAGATGAGCAGGGTAAAAAACAGATCCAAGAAGGACACGCGCGAGTTCTCCAACAGTCGGTTAGAAAACTGCGCCTTGTTGAGATTCGCATCTCTTTATGTCTGTATCGCTTTAGTTGCAATCATTTGGTTCGTTTTTGGTCAAACTCTGCAGCACGATTTCGTCAATTTCGACGATCACGTGTACGTGCACGAAAACCCGCGGATCACACAGGGCCTCACAACACGTGGACTGGTCGACGCATTTACTCATACTCATGCACGAAACTGGCATCCGCTAACGACTATTTCGCATATGCTCGATTGCGAGTTATACGGATTGCAGGCGGGATGGCATCACTCCACCAATGTGCTGCTTCATACAATAGCCGTATTACTGCTCTTTCTTGTGCTCGATCAAATGACCGGAGGTTCGAGCCGGACTGGCAGTATTTGGCAAAGCGCTTTCGTGGCATCGCTGTTCGCCATTCATCCGTTGCACGTCGAATCTGTCGCATGGGTCTCGGAGCGCAAAGATGTGCTCAGCGCCGTTTTTTTCATGCTTACGCTAGGCGCCTATGTGCGTTATGTGCACAAGCCATCCGTTGCTCGCTATGTGACAGTGGCGTTGTTCTTTGCTCTCGGTCTGATGTCGAAACCCATGCTCGTAACGCTGCCGTTCGTACTTCTGCTCCTGGATTACTGGCCGCTTAAGAGAATTAGGAGTCAGGCGGCAGAAGTCAGCCTGCCCGCCGCAGCCTCGGCGAAGGCGGGAGGCCGGAAATCGCCGATCAATAGTCAGTGGCGAATAGTTAGTCGTCTTGTAATAGAGAAGATTCCGTTGTTCGCACTGTCCGCTCTCTCTTGCGTAGCAACCATGCTGGCACAGGTCTACAGCACAGAAGCAATCGAGCAACTGCCATTCATGTGGAGACTGAACACTGCAGCTGTCAGTTACATTGCCTACATTTGGCAGATGTTCTGGCCCGCACGGCTGGGGGCTTTTTATCCGAATCCCAACGACCAACTGCCTTTTTGGCAGGTTCTTTTGGCAATTGCGTTTCTGATCTCAGTCAGCCTGTTGGCAGTCCTTTGGGGGAAAGAACGACCGTACATTTTCACTGGCTGGTTTTGGTATGTCGTGATGCTTGTGCCTGTGATCGGCTTGGTACAGACCGGCGAGCAAGCGCGCGCGGACCGCTACACTTACCTGCCGCAGATCGGTTTGTATGTGCTGATTACGTGGGGCACCACGGATCTGATGACGATACTAATGACGCGCAGTTCCGGCTCACGAGCTGTCTCGACCAGCTTGCGGCCGATCATTCGTGGACCGCGTGGAGTCCGAACAGACGGCCCGCAGGGCCGTGGCTACAAGGCATTCTGCGCCGCTATCGCGGCAGCGACTATCATTGCGTTGAGTTGGCGCGCGTTTGTGCAGACGTCGTATTGGAAAAACAGCGAGATGCTCTGGAACCACACGTTGGCTGTTACGACTAACAACGACATGGCACATAACAGTCTCGGCGATCTTTTCCTGCGACATGGCGAATTGGATACCGCGATTTCGCACTTCGAGAAGGCATTGGAAATTCGATCGCGCACCGCTGCCGCCCACTACAATCTTGGTGGGGCGCTCATCGAGAATAGTCTTGCTACTGCCCTCGTCCGAAAAGGCCGGCTAAGTGAAGCAATCGGGCATTACGAGAAAGCGATGAAGCTGCGACCTGACTACGGCGACCCATATTTAAATCTTGGCAGCATTCTATTTCAGCAGGGCCGCACGGAGGAGGCGATTGCACAATGGCACAAGGCGGCTGCGACCCAGCCAAACGACGCGGGCTTCCACATGATTCTGGGCAACGCGTTTCTTCAAAGGGCATTACAGAAAGATGCAATCGCCGAGTACGAGCATGCGGCACGCATCTACCCGCACGACCCCAAGTCTCGCAACAGCTTGGCGTGGCTTCTCGCGACTTCCTCGGATGCTTCAACTCGCGATGGGAATCGGGCAATCGAAGTCGCCGAACAAACCGTGCAACTCTCGGGCGGCAAAGATCCGAATTCTCTCCGAACTCTCGCGGCTTCCTACGCGGAGGCCGGCCAGTTCTCCGAAGCGATCAACGCCGCTCAACGAGCTAAGGAGATAGCGACTAGCCAAGGCAATCTCCAGCTCGCGAAGATCCTTCAAGGAGACATCGCTCTTTACCAGATAGAGCTTCCGCTCCGTCAAACGTTTCCGGAGAAATAACCCAGAGGCGATTCCAGGAGCAAGTTGTGCTGCTCGCGGGACCTTTCGGAGCTTACCAACCATTGAGTTTAACAGGCCGCGGACTGGACACCGCCGCTCCTTAAGATACCGCAAGCCAGGCGCTTTGTAGCGCCTGCCCGATGACATTCTTCCAAGTTATCATCAGTCGGAGCAGGGCCTTCGCACCGAGTTATTGTTCTTTATGGTAAGGTAATCCCAACTCGTAGAGCGCAATTTCATCCCGGAGAGCGTTGGACAACGTGGAATTGCCTTGGATCTTTGCCTCTTGTAAACCCTGTTGGGCAGTTTTCGTAGCTTCAGCAAACCGGCCAGATTCGGCGTAGGCCGCAGCCAGGATACGTAGAACAATCGGGTGATTTTCACTTCGAGAGCTTTCCGAGTCGGCCTGTTCAGCCAGAAGAACAGCCTCTGATCCATTTCTGAGCGACGAGTCTGAGGATGTTGCCAGGATCCAAGCTAGATTACTTTGCGCGGGCACGTTTTCGGGCGAAATCCTAAGGGCATTTCTATAAGCAGCGATCGCTTCTCGGACGCGGCCTTTTGCGAGAAATGCGCTTCCCAGATTTGCATGAGCATCTGCGTTATCCGCCTGCAACTCGAGCACTTTTTGGTAATGAGCAATCGCTTCGTCCAATCGACCCTTGCGGAGCAAGGCGCTCGCTAGATTGTACTGGGGCTCAGCCTGACTCGGCGATAGCGCGAGGCATGCCAGGTAACGATCGATAGCGCCATCAAAATCTCCTTTCGAAACAAGCGCGTTCGCCAGATTGCAGGAGGCTTCCCCGTAATCTGGCTGGACCTTCAGCGCCTTCTCATATTGAGCAATTGCGTCGTCCACGCGTCCAGTCCCAAAAAGCGTAACACCAAGATTGTTGCGAGCTTCTGCATCAGCAGGGTTTATTTCCAATGCCTTTTCGTAATGAGCGACCGCGCCGTCGAGTTGGCCTTTCTGTACAAGAAGCCGGCCCAAATTGTAATGCGCCTCGGCATAATTTGACCGCAGCTCAATCGCCTGCTGATAATGAGTGATCGCCTCATCGGTCTTTCCCCGCTCGTTAAGAGCGATGCCCAAATTGTAATGTGCCATCCAGCAATTCGGATTCTTAGTCAATGTTGCCGTGTACAGCGTGACCACATCGTGGTAAATAGCAGTCTGTCGCCAGGTCAGCAATCCAAGCGAAAACAAAAAAAACGCAGAGACCCCAACGAGCGCTGTTGTAGCCACGGCGCTGTTTCGCCGTGTTGATGCCAACTCTGGAAAGCGCCTCGACACAGCGAGGCGGCTACAACCCGTTACAATCCCCGCGCCAGCGAGCGCGAGAGGTCCCATGCTCGCCAGATACTGAAAATGATCGCTCACAAAGGAGTAACGGAAGAAAAAAACGTTGAAAAAACCGAGCACTGGAAACAAGGAAACCACATAGTACGCTGCCGCGACGAACACAGCACGACTCCATTTCGCTGGGACTAACCACAAAACGAGCAGTCCGATGAAAGCCGCGAGAAGCGGGAAATAGGCCGTTAGCTTTGACGAATCAATTTCCCATCGTGGATAGATGAATATGAGCGGATCCGGCCAGACCAGCTTCGCCAGGTAAAACCATACCGCGCGTCCCGCGACGATAAGCCGTTCCGGCCATGTCTGCGCCCACTCAGCACCAATCGCGCCCGCGTGAAATTTTTGCTCGAAGATCGTCCAGATGCTGGCAACCGCCGATATCAGCAAAAATGGAACAAGCGCCAAAACATTACGGCGACTAATTCGTCCTGTTTTCCACCAGATACAGAGCGCAAGCACGACAGGCAACATGACCACCGAAGGCTTGCTTAGAGTAGCCAGGATGAAGAAGAGTAAAGAAAGAGCAAACCACAGAATCGGAGAATGGGAGCATCGCCGAAACGGCGATTCCGTCCGTTCGTCTGGCGAATTTCGTTCCGAACTATCCGTGTCATCCACGCAATCCGCGGTTTCCTTATCCCATTTCAAAAAGTAGAAAATCGACAGAAGATAAAAGAGGCCTGACTGCGCATTTTTGAGCTCAGTTACCCAGGCGACTGATTGAACCATCACCGGGTGCGAAGCCCAAAGGGCCGCTCCCAGCCAGGCACCGCGAACGGTAAGCTGGCGTAAGACCTGCCATAGCAAGACAGCCGATCCGGCATGCAAAAGCACATTCAGGAGGTGGTATGGCCACGGCGACAGACCGACGAAGTTATGCAGAATCCAAAATGTGGTAAGTACCAGCGGGTAATAGACTGCTCGCGTGGTGGTCCAGACTTCCTTTAATCCAAGCGGACCAACAATGCACGGATTCTGGGTCAAATGTGATTCATCGTCCCAGAGGAAGCCGGCATTAAAAACCCTCACATATGCCGCGAAAACTAGAACGATTAGAAGGAATCCCCAAAGCCAGTTCGTCCGCTCAAAAAATCTAACCACGAATGAACACAAATGGACACAAATCCAAAAAATACAAGAGTTGAACCACTGGTGATGGCACGCAGTAGAAGGCAAAACTCATGCTCTCATGTGCTCAGTGGAATCCGTGTCATCCGCATAATCTGCGGCTTCCCGGTACAGCGATTCACGAATTTCACAAGTGAACACCAAATTTTCGGACGAACCACCGATTACCCGGATAGCACGGATAAGAAATACGAGAAAAAACTCTAAGCCAGTCGCCCACGAAACAGGCGGAAAGCGCAAAAGGAGAAAACGAATTTACCTGTGAACTTTTCGCGCCTTTTCGCGTATTTCGTGAGCAGTAAGTCACTTTAACTCTGAGGACTTCGTGTCAATTCATGTGCCTTAGTGGTCACACAAAAGCAAAGCGGCCGGGCCCTCGATGAGCCCGGCCGCCGTGAATTACTGCGGTTTTCGCTCTAGAATCTCTTCTTTAAGCCGACGTACCAGAAGCGGCCTTTGATGTTAGCAACCGACTCGTCGTAACCATTCTCGAACGAACCTCCCACAAACGGCGGATCCTCATCCAATACGTTCTGCATTCCCAGCGTGACGGTCGTGTTATTGAGCCACCACTGCCAGTTGCTGCAGCCGTATTCGGCTGTTGAGACGGGCACCACGTTCTTCTCCTTGCCATCCTTCATCTTCACGTTTTTCCCACCATCCTTGGCATAGCCAGGTACCTCGGCCGGCGCTGGCGGTGGCAGGTTAAATGTGTAGTTCAGGATCAGATCCAGTGTGGTCCACGCGGAGATTTTCCGCGCGCGAACTTCACCACCGCCACCGAACGGGCCACTTCTAGGCTCGTTGAGCTTTGTCGATCCTGTCAGAGTGG
>WNGC01000174.1_pt1 | contig 52906 bp, 47 predicted proteins | sample 5400051 | NCBI WGS metagenome assembly WNGC01 (sample SAMN13153368, study PRJNA577476) | soil metagenome | isolation source: 20 cm soil or saprolite under grassland replicate 2 | place: USA:California | collected 2016-06-15
GTCACATTCGCGGACGTCACCTTCGCGTACCCGCACGGCGAGCGGCCGGTCCTCCACGACCTGCGGTTCGATGCGCGGCCCGGACGCACCACCGCGATCATCGGCGGGACAGGCTCCGGGAAAAGCACGGTCCTGGGTCTCGTGACGCGGAGCTTCGACGTCACCTCCGGCGCCGTGCTGGTCGACGGCCTGGACGTGCGCGAGCAAGCCCTGGACGGGCTCTGGGCACGGATCGGCCTCGTTCCGCAGACCGCGTATCTCTTCAAAGGCACGGTCGCGCAGAACCTCCGCTTCGGCAACGAGAACGCGACCGACGCCCAGCTCTGGCGCGCGCTCGAGGTCGCTCAGGCGCGGGATTTCGTCGCCGAGATGCCGGGACAGCTCGAGGCGCCGATCGACCAGGGCGGCACGAACGTGTCGGGAGGGCAGCGCCAGCGGCTCGCGATAGCCCGCGCGATCGTCAAGCGCCCGGCGATCTACCTCTTTGACGACTGCTTCTCGGCGCTCGACGCCGGTACGGACGCCCGGCTACGGATGGCCCTCAAGCGCGAGACCGGCGACGCGACCGTCCTCATCGTCGCGCAACGTGTCAGCACGATCCTGCACGCGGATCACATCGTCGTTCTGGACGAGGGACGTGTCGTTGGAAGCGGCACGCACGACGAGCTCATGAAGACGAGCGAGGAGTATCGCGAGATCGTCGAGTCGCAGCTCGGGGCGGCAGCGGCATCGCAGCTCGGGGCGGCAGCGGCATGATGATGGGCCGGCCCCAGGGCCGCGGACCAGGCGGCCGGCCGCAGGCCGGACAGCGCGGTGGGCCTTTCATGGGCCTCAGCGCGCCGGTCGAACGTTCCAAGGATTTCCGCGGCACGCTGCGGAAACTGCTCGCGCGCCTCCGCCCCGAGCGAGCGGTGATCGCGGTGGTCGTCGTGCTCGGCTCGCTCAGCGTGGTGTTCAGCGTCATCGGTCCAAAGATCACGGGCAACGCCATGAACATCATCTTCGATGGCGTCATCGGAAAGTCCCTGCCGGCCGGCGTGCCGAAGGAGACAGCGATCGAGCTCCTGCGCGCGCAGGGCAAGGGTCAGCTCGCGGACATGCTCGCGGCCACCAATGCGGTGCCGGGCCAGGGCATCGACTTCATGGCCCTCGCCTGGATCCTCGCTCTCGCCGTTCTCGTGTATGTCCTCGCGTCGGTCCTCGCGTGGGCGCAGGCCTACATCATGGCGGGCGTCGCGCAGCGCACCGTGTACGGGTTGCGGCGCGAGGTCGAGGAGAAGCTCGCACGGCTGCCGCTTCGGTACTTCGACAGCCACGCGCACGGCGATCTCCTGAGCCGCGTGACGAACGACGTCGACAACATAGCGACGACCCTTCAACAGGGTCTTTCCCAGCTCCTCACATCAGCGCTCACGGTGATCGGTGTTCTCGCGATGATGCTGTGGATCAGCCCGTTGCTCGCGTTGATCTCGGTCATCACGATCCCGCTGTCGTTCGCCGTCACGATCGTGATAGCCGGGCGATCGCAGAAGGAGTTCATCGCCCAGTGGGCCGAGACAGGGGCCCTGAATGGCCACGTCGAGCAGATGCACAGTGGCCACACGCTCGTTCAGGTGTTCGGACGCCGCCGGAGCGCGATCGAACAGTTCAACGGCCAGAACGAGCGACTCTTCCGGGCCAGTTTCCGCGCGCAATTCCTCTCGGGAATCATCCAGCCGGCGATGCAGTTCCTCTCGAACCTGAACTATGTCGGCGTGGCGGTCATCGGCGGCTACCGCGTTGCATCCGGCGCGATGAGTCTCGGTGACGTGACCGCGTTCATCGCGTACTCGCGCCAGTTCACGATGCCCCTTCTGCAGATCGCGGCGCAGATGAACCTTCTTCAGTCCGGTCTCGCGTCGGCGGAGCGGGTATTTGAATTTCTCGGAGCGCCTGAAGAGACCCCGGACCGTGTGTCCGCGGCGGCGCCCAGGGCCGTGACCGGTCATGTCGAGTTCGACCGGGTCGCCTTCCGCTATCTGCCCGAGAAGCCGCTCATCGAGGACTTCTCTCTGGACGTACGCCCGGGAGAGACCGTCGCGATCGTCGGGCCGACCGGCGCCGGGAAGACCACGATCGTGAATCTCCTCATGCGCTTCTACGACATCGACGCCGGCGCGATCCGTCTTGACGGCACCGACACGCGCGAGCTGCCGCGCGACGCTGTCCGGCGCGCGTTCGGCATGGTGCTTCAGGACAGCTGGCTTTTCGCGGGGACGATCCGCGACAACATCGCCTACGGCAAGGAAGGCGCCTCGCTGGACGAGATCGTCGCGGCCGCGACGGCGGCGCACGTCGATCCGTTCGTACGCACGCTGCCCCAGGGCTACGACTCGCTGCTCGAAGAGGAAGCGTCGAACATCTCGGCGGGCCAGAGGCAGCTCATCACGATCGCGCGCGCGTTCCTCGCCGATCCGAGCATCCTCATCCTCGACGAGGCGACGAGCAACGTGGACACGCGTACCGAGGTCCTCATCCAGCAGGCGATGGCGCGGCTTCGTCACGGCCGCACCTCATTCGTGATCGCGCACCGGCTCTCGACGATCCGCAACGCCGACGAGATCGTCGTGATGGACGGCGGCCGGATCGTGGAGCAGGGCGACCACGCGGAGCTCCTGCGCAAGCAAGGCTTCTACTACGACCTCTACCAGAGCCAGTTCACGGAGAACGTCGGAACGGACGTGGCGGGCCGCGCCACGGCTCCCATCCTCCAACCGGCGGGATAACCCGACCACCCCGTCCTTCGGGGTGGCAGCGCCTAGCCTCGGCCGACGCGCCTCCGGATCGCGGCATCCATCTCGCGTGTGGCCTCGCGTTCCTTGATCACCTGTCGCTTGTCGAAGCGCTTGCGCCCGCGCGCGATGCCGAGCTCAACCTTGGCCCGGCCGTGTTTGATGTACATCCGCAGCGGGACGAGCGTGTAGCCCTTCTGCGCGATCGTACCCACGAGCTGTCCGATCTGGTCCTTATGGAGGAGGAGCTTGCGCGGGCGCAGCGGGTCGTGATTGTCGTACGGTGAGTTGGCCCACGGTGCGATGTGGACGTTCCGAAGCCACACCTCGCCGTTCTCGATACGGGCGTACCCGTCGCGGAGGTTGGCGTGACCGGCGCGCAGGGACTTGATCTCGGTGCCACGCAGCGCGATGCCCGCCTCGAGCCGACTCTCGATCTGATAGTCGAAGCGAGCTTTGCGGTTGTCGGCGAGCTGGACCTCTTGCTCCGGCTCCGGGGGCGGGAGCGTCTTTGGGGAGGGCATGGCGAGGAGACTATGCGGTGAAAACGAAGAGCGGCGGCATCTCTGCCGCCGCCCTTGTTTGCCGGGTCACCAAAGACCCAGTGAGTTAGTGCGCGTTCACCTCAGATCGATTCATTACGAAAGGCTGAAGTGAGCTCACATGGGTCTTTGGATTCCCACTGGCATCGCCCACTCCACATCACCTCCTTTCTTTCGGCGGAACCGCGCTAGCAAAAAAATGGGAGTAGCGGCGTTAGCCGCTACGGCAGGTAGCCCATCGGGTTGACCGCGCGTCCGTTCAGGATCGTCATGAAGTGAAGGTGTGGGCCCGTCGTCCATCCGGTCATCCCGACGTACGCGATGATCTGTCCGGCGGAAACCGTCTGTCCGACGGACACGATCGGCCAGTGCAGATCGTCGAGGTGCCCGTAGAGCGTCGAGAAGTTGAAGCCGTGGGCGATGATCACGACGACCGCCGTGTCCCCGTACGCGAGGTACGGCCGGCCGACGGTCACGACCTTACCGGCCGACGCCGCCCGGATCGGCGTGTACTTCGGCGCCGCGATGTCGATGCCGTTGTGGAAGCCACCCCACCGCGCGCCGAAGCCCGACGTGATCGGCCCGCGGAGCGGCCACATCGCGAGCGTGGTCCCGTTGAACGCGCCGAGTCCACTGCCGCCGGCCGCCTGCGCCGCGAGGGCTTCGTACTGTGCCTCGGCCTCGTCGAGCTGTCGCGTGAGATTCGCGGTCGTCTGATTGGTCTGGCTGACCTGCCCTTGCGCGCTCTGCCGGTTCCCGGCGGCCTGCGCCCTGACCGTCGCGACCTCATCGATCGCCGACTGGGTCTCGGCGACCAGCGAGTCGTACTTCTCTTTTGCGCCGGACAGCTGCTGGCGCTGTGTCGTGATCTGATCGGTGAGTCCGAGGATTTCCTTCTCTTTGCTCGCGGCGTCGTCCTGCTTTTGCTGCGTGTCCGCCCGGATGTTGCGGATCTCGTTCGCGAGCTGGACGTCCTGCCGGTTGATGAAGATCATTTCCTGAAGACGGTTCGCGAATTCGGTGAGCGAGGCCGATGAAAGCAACATCTCTAGCGGACTGATCAGCGCCTGGCGGTATGTCGTGCGCAGGTGGCGCGCGTAGAGGTCCTCGCGGTCCGCGAGCTGCTTGGACTCCTCGGTGGCTTCGGCTTTCAGCGAATCGGCGAGCGCGCGGGTCTCATCGAGTTGGAAGGTGACGAGCGCGAGCTGCTCTTCGGCGATCTGGATCTGATAGAAGAGCTGGTCGGCCTCGGACTGCGCGTCCGCCTGCTTCTGGGCGAGCTCGGAGATCCGGGCGTTGGTCTGGTTGACGACGGCCTGGAATTGGTTGGCGACGGCCTGGTAACGCTCGGCGTTCGCTCGGGAGAGCTGCACCGCCCGTGCGAGCTCGTCCTTGCGCTTCAGAGCCGCGGTTATCGGGTCGTCGGCGGACGCGGGCTGCGCCAAACCACCGAGGAAGGCAGACACGACCAGCGCGACCGTCGCCGCGCGAGCCGCGCGCATCCTCCAAACCCCACCTCCCCGAGCCGGTTGCCGGGGAGTTCCCATGCGGGACGCATCGTCGCACCCGCTGCTGGGCTGGGTCAAGGCTCCGGGAAGTCTCATTTGGCCAGGTGCGCCCGCACCGACAGCATGGCCCCGCCGCCGCCAACGGCGAGGGCGAGGGCGAAAACGCTCCCCACGAGCTGCCACACGAAGGTGGTCCCGAACGAGAGCGGGAGGATCTCGATGAAGCTGACCATTGCGTTCATGACCGGTCCCGCCGCGACCAGCACGACCGCGGTCGCGGCGACCGCGCCGAGCGCTCCGACCAGCATTCCCTCCAGGATGAAGGGCCAGCGCACGAACCAGTCGGTGGCGCCGACGAGCTTCATGATCTCGATCTCGTCACGACGGGCGTGGACGGCGATCCGGATGGTGTTGACGATCACGAAGAGCGCGACGATCAGCATCATCGCGAGGACCGCGAGTCCGCCGAACGAGAGCACTCGGGTAATCGTCAGCAGCTTGTCCACGACCTGCGGGTTGTCGACGACGTCGCTGACGACCCCCTTACCCTTCTCCTCGCGCAGCGCGGCGGTCACCCGCGGTGCGTCCTGGGCGTGAGCGAGCTTGACTTCGAGGGAGGCCTGGAGCGGGTTCTCGGAGGGGTCGACGATCTGGATGTCGGGCCGCTTCGCCGCGATGTCGACCAGGCGCGCCATCGCCTGCTCTTTCGTGATGTAGTCGACCCGCGAGACCGCCGGATCCGCCTCGATCCGGGCGCGGAGGTCAAGGACATCGGACACGCGAGCGTCGTCCTCAAGGAAGAGGGCGAGCTCGACCTTGGACTCGAGAACGTTGACCGCCGCCTGGAGACCGCGGTCAGTCGCGAGGAAGAACGCGAAAAGGAGAAGCATCAGACCGACGGTGAACGTCGATGCGAGGCTCATCACGGGATTGCGCCAGAAGCCCTGCGCGGCCGTCGTCGCCACGTACTCGAGTCGCCTCACGCCGCGTACTGCCCCTCGCGCTCGTCGCGCACGACCATCCCGTGATCGAGGTGGACGACGCGGCGGCGCAGCGCGTTGACGATCTCGGCGTTGTGGGTCGCCATCAGTAGCGTGGTGCCGAGCTCGTTGACCCGAACGAGGAGCTTGATGATCTCCCAGCTCGTGACCGGATCGAGGTTTCCGGTCGGCTCGTCCGCGATGAGTATTTTCGGTCGGCTCACGAGGGCACGCGCGATGGCCGTCCGCTGCTTCTCACCACCCGAGAGCTGGTCCGGGAAATGTCCGCGCCTCTGTGAAAGGCCGACGAGCGCGAGCGCGCGCTCCGTCTCCTCGCGCGCCTCCTCGCCCGAGTGTCCCGTGACGAGAAGTGCGAAGCCGACATTCTCGGCGACCGTCTTCCGAGGGAGGAGCTTGAAGTCCTGGAACACGACGCCCACGCGCCGGCGAAGCTTCGGCACCGCCGACCGCTTCATGCGGACGACGTCCTGACCGTCGACCCACACGCGGCCCGACGACGGGAGCTCCTCACGGATCAGAAGGCGGATCAGGCTCGACTTGCCGGCACCGGATGAGCCGACGAGAAAGACGAAATCTCCGGAGTCGATCTCGAGATCCACATCACGAAGAGCGTCGGTGCCATTCGGATACCGCTTGCTGACGTCGTCCAGCGTGATCAGTTCAGTGCCCCTCCCAAGGAGCGCCACCATACCGGCGCGTGTGCTTGGGACAACGTCAATTTGGTCGAAAGAGGTACTGCTGGTGCCTCTTTGCTACGCACCTAGGTCCAGCATGCGCCGCGATTGCAACCTGCTCGAGCGGGCGTGAGCGCCGTTCGGTGGATCAGCGCGGTAGATCGAGCTGCGTTTGCGCCGGCCGAGTCGGGGTGAACGTCGCGATCGACGCGATCTTCGTCTCGCCGACTGCCATGACCTTCACGCCCATCGTGGCCCGGCCAAGGGCTCGCACCTGCTCGAGCGGGCAACGGATCACGACGCCGTTCGAGGTGATGAGGAGGATCTCCTGAGTCCCCTCGTCGACCATCTGGATGGCGGCCACGTTTCCGGTCTTCGGGGAGAGGGCCGCGAGGATCACTCCCTGGCCGCCACGGCCCTGCGTCGGGAACTCGTCAACTGCGGTGCGCTTTCCGAAACCGTTCTCCGTCACCGAGAGCGCCTCCGTCCGAGAACGGGCGATGCCCATTCCAACCACCTCATCGCCTTTCTGCAGCCGGATCCCGGTGACACCCTGCGTCTGCCGGCCCATTGGGCGCGCATCGGTCGCCTTGAAGGTGATCGCCTTGCCCTTTCGAGTGGCGAGGAGGATCCGGTCCTGCGAAGTGCACGGGGCGACCCAGCCGAGCTCGTCGCCTTTGCGCAGGGCGATCGCGATGAGCCCGGCACGCCGGACGTTTGCGTACTCGGAGAGCGGCGTCTTCTTGATGAAGCCCTTGCGGGTCGCCATCACGAGATGCTCGGCCGAGCTCGTGTCACGGAGCGCCACCAGCGCGGTCAGTCGCTCACCAGCCTGCATCGCCTCGAGGATGTTCTGGATGGGAGTTCCCTTCGCCGTCCGACTCGCATCGGGTAGCTCGAAGACCTTCAGGGCGAAGACACGTCCGCGATCCGTGAACACGTAGAGGAGGTCGTGGCTGCGGGCGACGACCAGATGTTCGACGTCGTCCTCCTCGCGCGTCGCCATGCCAATCACCCCGCGGCCTCCGCGGTGCTGCGCGCGATATGTCGAAAGAGGCATGCGTTTCACATAGTTGCGGCTGGAGACGGTGATGACGACGTCCTCGTCGGCGACGAGCTCCTCGGCGGAGAGCTGTCGCGGGGTGTCGTCGACGATCTCAGTGCGTCGGTCGTCGCCGTACTTCGCCGCTATCTCGTCGAGGTCTTGCTTGATGAGGCCGAGGATCCGGCGCGGGCTCGCGAGGATCGACTCGAGCTCGGAGATGAGCTTGATCGTCTCGCGGTAGTCGTCGTCGAGCTTCTGGCGCTCGAGTCCCGAGAGCCGGCGGAGCTGCATTTCGAGGATCGCCTTGGCCTGGGCCTCGGTCAGCCCAAATCCTTCCTGCAGCTTGCCCACGAGCACGGTCTCCTGGCCCTTGTGCGCGCGGATGAGCTTGATGATCTCGTCGATGTGGTCGTGCGCGATCTTGAGGCCCTCGAGGATGTGCGCGCGCTCCTTGGCCTTCCGCAGGTCATGGTCGGTCCTGCGCCGTATGACCTCACGCCGGTGGTCGACGTGGTGCTGGAGGATCTCCTTCAGAGAAAGCGTCCGGGGCTGCTGATCGACGAGGGCGAGCATGTTGAAGTTGAACGCGGACTGCATGGCGGTGTGCTTGTACAGGTTGTTCAGCACCAGGGTCGCATCGTCATCGCGCTTGATCTCGATGACGATGCGCATCCCTTCGCGATCGCTCTCGTCCCGGATATCCGAGATGCCGGCGAGCTTCTTGTTCTGGACGAGATCGGCGATCTTCTCGATGAGCGAAGCCTTGTTCACCGCGTAAGGCAATTCGGTGACGATGATCGCGTCGCGGTTGCCCCGCAGCTGCTCGTTGTGCGCCTTCGCACGCGCGACGATCCGCCCCCGGCCCTGCGCGTAGGCCCGGCGGATTGCATCGACACGCTCCGCGGCGCCGGTCTCCACGTTGCGCTGCTCGTCGAAGCGGTACACGACGCCCCCACCCGGAAAGTCGGGCCCGACCACGGTCTCGCACAGGTCGTCGGTCGTGAGATCCGGGTCGTCGATCAGCCGCTTCGTGGCGGCCACGATCTCCCGGAGGTTGTGAGGCGGGATGTTGGTCGCCATACCGACCGCGATGCCGGCCGAGCCGTTCACGATCAGGTTCGGGACGCGGGCCGGCAGAACGGTCGGCTGTTGATGCCGGTTGTCGTAGTTCGGGTAGAAATCGACGGTCTCTTTGTCGATGTCGGCCAGCATTTCGTTCGAGATCGCGGCGAGGCGGGCCTCGGTGTAGCGCATGTGGGCGGGCGGGTCGTCGTCGATCGAGTTGTGGACGAAGACGCCGGCTGCGAGCGCGAAGTTCTGGGTGAGGTCAACGGTCAGGTCGAATACATCGGCGCGGCCCGCGGGCTCGACGGTGCTCACCTTCTGGGTGAGGCTGGCGGGGATCGGGAAAGCGCCGGTCCGGTGCAGACGCTCCGGGATCGCGCTCCGCGAGAACGGCATCAGCTGGTCCTTCGGTTTGAGCTGCTGTGCCTCGCGGTACGTCCCGTCGCGAAGCATGAACCGATGGTCGGGCGTGCAGACGATCTCGGCACCGGTCTCGAGGGTGACCTTCACGACCGGATCGTTTCGTCGTACCAGGCGCGGCGCCCGGAGCGGCTTGATGCGGACGTTGCGATGCGGGTCGACCGTGAAGATCTCGGCGCGCAGGCCCTTGTGCGCCATCTCGACAAGCTCGGTGAACGGCTTCTGCTCGCCGCTGTAGAGCTCGACCTTGGTGTCGCCGGTGAAGCACCCGAAGTTCCCCTGCCCCTGCACCAGCGGGTACCTCGCTGCAAAGTCCTGAGCGAGCCGGACAAGAGCGTCATAGATCGGAGCGTCGCCGTGCGGGTGGTACTTCCCCATCACATCCCCGACCGTCGTGGCGGACTTGCGGAATGGCCGGTCGTTTCGGAGGCCCGACTCGTACATCGTGTAGAGGATCCGGCGCTGCACCGGCTTGAGGCCGTCGCGGACGTCGGGGAGCGCGCGAGCGACGATGACGCTCATCGAGTAGTCGAGGTACGCCTGACGCATCTCGTGCTCGAGCTCGACGCCGATCACGCGCTCGTTCTTCGGTTCTTCGATCACTGCGTTACCTGCTCAATCTCTCGGCTTCGCCTCGAGACACGCTCAAGGCTGACCACGCCTCGCTTCGCTCGGCTAACGGGGGCCCCTGCCCCCTCACTCCTCGCGAGTGAATCGCTCGTCCCTCGTGCATCTGTCTCAATCTCTCGGCTTCGCCTCGAGACACGCTCAAGGCTGACCACGCCTCGCTTCGCGCTCAAGCCTCTTGGTCTCGCGCTTCGCGAGTGAATCGCTCGTCGCGCGTCCGATCGGTTGTCGTCACTCGTTTCATTTCGTCACTCTCTCTAGGTACGGCCGTGCTCGCCCGCGCGTTCCTCATTCTCAACGGCCACCTTCACTCGCGCGAAGGCGCCCTCGGTCCCCGCGTAGCGCTGCTCGAGCTCACGGCGGCGTTCCTCGGGCATGCGCAGAAAGGTTGCGTCAGCCTCGGCCAGCACAGTGCCATCCTGCGCTCGCTCGACCGTGCCGTGCGTCTCGATAACGCGGCCACGATCGCGTGCGATCTCGCCGACGACGCGAAGATCCTCACCGATGGGGACCGGCTGGCGGAATGAGACGCTGATCTTTGCGGTCACACCCCAGATGCCCTGGTGGAATATCGCCCAGCCCATGGCCTCGTCGAGAAGCGCGGTAACCACGCCACCGTGGAGCAGGCCGTCATAACCCTGGTGCCGCTGGAGCGCGGTGTAGCGCGCTTCCGCACGGTCGCGCGAAACCTCGAAGTCGAGGCGGAGGCCGCCCGAGTTCAGTTGCCCGCACGCAAAACACCAGTGCTGGAAGTCAACGCCGAGGTCTGAAAGCTTCGCCATTAGATGTCGAGGTCCGCCTTCCCAGCGTTCGCCATGATCCACTTCTTTCGACCCTCGACCTCGCTCCCCATGAGCTCGTCGAACGCAAGATCGGCGAGCTCGGCATCGTCGAGTGTCACGCGCTTCAGGGTCCGAGTAGCGGGGTTAAGCGTCGTATCCCAGAGCTGGTCCGCATTCATCTCGCCCAGACCCTTGTACCGCGCGATCGCCGGCTCGCGCCCGCCCTTGCCATCGTCCGTGCCCTCGTCGGTATTCGTAGAAGCGACGTCGGCCTCCTGTTCGGCTTCCTCAGCGGCGCGGCGACGGGATCGTGCGGTCGCCTTGTCGCCGTCCGCGGCGGCCTTCTCGCCCGCGGCCTTCTTGCGATCGTCGCGCTTCGTTCTTGCGGTCGTCTTGAGTTCTTTGATCGCCCTGTCTCGCTCGTTGTCGGAATATGCCCAGCGGACCTCTTTGCCGAGCTGCAGACGAAACAGTGGCGGCTGACCGATATAGATGCGACCGTCCTCGACAAGCGGCCTGAAGTGCCGATAGAGCAAGGTCAATAGCAGCGTCCGGATGTGCGAGCCGTCGACGTCCGCGTCGCAGAGCAAGATCGTCCGGCCGTAGCGGAGACGCTTGATGTCGAAGTGCTCCCCGATTCCTGTTCCGAGAGCAGTGATGAGCGCCTTGATCTCCTCGTTTCCCAGCATCTTGTCGGCACGTGCCTTCTCGACATTCAGGATCTTGCCCCGAAGCGGAAGGATCGCCTGCGTGCGTCGGTCGCGGCCGCCCTTCGCGCTGCCGCCGGCGGAGGGACCTTCGACGATAAAGAGCTCGCACTTCTCGGGATCGCGCTCGGAACAGTCCGCGAGCTTGCCGGGAAGCGAGAAGCCATCGAGCGCACCTTTGCGGAGCACAAGATCGCGCGCCTTGCGCGCCGCCTCACGCGCCCTGAAGGCGGTGAGGCACTTCTCCACGATCCGTCGTGCGTCCGAAGGGTTCTCCTCGAGGTACTGGCCGAGCGCATCGTTCACCGCGGTGGCCACCTGCCCCGCGACCTCGGCGTTACCGAGTCTCGTCTTCGTCTGGCCCTCGAACTGTGGCTCGCGGATCTTGACGCTGATCACAGCGGTCAGCCCCTCGCGCACGTCGTCCGAAGTGAGATTGGGGTCAGATTCCTTGAGCGCTCCGCTCTTCCGTGCATGCGCGTTGATAGTTCGGGTGAGCGCGGTCCTGAATCCGGTCAGGTGCGCGCCACCGTCGATGGTGTTGATGTTGTTCGCGAACGTGTAGACCTTCTCCGCGAAGGTGTCGTTGTACTGGAGCGCGACCTCCGCGATGGTGTTGTTCTCGAAAGTGCGCTCGACATAGATGGGCTTCGGGTGCAGGTTCTCGTGTGCCCGATTGAGGTGCCGAACAAAGCTGATGACGCCGCCATCGAAGTAGTAGTTCTCTTCCGCTTCGGTGCGCTCGTCGTGCAAAGACAGCCAAAGACGCTTGTTGAGGTAGGCCGTTTCGCGCAGCCACTGCGTAATGATCGTCGTGTCCCACTCGATCACCGGGAACATCTCTTTGTCCGGCGCGAAGCGCGTGATCGTTCCGGTGAGCCGCGCAGGCTGGCGCCATTGCACCGACGGTGGCGGCGGCAGCTGCGCTTTCGTGATCGCGCGGACCGCGCCTGTCGGTTTCCCGCGCTCATATGACTGAGTGAAGATCTTCCCGTCGCGATGGACTTCTACGACCATCTCCGACGCGAGAGCGTTGACCACCGAGACACCCACTCCGTGAAGTCCGCCCGTGACCTTGTACCCGGCCCCGCCGAATTTCCCGCCGGCGTGCAGGATCGTCATGACGACCTGGAGTGCGTCCATGGGCTTGCCCTTCGCATCCTTCTGCGTCGGGTGCGGCCCGACAGGGATACCGCGCCCGTTGTCGGCTACGGTGATCTCGTTCGTCTTATGGATCCACAGATCGATGCGGTCGCACGTCCCGTTCATCGCCTCGTCGATGGAGTTGTCGAGGACCTCGCGAACGAGGTGATGCAGACCGCGCACATCCGTCGTCCCGATGTACATGCCTGGCCGGCGGCGGACCGCCTCGAGACCTTCGAGCACCTGGATGTCGCCAGCCCCGTAGGACGACGCCACGCTCGGACGGCGCTTGCGCCTCTCGTCCCCTGGTGCGTCTTTTCTTACGGCCACCGCTAAACCTTCCCGGCCTGGACGAGCATCTCGTAGAGCCGCTGAAAGTCCTCATCCGAATAGAACTGGATCGCGATGCGCCCGCCGCGCCGCCCGCGGAGGATCTCCACCTTCGTTCCGAGTGCCGCCCGGAGATCGGTGGTGATCTGAGCGAGGTCGGGGTCACTTCCGCGAAGACGGGGGCGCGCGCGACCGCGGCGCGTCGGATGAACCATCTTGCGCGCGAGTGCCTCGGCGTCACGCACCGAAAGTCCCTTGCTTATGACAGTCGCGAGGGCCTGAAGTGCATCCGAAAGCGGTAGCGGCAAGAGGGCCCGGAGATGACCTTCAGCGATCTTGCCCTCGATCACGGCATCCTGAAGCGCCTGCGGGGCGGTCAAGGTCCGAAGCATGTTGGCGACCGAGGAACGCGATTTGCCGAGTCGCTCGGCGAGTTGCTCCTGCGTGAGGTCGTAGGTCTCCATCAATAGCTTGTAGGCACGCGCCGTCTCGATCGCATTGAGGTCAGTCCGCTGGAGGTTCTCGATAAGCGCGAGCTCCAGGCGATCCCCGACCTCGTCGCGGACGACTGCCGGGATGGTGGTTCGTCCGGCGAGCCGGGCCGCGAGTACGCGCCGGTGGCCGGCGACCAGCTCGTAGCCGTCATCATCGGCAGATACCACTATTGGTTGCAACACGCCGTGTCGGGAGATCGAGGCGGCCAGGTCGGAAAGGCCCTCCGGATCAAAGGCCTTCCTCGGCTGGTGGCGGTTTGGCCGGACGAGTTCGAGCGGGATCTCGCTGGTCGACGGACGCTCGACCAGTCCCGCCTTTCCCGGAGCGGACTGCCCCAAAAGAACGTCGAGACCGCGACCGAGTCCACTTCGGGCCATCAGGCGATCGCTCCACCCAGCGCGATAGGGGCGCGGGCGCGTAGGCGTGCGGAAATCTCACGCGCAAGATCGTCGTACGCCTGCGCGGCGGCGGAGCGGCGGTCGTAGACGGAGATCGGGAGGCCGTGGCTTGGCGCCTCCGCCAGACGAACCGCGCGCGGGATCCGTGCGTCCGCAACGAGGCTCGGAAAGTGGCGTCTGACCTCGTCGATTACTTCGAGGGAGAGCCGGTTTCGGCGGTCCTCCATTGTCAGCACGATCGCCAGTACCTCTAAGTGGCTGTTGAGCCGACCGCGGACCGCCTCGATCGTCGAAAGCAGTTGTGCCAGGCCTTCGAGGGCGTAGTACTCGCACTGAACCGGGATAATGACCGCGTCGCCGGCGGTCAGCGCGTTGATCGTCAAAAGCCCAAGCGAAGGCGGGCAATCGACGAGCACCGTGTCGTACTTTTCAGTAGAGCGGAGCGCCGTACGAAGCCGATACTCCCGCGCCAGCAGGGGGACGAGCTCGACCTCCGCTCCCGCCATATCTGGACCAGAGGGAACGATGTCCAAGCCGGGCACTGCGGTTGGCACGATTGAGTTCTCGATTGGTCGCTCCTTCAGGATGAGGCCATACACCGGATTCGGCGGTGCCTTGCTGACGCCGAGGCCGCTGGTCGCGTTCGCTTGGGGATCGAGATCGACGATGAGGACTCTCTCGCCCTGCTCTACCAAGGCCGCACCGAGGCTGATTGCCGTGGTCGTCTTTCCGACTCCGCCCTTCTGATTGCTTACGACCAGAGTCGTCAATCTGTCGACCTTGTCACACGTGAAACACGACGCCAAAACCGGGTAAAACTGGGGGCGGAAAGGGGAGTGTCCGTGCCCTCCATTCTAGCGGAGGAGAGCCTCGACGACCACCTCGTGGCTGGCTTCTGCAACCCTACTGTGTCCGACCGGCCGCAACCATTTTAGATAGCGCGGTAGCCACCGATCGGACCCCATCCCACCCCTGCGCGGCCTGATAATCCAAATACAGCCATGGGAGCCCGTTGGAGCAGCACGACCAAGCGCATCGTAGTCGCTCTATTCGCGCTGGCCGCGCTCTACATCGTGTACCGGGCCGGAGACCTCGTGCGCCCCTTCGTATGGGCCGGCGTGCTGGCCTTTGTGCTCCTCCCGGTGGTCGGTCTCCTGGAGCGCCGTCTCTCTCTCCCTCGAACCGCCGCGGCCGCCGTCGTTTTCCTCGGTTTGCTTGCGGTCATAATTGGTGGCGGGCGCATTCTCGTGCCGCTCGCCATCGATCAGGTGCGTGAGCTGCAACGCACCCTTCCGACGCTCGTCGCGAACGCCCAGAACACTCTGGCGGAAACTGCCGATCAAGTGGGACTCGAGGATCTCGATGCACTGATCGTCAACTTCGCTGGAATCGGCGATCTCACACAGATGGTCGCTCGAGGCGCGGTGCCATTCATCGTTGGGCTCGGTCACTTCCTGCTCGACCTGTTGGTCTTCTTGATCGCCACGTTCTTCCTCTTGCGGGATGCGCCGCGCCTCTTCCAGTGGTTCCGCCGCATCCTCCCGGCTAGTCAGCGCAACGACCTCATTCCGCTGTTCGCGCAGGTGAACACTCTGCTCGGCCGCTACGTCCGCGGGCAGATGTTCCTTATCGGCGTGATGGCGACGGTCACGTTCGCGGGTCTTTCGATTCTGCAGGTGCCGTTCGCGTTGCTACTCGCTCTGATGACCGGCGTGCTCGAGGTGATTCCGATCGTCGGCCCCATCACCGCCGGGGCCATCGCGTGTCTCGTCGCGCTCGGCCACCCGGCTCCCTGGGGGCTGTCGCAGATTTGGTACGTGGCGATCGTCGCAGCCATGTACACGGTCCTTCGACATTCGGAGGACTACTTCGTCATCCCCCTGGTCATCGGCCGGATCGTGAAGCTCCATCCCGCCGTCGTGATCTTCTCACTGCTGACCGGAGGTGCGCTGTACGGTCTGCTCGGCGTACTCATCGCGGTCCCCGTCGCCGCCACCCTTCGGCTGGTCCTCATATACGTGGGCGCGAAGCTCCGCGACGAGGATCCATTCCCGCAGCTCGAACAAGAACTCGCGGTTCCGCATCCGGCGCCGCCCGCGGCGGCGGCCCGTGCTCTCGGCCGGCGCGCGCACTCCTGAACGGACACCGAACGAAGGAATGTCCACCGCCGCCTGGTCCCGCGAAGGGGGAAGCATGAGGTTTGTTCTCGGTGTTCTGATCCCGCTTGCGGCGGCACTCCTCCAGGGGACAGTTGCGCCCTTGATCGCGGTTGGCGGCGCCCGTCCGTCGCTACCGATATTGGTCGCTGCGTCGTGGTCGATCGCGGCCGGGGCGCGCGAGGGCGTGTGGTGGGCGTTCTTCGGGGGGCTGGTGTCTGACCTCATCTCGGGGGGACCCCTGGGAGCGTTTGCCCTCGCATCACTCCCACCGGTTGCGGCGGTCGGTCTTCAGGACGCGTCTCCAGGACGCCCGACCGCCATCCTGCCGGGGGCGGTGCTGGTCGGCCTCGCCGCGTTGGCCGCCGGGCTGATCTACGTGGGCATCCTGGCAGTGACGGGCGGCGGCATCTCGTCGGTTCCGCTCGCTGCGGGCACGGCCGTTGCGAGCGCCGTCTACACGGGCCTCCTGGCTCTAGCGATATATCCCGTTGCGCGACTTCTTCGCCGCGCCACCGAGAAGCAGGGGGCGTTGGGAGTCTGGTGAGACAGGAGTCGCGTGCGTTCGTGTCGGCGCGGCGCTTCATCGCGTTTGGCGCCGCCATCTTCCTGACCTTCACGGCACTGACGGCACGCCTGTACGACCTCGAGATCGTGCACGGGGACTATTACCACCAGCTCTCCGAGCAAAACCGGATCGTGCGACTGCCCGTGCCGGCCGAGCGCGGCGGCATCGTCGACCGGAACGGGTATGTCCTCGCCCGCAACATTCCGGGCTTCGCAATCAGCGTGATCCCGGTCGACCTGACCCGCACGCGCGAAGACGAACTCTCGCAGCGGCTTGCGGCGCTTCTTGATCTCCCGAGCAGTGACATCGGCGATGCCATCCGCGCCCAGCGGATCCGCAACCCCTATGAGCCCGTGCGCATCTCCAAAACCCCGGTCCCTCGGGAGATCGCGGTCGCGGTCACGGAGCGTGCCGAACTCTTCCCCGGTGTGCGGGTCGATCCCGAGAGCATCCGCTTCTATGTGGATGGCACGCTGTACGCGCCGGTGATCGGATACACCGGGCCGATCACCGAGCAGGAGCTCGCCAAACTCAAAGACAGCGGATATCTCGCCGACGACGATCTCGGACGGACCGGGATCGAAGCGGTCTACGAGCAATATCTCCGGGGCACGTACGGGTGGCGTGAGATCGAACGGGATGCCGCGCAGCGTGAGATCAAGACGCTCGCGCTCCAGAGGGCGACCGTCGGCAACTCCGTTTCGCTGACGATCGATGACCGCCTACAGAAGCTTCTCGATGCCGAGCTCCGAAAGGGAGTCGACGAGGACAAGTTCACCCAGGCGGTCGGGGTCGCGATGAATCCACAGAACGGTGAGATCCTCGCGATGGTCTCGATCCCCGGCTACGACAACAACATGTTCGCGCGAGGGATCACGACGGCGGAGCTCGCCGCGCTGAACGCGGACGATCGCCATCCTCTGGTGAACAAGGCGGTGGGGGACCAATATCCCGCGGGCTCGACCTTCAAGATGGTGACCGGGCTCTCGGCGCTCACCGAGGGCACGGCAACGCGCAACACCGTTGTGAACGTGACCGCGCGGTCGTTCACCGTCAGCGGTACCCCGTTCTTCGACTGGACTGTGCACGGAAGCCTCGACTTCGTGAACGGGTTCGCCCACTCGAGCGACATCTACTTCTACACGCTCGCGGGCGGCAGCCCCATGGCCCCGAACGTCCGCGGGGCCGGCCCCGAAGCGATCGCCAAATACGGCCGGATGCTGGGGTTCGGGGCCGAGACGGGGATCGACCTTCCGAACGAAGCACCCGGCATCATGCCGGACCCCGAGTGGAAGCAGGCGACCTTTGACGAACCATGGACGATCGGGAACACCTACCAGGAGGCGATCGGTCAGGGGTTTGTTGCGGTCACGCCGCTGCAGCTTCTCAACGCCTACGCGGCCGTCGCCAACGGCGGGACGCTCCAGACCCCCCACCTCCTGAAATCGGTTACGGGTGCTTCGGGCAACGCGATTCCGGTCACGCCGCCGCCGCCCATCCGCAAGCTCGACATGTCGCAGGAGAACCTCCGTCTTCTCCGTGAGGCGGCGCGGAAGGTCGTCACGAGCGGGCACGCCTACATGCCAAACGCCAAGCTCGCGATCTCAGGGAAGACGGGGACCGCCGAGTTCGGCGCCTCGGCCGGGAAAGACAGCGCGGGCCGCAACAAGCTCGGTTTCCACAACTGGTTCGTCTCGTACGTCCCGCAGGCCGACAACACCGACCCGACGGCGCAGATCGCGATGGTCATCTTCACCTACGACTCGTCGAAATCGCTCTGCGAGCTCTGCCTCAACCCGGCAGTCGGAATGACGCAGCGGATCCTCGAGCAGTACCTGGGGGCCAACAAATGAGCGTCCGTGCCATGAGCCTGCCGCGCCCCGCGACCCCGCTGCATGACCGGCCGGCCCCACGCCGCTGGACCCAGATCGACCCGATCCTGCTCATCGTCACCGTGCTCCTCATCGGATACGGCCTCGTGATGACGTACTCGACGACCGCCGAAACCCGCACGTTCACGGGGGATCCGATGCAGTTCGTGATCCGTGGTGCGATCTGGGCCGCCGTCGGGATGGCCGCGATGGCGGCGATCGCCCTCTTCGATTACGCATGGCTGGGCGCGTTCGCGCCGCTCTTGTATGTGTTCACGCTCGGGCTCCTGTCGGTCGTGCTCGCGATCGGCACCTCGAGCCTCGGCGCCCAGCGATCCGTGAACATCGGAGGCCTCTCGTTCCAGTTCAGTGAAGTCGCGAAGGTCCTGATGATCATCGTGCTCGCGAAGTTCTTCGCGGACCGGCGGGCGTCCATCGGGTCGCCGCTCACGATGTTGCTCGGCTTGGCGTTGCTCGCGCCGGCCGTGCTGCTCGTCTACCGGCAGCCCGACCTGGGCACGAGTCTCGTGTTCATCGCGATCTTCTTCGGAATCGCGTTCCTCGCGGGTGCGCGGATCTGGCAGCTGGTCGCGCTCGTCGCGATCGCCGCCGCGTCGTTCCCACTCGTGTGGGCTCTCCTCAAGGACTACCAGCGCGGGCGGCTCTCGGCCTTCCTCGATCCCTACTCGGATCCGCAGGGAGCGGGCTGGAACATCATCCAGTCGCTCATCGCGGTCGGTTCGGGAGGGGCCACGGGTAAGGGACTCACCGCCGGAACGCAGTCGCCGCTCGGCTATCTCCCGATCGCGGAATCCGATTTCGTATTCTCCGGTCTCGCCGAGGATCTCGGGTTCGCAGGTGCAGTGATCCTTTTCGCGCTCTACATCGTTCTGCTCATCGCCGCACTTCGGGTCGCCCTTCGCGCGAAGGATCCGTTCGGGATGCTCATCGGCGGCGGTGTGGCGACGATGCTGCTCTTCCAGATCCTGGTGAACGTGGGGATGGCGATCTCGCTCATGCCGGTGACGGGTATCCCGCTGCCGTTCATCTCGCACGGTGGCAGCTCGCTCGTGTCGATCTGCTTCGCGCTCGGTGTTTTGCAATCGATCTCGATGCGTCGCGAGCCAGAGGGGCCTTAGTCCGTATACTTTTCAGCGAACGGCGACGAACGGGAGCAGTACGCGCGTCCCCCACGACCAAGAGAGCCGGCGGTCAGGTGTGAGCCGGCGTCGCGGGAGCGCGGAACTCGCCCGGGAGCCGCGGGAGCGAACGCTCTGGCGCTAGCTCCCTGCCGGGGTCACGCCCGTTATCAACGTGCTCGAGCGGAGAGCTTCGGGGCTGTGGCGCAGTGGGAGCGCATCACACTGGCAGTGTGGGGGTCGCGGGTTCGAATCCCGCCAGCTCCACCGGTCACAGCGGCTCTCAATTGGGGTGGTACCGCGGAGGTCTTTCGTCCCCAGGGGCAGAAGTCCCTGAGCGCGCAAGCGCAGACGAAAGGCCTTTTTGTTTTTTGAAAGGAGGTCGAGTTGACGAGCCAAGTGGAAAAGAAGATCGATCGCTACGCACCCGCCGCCATCGAAGAAAAATGGCGCGAGCGCTGGGTCTCGTCCGGCCTCCACAACACTCCAGATGTCTCGGACAAGCCCAACTTCTATTTCCTGACGATGTTCCCGTACCCATCGGGCGAGATCCACGTGGGTCACTGGTACGCGTTTGCGCCGCCGGACGCCGCCGCGCGCTTCTTGCGCATGCGCGGCCACAACGTGCTGTTCCCGATGGGCTTCGACGCGTTCGGAATCAACGCCGAGAACGCGGCGATCGACCGGAAGATGCATCCGGCGGTCTGGACCGAAAAGAACATGGCGCACATGCGCGAGCAGTTCAATCGCATGGGCGCGGCCATCGACTGGCGTCGCGAGGTCGTCACGTGCTATCCGGAGTACTACCGCTGGAACCAGTGGATGTTCCTAAAACTCTTCGAGAAAGGCCTCGCATATCGGGGCGACGCGCCCGTCAACTGGTGCCCGCGAGACGAAACGGTCCTCGCCAACGAGCAGGTCATCAACGGACGCTGCGAGCGCTGCGACACACCCGTGGTCAAACGGCAGATGACGCAGTGGTTCTATCGCATCACCAAGTACGCGGACGAGCTACTGCGGTTCGAGGGTTTGGACTGGCCCGAGCGCGTTCGTACCCTGCAGACGAACTGGATCGGCCGGTCCGAGGGGGCCGAGATGACCTTCCCGGTCGAGGGGCACCCCGGCGAGGAGATTCGCTTCTTCACCACCCGTCCGGACACGATCTACGGCGCCACGTTCATGGTCCTCGCCCCTGAGCATCCGCTCGTCGAAAAGATCGTCGCACCGAAGCATCGCGCCGAAGTCGATCGCTATGTGCAGCACGCACGGAATATGGCCGAGATCGAACGGACCGTGGCCGAACGGGAGAAGACCGGCGTCGATACGGGAGCGTTCGCGCGCAACGTGTTCACCGGCGAGCGCGCACCGATCTGGGTAGCCGACTACGTTCTGGCGACGTACGGGACGGGCGCGATCATGGCCGTGCCCGGCCACGACGAGCGAGATTTCGCTTTCGCGAAGAAACATCGCCTGGAGATCCGCGAGGTCATCAGCCCTGACGGCTCGGAGCATGCCAGCCTCGATGCGCCGTACGTCGGCGAGGGGGTCATGGTGCGGAGCGGTCCGTTCAGCGGCATGCGCAGCGAGGTGGGGAAGGCCGCGGTCGCGGCGGAGGCGAAGAAACGCGGTATCGGCGGGCCATCGGTGACCTACCGGCTGCACGACTGGCTCATTTCACGACAGCGTTACTGGGGGACACCGATCCCCATCGTGCACTGCGAGCGCTGCGGCGCGGTGCCCGTGCCCTACGACCAGCTCCCCGTCGTCTTGCCGCGCGACGTCGAGTTCACCGGCCGCGGCGGCTCGCCGCTGAGTCACGTCGCGTCGTTCGTCAACACGACCTGCCCCAAATGCGGAGGGCCGGCGCGCCGCGACACCGACACGATGGATACGTTCGTCGATTCCTCTTGGTACATGTACCGCTACGTGGACCCCAAGTACGAGAAGGCGTTCATGAACGCGGAGCTCGGCAAGAAATGGCTGCCGGTCCAGCAATACACCGGTGGGGTCGAGCACGCCATCCTCCACCTTCTCTACATGCGCTTCATGGCCAAGGCGCTCCGAGACATGGGCGAGCTGTGGTTCGACGAGCCTGCGATCCGTTTCCGCTACCAGGGCACGATCGTCTTCAAAGGCCGGAAGATGTCGAAGTCGCGCGGCAACGTGCAGACCCCTGACGCGTACGTCGAGAAATACGGCGCCGACACGCTCCGCCTTTTCATGATGTTCATGGGTCCCTGGGTCGACGGCGCCGACTGGGACGCGGCCGGCATCGAGGGTGTCCATCGCTTCCTGCGACGCGTATGGGAGATGGCGCAGTCCGAGGCACAGCCCGCGGGACCCAGAGATCCGGACCTCGACCGTGCCGTTCACCGCACGATCGCGAAGGTCACCGACGACCTGCAGACGTATTCGTTCAACACGGCGGTCGCGGCGATGATGGAGCTCTCAAACGCGCTGCACCATGCGGCCGGGCCGAGCCGCGACGAGGGCGTGGCGACGCTGCTGCTGCTTCTGGCGCCGTTCGCGCCATACGTGACGGAGGAGCTCTGGGAGCGCCGCGGCGGACGTGCCTCGATCCACCAGCAGCGCTGGCCAGCGTTCGATCCGGCCATCGCGGCGGCGAATGAGGTCACGCTCGTCATTCAGATCGACGGGAAGGTCCGCGACCGGATCACCGCCGCCGCGGGCATCTCGCAATCAGCCGCCGAAGACCTGGCCAAAGCCAGCCCGAAAGTGAAGGCGGCATTGGATGGTCGTGAGCCCGCGAGAACGATCTTCGTGCCCGATCGCTTGGTGAACTTCGTCACGCGACGGCCGTCGTGACCGCCGAGATCCGGCTCGCGGCGCTATGCGACCACGCCCTTGTCGGCCAGGACGGCAAGGTCAGCCTGATGGGGATCTTCCGGAACATCTCGGTCAGCGGGCTGCCGGCGCAGCATCCCCGGATGTTCGTCGTTGCGATCCTCGGCCTGGAGGTTGGCGCCCATACCGTGAAGGTCCGCCTGCTGCGGCCGGACGGGCAACAGGCGATGCCGAACCCGCCGGAGATCTCCGTCCACGCTGTCGCCGGCCAGGACGTGAACGTGATCGTCGAGCTCAACAACATGAGCTTCACGAGCTACGGGACGCACAAGTTCGACCTCGAGGTGGACGGCAGCACGATCGGCGGTCTGCCCGTCGCGATAGTCCAGATGCAGCAGCAGCAACAGGGCCGCCGCACGAATTGACGACAGGCTGTCGTCAAAAATGACGACAGCACTGATGCGTCGCAGGACTATGCACGACCTCGTGTGCCACTCACCGTGCGCGCATGCGCCGACCGATCCTGATCCTCCTGGCGATCGCGTTCGCGGCCGTCGCCGTCCTTGCCGTTTCTCGCCTGCATAGCGACGCAGCGCCGGTAGCGTTCGTCGAGGAAACGCCGGCGCCAACGCGCTCGCCGGAGCCACTCGCCGTCGTGGACGTCAGCGGCGCCGTTGCCCGCCCAGGGGTCTACCGGCTCGCCGCGAGTTCCCGCATCGTGGATGCACTCATCGCAGCCGGCGGCATGACAGGCGAAGCCGACCTCGACGCACTCAATAAGGCCGCCCCAATCCACGACGGCCAGCGCATCTACGTGCCGCGCCCGGGCGAGACTGTCCCCGCGGGGAGCGCCGGTAGCGACGCCCAGCTCAAGATCGACGTCAACCACGCGACCGCGAACGAGCTCGAGGCGCTTCCTGGCATCGGCCCGACGACGGCCGCGCGGATCGTTCGCTCGCGCGGCAGCCATCCGTTCGCACGGATCGAAGAGCTGCAGACGCGCGGGCTCGTCACGGCACGGGTGTTCGCAGACATAAAGGACTTGGTCACGATCCGGTGACCGCTGTCCTACGGACGCCGCTGCTCCCGGCGGCCGCGGGGGCTGTGTGCATCGCCCTCGCCGTCCAGCTCGCGCCCCTCGCGGGGATCGGGTTGGGCGTGGCGCTGGCGCTGGCGTTCGCGACCCTTGCGGTCGCGAGCGCTGACCGCGGGCGTCGGCTGTGCTGGTGCGCGGCAGCACTCGTCGCTGCGGTGTCCGCCGCAGCCACGATGTTCGGACCGCTACCGGGTTTCGATCTGCGTCACGCCGGTCCGCTCGATGGGCTGCGTGAGGCGCTCGCCGCGCCACTCCGTCACCTCCTTCCGGAGCCCGAAGGAGGCATCGTTCGGGGAATCGTCCTCGGCGAGCGCGCCGCCGTCGATGCCGACCTAGCCAGCGCCTTCGCGCGCAGCGGCACCTCGCATCTTCTCGCGATATCCGGCTTCAACATGACCCTTGTCGCCACGGCGGTTGCGCTCCTCGCGCGTGGCCGCCTGCGTCCCGCGATCACCGCCGCGATGACGGTCGCATGCGTCCTCGCCTACAGCGTCCTTGTCGGTCTCGCCCCCAGTGTGGCCCGCGCCGCCGTGATGGCGGTCGTCGCGTCTCTCGGTCTCGCGTTTGGCCGGCGTCCGGCTACGGATAATGCCCTCGCCCTCGCGGTCGCGACGATGGTCGGCATCGACGCGTCGGCGATCGGGGACGTGGGATTCCTGCTATCCGCGATGGCGACCGGGGGACTCCTCTATCTCGGAGACCCGATCTCCCGGCGACTCGCGTTCCTACCGGGCGCCATACGCGAGGGTCTCGCCACAACGCTTGCGGCCACGCTGCCCACGATCCCGATCATCGCCGCGGTGTTCGGTCGTGTATCGCTCGTGTCGCCGCTCGCGAACCTCGTGGCCGTGCCGCTCTTCCCTCCGCTCATGTTCGCCGGGGCGGCGACGGCCGCCATCGGCACGGTCTCGTTGGACGTCGCCCAGGCGCCCGCCCTCGCGACCTACGCCCTTGCGTACGTATTGCGGCTTGTCGTCGAGACCTCCGCCGGACTACCGCTCGCGTCGCTCGCCGTTCCCGACGGTCCGCTCGCCGGCCTCGCGTACGGCGTCGCGGTCGGGCTTGCCCTCTTCTTCGGACCGGCCGTCGGCGTTCGCCTGGTTCACGCCGTCGGCCAGAGAGCTCGAGGAGCGCGGGCGCCGGCCGTCCGCTTCAAAGCGGGACGTGGCTTCGTCCGTGGCGCGTTCTGGGCAGGTGCCGGGCTCGCTCTCACCGTCCTGGTCGCCAGCGTCGCTGCCATTGCGTGGCCGCCTCCGTCGGGCGTACGTGTGCGGGCGCTTGACGTCGGCCAGGGCGACGCATTCCTTGTCGAGTTTGACGGACGAACGCTCCTCATCGATGGCGGCCCCGATCCGGCGCGGCTCCTCGCCGAGCTTGGCGCGAGTCTGCCACCGTGGACGCGCCACATCGACGTGGTCGCGCTCACCCATGCCCACGCGGATCACGCAGACGGTCTTATCGGTGTTCTCGAGCGGTACGGGGTGGGCCTTGCGATCGAACCGGTCGGCTTGAACCCTGGAGCCGTCGCGACCGCGTGGAACGACCGCATCCAGCGCGCGCACGTGCCGAGGCGCGCGGTTGCCGCCGGTATGCGGCTGCGCCTCGGCGACGCGACGCTCGCGATCCTCGCGCCGGACGGCGACCCGCGCGTGGACGTGCCCTCGCTCGTGATGCGTCTGGAGCGGGGCTCGTTTTCCATGTTGTTCATGGGTGACGCGACCGAGCAGGCTCAGGCGGACCTGCTCTTGAGTCCGAAGTCGCTCGTCGCGCGTGTGTACGTTCCGCCTCACCACGGCGCCGCAAGCACGTACGCGGTTCCTCTGGTGGACGCGATCCGGCCGAGCGCGGCCGTGATCTCCGTTGGCGCTCAGAACCGGTATGGTCATCCCACCGCCGAAACGCTCGCGGCGCTCAGCCGCGTGCCCACGTACCGCACCGACCGCGATGGCACAGTGGAGCTCGACCAAAGTGGTAACGCCCAGCTCGTCATCCGTACCCACGCGAATGGTCTTCCTTCTCCACGGGGAGGATTCCTTCCGCACGCGCCTCCGGCTGGGTGAGCTCTGTGCGGCGCTGCTTTCCGGCTCGCCGTTCGGACCGACCGACCTCAGCACGCTCGTCGAGCCGCTGCTCGGGACGCTGCTCGGCGTCACCCGTCACGACGCGCGCACTGACAGTCCCGGCGCGATCATGCTGTCCGGCCAAGCGCAGGGGCTGTTCGATGCCGTCGATGAGCCGCGCGTCGTCATCGTCGACCATGCTGAGGCGCTCAAGGACCTCGATCTGATCGCCTCGTTCCCGCGAGAGGCGGCGCTGGTACTTGTCTCTGTGGAGCGCCTGGCCACCGGACGCTCGCGACGCGGTCAGCGGGTGAAGGCTCCGAACGCCCCCGCTGCAAATCTGCTCGAGGCAGTCGAGGCGGCGGGCGGCTCCGTCGAGCGGATCGAGCGACTGGCGCCTGTCGACGTGCCGGGGTGGATCGCCGCTCGCGCACGGCTGAACGGAGTCAGGCTGGAATCCGACGCCGTGGCGACGCTCGCGTCGGCCGCAGGCAGCGATAGCGAGCGTATCGAGCAGGAGATCAAGAAGCTCGGCGCGTATGCGAACGACGCGCCGGTGACAGCTGCGGACGTCCGGACGCTCGTCAGCGGCGCGATCGAGGCTGATGTGTTCGAACTGACGCAGGCTGTCGTTCGTAAGGACGCGCGGACCGCCGTCGCGACGCTCGAACGCCTCATCGCCGACGGCAACGCGGTCCAGCAGATCCTTGCTCTGCTGCTCTGGCAGTTCCGCGTTCTTCTGTTCGCTTCCGCGATGCGCTCAAGCGCCGATGCCGAGCGCATGGCCAAAGCCATTCGCTCGAGCCCGTACGCGATCCAGCGCGCCACGGCCTTCGCACGTCGCGTGACGCGGGCCGACGTCCTACGCGCGTACGAGGCGATCTACGCCGCGGACCAGGTCATCAAGACAGGACGCGCGGAGTCGGACCTCGCGGCCCTCGAGTTGTGCGTGCTGGATCTCTGTGGCGTCGCGAACGCGGACCTGCGGGACATGCTGCTGGTCGAGGCGCCCCGCCGCTAGCGCTTCGTGGCGGCCTCCGCCCGTGTGGTCGGCATCGGCTTCGCTTCCTGGGTCTTCCGATAGTCCTCGAGGAACTTCTTCTGCCCGGCCGCAGTCAGCGGGTGCTCGAAGAGCATCTTCAGCACGCCGAAGGGCATCGTCGCTATGTCCGCGCCGGCGAGCGCCGCCTGAGTGACGTGCATCGGGTTCCGGATCGAAGCGGCGAGGACCTTCGTCTTGATCTCCTGTTGCCGATACGCGGCAACGATGTCCTCAACGACACGCATCCCGTCCTCGTTGATGTCGTCGAGCCGCCCCGCGAACGGGCTCACGATGTACGCGCCGATCGCGGCCGCGAGAAGCGCCTGGTTCACCGAGAAACAGAGGGTGACGTTGATTCGAGTGCCCTCTCCCGCGAGAACTTTGCCGGCCGCAAGGCCGTCGGGTGTGAGAGGGACTTTGACGATCACGTTCTTGTGCCACGTGGCGATCCGCCGGCCCTCGACGATCATGTCGTCCTTCTTTTCGGAGACGACCTCCGCCGAGACGTTGCCGATGATCTGGCAGATGCGCTTGACCTGTTCCTCGTGGTCCTTGCCAGCCTTGGCGATCAAAGTCGGATTCGTAGTGACGCCGTCGACGACGCCCCAGGTGACCCCTTGCTCCACCTCTTCGTAGATGGCCGTGTCGAGGAAGAGCTTCATGGTGTCGGCAGCTCCTGCAGTCGCGGTGCCGCCTCGGCGGCACGCCCGTTCGACCGCGCGAACGATACCGCCGCATCGATGAACGAAACGAACAGCGGGTGAGGCCGGTTGGGACGCGACTTGAACTCAGGGTGGTATTGCGTGCCGAGATAGAACGGGTGGTCGGGCATCTCCGCGATCTCCACGAGGCGCCCATCCGGCGAGAGACCCGTAAAGCGCATGCCATGACTCTGCAAGAGATCGCGGTACGCGTTGTTGAACTCGAAGCGATGGCGATGGCGCTCGAGCACGATCGGTTGTCCGTACGAGCGAGCGGCGACCGACCCGGGTTCGAGGACGCAGGGGTAGCTACCGAGCCGCATCGTTCCTCCCTTGTCGCCGACGTCGCGCTGCTCGGGCAGGAGGTCGATCACCGGATGTGGCGTGAAGGCGTCGAACTCCGTTGAGTTCGCGTCGTTCGTGCCGAGCGCGGTGCGCGCGAGCTCGATGACCATGCACTGCATACCCATGCAAAGACCGAGCGTGGGAACACGGCGCTCGCGGCCAAAGCGAGTGGCCTTCACTTTGCCCTCGATGCCGCGGTAGCCGAAGCCGCCGGGAACGACGATGCCGTCGAGGCCGACGAGCGGCTCGACGTCATCCGAGCGCTCGAGATGCTCGCTGTCGATCCATTGCAGCTTCACGTCACAGCCGGCCGCCCACGCGGCGTGGCGCACGGCTTCGGCGACCGAGAGGTACGCGTCGGGCAGCTCGATGTACTTGCCGACGAGTCCGATGGTCAGCGGGATTCGCGCCCCGCGGATCCGCTCGGTGAGCGCTTTCCATTCGCTCAAGTCGGGCTCGCGCGCGCCGGAGAGGCCAAGCTCCTCGACGACGATCTTGCCCAGGCCGGCCTCTTCGAGCATGAGTGGCACGCCGTAGATCGACCACGCGTCGGGTTCGCTGATGACGTTGTCCGCCTTGACGTCGCAGAAGAGCGCGATCTTTTCGCGGAGATCGTCGTCGATCGGCTCGTCGGCGCGCGCGATCACCACGTCCGGCTGGATACCGATCGCGCGGAGGTCCCTGACGGAATGTTGGGTCGGCTTTGTCTTGAGCTCGCCGGTGGCGACTCGCGGCAGCAGGGTCAGGTGGATGTAAAGGACGTTCTGCTTGCCCACGTCGTTGCGGAACTGGCGGATCGCCTCGAGATACGGGAGCGATTCGATGTCGCCGACCGTACCGCCGACTTCGACGACTACGATCTCGGCCTGCTGCTCGCGCGCGACCCGGTGGATTCGTTCCTTGATCTCGTTCGTCACGTGGGGGATGACCTGAACGGTCGCTCCCAGGTAATCGCCGCGCCGTTCCTTTGCGATCACGGAGTTGTAGATCTGACCGGTGGTCAGATTCGACGCGCGCGTCACGTTGCGGTCGATGAAGCGCTCGTAGTGGCCGAGGTCGAGGTCCGTCTCGGCTCCGTCCTCGGTCACGAAGACCTCGCCGTGCTGATACGGCGACATCGTCCCGGGGTCGACGTTGAGGTACGGATCCATCTTGAGCGATGCGACGGCGAGGCCTCTCGCGGCGAGGATGCGGCCAAGGGAAGCGGCGGTGATGCCTTTGCCAAGCGAGGAAGTGACCCCTCCGGTCACGAACACGAACTTCGGCACGAACTGGACCTCCGGGGTTTTTCTGATTCTACTCCGAAGAAGCAGACCGCAGCAGCGAAGCTGCAGGGCGCAGGGGTATTGACCCGGAGCACTACCGACGGCTGATGAGTCGCCTTTTCATGACACCGGAAACGGAAGGCTGTTCAAAACGATGAGTCTCGGCCGATCGCTTGTGGTATGCGGCGGGTAGGACGGAACGTCAACCGGGATATCGCGGCGGCAGTCGTCCAAGTGTCCATCAAGTCGCAAAGCTCGGAACCGCGCGTCCCGCAGCTCTCCAGTCTCGAGCCCGGCATATTCGATGATCGCCACCAGTCGCGGGTGCAGGAACCGCAGGCCTTCGCGGAGGGCGACCGGTGTCGCGAAGGGTGACCGATCGCTCGCGAAATCGCGCGTCGCGACGTCGAGCCACTCGCCGAGGTACGGCGGCACGTACGCATCGCCCGCGAAAGCGATCGAGCCGTCCTCGCCGCGAAGTCCGCAGAGGATCGTGCGCGCGCGACCGCGCGTCTCGATGACGAGGCCGCCGACGACGACGTCGGCTCGGGGCGTGACGTGACACTTGAGCCAGTCCGCGGTGCGCGTGCCCGGCACGTAGCGGCCGTCGCGTTTCTTGGCGACGATGCCTTCGAGCCCGTATTCCGCCACCACCTCGAGGAACGGCTCTCCGTCGTCATCCAGATGCTCCGGGACCGCCAGTGTCCGGGAGCCCAAGCCCGCGCCGAGAAGACGCGCGCGTCGCTCGGCAAGCGGCCGTGTGATGAGCGGCCGGCCCTCCGTGTAGAGAAGGTCGAACGCGACGAAGATGGGGCCACGGCCGCGCTTCGCGGCCTTGGGGCCAAGTCTCCCGGCGAGGAGGTCGTAGCTCGGTCGACCGCGCGAATCGCAGACGACGATCTCTCCGTCGAGGATTGTCCCCGGCGGCAGGCGGAGGTCGCGGAGTTCGGGCACGGCGGGCAGCAGGTCGCCGCCGGTGCGGTCGGTGACGCGAAGTCCCGTAGCGTCTTGTGACGCGAGTGCGCGGATCCCGTCCCACTTCAGCTCGAAGATGTACTCGGGTGAATTGAAGGCCCGGCGCGCGAGACGTGGCCGCATGGGCATAAGGGCGCGTGGCAGCGCGCTCGTCGCGTCGCCCACATCGATGAGGGTCGGATGCACGCCGCTCTCCGGTCCCTCCCGTTCGCGCGACGGCACGTGCCGAGGATAGGTCCTAGGACGCCTTCTTCCGGGCGGTCCGCGATGACGAACCGGACGAGACAGCCTTTGCCTTCGCGCCGCTCTTCTTGGCCTTCTCGACTGAGGCCTTGAGGGCCGACATGAGATCGACGACCGTGGTCTCGGCCTCCGGCTCGGGCGCCTCGATGACCTCTTTCTTCTGGATCTTCGCTTCCACGAGCTTGAGGATCGCCTGCTTGTACTCGTCCTTGTATTCGGACGGCTCGAATTCCGTGGCCATCATGCCGACGAGGTTCTCCGCCATCTTCAGCTCGGCCGGCGACACCTTCACGTCCTCCGGCACGTCGAGATCCTCCGTCGATCGGATCTCGTCCGGCCAGTGGAGGGTGTTCATGAGGAGCGCGCCGTCCTGTGGACGCACCGAGACGAGGCGCTCGCGATCGCGCAACGCGAACTTGGCGATGGCGACGCGCCCGGTCTTCGCGAGGGTCTTGTTCAGGAGCGCGTACGGTTTCTCGGCCGACTTCTCGGGCTCGAGGTAATAGGCGGACTGGTAATACAGCGCGCCGGGGAGCTCGTCGTCCTTGATGAACCCGGTGATGTCGATGGCCTTGCTCGAACGGAGGGGGAGTTTCTCGAGGTCTTCGTCGGTCAGCTCGACATAGTTCCCTTTCTCGTACTCGTAGCCGCGCACGACGTCGCCCCACGCGACCTCGTGGTCGCCCTCGACGCAGTAGCGCTTGTTCTTGATCCGGCTCCGGTGCTCAGGACACAGCAGATTGAACGAGACCTTGCTCGAGCTCTCCGTCGCGAGATACAACCGCACCGGAATGGCGACCATCCCGAAGCTCATGACGCCTTTCCAAATCGATCGCGGCATGTCCATTCACCTCGCCGGCCGCCTTCCTTTTTCCGCGCGGCCTTGCCGCGCGAATCGTAGCGGGCCCGTCAAGGAAGCGCACGCGGAGCGCGGCCGCCGCCCCAGGAGGCGATCCGGAGAACACGCTCGAGGGTCGCAGGATCGCCATGCCAGTGCTGCCGGACGAGCGCGCCGTCGGTCGTGCGCAGGAGGAAACGCAAGGCGAGCGCGGCGACGATGGCATCGTCGAGCTGACCGGCGATCGGCACGAAATCGGGTATGAGATCTATTGGTGAGGCGAGCCACAGGCTCGCGATCCCAAGGACGATCTTCGCGCGAAACGGGACTCGCGGGTCGCGCAGCAGTCCTCCGAACAGCCGAATGAGGTTCGGCAGGATCAGCGCAAGCTCGCGCGCGAGCAGCACGCGACCAACGATGACGAGAACGATCGCGACGACGACCCAGATCGCGACGAGGACGAGAAGGATCTCGGCCCATACCGGAAGGTCCACGTCGCTAGTTTGCGATCGCTCGCTCCGCGAGGGACGTCGGGATCGAACCGGTCGAGGTAATGGCGTCGTGGAAGGCGCGCAGCGCGGCGCGGTCGGCCGATCCACGTTTCGCGAGCCACCGTGTGCGGATGTCGACGATCTCGAGCATTCCGGTCAGGTAGCTCGACGCCTGGGTCGGCCACGAGCAATACCGGCCGACTTCCGCCTTGGCGTTCGGCGGCGTGAGATTGCCGTTCTTCACCATGAAGTCGACGGCCTCGTCGAAGGTCATCTCCTTCATGTGCAGCGAGGTGTCCACGACGATCCGCGCGGCGCGGAACAGCGTCGCCTCGTACTGGAACAAGAGGTGGCGCGGATCGGTGAAGAACCCCTGCTCGCGCATCACGCGTTCGGCGTATAGACCCCAGCCTTCGGCGAAATACGAGGTGAAGTGGGTCCGGCGAATGGGCGAGCGGTTTTGCTTCGCCATGACGAGGTGCCAGTGGTGGCCGGGATACGCCTCATGGACCGCGGTCGTGGGGATCCCTGCGCTGCAGTTGCCCTCCAGGCGCTTTTGAACCTCCTCCGGTGGCGTGCCGTCCGGCGGGTAGGGCACGAAAAAATGTCCGTGGAGCGAGTCGCTGAAGGCCGGAGGCTGGTTGTAGCTCGCGACCGCCTGGATCGGACGCTGGTAATGGGGTGACGGCTCGACCGTGCAGCGCTCGCCTGCCGGGAGGGTCACGAGCCCGGTGTCCACGAGAAAGGATCGCGCGCGCTCGGTCCACTCCTCGTACTCGGCGCGCATCGCATCGGGCGTCGGGGCATGTACGCGGTTCAGCCGCTCGCAGACTTCCGTCCAGGTCCCACCGCCGTCGATCTGCTGGGCGATCTTGTTCGCCTCGCTCGCGAGGAGGTCGTATTGCTCGCGTCCGCGCTCGCGGAGCTCTCGCGCGTCGAGTACAAGAAGCTCCTTCTCGCGCAGGAGAGCGGTGTAGAGCTCCTCGCCGATCGCGTAGTCGCCGCCGGCGCGGGCTTTGTTCGAGTCAAGGAACGCTGCGAAATCCTCGTACGCGCCGGCGGCGGTCGCACCGGCCTCGGCGACCTTCTGCCGAAGCGCCGGATCCTTCACCTCTCCCGGCACGAGCTCACGTGCGTATCGCGCTGCTGCCCTCGCCTGGCCGATCGCGCGGTCGACGTACACCCGCGGGGCCAGCGCGAAGTCGAGGTTGCTCTTCCCATCGGCGACCTGCTTCGTCACCGCGTGCAATCGCGCGCGGGCGGCATCCGCGAGGTCGCGCTCAGGGCGCAGGCGATGCAGGAACAGGGTGAACACGCCGCCGAGCGACGGGTTCAGATAGGTGTTGGGCTGGCGTTTCCACTCGAGGCGCGGCTGCGTGAGCTCGCGCCCACGTAGCGACGCCAGGATGGCGTCACGGTCGATGCGGTCGTCAGGGCTGAGCGTGTCGTCGGGCACGGCCGCAAGCCGCTTTTTCCAAGCGAGGACCGCAGCGTCGCGCCGGCGGAAGGCCTCCGCGGAGAGGTCCTCGGAGCGCTCGTCGTACGCCGTGAGGCCGAGCATGCTGGCCCAAGTGGGTGACTCCTCATAGCGTTCGTCGAGGTAGTCCTTGACCAGCGACGCGAACGGCGCGGACGTCACGATGCGACCTCCCCGACAATGGCGAAGGTCACAGATTGAGCCTCACCGAGTATCAGCGCAAACGCGACTTCCGCCGCACGCCCGAGCCGAAGGGCACGCCTCCGAAGAAAATCGAGACGCGTCGCTACGTGGTCCACCGTCACCACGCGACGCGGCTTCACTGGGACGTTCGGCTCGAGATGCGCGGCATCCTCGCGTCCTGGGCCGTGCCGAACGGCCCGCCGCTCGAGGCCGGAAAGCGGCGGCTCGCGGTCCACACCGAGGATCATCCGATCGAGTACCTGACATTCCACGGCGTGATCCCCGACGGCTACGGCGCGGGGTCGATGACGATCTGGGACACGGGGACATACGAGCTCCTCGAAGAAAAGCCGAACGAGCTGAAGATCCGAATGAAAGGCACGCGGCTCGATGGTGAGTGGGTCATCGTCCAAACGCGGCAGAACGAAGGCCGCGACTGGCTCATGATCAAGCACGGCACGCCGCCCAAGAACGATCCACTCCTCTCGAAGATCGAGCCGATGCTCGCGGCCGCGGCGGACGAGCCGTTCGACTCGCCGGACTTCACGTACGAACCGAAATGGGACGGGGTCCGAACGATCGCCTTCGTCGACGGGGGCGAGGTCCGGCTGCAGACGCGGAACCTCCTTGATTGCACCAAGCAGTATCCGGAGGCGACCCAGGCCGCGGAGGCCCTCACCGGTGCGTACCAGGCGATCCTCGACGGCGAGATCGTGGCCCTCGACGAGAAGGGTGTGCCGAGCTTCCAGCGCCTGCAGCCCCGAATGCACGTGAGCGACGAGAGCACCGTTCGGAAGCTGCGGCGATCCACGCCCGTCATCTATCAGGTCTTCGACGTGCTCTACGCCGACGGCGAGGACCTCACCAGAAAACCCCTACGTGACCGTTTGCGAAGACTCGACGAGGCGCTGACACCGATGGGCTCGATCCGGCGCAGTGAAGGATTCCCCGGCACGGGTGTCGCGCTTTTCGAGGCGGCGCGGGAGCAGGGGATCGAAGGGATCGTCGCGAAGCGGCTCGACTCGATCTACCTTCCGGGCGCGCGCTCACCGGCGTGGGTGAAGATCAAAGCGTTCCGGACCATGGAGTGCGTGATCGGCGGGTGGACGGCGGGGCAGGGCGGCCGGACCAAAACTCTGGGCGCGCTGTTGCTCGGGGTATATCGCGAAGGAAAGCTGCAGCCGCTCGGTCACGTTGGCACGGGGTTCGACGAACGGACGCTCCGCGACCTCCTCAAAATCCTCGAGGAGCACGAGTCGCCCACCTCGCCGTTCGCCACCCAGCCGCGCACCAATCAGCCGGCGCGGTGGTGTCTGCCCGAGCTGGTCTGCGAGGTCGAGTACGCGGAGATCACTCGCGACGGAACGCTGCGGCATCCGACGTATCGCGGACTTCGCCCCGACGTGGATCCCCGTGACGCGACCGGAGAGGAGCGTCGCGAATCCGCGAGAAAGGCGCAGGAGGCGGCCAAGCGCGCCGCGACCGTGCGCGGCGCGCCGGAGAACGGCGCGAAGGCGGCTCGCGTTCCGTCGGTCCTCGAGGTGGAAGGCAAGCGCATCAAGCTCACGAATCTCGAGAAGGTCCTCTTCCCCGAGGACGGCTACACCAAAGCTGATCTCATCCGTTACTACACCGAGGTCTCACCGTTCCTGGTTCCGTGGCTTCGCGATCGGCCCCTCACCCTGAAGCCGTTCCCCGACGGCATCCACGGCACGCACTTCTATCAAAAGAACAAGCCTGGGTTCACGCCGGAGTGGATCAAGAGCTGGACCGATCCTCTCGAGCCCGAGAACGCGTACGTCCTCGCGAATGACATGGCGACGCTCGTCTGGATGGCGAACTACACCGCGATCGAGATCCACCCGCGGCTCGCGCGGGTCGATGATCCTGAGAAGCCGGACAACGTCATGATCGATCTCGATCCGGCGGAAGGTGCGACATGGGACGACGTGAAAGAGGTCGCTCACGTGGTCAAGGACGTTCTCGACGGCCTCGGTCTGATCGGCTTCCCGAAGACGACGGGCTCTCGGGGAATCCACGTGCTCGTTCCCATCGCACGCCGGTACACGTTCGAGGAGAGCCGCGCGTTCGCACTGCGTGTGGGCCAGCTTGCACGAGAGCGGCTGCCGAAGCTCGTCACGCTCGAGTTCAGCAAGGCGAAGCGACGGGGGATCTATATCGACTACCTGCAGAACACGCGCGCGAAGTCGACTGCGGGCCCGTACAGCGTTCGTCCCATCCGGCGCGCTCCGGTCTCGGCTCCGCTGCGGTGGGACGAGATCGCGTCGCTCGGCCGCCCCGACGCCTTCACGATGATCAACATGGCCGCGCGCCTCGATGCGGTCGGCGACCTCCTGATCCCATCGCTGGCTCTCGCGCAAAAGCTGCCGAAGCCGCCGGGCTGACGTGAGACGCGCTGCGGTCCTCGCGCCGGGGTACGGAGGCACCGCGGAGCAGGCCATCCTGCGCGCGCTCGCGTCCGCTCTGGAGACCTTCGAGATCGCGTCGCGGCCGATCACGTTCCGCACGCGAGGGTCGAGGCCCAGCAAGGACTACGCGTCGGAGATCGATGATTTCCGCGCGGCGCGGGACGCGCTTCGCGGCGAGGGGCACGAGCGCATCGCCCTCGTCGGCCGTTCGTTCGGTGGCCGGATCGCCGCCTTCCTCGCCGAGCAGGAGCCGCCGGACGCCCTCGTGATCCTCGGCCATCCGATCGCGCCGCCGACGCGCCCCCGACCTCGCGACGAGGCCGCGCTCGCCGGGACGCTCTGCCCGACGCTCGTCGTCCAGGGCGACAAAGATGAGCTTGGGCCCTACGCCGTGCTCGAGCGGATCGCGGCGAGCAATCCGCGGATCGACCTCATCCGCATCGCGGGAGCGGGCCACGATTTCGGCGCGCGCGAGCCCGAGGCGGTGGCGGCGGCCGCGCGCTGGCTCGACAGCGTTCTTCGCTGAACGGGTCTCCGTGGCTCCTTCACACCCAGTTCATCAGCTCGAGTGACGCTTCTCCTCGACGACATCATCAAAGGAGAACTTCAATGCGAGGCATCGGCATCGTCCTGACGCTTCTGATCGCGGCGATCGTGGGCGTCGGCGCGTATCAGCTCGGAGTGTCGCAAGGGCTGGCGACGACGGGTACGGCGGTGGCTCCCGCCGTTTACTACCACCCCTTCTTCTTCGGGGGCTTCGGCTTCCTCTTCCCGCTCCTCTTCATCTTTCTCATCTTCGCCTTGGTCCGCGGGGCCTTCGGGGGATGGGGAAGGCGGTACGGCGGCGGGTGGGGCGGCGGCGGTTACTACCAGAGTCCGCGCGAGCGGCTCGAGGAGCTGCACAAGGAGCTACACGGCGAGAAGCCAAAGGACTCGGGCACGGCATCGCCCCCGTCCAGCGGTCGCTAGACCGAAGCGCGCGAGAGGGACGCCGGACGCAGGTCCGGCGTCCCGCGCGTAACTAGGATTCGGGCGATGAGAAAGGTCCTGATCGTCGACGACGAGCCGAAGATCGTGCAGCTCGCGCGTGACTATCTCGAGCACGCCGGGTTCGCGGTCGTCGTGGCGCACGACGGAAAGGCCGCGCTCGCAAGCGCCCGCTCGCAGAAGCCCGATCTCGTCGTGCTCGACCTCGGCCTACCCGAGATCGACGGCCTCGACGTCGCGCGCACGATCCGCCAGGAGTCGAACGTGCCGATCGTGATGCTCACCGGCCGCAGCGAAGAGTCCGACAAGCTCGTGGGCCTTGAGATCGGTGCGGACGATTACGTTACGAAGCCGTTCAGCCCGAAGGAGCTCGTTGCGCGCGTGCGCGCGGTGCTTCGGCGAACCGAGCGCCCGCGATCCGACACCGAGATCGTGAGGGTCGGAGACCTCATGCTCGATATACCGCGCATGCGGGCTACGGTCGCCGATCGCCCGGTGGATCTGACGCCGACGGAGTTCCAGCTCGTGACCACGATGGCGCGCGAACCAGGCCGGGTGTTCACGCGAGGGCAGCTCCTCGACGCGGTGCACGGCGTGGCATTCGAATCGTACGAGCGCGCGATCGATGCGCACGTGAAGAACATCCGGCACAAGCTTGAATCGGACGCTGCACGACCTCGCTATCTGCTCACGGTGTACGGGGTCGGCTACCGCTTCAGAGAGTCCGACGAGTGAGGGACGGGCGCTGGGACCGCTCCCGCCGCCGCCCCCCGTGGTGGCCGGAAAACGAGCCGTTCCCGCCGCGACAGGGCTGGGCCGGGCCGCCGGGGGCGCGTGGCGGCCGGTTCGTCCGGCGCATGGCGATGTTCTTCGTCGCGGCTGCGGTTTTCTCGGTTGTGGGCGCGACGGTCCTGTTCTGGACGCTCGCCACGGCGCTCGGTGCGCCCGACCTGGTCGGGAACGTCGCGCGCGGCGTCGCCCTCCTCCTGATCCTGTACGGCTTCGCCTTCACGGCGAGATCGCTTCGTCGTCTCGCCGCTCCGGTCGGAGACGTGATCGAGGCGGTGGGGCGCGTCGCCGGCGGCGATCTCTCGACGCGAGTCCGCGAACGAGGGCCGCGCGACGCGCGCGCGCTTGCGCGCGCGTTCAACGCGATGGCGAGCCGGCTCGAGGCCGTCGAGGAGCAACGCCGGCGCCTGCTCGCCGACGTGAGCCATGAGCTCCGCACGCCTCTCTCAGTCGTGCAGGGAAACCTCGAAGCGCTCGTCGACGGTGTCCACCCGGCGGACGAGTCGCATCTTCTGGCGATCCTCGACGAGACGAAGGTCCTCTCACGTCTCGTGGAGGACCTCCGCACGCTGTCGCTGGCGGAGTCCGGCGCGCTCGCGCTCCACCGCGAGCCGGTCGACGTCGGCGCGCTGATCCGCGAGACCGTCGACGCGTTCGCTTCCCAGGCCGAGCCGGCCGGCGTCCTGCTCGACGCGGGCGCGATCTCCGCGACGAGCATCCCCGGCGAGGGCACCGACATCCGCTTCACGCTCCCCACCGAGGTGCCGCCGGGAGAGCCTGCCTAGGGCGCGATCTTCGTGCCCTCGGATGTGTCGATCTGAGCCCGCTGGAGCTTGCCCGAGTAATCGACATAGATCGACTTCCACTCCGAGTAGACGTCGAGCGCCGCGCGGCCCGCTTCACGGTGGCCGTTTCCCGTGGCCTTCATGCCCCCGAACGGGAGCTGGATCTCCGCGCCGATCGTTCCCGCGTTGACGTAGACGATTCCCGTCTCCGCGTCGCGCATGAACCGGAACGCGTTGTTCACGTTCCGCGTGTAGATCGAGCTCGAGAGCCCGTACTTCGTCGAGTTCACGGCCTTGATAGCTTCGTCGACGCTCGACACCTCGATGACCGCAGTGACCGGGCCGAAGATCTCTTCCTGGGCCACGCGCATGTTCGGCTTCACGTCGACCAGGACGGTGGGCTCGTGGAAGAAGCCCTTTGCGAGAGCGCCTTCCGTCGACACGTGACCGCCGGCTGCGATCGTTGCGCCCTCTTTCTCGGCGATGGGAATGAACGAATGCACGCGCTCGAGCTGCGACGCTGAGACGACCGGCCCGACGTCGGTCGAGGCGTCGAGCCCGTTGCCCAAGCGGAGCTTCTTTGCGCGGCCGACGAGCTTGTCGACGAGATCCTTGGCGACGCTCTTGTGGGCGATGACCCGCGACGCGGCGGTGCAGCGCTGGCCCGACGTGCCGAAGGCCGACCAAACGATCCCGTCCAGCGAGAGGTCCACATCCGCATCGTCGAGAACGACGATCGCGTTCTTTCCGCCGAGCTCGCAGGACACCCGCTTCAGAAGCCGGCCGCCTATCTCGCTTATGTGCGACCCGGTGTCGGATGATCCGGTGAACGAGACGAGGTCAACGCCGGGATGCGAAACGAGATGGTCTCCGAGGTCCGCACCGGACCCAAGCACGAGATTGATGACGCCCTTCGGGAGACCGGCCTCCTCGAGTATTTCGACGAGCCGAACGGCCAGAAGCGGTGTGTACGAAGCCGGCTTGAACACGATGGTGTTGCCGAGGATGAGCGCCGGCATGATCTTCCACGTCGGGATCGCGAACGGAAAATTCCACGGGGTGATCGCGGCCACCACGCCCACCGGATGGCGCATGCTCATCGCCCATTTGTTGGGAAGCTCGGCGGGAACCACGTCGCCAAACTGGCGACGGCCCTCGCCGGCGATGTAATAGGTCATGTCGATGCCCTCTTGGACATCTCCTCGTGCCTCGGCGAGGACTTTTCCCATCTCGCGCGTCATCTCCCGCGCGAGGTCGTCCTTCCGGGTGAGCGTGATCTCGCCGGCTCGATAGAGGATCTCGCCGCGCTTCGGGGCGGGATAGAGGCGCCAACCGTCGAGAGCGCGCCGTGCGGCATCCACGGCCCGGTCGACGTCGGCGACCGTGGACTTCGCGACGTTGGCGATGAGCTCGCCGGTCGCAGGGTTCGTGTTTTCGAACGTGCCGCCGCCCGAAGCGTCCAGCCAGCGGCCGTCGATGTAGTTCTGAAGCGTTGGCGTCGCCATGGTCGATGACTCCCCCTTGTCAGGGGGATGGTATGCGGCTAGATGGCGCCCATGCGCAGCAGCACCGCGAAGAGATGCATGATCCGCCGCTCGCCGATGGCTTCGATGAACGCGATCCGGGCCGTCGCGGCCTCGGCCGCGGGATCGCTTATCTCTTCAGCGGGCTCCGCGTCGGTGAGCTCCGCAGCCGAGCCGCGCGGCGCGGGTGCGGCGCGTTGCGCGACGGGTTGGGCCGCGGGACGAGCCACCTGTGCCGGTGGCGGAGGTGGTGGCGGGGGAATGGCGACCTTCACGGTCCCGCCCGGTCCGCCGAAGTCAGCGGCCCAATACCACTTGTAGGTGGCGCTCTCGTTGTAGACGAGACCTATGCCGACAGCGTTGTAGTTCGGGTTCAAGAGGACCGCGTTATGCGCGGCGCTCGCCTGCCATCCGGCGAGCACCCCGCCCGCGCTTGGGTACCCTGCCCCGAGGTCCTCCCCGGTGTACATCGAAGGCGCTGGATAGCCGAACGCGGACATGCGCTGAGTGGGCGAGCGCCCGTCGGAGGACACGTGACCGATGTAATTCTTTGCCGCCATGTCGCCCGCCATCCACGTCGCGGCGGAGGTCAGCGCGCCATTCGCGGCCACCGCTTGCAGACCGTTGTTCGCGCGGTATGCGTTGACCAGCGCGATGAGATCGCTCTGGGCACTCACGCTCACGTGACCGCGCTCGGCGCGCGTCGCGGCGGCGGCGGGCATCGAAGCTCCGATTCCAATGGCGGCCATCGCGAGCACGAGGGTCAGCGCAGAGCGAAGCATCGGCACCCCTTCAGGTAACAGTCGTGCAACGGTGTGATGACGAAATTCATAACGGAGGGTGCCTACGCTTGTCAGCAGTTCGTACGGAATCGTTCGCTGATCGTGCTAGCGGACAGGCGTCAACGGAGGCATGGCGCCCTGGGAATCTGCGTCGTTGGACCCTATGCGGAACGAGCGGGGGCTCTCTTGGTGCGCGCTAGAACGACGCTCCGTAAAAGAGCCAGATCGTCAACGCTCCGACGGCAACGATGCCAAGAAAGATCAACACGAACGCGATGTTCGCCTGCCGCTCAGGGTCGTTCTGGGTAAAACGATCCATCTATCTTCCTGCAGACCTGGCAAGGCGCATCGTGCCCTGCACGCCCGTCGTCGGCCGCAGGTGCCCGCAAACTCCTCCCGCGGCACGCCCAGGTCTTTTTGAGCTGAGGGGGATCGAACCCCTGACCTCATGAGTGCGATTCATGAAACCGATTCTGGCGAGATCACGTGGAAAACACCAGCGAAGAGTGAGACAGGGGTGGCTGCCCAGGGCCTCTCAGGCTCTCGAGTCAGAAGACTCAGGCGCTTTCGGGGCGCTCATTTCTAGAGATACGATCGGTCGCCGGGAAGTCGTATGGAACCGCATGTCTTCTACGCGCGGACGACCGACGATGTGAGCATCGCGTACGCGGTACTCTGCGCGGGACCGACTCTCGTTCTACTGCCCGGCGTGCCGTTCAGCAACTTCCTCGAGGAGTGGCGGATCCCGATCCTCCGTGGTGTCTATGAGCGCCTCTCGGTGCGGCTCCAGATCGTCCAATACGACGGCCGAGGAACCGGACACTCACAGCGCGACGTCTCTGACCTGTCGCTTGACGCGATGCTGCGCGATCTCGATGCCGTCGTCGGCCAGGCAGGCATCGACCGGTTCGCGCTCCTCGGCTTCTACAACTCATGCACACACGCCATTGCGTACGCGGCGCTCCATCCCGAGCGAGTCACCCGGCTCGTGCTGTTTGGCGGCTCCTCTCGTGGCTGGCTCGCGATGAGCGCTCCCGAGACGCAGGCGTTGCTGAGCCTCATCGAACGCGACTGGACCGTCTTCGTCGAATCTGCGGCCCACGCTTGGATGGGCTGGTCGGTCGGCGAGGCCGGCCGACTCGCCGCGGATTCGTTCCGGAACGCCACGACGCCTGCGGTGGCTCGCGCGACGTTCCAGGCGGCGAGCGCGATCGACGTCTCAGACGATCTCGCCGCGGTCACGGCGCAGACGCTCGTCCTTCACCGCACCGACATCGAGCAGATCCCGAGAGCGGTCTCGGAGGAGCTCGCCGCGGCGCTGCCGAATGGTCATCTCCGCCTGCTCGCCGGAAGCTCGCCAGCCTTGTTCTTCGAGAATATCGACGAGGTTGTCGGCGCGATCACCGACTTCGTTATCGAAGGCCGTCCGGACGGGCGGCCGCAACCGTCCGCTGTGCCACAGAAGCGGAACGCGCACGGGCTCACCGCGCGCGAGCTCGATGTCCTTCGCCTCCTCGCGCAAGGCGAGACGAATGCCGAGATCGCACATCGCCTCACGTTGTCCGTCAACACGGTCGAACGACACGTTGCCAATCTTTACCGGAAGATCGACGCTCGCGGCCGGGCCGATGCCACCGCCTTTGCTGTTCGACAGGGGATCGCCTAGCCCAACTGAAGGTTTTCCGTGATCTCGGCCTACATAGTCTCCAGGAAGCCACCGCGAGTCGATGAGGACAGTCTCTCCTTGAAACGAGAGGCGAGGATGGACCAGACGGTGGCAGCAGTGGATTGGCTTCCGGCGAGCGAGTACCCATTTGACCGCCCCTTCATCGAGGTCGAAGGAAATCGCATCCACTATGTGGATGAGGGTGCGGGCGCCGCCCTTCTCCTCGTCAACGTGGGAGGGTGGTCGTTCATCTTCCGCGATCTCATCCTTCGTTTGCGCGGCAGCTTCCGCTGCGGAGGCAACCACTGCACCCTCGCGGACGACCCCGACCTCGTTGCGAACGAGGTGATTCGGTGGTGGCGTGAGGCGGTAGCCCCGCAGGGCGCGTGCTCGGATGGGCGCTACGCATGAACACTGCTCTCTGGGCCCTGCAGGCGTCGCTCGCGCTCATTCTCGTTCCCGCCGCCGTCACGCGGGCGGTCAGTTACGACTTCGCGAAGAAGCGGATGGCGTGGGTAGCCGCGGTGCCTCGCTCCCTGTTGCTCTTCATCAGCGCGGCGGAGATCCTGGGTGCAATCGGTCTCGTACTCCCTGGGCTCGCCCGCGTTGCGTTGCAGCTCACCCCGCTCGCCGCGCTCGGCCTCGGCCTCATCCAGGTGATGGCGTTCCTCTTCCACACGTCACGTCACGAGCCCCGAAATGCCGCCGCAAACCTCTTGCTGCTCGCAGCCCTCGTCTTCGTCGCAGTCGGACGGCTGGTCGTCTCGCCTTAAGCAACCAACCGCAACTCAGGCGCGTTGATTTGTATGGGGTTCATTCAATCGTGCGCCGATCTGCGTGGTCAGTGTGTCGGAAGACCAATCGCCGGAGTCTGCCGGGGTGATCGAGTGAACAGCAGTCATCTTGCGTCTCGCGTTTGCCGCCGACCGCGATCCGCGTGAAATCGTGCGGATCTATACGCATGCGGTGGAGCTGAGGGGGATCGAACCCCTGACCTCATGAGTGCGATTCATGCGCTCTCCCAGCTGAGCTACAGCCCCGCGAGCGGTGAACAAAAACGATACGCGGTCGCCCCGCCGGTCGCCACTACTGGACGAACGCCGGCTCGCTACGCGATCCGAAGGACGACCGGAGCATCTCCCCACAGGCGCTCGAGGCGATACAGCTGCCGCTCTTCCGGAACGAACGCGTGCACCACGACGTCACCGAGGTCGATCAGGACCCAGCGCCCAGACCCGTAGCCTTCGATCCCGATCGGCTTGCGGCCGGCCTGTATGGCCTTCTCGCGCACCGCATCCGCGATCGCCTGCACCTGGCGCTCACCTCGGCCGGTGCATATGACGAAGAGGTCGGCGATGGTCGTGAGCTCCGAAACGTTCAGCACGAGGATGTCCTCGGCCTTCTTATCGCCCGCAGCGTCGACCACGACGTCCGCCATGGCTCTGGGCGAGAGGTCGGTCATCGGTACAGGCGGTGCTCCTCGATGTAACGCAGTACTGCCTCGGGAACAAGGTAGCGCAGCGACCTACCGCGCGCTGCTCTCGCCCGCAGCTCGCGCGAGCTGATATCCATGAGTGGAGAGTCCAGCATCCGCACGTCGGCGGGTGCATTCGGTACGCCAGGCCGCGCCGCGAGCACGACGGTCGCGAGGGCGCGGATACGCGCCGGATCGCGCCACCGTTCGAAGTCCGCGTAGGCGTCGCTGCCGAGGATCAGGAAGAGGTCGCCATTGCTTCGAAGCGCTTCGAGCGTATCGACCGTGAACGATGGTCCCTTGCGATCCAGCTCGACTCCCGAGACCTGGAAGCGCGGCTCATCCGTGGTCGCCGACGTCAACATCGCGAGGCGATCTTCCGGACTCGCGACGGGGCCATCCTTCTTCAACGGTGAGCGGCGCGCCGGTACGAAGTAGATCCGATCGAGTGCGAGGTCGTCGAGCGCGGCATTGGCGATCGCGAGATGCCCGACGTGGACCGGATCGAACGTGCCGCCGAACACTCCGACGCGCGTCACTCGTCCGGGACTCCTTCGCTCCACTCCATCTCGAGCGCGCCGATCCGCACGGTGTCGCCCTCCTTCGCGCCCATCGCGCGGAGCTCGTGTTCGATCCCGGTTCGGATCAGCTGTCGCTGAAAGTACGCGGCCGCATCCGGAGATCCCCAGTCGATTCCTGACGCAAGGCGCTCGACGCGATCGCCCTCGATCCGGAAGGCCCCGCCTTCGCGCTTGACGTGCCAATCGCGACCGCCACCGGCGAATGCGATGCGGCGCTCGCGTGGTGCCGGCGCGCTTGCCGCTTCACGCGGCGGGCACCGATCGAAGATCTCGCGGAGGAGATCGCCCGTGCCCTGGTGCGCGGCGGCCGATATCGCGATGCTCGCGATGCCCCGCTCGGAAAGCGTGCGAGCGACGCGCGGCGCCGCGTCGCGCGCGTCGGGCAGATCGATCTTGTTCAGCGCGACAAGCTGCGGACGCTCCGCCAGGCCGCGTCCGTAGCTGCGTAGCTCGGCGTCGATCGTCGCGATGTCCTGGAGTGGGTCCGGCCGCGATGCGTCGACCACATGAACGAGGAGGCGCGTGCGTTCGACGTGGCGGAGGAACTCCTCGCCGAGACCGAGGCCGCGGCTGGCACCTTCGATGAGTCCGGGGATGTCGGCGACGACGAGCTCGCGATCGTCGAGCCGCGCGACGCCCAGGTTCGGAACGAGCGTCGTGAACGGATAGTCCGCGATCTTCGGTCGCGCGCTTGTGAGCGCCGCGAGCAGAGTCGACTTCCCGGCATTGGGTAAGCCCGCGAGGCCAACGTCCGCGAGAAGCTTGAGCTCGAGCTCGATCTCGCGGTGTTCGCCCTTGCCGCCGTCCTCCGCGATGCGGGGCGCGCGCCGCGTGCTCGTCGCGAAACGTGCGTTGCCCTTTCCGCCGGACCCGCCGCGCGCGATGACGAGCTCTTCACCGGGCGCGACAAGGTCGGCGACCGTCGCGCCGGTCGCGCGATCGATCACCAGGGTGCCCGGCGGAATGCTCAAGATGCGATCCGCACCCGATCGTCCGCTGCTGTTCCGGCCGCTCCCCGGCTTGCCGGAGTCCGCGTCGATCTGCTTCGTGAATCGAAAATCAGTCAGCGTCCCGAGCTGTGGATCCACGCGCAGGATGACGTCTCCACCCTTGCCGCCGTCGCCGCCGTCGGGGCCGCCCCGCGGAACGTGCGCCTCGCGCCTGAACGAGATAACGCCCCGGCCGCCGTCGCCTCCTCGCACCAGCAGGCGTGCACGATCGATGAACACCTAGAGGCGAACGAGCGGCCGCGGCAACGCGACGATGCGCAGGTGCGCGGCGTCCGCGCGCAGACGGTCGAGCATTCGGTCCATCCCGACAGCAGGCTCTGCGCCTCCCACGGTCGCGAGCGCGCGCTGGGGGTCGGCGCCGAGACCGCACAGGATGAGCGAGCTTTCGGCAGGAAGATCTCCGACCAGGCCAACGAGAGCATCGAGCTCTCGGGCGCGATCGGTCAGACCCGGCAGCGTCAGGACGCGCAGCGCGACCGAGACCCTGGCCGCGATCGCAGCGGCGATCGACGCACGGACGTCGGCGAAGCGAAAGCCGTCCGGCCGATGGATGGCCTCGTACGTTTCGGCCCGCGCGGACGAGATCCGGACCGCCACCGAATCGAGGCCGGCGTCGCACAGCCGGCGGAGCGCGATCGGCACCGAGCCGTTCGTCTCGAGGTGGATCGTTCCGGCGCGGGTGCGCGCGCGCATGGCGACGATCGCGGCTTCGATCAGACGGACGGCGAGGAGCGGTTCGCCCTCGCACGCGCGCCCGAACGCGACGACCGTTCCTCCGCCTTCAAGATGGCGCGCCGCCGCCTCGGCCAGCTCCACCGGGGTCGGCCTGAACGCGGCTGGTTCGGTCGGCGACGCGTCGGCATCGTCGCTCAGCACCAGTACCTCCGGCGGTCGCTCGTTCTTTAGCGCGGCGACCGGCAGCGCGCAATCGTGACGACCCAGGAACGCATTCGCGGCGGCGCGGCAGCGATAGTCCTTCGCGCAGCGCGCGAGCTGGCGCAGCACTCGGCTCGATGGATGCTCGCGCTGGGTCGCGGTGATCCGCGCGAGGAGATCCGGTGAGGCTCTCCCGTCGGCCGCGCCCGCATCGACATCCAGCGCGACCGCTGAGACGAGGAGCTCGCCGTCGGCGTCGGCGCCAACCGCCGCGTACGCGCGCGGCTTCAAGGGTTGTGCGGCGAGGTCATCCTCGTACGCCGGAAGGGCCATGCGCAGATAGCCAATCGGGACGATCGCTCCCACCGCGAACCTGCCCGCGCCAAGCTCGCGGGCCCGCCCCGATCGGTCGAGGCCGATGCCGGTCCTGGCCGGGAGCGGGGTGACCTCGGTGCCGGGAGGAAGCCGGATCGCGTGCACAAGCGGACCGACCGATGCACCGTCGGACATGGCGGCCGCGTAATCGGCCGCCACCACGAGGCGCCCCGAACGATCGCTGTGAACAGCGCTGAGCACACTTCGGAGAATAGGTGGGGCGCGCGGTGAGCGGGGTCGCGCGACCTAGAGGTCGAGGCAGTTCACGAATCGGCTTCCGAGCTTGCACTCCCAGTGGACGTGCGGCCCGGTGGTGACGCCGGTGAGCCCGATCGCCGCGATGATCTGACCACGCGAGACCTGCTGGCCCACGCTCGCGTACACAGCGCTCGTGTGGTAGTAGCAGGTCTCGAGGTCGCCGGCGTGCTGCACGCACACGCGGATCCCGCCGACGGCCACCCAACCGGCTGCCGATACGACGCCGTCATCGGACGCACCGATGCCGGTGCCGTAGGGTGCCGCGAGGTCGACGCCCGTGTGCCCTGCCCAGAAATACTGGGTGATGACCCCGGCGACCGGCCATGCGAGGCGCCCCGTGCGCGGCGGCGTGGCGCCGAGGGTCGGACCGCGGAGCACCGAGACGGTGACACGCTCCGGCTCCTGGAGTGCCGGGAGCGCGGCTCCTCGGACGAAGATCTTCTGACCGGCCGCGAAGTGCTCCGGCTCGAAGTAGAGGCGGTTGTACGACATGATCACGGCGGGATCCACCTTGAACTGACTCGCGACCGAGTCGACGGTGTCGCCGTCCTTCACGGTGTAGAGCGCACCTTCAGCGGGCGGGATCACGAGCTTCTGTCCCAACTGGAGTGCGTGCACGTCCTGGATCGCATTCGCGAAGGCGATGGCCTCTACGGAGACGTCGTAGTAGTTCGCCATCGTCGCGAGGGTGTCGCCCTCGTGGATGGTCACTTCCTGGACCGACCGTGTGCCTTCGGCCGCGACGGTTACCGGGTTTCTGCTTCCAGCGATCGCGCCGCCGCGTGCCGCCGGTTGGGCGCGAGACGCGTCGGTCGCTGTCACGGTCGTCGCGGCAACGGTCGGAGCTACGGTGCTCGCGCGCGATGCCGCTGTCGCCGCGAACGGGAGCGAGAGGACCAGCACCGCGACCGAGGTGTTGAGCGCGAGACGGAGGCCGCGGAGGCCGACCAGACTCGCGAGATAGCTGCTGCTCCCCTCGAGAGCAACAAAGGAAAGGTGCCTCGCACTCGCGCCGAGCGCGGAGACTCCTCGGGAAAGGAGTCGCGCCTGTCGCTGAAGGAACCGTTTTGGGTTAGGTGTGGCCTGCGAACGTCGGCTCTGTTGTCCCAACCCCTGCGGTCCCTCCCAACTGTCTAAATGCGGCCACGTTCGGCCGGTGCGCGTTGGTTTTTCGATTTCCTCACCACATCGGCCCGCTTGACCGACCCTCCCGACCGCGCCTATGTACGAATTGCGTACTGACGTGGTGGGAGGTCTGCACCGTACCTCTCGACCAACAAATGTGTCAACCGTGCAACGTGGTAGCACCAAGCGAGGTGTTGGTGGATATCCGGTGTCGGCCCTGGTTTGCTCGTATGAGTACCCCTACGTAGGCTTCTTTCGGTGCCCGACTACAGCCTTTCGTACGTTTACGTATTCGCGTTCTTCGTGGTCGGAGCGGTCTTCGTAACTGTCCTGCTAACGCTCGCTCGCCTCGTCGCTCCGCGGAAGGCCACGAAAGAAAAGCTCCGCACCTACGAGTCGGGCGAAGAGCCCATCGGCCAGGCATGGGGCCGATATCCGACGCACTTCTATGTCTTCGCGCTCCTCTTCGTCGTGTTCGACGTTGAAGTGATCTTTCTCTTTCCCTGGGCCGTGCTGTTTCGTGTGCTCGGCGTCGCCGGTCTCATCGAAGTGATCGTGTTCATCGGGATCCTCGTCGTCGGACTTTATTACGCGTGGAAGAAGAACGCTCTCAATTGGTATTGAGCGCGCCACGGTCGACGATCGATCTCGCGGGCCTTCGGTCGTACGTGGCGTCCCGGCTCACCGATAAGGCGCGCGTGTCGACGCTCCACGACATGCTGGTCCTCGATGTCGAGCGCGAGCGGCTGGTTGAGGTCGCCACGTTCGTTCGCGATGACCCGCGCACGCGATGCGATCTTTATTCCGTGAACGCCGGCGTCGACACGGGAGCCGAGCTCCGCTCGGTGACGTTCGTTCGCGGCACGGGCACGAAGGTCTCGGTCATGCTGCGGACCTCGTGCACCGAGCTCGACCCTCATATTCCGACGCTCACCGCGGTATGGGAGGGCGCGAACTGGTGCGAGCGGGAAACGTACGACATGTTCGGCATCGAATTCGACGGGCATCCGGATCTTCGCCGCATCTTCCTCGAAGAGAGCTTCCCCGGGCACCCTCTCCGAAAGACTTTCCTCCCACCGCGTAGCGACGCGCGGGGCGGATAACGATGCCTGTCGGTCCCTTTGGCATCGACCCATTCATCTGGGCCCCGCTTCGCCTCGTCATCGCCGTCGGCCTTGCGCTCTTCCTCGTGCTGAACGGGGCGCTCTTGCAGATCTATCTCGAGCGAAAAATCCAGGCGATCATCCAGGACCGTCTCGGCCCATATCACGTTGGCCCCTTCGGGCTCCTTCAGACGTTCGCCGACGCTCTCAAGCTCATCTCCAAGGAGGACGTGCGCGCGCATGCGACCGACGGCTGGTTCTTTGTGGCGGCGCCGGCGCTCGTGTTCTGTCCGATGCTCGCCTCGTGGGTGGTGCTGCCGTTCGCGCAGGACATCGTCGGCGCCAACCTCAACATCGGCCTCCTCTATCTCACGACCCTCGGGTCGATGACCGTCCTCGGCATCGTGATCGCCGGATGGGCCTCCAACAACAAGTACGCGCTCGTCGGAGGTCTCCGCTCGGCCGGTCAGCTCATCTCGTACGAGATCCCGCAGATCCTGGCTCTGGTGTCGGTGGCGCTCGTCGTCGGGTCCCTCTCGATGATCGACATCACGCGCTCGCAGGCCGGGCCGTTCGTGAACGTGCTCATCCTGCCGTTCTCGTTCGTGATCTACTTCATCGCCGCCCTCGCGGAGACGAACCGCACGCCGTTCGATCTGCCCGAGGCCGAGTCCGAGCTCGTGGCCGGCTGGCTCACGGAGTACTCGGGCATGCGCTGGGGAACGATGCTGGCCCTTTCCGAATATGGGAACGTGACCGTGGTCTGCGCGATCGTGACGACCCTGTGGTTCGGCGGCTGGCAGGGTCCAGGCGTGGAGGCGATCCCGCTGCTTGGCGTTCTCTGGTTCACGCTCAAGGTCTACGCGTTCATCGTGGTGATGATGTGGATTCGGGCGACGCTGCCGCGGCTCCGGATCGACCAGCTCATGAGCTTCTGCTGGAAGGGCCTCATTCCGATGGCCCTCGTCAACATCGTCGTTGTGGCGGTCCTCGCCCTCGCGTTCCCGACGACGAAGATCCCGATCGCCATCGCGAGCTGGCTGCTCCTCGTCCTTTTCGTGACGGGCATCCCTCTCGTGCAGCGGCGGCGCCTCCGAACGCTTCGTGCACGTGCCCGCGCCGCGGCGGCGCCGGCGATCCGCGCGGCCGGCTGACGGTCCGGTGACGTTCGACTTCGTCGAGCCGGTGGTCTTCGCCCTTCTCTCGATCGGGGTGATCGCCGGCGGCGTGGCGGTCGTGATGCTCAATCGGATCACGGCGGCCGCGCTGCTCATGGCCTTCACATTCCTCTGCATGGCCGGAATGTTCGTCCTGCTCGGAGCCGAAACGATCGCCGCCTTCCAGGTGCTGATCTACGTCGGCGCGATCACCGTCCTGATCCTCTACGGCGTGATGTTCACGAAGTTCAGCGACCAGCCTCGCGCGCTGTTCTTCCAGCGGCAGACGCCGCTCGCGGCAGTGTTCGTCGCCGCCGCCGGGATACCCGTGGCGATCATCGCGCTCTCATTCACGAGCGGGCCCCCGCGGCCGGGCGGCGGCGATCTCATCGCGCTCGCCACGAGCGTGTTCACCGATTTCGCCTTTCCGTTCGAGATCGCCTCGGTCCTCCTTCTCGCGGCGATGGTCGGCGCGATCGTGCTGACCAAACGGGACGACCCTGAGGAAGCCGCACTCCGGCGGCGGCGATGAGCGTCCCTCTCGGCGCGTACGTCGTCGTGTCGGCGGCGCTGTTCTTCATCGGATGTGCCGGCGTGCTGGTCCGCCGCAATGCGGTGGTGATCCTCATGTGCGTGGAGCTCATGCTCAACGCCGCGAACCTCGCGCTCGTCGCCTTCTCGCGCAAGTACGGCTCGATCGACGAGCGTGGGAGCGTCTTTGTCATCTTCGTGTTCGTCGTCGCGGCGGCCGAGGTCGCCGTCGGGCTCGGGATCGTGCTCTCGGCCTATCGCAACCGGCCGGTGGTCAACGTGGACGAGATCCACCAGATGAAGGGATGAAGGGGTGATCTCGCTCGTCTGGCTCATCCCGGCGTTGCCGCTCGCGGCGTTCCTCGTGAACGGTCTGTTCGGACGGCGATGGCTGGGCCATCTCACCGGCGTCATCGCGTCGGCGGCCGTCGGGCTCTCGGCCCTCCTCGCGATCGGTGTGTTCCTGGAGGTACTCGGCGGAAAGACCCAGACCGTCGTCCCGCTCTACCGCTGGATCGCCGTCGGCGATTTCTCGATCAACGTGTCCGCGCTGGTCGACCCGCTCTCCTCGGTCATGCTGCTCGTCGTCACCGTCGTGTCGTTCCTGATCTTCGTCTACTCGAACGGCTACATGGCGCATGACGCCGGCTTCTACCGCTTCTTCACGTGGCTCTCGCTCTTCGTCTTCGCGATGTTGATCCTGGTCATGGCCGACAACTACCTGCTGATGTTCGTCGGCTGGGAGGGCGTAGGCCTGTGCAGCTACCTGCTCATTGGGTTCTGGTTCGAACGCCCCGAGCCGTATTACGCCGCGAAGAAGGCATTCGTGATGAACCGTATCGGCGACTGGGGCTACACGATCGGGATCATCACCATCTTCCTCGTCTTCGGATCGATGAACTTCGGCGACGTCTTCGGGCGCCTCGCAACGAGCTCGATGGCACAGGGCCCGCTCACGCTCATCTGCCTCGCACTTTTCTTTGGCGCGACCGGAAAATCGGCGCAGCTGCCGCTCTACTCGTGGCTGCCGGACGCGATGGAGGGTCCGACGCCGGTATCGGCGCTCATCCATGCCGCGACGATGGTCACCTCCGGCGTGTACCTCGTCGCGAGGTCCATGCCGCTGTTCGAGGCCGCGGGCCCATCGCTCCAGGTCGTCGGCATCGTGGGCGCCATCACGGCGATCTTCGCGGCGACCATCGCTCTCGTTCAGTTCGATATCAAGCGTGTGATGGCGTACTCGACGGTGAGCCAGCTCGGCTACATGTTCCTCGCGCTCGGTGTGGGCGCGCCCGCCGCGGCAATCTTCCACCTCGCGACACATGCGTTCTTCAAGGCGCTTCTCTTCCTCGGGTCCGGGTCGGTGATCCACGGCCTGGGCGGCGAGCAGGACATGCGCAAGATGGGCGGCCTGCGCCGCAAGATGCCGGTGACGTTCTGGACGATGCTGATCGCCGGCGGCGCGCTTGCCGCGCTCCCGCCCCTCGCGGGCTTCTGGTCGAAGGACGAGATACTCGGCGCCGCATTCGTGAACGGCCAGCTGGTGCTCTACGCGATCGGGATCGTCACCGCAATCCTCACCGCGTTCTACGTCACGCGCGCCCTGTGGATGACCTTCTACGGAGAGCCGCGCGATCATCATCTCTACGACCACGCGCACGAGTCCCCCCGCGTGATGACACTTCCGCTCTCGGCCCTCGCCGTCGGCTCGGCCGTCCTCGGCATCGCCATCGGCTTTCCGCCCGAGCAAGGATTCATCCACCGGTTCCTGGCCCCGGTCGTCGAGGCCGCAGGCGTGGCCGAACGGACGCCTGAGCTCGTCACGATCGTCGCCCTGGCCGGCGTGTCAGTGGCTGCGGGCCTCATCGGGATCGCGATCGGCGTGTCGATGTACGTCCGCCATCGGCCGGACCCGGCGGCCCTCACGAGAGCGGCAGGCCCGGTCTATCGAGTCCTCGTGAACAAGTACTACATCGACGAGCTCTACGACCACCGCTTTGTCGAGGCGGCCCGCTCATTCGCGGGAGCGGCCTGGGCCTTCGACATTCACATCATCGACGGCCTCGCGAACCGGCTCGGTTGGGCGCTCGCGATGGGCGGCCAGGGTTTGCGTCGTGCGCAGACCGGCATCGTCGGCAACTACGCGCTCACGATCGTTGCCGGGCTCCTCCTCGTCCTGGTCGCGTATGGCGGCTACGCCGCAGGGATCCTCGGCCGATGACGAACGTGCTGTCGCTCCTCGTGGTCATCCCGATCGCCGGGCTGATCCCGCTTTTCCTGTTTCGCCGCGACGAGCGCGCCGCGAAGCAGGTCGCCATCACGACCACGTTCGTCGAGCTCGTCGTGTCGCTCTGGATGGTCAAACTGTTCGTCATCGGGGAAGCCGGCTTCCAGCTCGTCGAGAAGCTTGAGTGGCTGCCGAGCCTCGGCATCAGCTATCTCGTGGGGATCGACGGCATCTCCGTGCTTCTCGTGCCGATGACCACGCTCCTGACGTTCATCGCGGTCCTCTACTCCAGCGGCGGGGCGATCAAGACGCGAATCACCGAATACATGACCGCGTTCCTCCTGCTCGAGGTCGGCATGGTCGGCGTGTTCATCGCGCTCGACCTGTTCCTCTTCTACATCTTCTTCGAGCTGATGCTCGTGCCGATGTACCTGATCATCGGCATCTGGGGCGGACCGCGCCGCA
>WNGC01000640.1_pt1 | contig 52294 bp, 52 predicted proteins | sample 5400051 | NCBI WGS metagenome assembly WNGC01 (sample SAMN13153368, study PRJNA577476) | soil metagenome | isolation source: 20 cm soil or saprolite under grassland replicate 2 | place: USA:California | collected 2016-06-15
AAAAGCTCGAGCAAGTCGCTGGCGGCAAAGTCTTTGTGGCAATCGGTAGTCGCACCTATTCCGCCGACAGGCCAGGTCAACAATCCAAACCACTTGCGCCGATCTCCACGGTCGCGTCCAATGATCGCGAATCGCTCTGGCATCGTAACATTCCGTCGCCTTCTCTGGAGATCCGTCTGCCGCTGATAACCGATCGCGGGACCGAAGGTTCTATCTCGATCTTCTATCCGTCTCAGGAGATGACGGCGACCATCAACACACTTCAAAGAACTCTTGCCGTCGTTGCCCTCGTTGGCATCGCCCTGGCGCTTGCAGCCTCGTGGTTTATGAGCCGCCGTCTAACTCGACCGCTTAAGGAGTTGGTATCGCGCACCCAACAGGTTGGCGCGGGCAACTATGAAGGGGCCGTGAGCACGCAGTCGGGGGACGAAATCGGCGCCTTGGCTGCATCGTTCAATTGCATGCTGGAAGAGCTCCGCCGGTCCAAAGCCGAAGTGGAAGGCTACCGTGGGGAGTTGGAACGAAAAGTCGCTGAGCGGAGCGAGCAGCTAAACGAAACCGAGAAGAAGAGAGCGGCCATGGCACACATGATCGCCCACGACCTTAAGAATCCACTGCTTGGCATCAAGAAAACCCTGGAGCGGGTGGAGCAGACGCCTGACGAGTTCAGCGGAAACCAAGGAAAAAAGATTTTGACCGATCTGTTAAGCGCCGGCGATCTGGTTATCGGCATGGTGAATGAAATGCTGGACCTGTATCGCTCGGACTTTGGCGATATACCACTCTCTCGATCCGTTTTTCGAGTCGAGGAAATCATCCAGACAAGCCTGAGGATCCTAGGGCCGGATCTTGAAGAGAAAGCGATTCAAGTGCCGATATATTCAAATCCCGAACACATCTCCGTGGTGGCCGACAAGCGGAGATTGTCGCGCCTCCTGATCAATCTATTAAGCAATGCCATCAAGTTTTCACCCGAACGAGGCCGGATATCGATCTATGCCGCCGTCCGGGAGCAAAATGGATCAGGCTTTAGGGTCGAGCTGCGAGTCGAGGACGAAGGAGTTGGCATACCGGAACGAGACCTGCCGAGAATCTTCGACCGCTTTTATTCCCAAGATAAGGCTGAAGCAGGTACCGGTTTGGGCCTGCCTTATTGCAAACTCGTCGCCGAAGCCCACGGCGGGAGTATCTCGGCGGAAAACCGCAAACACGGAGGCTTCTCCGTATCGGTGCTTCTGCCGATGCAAGCCTGGGAAACCGAGGGATTCCATGCCGCTTAGACTGTTGATCGCCGACGATGAGAGGCTGTTCAGGCAAAGCTTGCGAATACTGCTCGAAACCGCCAAGGATATCGCAGTCGTCGCAGAGGCCGCGGATGGCCAAGAGGCGGTCGTCAAGGCCAAACAGACTCAGCCTGATATGGCGCTGTTGGACGTTCGGATGCCCAAGATGGATGGGATTAAAGCCGCCAAACTCATCTCAGCGGTGGCACCACGCACCAAGATCCTGATGCTTTCCATCCATGACGATGACGAAAAAATTGTCTCGGCCATCAGGGCGGGCGCGAGAGGCTATATTTTAAAAGACACCGATCGAGCGGACTTTATCGAGATCATACGCCACACCCACGCCGGCAAGAGCCACTCCTCTCCCTATCTTGCTCACCTTACATTGGATGAGACTTGGCGGCTCGACGATTCTTCCAGGGAGGAGAGAGAACGGCGATTTCTTGACAAATACGGGCTATCGGATCTCGAGCTCAAGGTACTCCATCGTGTTGCAGAGGGTCTCAATAATGAAGAGATTAGTCGCCTCACTCACGTGGCGCGCGAAACCGTGAAAGGGCAATTGAAAGGGTTGTTCCGCAAGCTCCAAGTCAAAAACCGGACCGAGGCCGCTGTGCTGGCAGTTCGCGAAGGTATCGATTAGCCCCCAAATGGGGAGCCCAAAAACCCCCAGATGGGGCATTGACAGCCCCTCAAAACTGAGGGATAAAACGTTAGCCTTTTAGAACCTTTTAGAATATTTCCCGTCAAATAGCGTCCAAAAGGAGGATGGTATGAAACCGATGAAGAAAATTCTGCCGGTTGTAATGCTCACCCTTTCCTTGCTTTTAGTTTTTAGCGGCTTCGCCTCGGCTCTCGAGGTGGGGGATAAAGCTCCCGACTTTGAGCTGGACAGCACGAAGGGCGGGAAGCTCAAACTAAGCAGTCTCAAAGGCAAAAATGTGCTGATAAATTTCTATGTCTTGGATTTTAGCCCCACGTGAATCAAGGATCTGCAGGCGTCCGGTTCGGACAATTACGCGACGTTTCAGGCCGAAAACACAGAGGTCCTAGGGATAAGCGCCAATGCGCCTTTCTCACAGAAGGCTTTCGCCGATTTTGCCAAAATCAATTACCCCCTCCTGAGCGATCGGGACGGCAAGGTGATGCAGACATTCGGCGTATACGATGAGCCCAGAAGGCTCGCCAAGCGAGCGTATGTGATCATCGATAAAGAGGGGGTGGTCCGTTATCTAAATATCCGTCCCAGCAATACGGAGAAAGATCTTCTCTCTACGGAACAGTTGCTAAGCGAAGTAAAAAAAGTCAATAAGGGAAGTTAAAAAACTTTGGCGAAAAGAAAGGAGAAACAGGATGCATCGTAATCGCAAGATCCTATTGGGAACCTTATTTGCGGCACTCTCGGTTTTCACGGCTGCGGAGCTTTTCGCTCAGGCGGACGTCATCGAAAAGAGACAGAAGTTGATGAAGTCCAACAGTGAGGCTGCGAAGGCAATCAAAGCGGCGGCGGAGTCAAAGGACTACGCGACCATAGAGATGAAGGCCAAAGATATCATGGGGAACGCCGAAAAAATTCCTGACCTTTTCCCCAAAGGCAGCACGCAAGGGAAAACCAAGGCCAAACCGGAGATCTGGGAAAAGATGGATGAGTTCAGCAAGAATCCCGGCAAACTGAAGAAAGCAGCCAGCGAGCTAGCGGATGCGGCCAAAGACAAGGACGATCAAGCCGTTACCGTAAAGGTCAAAGCCCTGGGTGAAGTCTGCGGTAACTGCCATAAGGCTTTCCGAGCTGAAAAATACTCTGAGTAATCGATCGAGTTAACAATATCGCCAGAGAAAGCCCTTGCCCAAAAAGCAAGGGCTTTCTTTTTTCTAGGTGGGTGTAATACTCTTAGGACGAATAGCGCTGTTCTGGGGAGCGTGCACATGAAACGATACGCCTTGGTTTACATCAGCGTTTGGCTAATCTCACTTTCCCTCTTCAATTTACCCGCCTCAGCTCAGCTCACCCGGGTCAACGTGGGCTATAGCGCAGTCAGCGCGGACCAATTACCAGCATGGGTTGCCAAAGAGAGCGGGATTTTTACCAAGAACGGTTTGGACGTGCCGCTGATTTTTTTCACCGGCGGAACTACCGCGATTCTTGCTCTCGTTTCCAAGGATGTACCAATCACGCAGGTGTCGGGCCCAGGGCTGGTGAACAGCGCCTTGGCGGGCTCCGACGCGGTGTTTGTCGCGGCGGGAATGACTTCTTTGAATTATGTCTTGATGGGCAAGCCCGGCCTCAAGACACCGGAACAGCTGAAGGGCGGAACGCTTGCGATCAGTCGCTTCGGCTCGGCCACTGATTCCATCGCCCGCTTTGCTCTAAAAAAGATCGGCTTCACTCCGGGAAAAGACGTGACGATTGTGCAGGTGGGCAGCGGACCTGAACGGCTCAATGCGGTGATGACCGGCAAGGTAAGCGCGGCGGTGATCAATCCGCCTTCCAGCTTCATCGCCGAAAAGCGAGGCCTCGCCATCATGGCAGACGTTGGCAAAATGGGATTGGTTTTTCAGCACACTGGAGCCGCTACGACCCGGAGATTTATCCGCGAGCATCCGGACACGGTTCGGAGGTATGTCAAATCCCATGTCGAGGCGGTGCACACGATGTGGACCGACAAGGAGGCAACGGTTCGTGCGTTAGGCAAGTACATGGGAAGCGGCATCGATCGAGAGATTCTGGAAAAAAGCCGGGAGAACGTGCTGACAGAAACTTTCTTCCCTAAAAAACAATACCCGAGCCTCGAAGGCCTCAAGACCGTTCTCGAAGACGTAGCCGAGCGCGACCCGCGGGCGAAGTCTGCCAAGCCGGAGCAGTTCGTCGATTTCACTTTCATCAAGGAGCTCGATCAAAGCGGCTTCGTCGATGGCCTGTACAAGACAAAGTAGCCTCCCCTGCCGTCACCGTGTTAACCACCAAGAAAGGCGAGGCCGCTTCGCCCGAGATCCAGGACTGGGCAAACCGCATCGCCAAGCAAGTAGACAATGCAGTCACTGTAGACGTTTACTACGACAGCGACTCAAGCACCTACGTTTTGCGGCTGGCTAAAGGTGCTCGCGTCTTGGTTTTCCGTTTGTCCGAAGCTCAGGTTAATAGTTTCGGACGGGAAACTGAATGTGAAAGGACGCTGCAGCGGAAGATTAAAGATCTATGGAATTTGATCTAGACAGGAAGAGCCGGGTGGCCATAAGCCGGTCTTGTCGGTAGGTTTCAACATGTCCATTACTCTTCATGCTGCTACCCAAGCTAGGCGGCTTCTGGCTCTTACCGCCGCGGGACTTCCCTCACCAACTGAGAGTCACCCTATGGATCACGACAGCATTTCATCTGGACACACGATTAGAAAGTCCGAACCCACAACCCCTGCTCTTCTCGAATAAGCCTTGTTACCCAACGGGATAAGCGCGCTGGTAGGCGTGTCGATAATCTCACTGCCGGTGGCAAATAGGCGTGGCTGCTAGGCGACCGCTATTATGCCGCGCTCGCCCGTTGCGTTGTCGTCAGGTTCAGCCCAACGATGAAGGACGGGTTCACCGTGCACATGGTGTAGATCTCGTCCGCGGTGCAGCCAAACGCCGCCATGTGGCCGCGCAGCAGACGGAGAGACTCGACGGAGTTAGGAAACAGGGGCTCGCCCGCATCCGACGAGAGCGTGCAGTGGGCGGGACCGATCGTGCGAATGGCTTTATACATGTTTGCCGGGTCGATGCCGAGCAGCGGCGACAATTCGTCGTAGGTGAAGTTCAGCCATAGGCCGGCGGCGGCCGCCTCCTTCATCTCCTCGATGGTCAAATTGACAAAGGGGCTGAAGGGATGGTCGACGACTCCCTTTTTGAAGCCGATCTTGTGACTGAACTGCGCCAGGGCCCGGAACTCCTGTTTGGTCGGATGGCCAAAAAAGATCGCCGCGTTATGGTCATGAGCCATGCGGAAGATCTCTTCGATCGCCGGTAAGAGCCGGCTCTTGTCGTCGAGAAGGTAATGGCCGTACTTGAGCGAGTCGGACCAGGAGAGAGGTTCTGTATGGGCATTTGGATCGGCGGTCTTGTCCCAAGCGCTGGGCTTGCCGCCGACGATGGAGAGCGTGTTGGCTGACGTATTGTTGGGCATCCAGAGGCCGACGACGCCACAATTGAGCAGCTTGGCCGACCACGCCGGTTCGATCTTCGAAAGAAACCCCTGCGTGACCGAGCTGCCGGGCCAGACATGGACCGGGGTCAAACCCTTCTCGTCGCACCAGGATTTCAGCGCGCTGCGCACGGCGTCAACCGCCGCCGCCGGATCCTTTCGTCCGACGATCGTCTTGTAGAGTATGCCCTTCATGCCGCTTTTCGAGGCGAGCTTGGCGACGCCGAGGGCGTCCTGCTGACCCTCATGCGCATGGCAGTGAATGTCGATTGCGTCCTCGACTCCGACCACCTGGTCGAGCGAGGGATCGACGGCCTGTTTGAAGCCGCGGCGGGCGGGATAAGATGTCACCGAGCGAATTGCGCTCGGCGTGGAGTAGTTGGGTTTTGCGTCGGCCATGGTCAATCCTTCCAATTATCGAATTGATTCGACAATATCGCGTCGCGACGCACCGGGCAAACGTTTTCTCGTTCAGCTGTCAAGGCGTTTCCCGTGGTTCGAGGGCCTCACCACGAACGGCTGCGGCCTTGACCGTTCACCCTGAGCTTGTCGAAGGGTTCTTTGAATTTACGCGCGAATCAGCTTTTACCGTCCGCTAGTCGCATTCGCACTGGCTCGTTGACTCATTGAACCAAAATCGCCATTCGGTATCCAATGTCACGGCAATTCTTTGGCCATAAATAGCGGCGGACGAGCAAACGACGGCGATGCCAGAGGTCACGACCGGAAACGTTCGACACTACTTGCCCATGAACAGCCGCGCTACGTCTTTGGCGAAGTAGCTCAGAATCATGTCCGCGCCGGCGCGTTTGATGGCGACGAGCACTTCCAGCATGATCCGCTGCTCGTCGATCCAACCCTTTTGACCCGCTGCTTTAATCATCGAATACTCCCCGCTGACGTTGTACGCAGCGACGGGATATCCGAACTTCGTTTTCACGCGATAGACGATATCCAGGTAAGCCATGGCGGGTTTGACCATGACGATATCGGCGCCCTCGCGGATATCGAGCTCCACCTCCCTCAATGCTTCATCCGCATTGGCGGAGTCCATCTGGTAAGAGCGGCGATCGCCGAACTGCGGCGTGGACTCGGCCGCTTCCCGAAAGGGACCGTAGAATCCCGAGGCATACTTCGCCGCATAGGCCATGATCGCGGTCTGTTCAAAACCGTTTTGATCGAGACCTCTCCGAATCGCCCCGACTCTTCCGTCCATCATATCCGACGGCGCGACGATGTCGGCTCCGGCCCGCGCGTGAGACAACGCTTCTTTGACGAGCAACTCGAGCGTGCTGTCATTGTCCACGTCGCCGTTTTTAACGACTCCGCAGTGACCGTGATCGGTGTATTCGCACAAACAGACGTCCGTGACGACCAAAAGCTCGGGAATTTTCTCTTTGACCGCGCGGATCGCCTGCTGCACATAACCGCTATCCGCGTAGGCCTCGGTGCCGAGGCGATCTTTGTGATCGGGAAGCCCGAAAAGAATAACCGCGGGAATACCGAGAGAGTTAACTTCGTCACATTCAGCTACGGCGCGGTCCACGGAGAGTTGAGAAACGCCGGGCATCGATGAAACCGGCTGAGATCTATTCTTCCCCGGCCCGACGAAAATCGGATAGATAAAATTCTTGGGACTGAGCGTGGTCTCACGGACGAGATCTCGGAGTCTCTCGTTTCTCCTTAAGCGTCTGGGCCGGTAACTTGGAAAGTTCATCGGATTCTCCTGCTTCAGGCTGTCACGCGATCGCGCGGGCTCTTTTGCCGCTCAAAATAATCGACGATCGCGCGAACTAAACCCGGGATCGTAAACTCCTCCGAAACGACATCGGCCCGTCCGCCCATTTCTTCAATCGTCTTTTTGGTAATCGGTCCGATACATGCGACCGCTATTCCGGCCGATAACGCCTCCAGGTTTTGTCCCTGAAACAGCTGAACAAAATTGACTACGGTGCTGGAGCTGGTGAAAGTAATCATGTCCGCACCGCCTGCTTGTAGCAAGCTTCTAATCGCCGAACTGTCCGCCACTGGAAGACCCGTGCGGTAAGCCTCGATGACATCAACTGCAGCTCCCCATCGGCGTAGCGTCTCCGGCAAGATATCTCGTGCCTTAACCGCTCTCGGGATGAGCACCCGTTTTCCTCGTATCATTTGACGGCTAAGTGCCTCAAGCATTCCTTCGGCTTGATATTGCCTCGGTACAACACAGTTCTTAATGCCCGCCCCTTCGAGCCTCTTCGCGGTCTCCGGGCCAATGGCGCCGACTTTGATGCCTTCCAACTCCGTCATGGATTTACTGAGACTTTGCAAACGAAGGAGAAATTGCTCCACGCCGTTGACGCTGGTAAATAGCAACCAATCATAGGTTCGAATATTCGCAATCGCGTTATCTAAGGCGGCATAACTTTCAGGCGGCTGGATCTCGATGGTGGGAAATTCAATGACCTCACCGCCCAGTTTTTCGATCCTTTGGACCAAACTGCTCGCCTGCGAGCGGGCTCGCGTGACCACAATCCGTTTGCCCGTTAAAGGCCGAGCAACCTCGACTACCTGCCCGTCTTTCATTCTTTCGCTTTTTGCTTTTGCCACGGGATCAGCCATCGGCTCGCGTTAATGTCAAGATTCTATCTGCACCCTGCCGCAAGAGACGCTCGGCAAGCTCCTTTCCCAACTCAAGTGCGTTCTCCGCGAGCCCCGTCATTTCATCTCGGTAGAGCGAATTGCCGTCAGGATTGGCTACGACTCCCAGCAGCTTCAACTCGTTTCCTATTACCGTCGCCCGCGCCCCCACCGGAACGTGGCACCCACCACCCAAGCGCTTCAGGAAAGAGCGCTCGGCCGCGACTTCGGTAGAGGTTGTGCCATCGTGTAGAAATGCGAGTTGCTCCAGGACTGAATCGTCCGCACGCGACTCCAACGCCAACGCGCCCTGCGCCACGGCATTCACACAAACGCATTCTGAGATAAATTCGACGATTCGGTCTTGCCGTTCGATTCTCTTGAGGCCCGCCGCAGCCATGACCAGCGCGTCGACCTCGCCCGCATCGAGTTTCTTCAATCGAGTATCGATGTTGCCCCTGATCGGAATGACATTAAGATCCGAGCGATGGTATAAAATCTGTGCCCGCCTACGTAGACTCCCGGTGCCGACCTTTGCGCCGGAAGAAAGTTCGGCTAATTTTTTCGCCCCCGAACTGACCAAAACATCGCGCGGATCTTCTCGTTCGGGAACAGCCGCGACGGTAAGGCCCGGAGCCAGCTCCGTCGGTAAATCCTTCATCGAATGAACGGCAACATCAATTTCCTTTTTCAGGAGCGCGTCTTCGATCTCCTTGGTGAAGATCCCTTTGCCACCTATCGCCTGGACGGGAGCCTCGACGAAGCGATCGCCGCTGGTTTTGATGATGATCGATTCGACTCTCCCTTCAGGATACTGTTCCTCGAGTTTGGCCTTAACCCAGGCTGCTTGAGCTAAGGCCAAGGCACTGCCCCGTGTTCCAATCCGGATGAGCTTCATCCTGCTACGGTGTTGCACCCTCTCTGCGACGCTGCCGCCCAATTGCCTCCGCACTACTTTTTTTCTAAACCAAAAAGTCTCTTCAATGCCGCGATGTAAAGCGTTGCCTCTTGATCATCATCTGAGCTTCGCTTCAAGTGCGATATGGGATCGTGGAGCATCTTGTTGATGATAGCGGCGGTCATATCTTCCAGGGCCTTTTTCTGTGGTTCGGACAAGTCCCGCAGACCGCCGCTGAGGGATTTGTCCATTTCCTTCCGGCGAATCTCTTCGAATCGCTGTTTCAATGCTGAAATCGTCGGGACCTGCTCCAACGAATTGATCCAACGGGTAAAGTTCTGGACCTCCTCGAGAACGATGCCTTCCGCCCTTTCCGCCTCAGTGGACCGTTCCTGAAGGTTCTCTTCGGCGACATTTTTCAGATCGTCGATATTATAGATGTAGACGTTGTCGAGCTCGTTTATTTTGGGATCGAAATTTCTCCGGTCGCCGATGTCAATGAAGAACATCGCCTTTTGCTTCCGTTCTTTGAGTACCTTCTCGACCATACCAACGTCGACCAGAATCTCGGGAGAGTCGGTGCAGCCGATCACCAGATCGGCCATTTTAAGATAGCGCGGAAAATCCTCGTACAGGATGGGACTGCCGTGAATCCCCCCGGCCAGTTCTACGGCCCGTTCGAAAGTGCGATTGGTGACCATTAGACTCTGAACGCCGTTGCTCTGAAGATGGCGGGCCATGAGATCGCCCATCTTGCCGGCTCCAATCAGCATGACCGTCTTATCGTCGAATCGGTCGAAGATTCTCTTCGCCAATTCCACGGCGACCGAACTGACCGAGACCGCCCGGCTGGCGATGCCGGTCTCTGTCCGGACTCTCTTGGCAACGGAAAAAGAACGATGGAACAGCCGGTGTAAGATCGCACTCACCGTTCCCGTCCGTTGCGCGGCTTGATAGTAATCCTTCAGCTGACCCAGGATTTGCGGCTCACCGACGACCATGGAGTCCAAGCTCGCGGCGACACGGAAAAGATGCCGCACCGCGTCGGCGCCATGATAGCTGTAAATATGTTCGGCCAATTCGGCTAAATTATCGTGACTTCGGTGAGCTCTTTGCGCCGCGAAAAATGTTTTGATCTCCTCAAACGCAGAGAGGTGGTCTGAAGCTACCGCAACCACTTCGACGCGGTTACAGGTCGATAGAATGACGCTCTCTTGAATCGACGGATAGGCGCTCAATCGCCCCAACGCATCACGAATATAGGCGTTTTCGAAGGCAACGCTTTCTCTCACCTCGATGGGCGCGCTTCGGTGATTCATTCCAACAATGACGATTTCTTTGTTCACGTTTTACTCGAACCGGCCCGCGTGCCGGCTAGGGAAGATCGAATCCCCCCACAGAAAATAGCCGATGACCACCACGAACCCGACCATCGTCAGAAGCGCGGCCTTCCGTCCTCTCAACCCCGCGGTAATCCGTCCATGAAGCAAGGTGCCGTAAAAAAGCCAGGCAATGCCTGATGAGATCTGCCGCGGATCCCAAGACCAATAATTGCCCCAATGGATGCCCGCCCACATGCTTCCGGTGAGGATCCCGAGCGTCATCAATGGGAAGCCCCACACCAAGAGAATATAGTTTAGCCGGTCCAAAGCTTCCAGGGACGGAAAGAGCTTCATAAGGGCGCTCATTCTCTTATGTTTTAACTGACGCTCCTGCAACAGGTAAATCAAGCTTACTCCAAAGGCCAAAGCAAAGACGGCGTTTCCCAGAAAGGCCAGCGTGACGTGGAGGGGCAGCCAATAGGTCCGAAGGCCCGGCGGTAACTCGCCACTACTTTCACCGAATGCGAAGCCAGCGAGCGTCATCAAAAACGCCAGCGGCGCAATAATGGCCCCAAGAACGGTCAATCGATACTTGAGCTGAATTAAGAGGTAGACCGCCACCATGAGCCAATTGTAAAATGACACGGCTTCGCGCAATTCATTAACGCCCGCGTAGCCGGATTGAAAAAAATGAAGCCCCAGAGCAGCCGTGTGAATCAAGAAGCCCAGAAACAGAATCAAAGGCGAAAGCCGCGATACCGAATCGCGAAGATAAAAAACGTAAACTATAAAGCTGCCCGTGGCAAGAATGTAAAGAACCGCCGTAAATTTCAGGAGAGTAATATCCATAACTCAAGCGTCATTATAAGCTAACCCCGAGGCCCTTCAAGTCGGCAAAATGGGGGCTTTTTGGCTGTCGAACCGCGTTAAGGCCTAGCGCTGTGCCAAGGCGTTTAGTGCGACAGGTTTCTCAGACTGGTGCTGGCTTTTGGATAACCGCTCCACCGCAGCTTCTTTAGTCTGACGAACGGATTTAGCAGAGGTCTGGATAGTCTTTCCGGCCGTCGTTAATGCGGGTCGGTGGTGCATCCGCGAACTAACGGCAGGTGCTTTGGTCAGCACTGCCGTCTTTTTTGACGGCGCAGCTACACTGATGCGGCGCTGCGCAGCCACAAAGCTCTCCAACTTCTCCGGTGGAAGCTTCACTCGGTAACCGACGGGAAGGTATTTCGTCGTCGCGCTGAGAGCAGGATTCCACTCGAAGAAATCGTTCTGAGATATGGCCGCCGGTTTCAATAAAGATTGCAGCAAGACCAGGCGTTTGATCTCCACCTCACGAAGGATCCAAGGCCGATGAGCCCTCAAGAAAGGAAAATAAGCCTCACTGTTGGTTGCAACATCGACGGCGGCCAAGAACTCCGCGTAGAAGTTTTTTGATGCGAAGCCAAATGTCGGCGATTCGTAGCGTTGAATCATATCCACGAGGTTGCGCGATCCGACGGCGCTAATGGCGCGAAAAATTCCCTCGGTCCCGTGATTATATGCTGTGATAGCCAAGGGCCAACTGCCCAGCAATTTATAGTTCTCCTTAAGCAGGCGGGCTGCGGCGCGAGTCGAGGCCAGCGGATCACGGCGCTCGTCCAGCGCGTCGCTGATGCGCAAGAATTTCTTGCCCGTATCGGTCATGAATTGCCATATGCCGACGGCTCCGACACTCGACTGCGCCTTTACATTGAACGACGACTCCACCAGGGGCAAGTAAGCCAGCTCCGGTGGAAGTCCCTCGGCGCGAAATATCTTCTGCATCTGCGACAGGTAACGACCGGAGACCTGAAGGCCGGAAAAAAATTGTTCTTTGGCGCCTCGTTGACTCCTGACCCGTCCATCTTGCTCGTTTAAATCATAGTCCGCCACGATCCTTGCTTGCTCTTTATCGATGAACGCGCGGGCGGCATCGCTATCCGGAAGCCGCGACACGCTATAGATTTTGCCGGGATCGAGAGGATCAAAAAATACCACTTCGCCGGCGCTAAGCCGGGTGAAGACCTGTTTCCAAAATTGCACCGCGTCTTCGAGACCCGTGAGCACCGGGAACGGAGCCTCCTGCGCGACTGAAGACTGCCGAAATACGACGATAGAGAAAGAAATAAAGACAAAGAGCTGAAGGGCGCGGTGATGCCGAAGTAAAAAGACCATGAATCACAGTCAACAAAATTGACCCATCCTAGCAAAAGGACTATTCTCAGTCAAAATCCCGGTCCGGGAATTCAATTGTCTCGATCACGCGCTTCTTACTTTCCCTCTCTTTTACTCGGCTCGGCCTTCTTACTGGCGGGCTGTCGCTTCTCTTCTGTATCCGATCACCCGCGCGGTTATCTCGTCGTAGGCATCAAAAGCAATCCGCTCCAGCTCGATCCCCGTTACGCGACGGACGCCAATTCGGTTCGGATCGGCGGCTTGATCTACAACTCGCTCCTACGCGCGGATGAAAAGTCCCGTTTGCGACCGGAGCTGGCCGAGAGCTGGCGCATGGTCGACGACCAAACCTACGTTTTTGATCTGCGGAAGGACGTCAAATTCCACAACGGCAGGCCGCTCATGGCAGAAGACGTAAAATACACTTACGAATCGATGTTAGCGGCGAACAATCGCTCGCCAAAGCGGAGCCTCCTCAAACCGCTTCAAGCAATTGACCAAATCGGCCATTATCAGTTGCGCTTCCGTTTGTCGGCACCACACGCGCCATTTCCCGACCAGTTCACCTTAGGAATCGTCCCGGCGGCTAGGAATGAAGATGCGCTGCCAGCGGCAAAACCACCCGCCGGCTCGGGGCCGTTCGTTTTGCAATCCATTGACTCGGGCGACAGGGTAACTCTCAAAGCCAATCCCGCCTACTGGGAAGGAAAACCGGCCGTGGCAGGGCTTATTTTTAAGATTGTGCCCGACGCGATGGTTCGCGTGCTTGAGTTCAAGAAAGGAACCATTGATTTTTTGCAGAATGATATAGAACCGGACATGCTTCCTTGGCTCAAAAACAACACGGATGCCGCAGTTGAAGTGAATCAGGGCACGACTTTTCAATATGTCGGCATCAATCTTACTCACCCCATTCTGAAGCATCGCAAGGTGCGGCAGGCTCTCGCTTATGCGATCGATCGAGACGGCGTTATTCGCCATCTCTTAAAGGATCTCGGGGCGCCGGCGACTGGATTGCTTTCGCCGCTCAATTGGGCTTACGAAAGAGCGGTCATCCGCTGGCCCTATGATCCGGCCAAAGCGAAAAGTCTGCTTGACGAAGCAGGGTTCCCCGACCCTGACGGCGACGGGCCGTTACCTCGCTTTCGGCTCTCCTTCAAAACCATGAATCTCGATTTACTCAGAAGAATTGCCGAGGCCCTGAAAGAACAGCTCCAGCGAGTAGGGGTTGAGCTGGAAGTCCGTACTTACGAATGGGGCACCTTCTACGGCGACGTCAAAAAAGGCAATTTCCATCTTTACTCCCTCGCCTGGGTCGGCGTCATGGACCCGGATATCTTTTATCAAATCTTTCATTCCGGCAGTGTTCCACCGAACGGAGATAACCGAGGTCGGTACAGCAATTCCAAACTGGATAGACTGTTAGAACAAGGGCGGACAACGACGGATGTGACGGAGAGAAAACTTATCTACAGCCAGGTGCAGAGAATTCTCGCGGAAGATCTTCCGTACATTCCTCTTTGGTGGAAGAAAAACGTGGTCGTAACGGAGCCGTTTCTGCGCGGCTTTGTCCCCTATCCCGATGGCGACCTCATCTCTCTGAAGAAGGTGTCTCTCGTGTCTGGGCATCCCGCAACGTGAAGCGATATATCCTCCACCGCGTCTATCTGCTTCTGCCCACCCTGCTGGGAGCGCTAACATTGGTTTTTTTTCTGATTCACCTGATCCCCGGCGATCCTATTGAAGTGATGCTCGGCGAGACCGCCAGCGCCGCCGACAAGGAAGACCTCCGCCGGACTCTAGGGCTCAATCAGCCCGTCGCCTCTCAATACAAGAGTTTCTTGAACGCGCTTGCGCATGGGAACCTAGGCCAATCGCTTTATGAACAGGCAAGTGTCGCCGACCTCATCCGAGCCCGATTGCCCGCTACTATAGAACTCACCTTATGCGCCATGGCAGTGGCTCTGCTCATCTCCTTTCCCCTTGCGACCCTTGCCTCGGTCAACAAAGACACTTGGATCGATCGGTTCGCGCTCTTGTTTTCTCTGCTGGGGCTTTCGATGCCGAACTTCTGGCTTGGTCCTCTGCTCATGATTGTTTTCTCGATTCAGCTGGGCTGGGCGCCCGTTTCCGGCCGCGGCGGACTGAGTCACTTGTTTCTTCCGTCTTTTACTTTAGGCATGGGAATGGCAGCCATCATGACCCGGATCCTCCGCTCCAGCCTGCTTCGCGTGATCCACGAGGACTATGTTCGAACCGCGCGCGCCAAAGGGCTGAGCGAAAAACGGGTTTGGCTGAAACATGTGCTGCGCAACGCGCTCCTCTCGGTGATCACGATCATGAGCCTTCAATTCGGCGGCTTACTTGCCGGCTCGATCATTACCGAAACAATCTTCAGCTGGCCGGGCATCGGGCGGTTGACCGTGCAAGCGATCCAGACGCGCGACTATCCCTTGGTGCAAGGCTGCGTGCTGATCATCGCAATTTCCTACCTGTTGGTGAATTTTTTCACAGATATTTTTTATCATCTCGTGGATCCGAGAATCACTTATGGGAGGTAAGATTTGGTTCTACGCCGGTTCGTCAATCCTCGCGCTTCTCGTAGCGTCCGCTTTGCTGGCCCCGTTCATCGCGCCGCACGATCCGGCGCAACAGAACTTGGACCAAGATCTGCTTACCTATTCGAGCGATCATCTTTTCGGCACCGACAAGTTGGGGCGCGACGTTTTGAGTCGAACACTTTATGGCGGGCGAGTTTCGCTCCTCGTGGGCGTTATAACGGTCGCTATTTCTCTGTCGCTGGGATTCGCGATCGGCTCGCTGTCCGGTTATTTGGGCGGCTGGGTGGACCAATTGCTGATGCGGTTAGTCGATGTGCTTCTGGCCTTTCCCGGCATTTTACTCGCCATCGCCTTTACCGCCGTGCTAGGGCCCGGGCTGGATCATGTGATTCTAGCACTCTCCCTAATCGGTTGGACCGGATACGCACGGCTAGTCCGCGGCGAGATTCTATCGCTTAAAGAAAGGGAATTCGTGCAAGCGGCGCGGGCCTTGGGCAGTGATCCATCTCGCGTCATCCGCTCCCACTTGCTGCCGAACCTTCTGCCGCCCGTGCTCATCCAGGCCACTTTCGGATTGGCCGCGGCGATTATTGCCGAAGGCAGCTTGAGTTTCTTGGGACTCGGAGTCGAACCTCCAACGGCGTCATGGGGCTCGATGCTGAACGAAGGAAGGCAGTTCTTGCTCGTGGCGCCTCATTTGACCACATACCCGGGACTCGCCCTCATGATAACCGTTCTCGGGCTGAATCTTGTCGGCGACTCCCTCCAGGATCATTTGGCGCTGCGGGGGTAAGCACGCACTACTTGGTTTTTGTGAACTTGAGTGCAATCACCTGCGATCTGAAATGTCTGATTCCGAGGGAAGTCGATCGAGAAGACGTTGCGATACCGCTCGCTGGGTGGTAAGTAAAATTAACTAAGGAGCGAGATCATCATGAAACTCTACTCTTGCCATACGTGACCCTACGCTCACAGGACAAGGATTGTCCTGGCGGAAAAGAGGCTCGCCTACGACCTCATTGAAGTCGATCTCAAAAATAAACCAAAGGATCTTCTTGAGCTCAACCCTTACGCCAAGGTACCGGTGCTTGTGGATGGCGACGACGTCATCTACGAGTCGGCGATCATCAACGAGTATTTAGAGGAAAAATATCCAACGACGCCCCTCATGCCAAATGACCAGCTGCAACGGGCCAAGGTTCGAATCTGGATCGACTTCTTCAATAGTCGGATTCATCCTGCGGCGCATGACATTACACATGATAAAGAGCCGGAGAAAGCAAAAGAACGGATGCAAAATCATCTTTGCACGCTCGATGACGCGATAGCCGAAAAGGAATACATCGCCGGCCCATATTCGTTGGCCGACGTCACCTTTGTCCCCTTCTACGTCCGCCGCGACCGGTATGGCGTGGTCATCGACAATAGCTTACCTAACTTGAAACGTTGGGGAGACGAGCTGGTTGCTCGACCGGCCGTCGCTTCGACGTTATAGCCGACGGTTCTTTGCGGTTGATTCCTGAGCCTCGTTTTTAAGGAGTTCGTCAGTGAAACCGCTGCTCATTCGTCCCGCAGAAATCAGAGGCGTCGTCGGGATGAAAGCTGCCGTCGAAGCCGTGCGCACAGGATTCCGCGAGTGGGGAGAGAACCCTCAACTGAATGCACCGCGCCGACGAATCCACGTTCCGACCGGAGTGCGAGTCAGCGTCCACCAGGGAGGCGTACCGGCGGCCAAAGCCACGGGGCTCATGACTCACTGCGAATGGGTCAAGCCTATGGCCGAGCACCAAGAGTACCCGCGCCTCAATCACCCAGTCATCGTGCTCTATGATTCCGCTGAGGGCGAGCTCAAGGCGATTATTATCGGTGAAATCACCTGCTCGGAATTGCCGAACAACATCGCCGTCACCGGGCTTCGCACCGCGGCAACCAGTGCCGTCGGCACTGATCTGCTGGCTCGTCCTGATGCCGAAAGACTCGGTATCTTCGGCTCCCAGGGCCAAGCGAAGAATCACCTGGTCGCATTAACCAAAGTGCGCCGGATCAAAGAAGTAAAGGTTTACAGCCGGCGGCCGGAAAATTGCCAGAAGTTCGCAGACGAAATGGGGCCGCTGCTGAATATCAATATCATGCCGGTCTCGTCAGCTCGCGAGGTGATGCACGGCATGGATATCGTCTTGTGTGCCACGAATTCGAGTGTGCCGGTTTTTGATGGCCATTGGCTTGAGCCCGGCACTCATGTGACCACCATTGTCGGCAGCAACGTCGGGTTGGTCAAAGGGGGATTCATTCAGGCGAAGCGACGCGAAATCGATGACGTCACTCTGGCGCGAAGCGACGTGCTGGGTATTGTTTCCATTCAGCAGGCCCTTCAGGACGAACAAGCGGATATATACGATCCGGTCCAGCGGGGCGTGATCAAATGGGAGCAGCTTGTGGAAATCGGCGACATTCTAGCCGGCAAGAAAGAAGGCCGCACCAAAGCCGATCAGATTACCTTCTATAAGAACAATGCGGGACAGGGAGTCGCCGATGTCGCTCTGGGCGCTCTGGTTCTTGAGCAGGCTCAAAAGAAGAATGCGGGACAAATTCTCGATGCCTGAGTCCCGTCGTCCCCTGTCATTCACTCCTGAAATTAGCTACTCATAGCATGACTAGAATCGCCCTGGCTCAACTCCAATCCTCCACTGATAAAGCCAAAAATCTACTGGCCGCCAAGGAATTCCTTAAGCAAGCGAAAAGCGAGGGAGCCTCGCTCGTTGCCTTTCCCGAGTTCCTCATGGCTTTTTCTCCGAGCAATCAATCGGCCGAAGAACTCTGCGAGGTTGCCGAGACGGCAACCGGGCCTTTTACATCAGCGCTACGAGAGTCTGCGAAAAGAGCCAGGATCAACGTTCTGGCAACAATTTACGAGCGATGCGATTTACCGAACCGAGTTTACGGCACCGCCCTGTGGATCGACGGCGGCGGAAATATTGCAGCGGTCTACAGGAAGCTCCATCTCTACGATGCCCTTGGATTCAAAGAGTCAGAGAAGTTTGTCGCCGGCGGCGATGTGACAGTCCCGGTGCAAACGGACGTGGAAAACATCGGCATGATGATCTGCTACGATCTTCGCTTTCCCGAATTGTCCCGGCTTTTGACTTTGATGGGAGCCGACGTCCTCGTGGCACCATCCGGTTGGGTCCAAGGCGAAATGAAGGTCGAGCACTGGCAGACGATGGTGCGAGCTAGGGCGCTGGAAAACGGCTGCTATGTGATCGCGCCCGACCAGATCGGAAACGTCTACATCGGACATAGCATGGTTGTAGACCCCTTCGGTCGAATCATCGCTGAAATGGACGAGCGTGAAGGATTGGAAGTTGTCGAGCTTGATCCAAAAATCGTCTCCGATGTTAGGGAGAAATTGCCGCTGCTTAAGAATCGACGAGCCGAGGTCTATGCCAAGCACGGCTTGCTAACGAAAGGCGATTAACGTCTATCACCATTGACTTACCCTGGGCCCATCGTTAGCGCAAAACTTCGCAAGTCTAACACCACTCACCCTTCATTGAATCCAATTCTCCCTCACCTTAAAGACCCCGTGTTTGATTCGACGCGTCTTAGAATTGCATCCCCGGGTGAAATAGGTTTATGGTTCTTTCGCACTACTCGAGAAGAAACACATTAGGAGAGAAGCACAATGAAGGACCCATCAGGGCGCCTTGTTCTCCTCTATTCCCGCGAGCAGATCGCCCGCCGTGTCAGGGAGTTAGCTGCGAGCATTAGCGCCGATTATGCAGGGAGTGATTTAGTTCTCATTGGTATTCTGCGGGGCGCATTTGTCTTTCTCGCCGACCTAATTCGGCAGCTGACTATTCCGGTAATAGTCGACTTTATCGGCGCCGCGAGCTACGGCTCTCGAACACAAACATCAGGGCAGGCGGCCATCACCAAAGAGCTTCAGGTTCCAGTCTCAGGGCGAGAGATTTTGCTGGTCGAGGATATCGAGGACACCGGAGTCACTCTCCAGTCGATTCAGCGCAAACTCAAGGAACTAGGGCCTCGGTCCATCAAAGTTTGCACCCTGATCGACAAGCGAGAACGGCGGCTTATTGACGTGCCGGTAGACTACGTAGGGTTCGAGATCGCTAAAGGTTTCATCGTGGGTTACGGCATCGACTACGCCGAGCAGTATCGCTACCTGCCGGATATTTACCGGATAGAAGGGCTCGGAGAACGCGGTGAGTGACGATCTTGATCATCGCGGCCATAATCCCGAAAGTCTGTCGGCTGACAAATTATTTGTCTTCGTTTTGTGAGATGTAGTTGTCCAATTCGTCTAGGAAGGTTTGCTTCTCGTCTAGGCTGAGAAAAGCGGCCTGGAACGAATTCCTCACCAGGCAATAAATGTCATGGCGGCCTAGTCTCAATGCTTTTTGTACGGCGAGGAAATTTTCCGTTAGATAACCTCCAAAATAAGCTGGGTCGTCAGAGTTTATGGTCACACACAATCCATGATCGAGTAACTGTTTTAAATTGTGCTGCTCTACGGACTCGAATACTCGGAGCTTGACATTGGACAGAGGGCAAACGGTTAAGGGTATCCCGTCGGCTGCTAATCGTGCGGTCAGATCTGGGTCTTCAATGCAACGGACGCCATGATCGATACGCGATACTTTGAGCCTGTCCAGCGCCTGCCAGACGTATTCCGGTGGGCCCTCTTCACCTGCATGGGCAACTGTCAGAAATCCCTCCTCACGTGCCTTATCGAATACTTTGGTGAATTTTTCTGGCGGGTGCCCGACTTCCGATGAATCCAAGCCCACGGCAACAATCCAGTCCTTAAAGGGTAGAGCTTGCTGCAAGGTGGCGATAGCTGACTCTTCGCTCAAATCCCGTAGAAAGCACATCACTAGCTTTGACGAGATACCGAGGCGTTGTTTGGCATCCAGCATGGCATGGTGAATTCCGCTAATCACAGTGTCAAATGCGATGCCCCGGCCTGTATGGGCTTGGGGGTCGAAAAACATTTCACTATAGCGAATGTTCTGAGAGCGCGCCTTTTTAAGGTATGCGCAGGTCAAATCGTAGAAATCTCTTTCATTAACCAGTACACGGACACCTTGATAATAGAGTTGGAGAAATGATTGCAGGTCAGCAAATTCATACGCTTCACGCACCTCGTCTACGGACGTGAACGGGAGTCTCAATCCGTTGCGCCGCGCGAGCTCAAACATAAGTTCGGGTTCCAAGGAACCTTCGATGTGGATATGCAATTCCGCCTTTGGAATGCCTTCAATAAATGCTTCTGGCACAGGCTTTTTTTGATTTTTCAACGTGCTGATTATTATTGTACGTGCAAGAGGTGGCGTTTTTCGCTTACAGTCACCGAGAGAGCTTAGAAGGGCGGACGTTTTCTCTCCGGCGTCGATCTTTTCTTGAATTCTAATCCTTTCTACGAAAGGGTTAAATGGACAAGTGTCATGCATTTTCTTCTGTGTGGGAGTTTGATTTTGGGTATGCCTTGCCCCTCTACTACCCGGCAATGTCTGTGAGCTGCGGGCCACCGCCCTCATTTTCTTCTGTCGATTTTTTTCAACCGCCCGGGTATTGCGGTCAACATCGGTCTGAGTTATTGGATAGAACTATCTCATAAATCGCTCAAGGAAAATTAGCAGAGAATTTCTAGAATGCCTGCTCTCAGAAAGCCTAGCTCATCTCTCGCGTCCGAGATCTTTGAGTATCCGACCGGCATGGTCTGGTGTCCGATGAAAATGAGCGGTATGGCCATCATGCGGTGCGCGCGATTGCAAAAGGAGCTCGGGTGCGGAACTCGACGAGAGCTTCAAACGCTGAAGGCAACCAAGCCGGAACGTTTTGTGCTCTTCTGGCCTTGGCTGCGGCGTCGAGGCGAGTGCCCGGAGCGGGCTACCGAAAAGCAGATACGAGAGATCCTACTGGCCGTAACCCCTCTAAAGCTGGTAGAGCGGAGCAGGACGAATCCGCGGACTTACCAGTGCCCCAGGTGCGGAGGTCGCAAAACCTTTGGTGCACGTCGGTGCCGCCAATGCTGGCTTATTTCCGTGAGCAGGAAGCACGCCCTAGGCGAAGACTAATCTTAACGTCTCATCCCAGAAATCGCCACTTCCTCATTGACAATCGAGCCAATCTTAGAAAAACTATTTTTGGATTTAGGTGATGAATTCAGAACGGCAAAAGCGGGAACAAGAGATCGAGAGGCTCATGCAGGGGGCGAGTCTAACCCGGGAGGCAGAGGTCGCTTTTCAGGAAGAACTCAGGAAAACCGCGTCCGCCATCTTTGAGGAAGAAACGCGCAGGATTCAGAAAAGTGAGCGAGTGGAGCGGCCTAAGCGATCCATCAGCCCAGCGATAACCGGATTGTGGCTTCTCGTGCTCGGAGTCGCCGGAGTTGTGTTTTCGATGCCACGCCTGGGAGGAGTGCTTCTGGCTTGCGGTATCGCTGCGATCGTCTGGGAAACTGTTCTGAAATCATCTAACAAGAAGCGCAGGGACCTAAAATCATTTAGAACTTCCTCAGGGGATGACTCCTCTTAGCCGCTATTTCCCGACGCTGCCACAGATTCCTCCTGTGACGGAGCTTCCAACAATCGAGGTGTCGAGAATTAAAGCGGCGTGTCTCCCCCCCTTTTTTGTCCCCGCAGGCAAGTTTCCTCGATAGCTGAAGAGCCATTCATCTGTAGCAAGATCAGATTCACGGCGCAGTGGGTCACTGTCGTAATGCAAGGCCCGCCATGAGTGCCTCCCCAAGATTCGGAATGCGACCCTGAGCAACCGCGTTCACGCCGGTCTACTTTCCGGTCCGGGAGCCAGGCTTGTCGACGATCCGCAGGGCGCTGGCCTGAGGCCCTTTTTCCCCCTGTTCCTCCACCCAACGCACGCCGGTTCCAATCTCTAAGCGGCCAAATTCTCCTGCTGGCATGCTGTTCTCGTGAAAGTAAATTTCACGACCGTCCAAGCTCCTGATAAATCCATAGGCTTCTCTACGCAATAAGAGGCTCACAAATCCGCCGACTGCCCGCTCGGGGTGAGTTTTGACCTGACTACGTTGTTTCTCAGCCAGCTTCTTGACCTGCCGGCGCATGACGCCGAATGCGCCGCGTAAGACCGTGGGCAACCGTTCGTGAAGGTCGCCTTCGCTGGCCTCGCGGATCACCACCAACTCGTGTTGCGGGGGAACTGTAACATCGATCCGCACGCGAAAAGGATTCCCGGTTCGTTGGTGTTGCTGCGGTTTCTCTACGGCCATGCGACAGCTAACGATGTGATTACAGACGCGTTCGAGCTTTGCGGCTTGCTTGCCGATCAGCGCTACGATGTCCGGCGTTTTGCGAACGTTACGGAAAGTGATCTTCAAAGGAACCTGCATAAGGTCAACCTCCAATTTTATCTGCGGTGGGCAACGGACAAGACCTCTCTGCTGAAATTTGTTTCACGCAAGATACATGCCGCTGTCAATACTTCAAGAAAATTGGAAAGAGAAATTTTTTGCGTTCTATCGTCTCTGAGCCAAAAGATGATAGAGGTTGGCCTTGTCACGTTTCATAAGTTGTTCTTGATCGCACTGGCTGGTCATCGAAATGGAAGCGATTCCCTTACACTTGCTCCCATGCTCGGTAAATCTTATCCTAAAGGGAAGTCGCGGCAGCTCTCCTGACTCGGATATTTTTTACATAGCGTAGCTCTAGCGTTTGAGCGTGAAACGCAGTCCGAGGTCTGAAATCCTGTCCTGATTGTTGACCGACGCTGAGTTCGAGATGCGATCTACCGAAAGCAGTCAATCAATTAGTAGAGGACCGCAAGAGTTGCCAAAACTATGACTGGAATACCCTTCATAAAATCCTCCCTATCTCCTGTTTGCAACCGGTGTGGCTTGGCGAGCTACGAACTCAATAAGGGTCTACGCGATTTCGTCAAGGCATCTGATGATCTGATGATTCCTTTTTCCATTCTCTCATTCACCGTTGGCGATGAATCCAAGAAGGTTGGCCGCCAGGTGAGTGCGAGCAAATTCTAACAGAGTCTCAGAGACGGCCTGAAGACCAGACAAAAATATCCCACCGGCAGGAGTTCCAATTTTTGTTTTCAGCATGCTTTGACGAAGGAGAATCCGGGAGGTATAGTTAAAGTCTCGAATATCAATATCTAAACAACTTGGCTCCATCTCAGTCTTCCTGCCCCAAAGGTACATAATGCGGCCGCTTAAGTTAACTATTTTGGTATTGCTTTTCCTTAGCTTTTTGATGTCCGCGTTTTTTGTCCGGTTAGGGGTCTCCCTCTTGAGACTGCCTCGGTCGAGAATCCTCAGCGAACTGATGAAGAGTTTCACCGGGGTGATAAGAATCCTCCTGAACGTAAAAGTTACCGTGGAGGGAGCGGGGGATTGTCTGGGCACAGGCGGTCACTTCATCGTTAGCAACCACCTTGGTTATCTTGACGGTGTCGTCTTGGGGAGTCTCTTTCCGATGATTCTTGTGACGAAACGACAGGTAAAGCGATGGCCCGTGATTGGTCAGTTGTTGACACTTTTAGAAGTAATCTTTGTTGATCGGGAAGACAAAAAAGACATCTTGCGGGTCCTCGACAGGATTTCCAAGATGCTGAGAAAAGGAGCGAATGTCCTCGTATTCCCCGAGGGCACTTCTACCAATGGAGAGAAACTACTCCCTTTTCAGTCCGCATTTTTCGCTGCCCCGTTGATGGCCCATGCGGTCGTCGTGCCCGTAACACTCACCTATAGGTTGGTCGATCAGCATCCGGTGTCGGCAGCAAATAGAGACTGCATATATTGGTATGGCGACATGTCTTTTGCACCTCATCTCTGGAATCTCTTAGGCACCAACCGGATTGAAGTTTCGGTCAAAATCCACCCCAGAATAGAAACCTCTAACTTGCAGGATAACTCTCAGGGTCGCAAACAACTGAGCCAAGCCTGTTATGACGTCATCGGGCAGGGAGTGAGCTCGGAGCCCGAGAAGGGCGCTAGAAGCGCTGCGGTTATTCCCAGGAGTTCTCCGTCGTCAACCGTTTTGAGAAGAAGCGGCTGGCCAGACTTTTGACTTCATCATTCAAGCAAACCGCTTAGGACCTCCTCCATGTGATTAATGACTAAGGAAAAATGGCCTTCGCCGGGGTAGAAGATAGCGCGGCAGTTTGGAATGGTGCGGGCTTGGTATTGACCCATGGTCGGAGGTACACTCACATCCTGCTCCCCGTGCCAAAGGTTGACTCGTGTGGCAATGTCTTCCAACAGAAACCCCCACGGGCGAGTGTAGAGCAGCAATTCGCATGCGGCGCCGCGGCTTCCGCCACGGAACGCTTCAACGACGTTGTCTTTCATTGCGGTTTTAACCTCCGGCCTCGCGAGTACTGCCTTATCTGGATCAGGTAGCGCAACTATCATGCGTCTCAGCGTCCCCTCCGGATTGCGTCGCACCTGATAAGCTATGCGCCACAGGGATATTTTTGCTAGCCAAGGCAGGCGGCGACCGAGAAAGAAAATCAAATGATTCGTCCGAACCATCCGATCCGTACCGTTTGGGGTGTCTAGGGGGCCCAGGCCACAAACGATGGCCACTGCGGTCAAACGCTGGGGAATCTTCAGCGCACACGCCGCCGCGTACGGTCCGCCCCCCGAAACTCCTATAGTGGCAAAGCGGTTGATCCTTAGAGCATCAGCTATTTTGACCACGTCGTCAGGCCACTCAAAGATGGTTCGACGAGGCTTGAAATCCGAAAGCCCAAAGCCCGGCCGATCGAGAGCGATTAGGCGAATTCCCATTCGTGCGGCGACCCGGTCGGCGAGTTGCGCCTCAAGCCGCGACCCAGGAAAACCGTGAAAGTAGAAAATCGGCCAGCCCTCTGGATCGCCGTAGACTGCATAACCGAGCAACCGCCCATCCTCAAGCCGAAGCGTCTCGCCCCCTTTCATTTTACATTCCTTCAACTTGGTTTTACCCCGGATTGACTACCTACAGCAACTTCGAGTAGGCGCCGTCGACCGAAAATTATTCTACTTTAGCCGAGGATTCAATTAACGACGCTTAAATAAAAGTTCGGAAGTGAGTGAAGGGAGAATTCAATCCAATCTTGCTACCCAATTCAGGTGAACCGAGCACACAAGACGCGAAACCAAGTTGACATGCTTCCTTAGCGGAAGGGATCAGGCTACTTGATCACCTTATCCGCTCGCATGTAGCCCGCTCTTTACTGCTGTTCATTGGCGGTTATCCAGTGAATTTTCACCGGGTAATTGGAACGACACCCACCGGAAAGACAATTCACAACGGCGAAAAGATTCGAGACTAGAGAGGTCGACGTATACCGCTGCTCACCGCCGCCTCCTGATCCCTGGCCACTATGACTCACCTACCGCTAACGCCCTGAATCTCGGCTCATACGCTCGATCTATTTCGTCCACTTTAGCGAGAGCTTCGTCGCGTTTTCGATCGATCAGGGTCATCACAGTGACGTTTTCCCGCCACTCAGATTCAGAAATCAAAAACGCCCGGCTCAAGATATTTTCCATGTCGCGCCGGTATTCCTCAATCAGGGCATGCCACCGGTCCGTTAGCTCGGGCTTAGCCGCAAGCAATTGACCACTATAAACAATCTTCATCGATCACATACTCCTTGAATCAACTCCGGGGAATCACTACCCGGCGGAGCCGCCTTTTGTTTACCCAGTGCTTCCCCAACCGCAGCGCGTACTCTTCGGCCTCACCTTCGGTTGCAAAGCAATTTGTATCTTGTAACTCAACCTCCTGCCGTCCGCGGGCATCGCATGAAACACGAGCATGGGGCCGCCAAGTTCCTTCATGATTCTTTGCAGTGCCGGTGACCCTATAGCCGTGATGCGAAATTTGCTTCATGTAAAGACCGGCATGAATTCAGTCGGTATGGCAGTTAGACAGTAATCATAAAACTCATAGGCATCTGTTCAGTTCAGAAATAATGATTCAACCTCGGGTTGTCTTGCGCAAGGGCTTTAGCGCTCGATGAATCCAAGGGCACTCCGATTTCAAAGCTGGATGCTTCGCTAGCAACTGATCCAAGAGTTCCGCTGCGCGGGGATCAGAGGGATTAACTTTGATCGCTTTTTCCCAACACCAAGCAGCGCCCTTGAGATCCCCTTGACCGTAAAGGCTTACTCCGAGGTTCTTAAATGCGTTCGGCGCCTTGGCGTTGACCTCAATTGCCCGACGGCAGTACCGTTTGGCTGACTCATAAAGCCCCAGCGAGTTTAGGCAGCAGCCCGCGTTGTTATAAAGAAAATACGTTGTCGCGAGATGTCTCGGTGATAGAGATAGGCCCTTTTCGTAGTGGAGCAAAGCTTCTGCCCATTTCTCACTCGTCTGTTCAATGTGTCCGAGGGTGTAGTAAGCGATAGCTGTATTCTCGGGGTCATCGGATTCCCGGATGATTAGCTCGAGAAGCGGGACTGCGAGATCACTACGATTAGCCTGCTCCTGATAAAAAAACACGAGCTGCCACAAAGCTTCTGCGCGTTCCTGGCCTCCGACAGCCTCCTCAACCGCCCCGAGAATCTCCTGCTCTGTTTCTGTGTTCGTCGCGGGTATTCCGGGGGGCAATGTCATTGTGGGCGATGCACTCATCGACGCGCGGGATGAAGAGCAACGGGCACGCCATCGGAAAACAGTCCCAAAATGAGAGGTTGTAGGAAGCCGCACGAGTGGTGGGTAATACCTTAAACAGGCACGGTTGCCGTTTTATCCAGTGTGTAGGTACGGTCTGGCTTTTCTGGTCACACGTTAGCCTTTGTAAACAATTCGCCTCTCCTCTAATCTTCGATACGTCGCCGCTCCGACACCTTCGTTGTCTCTATCTGCCTTGCCGACGGTCTTGCTGGGTTTCGCTTTAAACCTTTTTCATGTGAGATTGGCGAAGTGACGCTAAAAGGACGGAATGTGTTTGCGCCAATCAGGACTGATCGGCTACGCGGCCCGCAGTTAAATCAATTTATCGGAAATATAGAAAAAAGGAATGGTCGGGGCGACCGGATTTGAACCGGTGACCACACGCACCCCAAGCGTGTGCGCTACCAGGCTGCGCTACGCCCCGACGGCGATTTCGAATCAGCGAAACTGTAACATCCCCACTGATCTAAATCAATTTAGTACATTTGGTCATCACGCTAATCAACAACCGGATAAACTCAAAATCAATCACAGCCGCCGTCGCTTCAAAAAATCCACAATGAAGTTTCGGGAAACGAAACCCAATACTCACCTTCCGCCAAACGCTCTTCGCCCCAAACACGGATACGAAGACCGGCCAAATAAAAAACATATTCCCAGCGCTCGCCAAGATAAAGAGCCGAACGGAGCTTCATCTTGAGATGATTCGTGCCGGCGTTATCGGTCAACCGCAACCGCTCTACCCGGACCAGACCGGTGGCGGCATCCTGCGCCTTTTTCTCTGCTCGGAGCTCTCCCCACAAACTCCAACCCTCCCCTGTCAGTCGCGCGCGATTGCCCACAACCTCTGCGAGTGTTCCGTCGAGTCTATTATTGCTTCCCATGAACTCCGCGGCGAAGCGACTCGCAGGATGGGCATAAATCTGTTCCGGGGGACCCTCCTGCTGAATCCGTCCTCGATCCAACACCAGAATTCGATCCGCAATCGCTAAAGCTTCGGTCTGATCATGAGTGACATAAAGCGCACTGGTTTCAGTCTGCTTAATGATTTCGCGCAGCCAGGCGCGCGCATCCTCGCGCAGCTTGGCATCAAGATTCGATAACGGCTCGTCGAGCAGCAGCACCGGTGGATTGTAAACCATTGCCCGTGCGAGGGCGACGCGCTGCTGCTGGCCGCCGGAGAGTTGATGGGCGTAACGATCTCCCAGATGACCGAGTCCGAGCCGTTCCAAAACCTCGCCGACTCTTTTCTGAATGTCAGTTTCGCGAGCGCGCCTTAAACGCAACCCGTAAGCGACGTTTTCGAAGACTGACCGGTGCGGCCATATCGCGTACGATTGAAACACCAGCCCGAGTCCCCGTTGCTCTGCCGGGATTTCGAATCCGGAACCAGCATCGAATACGATCTTGCCGCGCAATTCGATTTTACCGGCGTCCGGTCGCTCCAGCCCCGCGACCGAGCGGAGCAGGGTCGTCTTACCGCTTCCCGATGGACCTAGAAGAGCGAGGATCTCCCTCTGCTGAAGCTGGAAGGACACGCCGCACAACACTTGCGCCGTGCCTAACTGCTTCTCGATATCATCCGCGACGAGATCAGGCATCGAGCCTCACCCCTAATCGAAGCGCGATAAACAATACGATTCCCACCAGCGCGACTTCGACCACCGAAAGGGCTGCGATGAGGTCAAGCGCGCCGGTTCCCCAAAGCGAAACGATCAACGATCCGATGACCTCGGTGCCTGGCCCGAGAAGATAGACGCCCGTGGAGTATTCGCGAATGTACATCATGAAGATCAAAAGCCAGCTGCCAATGAGTCCGAAGCGAATCAGCGGCAAAGTGACGTCGCGAAAAACCAAGCCCTGGGTCGCGCCGGTGACGCGCGCCGCCTCTTCCAGTTCCGGCTTTACCTGAAAAAGACTGGCTGAAATCAGTCTGAGGCCGTAGGCCAGCCAGACCACGGTGTATGCGATCCAAAGACTAAACAACGTCGTCCGTAAGGGAGCGATGGGTTTGAAAAACAGAAAAACCCAAAGAAACGCCAGGCCCACTACCAAGCCGGGGAGCGCCCGCGGCACCATGACTAGATAATCCAAAAAAGTTACCCAGCGACTTTGCCAGCGATGCGCAGCCAACGCGACGACGGCGTAAAAAATGACTGACAAAGCACCGCCGACGCCGCCGATTAAAACCGTGTTGATAATGCCGCGGACCAGGTTGGGGTAACCCGAGAGTTCCCGAAAATGGTCGAGGGTTAAAACCTCAGATAACTTTATCCCCTCTCCCCATGAACTCACGAGCGAGCGCAAGGCAACCCCGACAAGAGGCAAGAGCACGGTCACAGCCAGCCAAAGCACAACCACCGCGACCGCAGGCCAGCGCAATGCGCCAAGCGGCAGTGGACGAAAAGCCTGACCTTTGCCACCGATCACGGCGAAGCGACCCGCCGTGCGGAGCATTCTGCGCTGGAGATAAACGAGCGGGAAAGTTAAGGCAACAATGCTCAGGGCGACAACCGCCATCAGATGGTAAGAAGGAATGCCCAGCAAATTGGTGAGCTTGTATAGATAAGTCGTGAGAACGAGCAGGCCGGCGGGATCTCCTAGAACCAATGGCAAACCGAACAATTCGAACCCGAGAAGAAAAATCAAAGCCGCGCTGAAAAGGATAGAAGGCAGCACCAAGGGGAGACTAACCGTTACGGCGATACGCCAAGGTCCGGCGCCCGCGACTCGCGCCGCCTCTTCGACGGATGGGTCCAAGCTGCGTAGCGCCGATGAGACATAAAGAAACGTATGCGGCACGTGGGTCAGGCCGGCAATCAAAACCATGCCGAAAAGAGAGTAGAGACTCCACGGCACGCGTCCGATCAGCGCCTTGGTCCATAATGAGAAAAAGCCCACGGGCCCAACGGCGACGACGTAGCCGAAAGCCAAAACCACCGGCGAAAGAAAAATCGGCACGAGAATCCATGGCTCAAGCCATTTCTTTCCAGGGAGATCGGTCCGTACGAGAAGAAACGCCAGCAGACTTCCGAGAGGAACCGAGGTTAGCGTCATGCCGAACGAAACAACGAGTGAAGTGCCGAAAGCGGAATGAAAGCCCGAATCACTGAGAATGTAGCGATACGCGTCCAGACTGAATCTGGCGCTTTGACTGAAGAACGGTTCGTTGAGGAAACTCTGGTATAGGATAAGCCCCAGCGGTCCGAAAACCACCAGGGCAACGCCGATCACGGCGAACCAACGCAGAGTCCGGCTCACGCTCCTACCGCTTCAGCGCAGCCTGCCACTGCTTCATGAATTCAAGCCGTTTTTTCTGCTCCAGGCCGGCGAGGATGTCCGTATTCACCTCGATGGGCTTCAGCGCTTTGCCGAGCTCTTTGGTCAGCCCCGCGGCCGTAACGTTTCCCGTGACATCGCTCCGAATAGAATAAACCAAAGACTTCTCCGACATCACCGACTGGCCCCGCTTGGAAAGAATATAGTCCAAGAAGAGCTTCGCCGAGTTGGGATTGCGCGCCGTTTTAGAAATAAAGGCGATTCGCGAAAACACCAAGGTATAATCCTTGGGCAGCACCAGAGCCAATGATGGATCCTTCTTCTGGCGCAGGAGAACATACGACCCGACTATATTGTAAGCCAAATAATGCTCACCTGAGCCAACCTTTTCAAGCATCGCGCCGGTACTCGTGTAAACTTTGGTGCCGCTGCTTCCCAATGCCTTTGCCAGATCCCAAAATTGCGGGAACATTTTCGCGTCCTGCGTCATCATCAAAAAACCGACGCCACTCTTCTCCGGATCGAAGGTGGCGATCTTCTCCTTGAAAACATCCGGTTTCTCCTTCGGCAGTCGTATCATGTCCGAATGATTCTGCGGCACCGCGTCCGCCGGCAAGAGCCGCTTATTATAAGCAATGCTGACCGGCTCGAAGGTCGTGCCAAAGGCTTGATTCTGCCACACCGCCCACTTTGGCAGACCGGAAATTTCTGGCGAGGCATAGGCCAGCGCGTTGCCTTTGCTGGCGAGCTGGAGTTGCAAATCCATCGCCGAGCTCCAGAGTAAATCGGCGGTTCCCGAGCCGGAGGCCGTCTCCGCGACGAAACGATTGTAGATTTCAGTGGTGTTGAGATCGTTGTATTCCACCTGCAGGAATGGATAGAGGCTCTTGAAGTCCTGCAGCAACGGCTCCACGCTCGCGGAATCCGTCGAAGAGTAGATTACGAGTTTTCCTTCCTTCTGCGCTCCGCTAAGTATCTGAGGGCTTTCCGCCGCATAGGGACTCAAATTTTGAAAGCAAAGCGCCGCCAGCACCACCGAAAGCCAAACAACTCGCTTAATCATCCTAATTCCTCCTCATTTCCAATCCTTGAAGGTGGCTGGATGATAGTTCGCGCGGAGAAGGCAGTCAAGGCAAAATAATCATTAGTCCGCCGGATGGTTTGCCTCGATTGTCTTCAGGATCCGCTGCTTCAACTCTTGCCGCTTTGCCACGTCACATTTCATTTCGCGAGAGCGACGGCGGTACCGGAGTCGTGTCCGCGCGGCGTGCTCGTCGCGCCGGACTTACATAAGCTCGTCGTCACTGACCGAAATACGTTCCGATCAACCGCCGCGCATACGTAGGTGGCAGGAAGTCAATCCTTCAGAGCCGGCAATTCGCAGACTCTGGTTTACGACAGCAACTTACGGAGGGAGACCAAATCTTTTTTGATCTTGACGAGCGCACTCCGGTACTTCTGGTCGGCGAGCGGGAGCTTTAGCTGATTTTTTTCTTCTTTCTTGGTTTCTTTGAGTTTCTTCCTCGCGCCTTCGATCGTAAACCCCTCGGAGTAAAGAAGCCGCTTGATATCCAGCAGAAGCTCCACGTCTTTTTTCTTGTAGAGCCGGTGGCGAGACGGCGCCTTGGAAGGTTTCAGGAGGTCGAATTCCGTCTCCCAGTAGCGCAGCACATATGGCTCAACGCCGACGATCTCGCTGACCTCGCCGATTTTGAAATAAATCTTGTCCGGCAAAGGGGATGGCATCGCCGCTCTTTATTCGGATGCGGCCGACGAGGGGGACGACATGGAAGAAGAAGGGGATGACATCGCATTGAGGCTTTTCTTCAGAATCTGGCTCGCCTTGAACGTGAGAACCTTGCGCCCCACGATGATGATTTCATCGCCCGTCTGAGGGTTTCGTCCTTTGCGCGGCCGTTTCGTGTTCACAACGAAATTGCCGAAGCCGGAGATTTTGACTTTCTCTCCGCGCTCCAAACAGCCCTTGATAATGTCGAACGTGGCTTCGACCACATCCGTGGCGTCTTTCTTTGAAAATCCCACTTTCTCGTAGATTCGCGCGATGATTTCTGCCTTAGTCATTTTCCACCTCTTCGCTCTCTTGGACCCTGAACCGAAACTCAGCTCCGCAATTGAGCGCCGAAAAGCTCGCTCATTCGATCGACCAGATTTTGGTGAACCGCGTTGACCTCTGCATCCGTCAATGTTCTATCATCGGCTCGATAGGAAATTTTGTACGCCAAACTCTTCTTGCCTCCAGGGATCGAAGAACCCACGTATTGGTCAAACACCTGAACCTGCTCGATCAGGGCTTCGTTAAGATCCTTGATCCAACTAACGATCCGTTGAGAGGGAAATGCGCGATCCACCACGATGGCAAAATCCCGCTCGACAGACGGAAAACGCGGAAGGGAACGAGTCGTTATTTTTCGCGGAGCATACTCAAGCAATTTCTCGAAGTCAAGTTCGAAAACCAAAAAAGGCGACAGGCCGAGCTCATCGCAAACGTCAGGATGAATCTGGCCGAAATAACCCACTGTGTGATCGTCGCATTGAAGAGACGCGACTCTGCCGGGATGGAGAACTCCCGGCCCTTCCAGGAGCCAAGTCGCCCTCTCGATTAGGCGTAGCAAATTCAAAATGCTTTCCACCACGCCCTTGCAGTCCAGGAAGCCTGTTGAAGTCTCCTCCCCACTTCGTAACCCGCGACGGGCCCGGAAGCAAACTCAAGCGCATCTCAGCGCTTTCTTTAGCAAGGGGATTTTGCACGGTGACCGCGGTCGACGAGCCGTTCCATAAACCGCCAAAGGAGCGGTTCAGCTTTTCTGTCGTGAACGGAAGATTGACGACTTCCACAAACCCTTCTCCGGCAAGAAAGGAGCGAATGCGCCGTTCTTGTGCTAAGCGGTCGTCGGTTTTCCCGCCCGATAAGCGCAAGAGAGGCAGAGCGGCGGGAATCTTTTGATAGCCGTGGAGCCGCGCCAGTTCCTCGATCAGGTCCGCTTCGCGCGTGAGATCCGGACGGTTGGTCGGCGGAATCACTTCGATACGCCCGCTCTTCGCGTGTCGACGGGCTTTCAGTCCCAGGGCTTGCAGAATTTTTCCGGCTTGCTTGCCGTCCATGCGGATGCCGAGCATGCCTTCGATGCGCTCCTCGCGAAGCAGGATGGTTGGCATTTTCAGCCGACGCGGATAACGGTCCGTCAACCCTTTTACCGGCCGGCCCCCTGTAAGCTCACTCAGAAGATAAACGGCGCGATTCAGCGCGGCCACCGTCCCTTCCGGACCGACGCCTCTTTCAAACCTGTGCGACGCCTCACTGTGAAGCGCGAGGCGCTTGGCCGTGCGGCGGATGGCCATCGGATCGAAATTAGCGCTTTCTAATAACACGGAGCGCGTAGATTCTCGCACCTCGGACTCCATCCCTCCCATCAGCCCTGCAAGGGCAACGGGCACGTCGCCGTCACAGATGACAAGGTCTTCGGCTAATAGTTCGCGTTCCACGCCATCGAGAGTTGTAAATTTACGAATCTCCTTGGCCGGTCTCACGACGATCTTCCGCGTAGGTAATCGATCGAGATCGAAGGCATGCAGAGGTTGGCCGGTCTCAAGCATCACATAGTTGGTAATATCCACCACGTTGTTGATGGATCGAATTCCGCTAGTTTCCAGGCGGAACCGCATCCAGGCCGGCGACGGCTCAACGCGTGTTTCATCGACAATTCTGGCTGAATAGCGGGGACAAAGATGGCGATCCTTGATCTCGACGCTTACCCGTTTTGCCATGCCGGGATCCTTTGCGTGCGCGCTCACCTTGGCGGTTTTCAACGGCCCGCCGGTCAGCGCCGAGACTTCACGGGCAACGCCGGCGATGCCGAGGCAGTCACCGCGGTTCGGCGTCACCGCGATTTCAAACAACCAGTCCTCTTGGCTCGTGCCCGGCTCCCGCAGTGAAGTTAGTGACTCAACCTCGATGCCGGCCATGGTCAGCAGCTCGGCCAGTTTCTCAGGCGCGACCTTGAGCGTCACGAACTCCTTTAGCCAGTTGAAAGTGAATTTCATGAGGATGAAGTATTGGAGCGTTGGAGTATTGGAGTATTGGATCGGAAACCTATTACTCCATCACTCCACCACTCCATTGAAACATTCCTTTTTACCCGAATTGCCGGAGAAACCTCAAGTCGTTTTGGAAGAACAACCGAATATCGTCGATGCTGTATTTGAGCATGGCGATCCGCTCCACGCCCATGCCGAAAGCGAAACCCGAGACCTTCTCCGGATCGTACTTCACGAAGCGAAAGACTTCCGGATCGATCATACCGGCGCCCATGATCTCAAGCCAGCCGGTGCCTTTGCAGATCCGGCAAGACTGACCCTCGGAGACCACTCCTTTGCCGCCACAGATCACACATTGTATGTCAACCTCTGCACTGGGTTCGGTAAAGGGGAAAAAGCTCGGCCGAAACCGCACGCCCGTCTCTGCGCTAAAGATCTGTCGCAGGAAGTGGATCAGCACGCCTCTGAGATCGGCGAAAGAAATCCGGCGATCCACCATAAATCCTTCCACCTGATGAAACATCGGCGAGTGCGTCGCATCGTCATCATGGCGGTACACGGCGCCGGGAACGATCACCTGAAGCGGCGGCTTACGGGCTTCCATCGTGCGGATCTGCACCGGGGATGTGTGGGTTCTTAGAACGCGATCGTTGGAAACGAAAAAAGTGTCCTGCATGTCGCGCGCAGGATGATCTTTGGGAATATTGAGCGCCTCGAAGTTGTGATAGTCATCCTCGATATCCGGACCGCGGGCGATCTCAAAGCCCATTCCCCAAAACACATCGATGATTTCATCCAACACCAAAGTCAACGGATGAGCCCGGCCCCTCTCCCAGCGCGTACCCGGAAGCGTGATGTCGATTTTCTCCTCTTCGAGGGCGCGCTCTTTGGATTGTTCTTTGATGACCTTCAGGCGTTCGTCCAAATGCTCCTCGACGACTCGCCTCAATCGATTGAGTTCCTGGCCAGCTTGCGGCCGTTCTTCTACGGGCAAATCTGCGAGGCCCCGCAAAAGGAGCGTCAATTTCCCCTTGCGCCCCAAAACTTCGACGCGCAACTGCTCGATCTCCATCTCGGAGCTGGCTTGCTGGATTCGATCCAGAACCTCTCCTCGGAGAGCTTCTAAGGACTCGTTCATCTACAGTTACAAGCTTAAGCGCTCAGGTGAGATTTTGCAGTCTGGGCTAATTGTCCAAACGCGGGTAAATCGGCGACGGCCAACTCCGCGAGGATTTTTCTGTCAAGCTCCACGCCGGCCTGTTTCAGGCCCTTGATCAACTGGCTGTAAGAAATCCCATTTAATTTGGCTGCCGCACCGATGCGCGTGATCCATAAACCGCGAAACGTTCTCTTTTTGACCCGGCGATCTCGATACGCAAAGGCAAGCGCTCGCTCGACCGTTTCATGGGCAGACCGATACAGCCGGCCGCGGCCTCCGACATAGCCCTTAGCCAGCTTCATGATCTTTTTTCTTCTCTGTCGGGATTTGCTCCCGCCCTTAGTTCGTGGCACTTTCGTGCTCCTTTCTTCCGAGTTGGCTTGTCGCCGAGCAGCCTCCAGTCCTATTTGCTGTCCGCTGTTAGCTGCTCGTAATTTATAGATAGGGTATCAATTTGCGGATATTCTTTGTCTCGACAGCCGAAACAGTGGTCCCCTGCCGCAGATGTCTCTTTCGTTTTTTTCCTTTGCTCGAAAGTAGATGGCTCTTGAATCCTTTGTTTCTCTTAACCTTGCCGCTACTGGTCACCCTAAATCTCTTGGCTGCTCCCCTGTTGGTTTTGATTTTCGGCACTTTTTTCTCCCCTTTTTTTACCGTTTACGATTCATAAAATTGTCTATTTGGGGGTCAGAAGCATCGCCATGCTTCGTCCCTCTAATCTTGGTTCAATGTCTACCTTGGCAATGTCTAGGATCTGATCAACCACGCCTCGGAGCATCTGCCTGCCCAGCTCGGGATGGGTGATTTCTCGCCCACGAAAGAACACCGAGACCTTGACCCGTTGTCCCCTCTCGATGAACTGACGAATGTTTCGTACCTTGTGCTCGACATCATGAGGATCGGTGCGGGAGCCCATCTTTACTTCCTTGATTTCGAACACCGAGTGCTTCTTCGGTCCGTGCGATTTCTTTTTTTGCTCGTAGCGGAACTTGCCGTAATCCATCATCCGGCACACCGGAGGCTGTGCGTCCGGCGCGACTTCCACCAGATCCATCTCTTCCGCCTCTACCTGTTTCAGCGCCTCGTACAGCGGCATGACCCCGAGCTGTTCGCCCTTCGGACCGATGACGCGAACTTCACGGGCGCGAATTTGATGATTGATCCGCGCTTCTTTAGCGATAAGCCACCTCCGTTTGTCGTGAGACGCTCATATTCTTATGCTTCTCCCTTTTCCCGCGCAAGCTCGGACTTTAGTCGCTCCACAAAATCGTTCAAAGACATGGATGGCAAGTTTTCGCCGCCTCGGCGCCGCGGCGCCACCGTCTGAGCTTGGACTTCCTTATCCCCAATTACAACCGCATACGGAATCTTGGCCAATTGGGCCTCGCGGATCTTATAGCCAAGTTTTTCGTTGCGCTCGTCTAATTCGACGCGCCAACCGCCCGCTTTCAATTCCATAAAGATTCTTCGCGCATAATCCAACTGCTGGTCTGTAACGGTAACGATTTTAATCTGCACCGGAGCAAGCCATAGAGGGAAATTGCCCGCATGGTGTTCGATCAGAAAAGCCATCATGCGTTCCATCGTGCTGATAACGCCGCGGTGAATCATGACCGGACGTTTGTACTGGCCGTCCTTGTCAACATATTCGAGTTTGAACCGCTCTGGAAGATAAAAGTCGAGCTGCACGGTCGAGAGGGTCTCGCTGTGTCCCAGGACGTCATTTAATTGCACGTCGATCTTGGGACCGTAGTACGCCGCCTCGCCGACCGCTTCTTTATAGGCAACACCGACTTCGCTCAAAGCCTGGCGAAGATAGCTCTCCGCTTTATCCCACATCGCGTCGTTGTCCACAAAATTCGCTTTGTCCTTCGAATTCCGCAGGGAAAGCCGGTACCAGTAGTCCTTAAATCCGAAATCTCGGTACACGCGTTCGATCAGCCGAAGGACCCCGACGGCTTCGGATTGGATCTGCTCGGGAAGGCAAAAAATATGCGCGTCATTCAACGTCATCGCTCTCACCCGGGACAAGCCGGAAAGCGTGCCTGATCGTTCGTAGCGATACATGGTCCCCAGCTCGGCCAACCGAATCGGCAAATCACGATAGCTATGTAGCCCATGCTGATAGATGACGATGTGGTGCGGACAATTCATCGGCCGGAGAACCAGCTCCTCTTTGTTCTCGAATTCCATCAAGGGATACATGTTATCTTTGAAGTGATCCCAATGGCCCGAGCGTTTGTAAAGATCGACGCGCGCGAGTTGCGGTGTGTTGACGTGCTGATATCCCAGGCTGCGCTCGAGATCGACGATATAACGCTCGAGAATTGAACGGACCATGGCTCCTTTCGGAAGCCACACAGGAAGGCCCGGCCCAATGGCGTCTGAAATCATAAAAAGGCCGAGCTCCTGGCCCAGCTTCCGATGGTCGCGTTTTTTCGCCTCTTCGAGCAGCCGCAGATGCTCTTTCAGCGCCTGCTTTGTCGGCCACGAAGTGCCATAAATGCGCTGGAGCATCTCGTTCTTTTCATTGCCGCGCCAGTAGGCGCCGGCGACTCCGGTCAGCTTGAAGGCTTTGATAGCGCCGGTCGATGGCACGTGCGGGCCGCGACAAAGATCGACCCAATCGCCCTGTCGATATAAAGAAACGGTCTCGTCGGGAATTTCTTCCAGGATAGCGACCTTGTAATCCTCTCCCATATTGCGAAACAGCTCGATGGCCTTACTCTTGGGCATCTCTTCGCGCGATACTTTGAGATTGGACTGGGCGATCTCTGCCATTCGTGCTTCGATCTTCTCGAGCTCCTCGGCAGTGAAGGCTCGGTCCCGTTTAAAATCGTAGTAGAACCCATCTTCGATAGTCGGACCGATAGTCACCTGGGTGCGAGGGAAAAGACTTTGCACCGACTGCGCCATGAGATGCGCCGTCGAGTGGCGCAGGACATCCAGTCCGTCGGGACTGTCGATGGAGATCCATTCCAGGAAACAATCCTGCTCGACCGGTCGATTCAAATCGACGGGACGACCGTCAACCTTGGCGGCGATAATGTCACCATCAACCCTATGACCAGACCCGATTTCGTCAATCCGGGTACCGCGGCGAACCTCCACGGTTTGGCCGTCGGGCAATCTTACGTGAATGTTTTCCATCCCAACGTGTTAGCGAAGAATGGTAGGCACGGGCAGGATTGAACTGCCGACCTCTTCCGTGTCAAGGAAGCGCTCTCCCACTGAGCTACGTGCCTGTGAGACGCGAGCGGATAGCCCCTTGCGGGTTCTGTTGTGAAACATGATATTCATTGCCTGTAATTGCGGCTGATCAAAGCCCTTGGAGCAGCGACCGGTTCTTATTTACCTGAACAGCGCAAGAGATCGAATTTACTACCAATTTTTCATACATGTGTCAACCGATTCCGGTGATCGAGCCAGCCCTATTCTGGAGCCACATGAGCCCTCTGTAAAGATATTGAAGACCGGACACAACGGTAGCGGTGGCGGTTACGCCAATGAGAAAATTTGTCAGCAAGGGATGGAGGATTGTGGGATTGTGGAGCAACGCCAAGGCCACGCCCAAAGTCAGAAGCTGGAGCATGGTGCTGCATTTTCCGATGAAGCTTGGCTTAACTTCCAAGCGTTCCTCCACCAGGAGATAAACGACCGCAAATCCGAGGAGGATCAAAATATCTCGGCTTACCACCACCACCGCAAGCCACATAGGTATCCCATCAATCAAACCGAGCATCACAAATGAAGTGATGACGAGTAGTTTGTCAGCCACAGGGTCGAGGTAAGCCCCGAGGGCAGTTTGCTGATGCATCAACCGCGCGGCGAGGCCGTCCAGGAAATCCGTCACCCCACCGAAGATGAACAAGATCAAAGCCTCCCAGTAACGATGATATGCGAGGAAGACGAGAAAAAATGGAATGGTGAGTATGCGAATGAGGGTGAGAAAGTTAGGCAAGTTGAGCATCGAGACCTTATGACAGAGAGTGGACCGGGGCCGAGAGGGCCCGCAGCAACTTGCGCATCTGGCCGGCTAATTTCGGGCTGACTAGCGCGGTGACATGAATCTCGTCGCTGTCATAGGTTTCTTCGACGATTCTTCCGCGCTCACGCAGCAGCGATAAGAGCCCAACCCGTGACGCGGGAAAAGTAGCCTGAAACCGCTCTTTGCCTTGGTCGAGGATGGCACCGATCCGTTCAAGCAGCCCGTCGATCCCTGCCCCGGTCCATGCCGAGATCGGGCAAACACCTTCCGCCGATCGGCTTTTGAGGCGCGGCAGCGGCACCGAAGCTACAACGTCGATCTTGTTGGGAACCAACACCGATGGTACTTCGCCGGCGCCAATTTCTTCAAGCACTGATTCAATTACCTGGATCTGCTCTGCAAAAAGCGGATTGGCCATGTCAACGAGATGCAGCAGCAAGTCCGCGCTCCTGACCTCTTCCAGCGTGCTCCTGAAGGCCTCGACGAGCGAGTGCGGAATCTTGTTGATAAAGCCGACGGTGTCCACGACCATCACTTTATCGCCGTTGGGCAGCCGGAGCGCGCGGGTGGTCGGATCCAACGTGGCAAAGAGCTTGTCTTCGACCAATACGCCGGCTCGTGTGAGCGCGTTCATCAAGGTCGATTTGCCGGCGTTGGTGTAGCCGACCAGAGCCACCGTGGCAAACGGTACTTCCTCCCGCTCTTTGCGCTGTAATGTACGGGTGCGCTCCACGGTTCTTAATCGCCGCTTCAAATGGCTAATCCGTTCCCGAATTCTCCGCCGATCGACCTCTAGCTGGGTCTCACCTGGCCCCCGGGTGCCGATACCGCCACCCAGTCTCGACAGGTGCGTCCACTGGCGCGTCAGCCGCGGCAGCAGGTATTCCAGTTGAGCCAGTTCTACTTGCAGTTTTCCTTCGTTGCTTCTCGCCCTTTGGGCGAAAATATCTAGAATCAATTGGCTTCGGTCCACCACCCTGAGCTTAAACGCCGACTCCAAATTGCGCTGCTGTGCCGGAGTGAGGTCTTCGTCAACGATCACCAAATCGGGCTGGAGCTCTTTTAGCGCAGACTGAATCTCCTCGACCTTACCGCGCCCCATTAACGTCGCCGGCGTCACGTTCCGAAGCCGTTGGGTAAACTTCCGAACCACCTTAGCGCCGGCGGTTTCGGCCAAGCGCTCGATCTCCTCTAAGCTGTATTCGAGAGCAACTTTGTGATCTCGCGCGGGCAGTTCGACGCCTACCAGAACAGCTTTTTCTTTGGGATGATGATTGGAGTGAAGGTGCTTCAAGATTGGAGTGAATGAAAGCTCACCCGGCGGCCGAAAAGCCTTTCGACCGTCGCCTCAAGTTCGGGAGTCGAGGCTATCTGCACTTGACTAGGAAGCTCAATGACCGTTTCATTGTCCCCCAGAGCAATAAGATGCAGAACAACGGTACACGGACCAGGATATTCCAGTAGCGTTTCACGCAACTGGACCAACTCGTCGGACGATACTTCGGATTCGCGGACATAAAGATGCACTCTGTCGCCATTGCCGTTTCGTTTAATATTGCCGTTCGCGCCGCCATTGAGCCGTCCCTTGGAAACCTCCTGCGCAAGGGGCGTAATCTCATTGGCAAAAACCTGGATTCTATCCTCGCCGACCTCCATCCTGCCCTTGACAAAAATGGGATCATCGGAATTCAGCAGCTCCACCGCTTTTCGATAGACGTCGGGCCAAGCAACGACTTCGACAAACCCGCTTTTGTCTTCGAGATTAAAACTTCCGTAGCGGTCGCCCTTTTTTGTATTTTTCAGCTTGAGCGAGGAAATCACGCCGCCGATTTTCACATCGCCCGCTGAAGCTTTCTCCTTGAGCTCCGCAATGGTCCTACTGCTTATCTTTTTTATGACATTGTCATACTTGTCCAACGGATGGCCGGTAATATAAAAGCCGAGCGCTTCCTTTTCGAAAGCCAACGATTCCTGGGCGGACCATTCTTCAACCTGCGGATAAATGTCGCCGGGTTTCTTGGATCCTTTGGCGGGAGCACCGAGCATGGCGAAAATGTCGATTTGATTACTTTCCTCATCTCGCTGAAAAGCCTGACCGGCTCGCATGGTCTCGTCCAACACAGCCATCATCCGCGCCCGAGAAACATTCGTTGAATCGAACGCCCCGCATTTGATCAAGTTTTCAATGACCCGCCGATTCACCGCCGTCAGGTCAACGCGCCGGCAGAAATCGAAAAGCGATTCGAAAGCCCCGTCCTTCTCGCGGCTCTCGAGAATCACCTCCACCGCTTTCTCGCCGACATTCTTCACCGCAGTCAAACCGAAGCGTATCTTACCACCCACCGGGGTAAAATCAGATCGGCTCTCGTTGACGTCCGGGGCGAGAACCTCGATACCTTTCTCCCTGCACTCGGCGAGATTTTTGATCACCTTATCGGTGTCGCCCATTTCCCAGGTCATCAATGCCGCCATAAACTCAACGGGGTAATGAGTCTTGAGATAGGCGGTCTGGTAGGAAACCAGCGCGTAGGCCGCCGAATGGGATTTGTTAAAACCGTAACGCGCAAAGGTTTCCATCTGATCGAAGATCTCCGTGGCCTTCTGAGGATCAATTTTTTTCTTTTTCGCGCCTTCGACGAACCGTTCGCGCTGCGCCGCCATCTCCTCGGGATCTTTTTTCCCCATGGCACGCCGCAAAATATCGGCGTCTCCCATGCTGTAGCCGCCAAGCACCTGGGCGATCTGCATCACCTGTTCCTGATAGACGATGACCCCGTAGGTATCTTTGAGGATCGGTTCCGAAAGAGGATGCAAGTATTTGTTCTTCTCTCTGCCGTTCTTGCGTTTGATGTATTCTTCCGCCATCCCGCTATCCAACGGGCCGGGTCGGTAGAGCGCCAGGATGGCCACCAGATCTTCGAAACAGTTGGGACGGATCTTGACGGTCATCTCGCGAATGCCCGTGCTTTCAAGCTGAAACACGCCGGTGGTATTGCCGTTGCACAGAAGCTGGTAAGTTTTCTTGTCGTCCAGCGGGAGATGCCCCAAATCAACTTTGACTCCCTGGGTCATCTGGATGAGCTTGACGCAGTCGTGAAGCAAGGTCAGGGTCTTGAGACCTAGAAAGTCGAATTTGACCAGGCCGATTTTCTCCACGCAACTCATATCGAACTGGGTCACGATGCCGCCCTCTTTATCGACGAACAGCGGCAAGTGATCCACCAGCGGGAGATTCGAAAGCACGACCCCGGCGGCATGGGTTGAGGCATGTCTTACCAAGCCTTCCAAGCGCAGGGCGTGATCGATCAAAGTCTTGATCCGCGGATCGGTCTTGATCAACTCTTGGAGCCGCGGCTCCATCTTGATGGATTCGGTTAGAGGATAGTCGAAACCCTGCTTGGGAGCCGGAATGAGCTTGGCGATGGCATCGGTCTCGGCGAACGAAAAGCCCAATGCGCGCCCGACGTCTCTGATCGCCGCCTTGGCTTTAAGCGTCCCGAAAGTGGCGATCTGCGCAACCCGATCGGCGCCGTACTTATCTTTCACGTATTGAATTACCTGGGCCCTGCCGCGAATGCAGAAATCGACGTCGATATCCGGCATGGAGCGCCGCTCGGGATTCAGAAAACGTTCGAACAGAAGCACGTGACGAATCGGATCGAGGTCGGTAATCTTAAGCGCGTAGGCGACCAGACTGCCGGCAGAGGATCCGCGTCCCGGTCCCACGGGAATACCGTTCCGTTTGGCATAGTTGATAAAATCAGCGACGACCAGAAAGTAGCCGGGGAACTGCATCCGCTTGATGACGTCTAATTCATAGTTGAGTCGGTCTTCATAGGCCTTTCTGGTTGCGGCATCGGTTCCTCCGTGAAGTCTTTCCTCCAGGCCGCTGCGAGCCAGCTCATCCAGATAATCCTCCAGACTGATCTCCTTGGGCGGCGCAAAAGTCGGGAAGTGGTACTTGCCAAACTCCATCTCGAGATTGCAGCGGTCGGCGATCTCCAAGGTTCGCTCCACCGCCTCGGGGCAATAGTCAAACCCTCGCTTCATTTCCTCGGCCGATTTGACATAGAGCTCGTCGGTCTCCAATTTGAGCCGGTTGTCTTCACTGATGGTTTTGCCGGTCTGCACACAGAGCAGCACGTCGTGAGCGTGATAATCTGCCCGTTCGCCGTAGTGACAATCGTTGGTGGCGACTACGGGAATCGAGAGATCTTTTGCTAGTTCGACAAGGAGCTTATTGACCTTTTCTTGCTCCGGGAGCTTGTTGTCTTGGATCTCGATGTAGTAGCGGTCGTTGAACATAGACAGATAGCTTTCGGCCGCCGCCTTGGCCCTTTCAATATTGCCGCCCGAGAGAGCCTGAGAGACTTCGCCTTGCAAACACGCGCTTAAGGCGATGAGCCCGCCGTTGAGTTCCTTGAGCAGCTCTTTATCGATGCGCGGCTTATAATAAAACCCTTCCATGTAGCCGAGCGAGACGAGCTTACACAGATTACGGTAGCCCTCCTTATTCATCGCCAGGAGGATAAGATGGTTATTGTATTCCTTCGGCCCCTTATCGACGCCTTTTTTTTCGAAGCGGCTGGTGGGCGCGACGTAAATCTCGCATCCGATGATCGGCTTCACGCCGTGGCTCATCGCTTCCCGATAGAATTCGACGGCTCCGAACATGTTCCCATGATCGGTCATGGCGACGGCCGGCTGTTTTAACGATTTTATGCGCTCGAACAGTTTGTCGACCTTGTTGGCGCCATCGAGCAAACTGTACTCAGTATGACAATGCAGGTGAACGAAGCGGGAATGTTCCATTGCAGCTAGTTCACAATTAGCACAAAGAGTTTCTTCCCTCAATTATTATTCCGCGAATCGCTATCAAAAGTTATCCACAGGTTGCGGCCAAAGGCCGCTGGCAACAAAGTCGTCGAGGATTTGCCCGAGAATATTCGCAAACTTGAGATTTCTTCTCTGGTCCGCGGTTATGCTCATGAGCCGTTGTCCTTCGTACAGCGTGAGTTCTTCAGCACGCTTGCCCGTCTTCGCCCAATACAAGTACTTGATGTTTGGATAGGCATCCCCTTCACTACAAATGTATTCACGAAAACAATTCCATTGATGCAGGTCAATGCCCAATTCTTCTTTGACCTCGCGGATCATAGCCTGTTCCGGTGTCTCACCTTCTTCGAGATGGCCGCCGAAAAAATCCCAATGATTCGGAAAAGGTATCTCCGGCTTGTCATCCCGAAGGTAGATCAATAACCGATCATGACGGTCGAACAGCAAGACCATGGCGATTTGTTTCATCAGGTGATCGAATTACTTCAACAAGACCCAGGTTGCTACAACGTCTGCGCTTTACTCCACTCTTGGTCGCCAGAGGATTGGCAGCAGATAGCCTTAGAATTCCCAAATCTTCCCGCGAGGCGTGTGCACGACTTCAGGATGAAATTGGACGCCAAAGAAACGACGGCGCGGGCCGGCGAATGCAGCAATTGGGGAATTGCCGCTATGGGCTAGGACCATCCAGCAGAAGTCATCCGATCGACGATACAGACCGTCCAGCGGACTCTCCCGCGAAAACTCGATGCGAGTCTGGATGAGTCATGCGCGTCGCGCGATGAGCCGCGTACTGGGAACCGAAATCGAGAACGAGGATCATTCTAATCGATAGTTCGGGGCCTCGTTGGTAATGAAGACATCGTGGACGTGTCCTTCCCGCAACCCGGCGGCGGTAACCTGCATGAAGCGAGCTTTTGCCCGAAGAGTCGCGACGTCGCGGCAGCCGACGTAACCCATGCCGGCCCGGAGTCCTCCCACGAGCTGATGAATATTGAAGGAGAGCGAGCCTTTATAAGGGACCTGTCCTTCGATCCCTTCCGGCACCAGTTTCATCGAGTCGTCGACATGCGCCTGGCTGTAGCGATCCTTGCTCCCCTGCTTCATCGCTCCGAGAGATCCCATGCCGCGATAAACCTTATAAGTTCGCCCCTGGTAAAGAATCGTCTCCCCCGGGCTTTCTTCCGTGCCCGCGAATAAGCTTCCGATCATAACCGAATGAGCCCCAGCGGCCAATGCCTTAGTAATGTCGCCTGAGTACTTGATGCCGCCATCGGCAATAATTGGAACGCTGTAGCGCGCCGCCGCTTTGGCGCAACTGCCGATGGCCGTAATCTGCGGAATCCCAACGCCGGAAACGACGCGGGTCGTGCAGATCGACCCCGGCCCCACGCCGACTTTAACGACGTTGGCGCCCGCTTGGATTAATGCCGAGGTTCCCTCCGTTGTCGCCACGTTGCCGGCGGCGAGGTCGAGATCCGGATAACGGCGCCGAATCTGACTGACCACGTCAAGAACGTTTTTCGAGTGGCCGTGAGCCGTGTCCACGGCGATCAAATCGGCGCCGGCACGCGTTAACGCCTCAACCCTTTCTTCCCAGTCGGCGCCCACGCCCACCGCCGCGCCGACGCGCAGCCGGCCTCTCTCGTCTTTGCAGGCGTTGGGATATTGGATTTTCTTCTCGATGTCTTTAACCGTTATGAGACCCTTGAGCTGAAAATCGTCATCCACCACTAAGAGCTTTTCAATGCGATGTTGATGGAGGATCTCTTTTGCCTCCTCGAGTCCCACTCCCGGTTTCACCGTTATCAATTTATCCTTTGTCATGACTTGAGAAACCGGCCGGTCCAAGTTTTTTTCGAACCGGAGATCTCGGTTCGTGAGAATTCCGAGCAACTTTCCATTTTTAGTCACCGGGAGTCCGGAAATGCCGTATTTCTGCATGATGGCATGGGCGTCGGAGATCTTTTGATCCGGCGCCACCGTGATGGGCTCGGAGATCATCCCACTCTCAAACTTTTTAACCTTTTCCACCTCCCCGGCCTGGGCCCAGACGGACATATTGCGGTGAACGATTCCGATTCCGCCCTCCTGGGCCATCGCGATGGCGGTTCTGGATTCGGTCACCGTGTCCATAGCCGCGCTCACGAGGGGAATATTCAAGGCTATCCGTTCCGTAAGCCGGGTCGAGACATCGATCTCTTTGGGCAAAACGGACGATTCCGCGGGGATCAATAAGACATCATCAAAGGTTAAACCAACGGGCAAGACTTCCTGCTCTAACATGACTCACCTCCGAGCGCGGCTAAAAAAAAACCCAGACCGGCGCCTGGGTTTTTCGTGCTGCTCGATTGCTTCAAAGCAAACATAAAGTCTTATACCAGTAAAAGTTTTCTATGACAAGTTCGGCGTCGTGTCGTGTTGTGACAACCATTTCCGTATGATAGCTACAATGATCGTCCATGCCGCTTTACGAATACGAATGCGCCAAAGGCCACCGCTTTGAGGCCATCCAGAAGGTCAGCGATCGGCCCTTGAAGCAATGTTCCATCTGCTCGGCCAAGACCAAACGCGCGCTCTCCCAACCGACACTGCTGCACAACCGCGGCATTCACGTCTTTGACCGGGTCACGAAAGACGACGCGCTGCGCAGCCGCCCGTCGTCGCTCAAGTCCTTCAAGAAAGACAAATTTTAGTTGCATTCGCTGGCCCATCACACGACTTCCGGCGGTCTCGTCGAACCACGGGCAGCGGCCAACGTTAGAGTTGATTGACGCATTGGTCGCCCGTGGTTTATCTCTTGCTTTGCGGAAAACGATCGCCGTGGTGAGAGGCCCGCAGTGACAGTGATATGCTGTGACAGTGTGTCAAAACTGTCGCCCGGTTGTCAAAATTTGGCCTGGTAAATGCGCATTAAGCGCGTAGACGGTCCCACCACAATCGAACATCCAGGAGTGGAATGACACCCTAAGGCGGTCCACGCCCGGTATTATGTCAGGGTGGCCACAGTCAGGACTGCCCTGCGTCAACCGAATGGCATAAGTCAGCGGTTCCGCCAGGTTGGCACTCCTTGTGCTATTACCCGTCTGTATGGCTAAAGCAACCAAGAAAATACTGGTAGTCGAAGACAACGATAACTGCCGAGAGTTGCTCGCGCTATTTATCAAACGCTTAGGCTACGAAGTCGTCGAAGCGGCTACAGGCCTACAAGCCATAGAGCGGGCGTGCGCCGTGCATCCCGATTTAATCATGATGGATATAGGCCTGCCTGGAATGGCCGGGGATGAAGCCACGGTATGCTTGAAGGCGAATCCGGCCACCCAAGAGATACCCGTGATCATCAATACCGCTTTCGCCACTGGTCCCCAAACGAAACGTGCTCTTGATGCAGGTGCCGCGGAGATTCTGCATAAGCCTTTTCCCTTAGCAATGCTGTGCGACGTTCTGTCCAAATACTTATCAGGCGAAGACGAAAGAAAGGTTACCGTCGCAAACGTAAAACTAAGCAATTACAGGAGTCAGACCAGAGTCGAGAAAGCCTCTCCGCAAGCGAAAAGTAGTTTATGAATGAGTTTTTATTGTTTGCCGTCGTTGTCGTCTATTTGGCTATCTGTTATGGGCGGCCCACCCAAACCACCAACAGCCGTCGGCAAAACCATCAGAACGAGCGCCCCTCCCGTACGACTGCAGCAAGGCAAAATGATTGAGTTTCGCTCAGCTGATATCGGCCGAAACCGCTGTCAGCTCGGTCGACACGAGTCTCTATATGATCCTTATCCCGAAGTTTGATTGTCTTAACTGAGCAGCTACCTTATTCAGGAATGAGCCACTTGACCTGGTTTCTTCCCGCTTCTTTCGCGCCGTAGAGCGCCCGATCAGCCACTTCAATAATCAACCCTCTCGCCATTTTTTTTGCCGCTATCGCCACGCTCGCGCCAGCACTCACGGTGACAGTGAGGTTGCCATTTGGAATTACGAAAGGAGTCACGGCCACTTCTACACAAACCCTCTCCGCCACCTGAACTGTGGCCTGGCCATCACAACCCGGAGCAACGATAAGAAACTCATCTCCTCCATAACGACCGACCCTATCGTAGGATCGTACCGCCAAAGTCATGCGACGCGCTGATTCTTTTAATACCTGATCTCCCACCATGTGACCATAGGTGTCGTTGATGCGCTTAAAGTGATCAAGATCCAATAAAATCACTCCCACTGACGCCATCTCCCGCTCTGCCCGATTCAATTCCTCGGCTAGCCGTTCCAGAATTGCCGCATGGTTCCAGAGCCCCGTCAGCCCGTCGTGCGTGGCGCGAATCTCAAGCACCTTCTGCGTAGCTAATAACTCCTGCTGCAAGTCCAGAATCCGCTGCCCCGCACGCAAACGGGCCATCAGCTGTTCGGAATGAAAAGGTTTGGTTATGTAGTCGTCGGCGCCGGCGTCCATTCCTTCGACTAGATGATTCACCGTACTCATCCCCGTGACCAAAATGATATAGACGTATGGAGCACGACTGCGCTGCCGCACTTTACGGCATATTTCGGGGCCGCTCATGCCCGGCATCACCCAGTCGAGAATGGCGAATCGGGGTGCATTCGGACGCTCAAGCACAGCCCAAGCCTCTGTGCCATCACTCACCGCCTCAACTTCATAGCCGAGTCTGGTAACAACAGTGTCTAAGAGCGCTCTGACGTTTGGTTCATCTTCAGCGATTAGGATTTTCATAATACCACCGCAGATTGCAATGTTGTGGGCCGATGCTGAGCGTCGCCATCACCGGGCAAGCGCTAACTTTAGCGGCCCTGCTTTCAATTATACACTCTCTGCGTCTTCTAAGCTGTAAATTTTATGCTTCGTGACAGCCATTCAGGGAAGCGTTGAGAACACGCGAAATTGCCGATGGCGCCTCAGGGTGGTTACGGTTCATCCCCGCGTGTGTGGGGAACAAGGTAACTTCCTTTCGATAAGCGAAAGCAGCTTTATCGCCCGCAATACCGGTTGCCGGTTGTCATTGTTGGCCGCCTTTGCTAGCTTACCACGGCTCTTCATCCTATGCTGGCCAAGGTCAACAGCGCCGCCCTGTGTGGTATTGATGCCTTACGCGTCGAGGTGGAAATCGATCTTGCTTCCGGGCTGCCGCAGCTTTCCACGGTCGGTTTGCCCGAAGGCGCGGTTAAAGAAAGCAAAGACCGCATCCGCGCGGCTGTGAAAAATTGCGGCTACAATTTTCCCGCCAAACGCATCACCATCAATCTCGCGCCGGCCGATATTAAAAAGGAAGGCTCCGCCTACGATCTGCCGATGGCGGTTGGGATTTTGGCCGCCGAAGGGCTCATCGAGAAAAACCTCTTGGACGACTATTTCCTGATCGGCGAACTCTCGCTGGACGGCTCCGTCAAGCCGGTGCGCGGCGCATTGCCCATTGCCATGGCGGCAAAAAGAGAAAAAGTCAAGGGTCTCATCCTGCCGGAGCAAAACGCATCTGAAGCCGCCGTCGTCCTTGAGATCGAAGTTCTTGGTGTGCGCAATCTCCCGCAAGTCGTAGAATTTTTCAATAGGAATCACTCCCTCCCTCGGAGCTATGTGAACCTCGATGAACTGTTCAACCAACACTCAAAGTATAATGCGGATTTCAGCGACGTAAAGGGCCAACAACACGTTAAGCGAGCTCTGGAAGTCGCCGCGGCCGGCGCTCACAACGTCATCCTCGTCGGCCCGCCCGGCTCGGGCAAGACGATGTTGGCGAAAAGGCTGCCGACGATTCTGCCCGATCTAACGCTCGCAGAGGCGCTCGAGACAACCAAAATCCACAGCGTCATGGGACTGCTCAACGGCGCGCCGATGATTGCGACTCGGCCCTTCCGCTCGCCACATCACACGATTTCCGATGCCGGTCTCGTCGGCGGCGGCACGGTGCCGAAGCCCGGCGAGGTTTCTCTCGCGCACAACGGCGTCCTCTTCCTCGACGAACTACCGGAGTTCAAGCGCAACGTTCTAGAAGTCATGCGCCAGCCGCTGGAAGACGGCAACATTATCGTTTCCCGGGCGCTAGCGTCAATTAACTATCCGGCCAGCTTCATGTTGGTTGCCGCGATGAATCCCTGCCCCTGTGGATTTTTCACCGATCCGCAAAAGGAATGCACCTGTACGCCATTGCAAATCCAGCGCTACCGGTCCAAGGTTTCCGGCCCGCTACTTGATCGGATCGATATTCAAGTCGAAGTGCCGACTCTGCGTTATCAGGAGCTCGCCAACAAAGATGCCGGAGAAAGTTCGGGTGAGGTAAGACAAAGGGTGAATGCCGCCCGCTCCATCCAACTGCAACGTTTTGTGAACCGGAAGATTCACGCCAACGCCCAGATGGGCGCCAAAGACATCAAGCGCTATTGCGCTGTGAATGATGCGGCGGAGAAGCTGCTCGAGACGGCCATCAACAAACTCGGGCTCAGCGCGCGCGCCTACAGCCGCATCCTGAAAGTCAGCCGCACCATCGCTGATCTGGACGGATCCGAAGAGATCGAGTCCCCTCACATCGCTGAAGCGATTCAGTACCGAAGTTTGGATCGGAGATTATAAAAGATGAGGCAACCTAGCCGGGGAGGTTGGATTTGCATCTCCATATTCTGAGCGCCAGATCGACGATCACCTCACCCGTCCAGCCCGCCTGGGTATTGGTGTTGGCAACTACAATAACTTCCAGGTCGTTCAGAATACGTGAGAAGGCCAACACGCCCCAAATGGGCTACGCGAGTCTCGTGTACGAGACGTACCAGCTCACCAAGAGCAAGATCGCGCAAGCCCAGCCCTAAGCTCCGTATTGTCAGCGATCACGCCTCTCTATTAGGGGTCTTGACATTCTTTTTATGAGTGAGATGTTTTAGGCAGCAGCTTCGGATCCCATCTCTGTCTCCGTGTCTCTTGCACTACCGAAAGTCTCACAATGTTCAAATTGACGCTTAGCCAAGCGCATCCCCCTTGACCTTCATCATGTCTTCGATTTCATAAGTTCTCATCGCTTTTCTTAGTAGATCATCAAAAGATAAGAAAGGAGAGGCCGATGGAAGCAAGAAAAAGTGTTTTTGAATCTGTAAAGGACGGAGTCGTCGGCAGCATTAAAGGGAGCGGGGACGTCGTCAAAGCCGTCGTCGATACCGTAAGCGGAACGCTTACGCATACGATCAAAGGGACAAGTGCGGTAGGCACGTCACTGATCGACGCCGTTTCAGATGTGGGCCGCGCGGCGATCCGTGGAGTAACCGATGTCGGCGGCGACGTGGGGTCGGCTGCAAAGGGAGCGGTAGTCGGAACCCTGCGCGGAACTAAAGAGACCGGCGTGGAAGCAATGGATGCCATCAAGATGACGGCTAGCAGCGTAATTAAGGGGACGTCAGACGTCGCTGGTGACATTGCCAAAGCAGCAGAGGGTACCATACAAGGAGCGATTACCGGCGCAAAAGAAGTCGGACTCAATGTCGCGGACGCGACGGCTGCGGCGGCCAACAGCGTCCTCAAAGCAACCGGCGAAGTTCTACACGGGACCGGCAAAACGGGCGCGGTGTTTATTGAATCCTCTTCGGGTGTAGTCCGTTCCGCCATTCACGCGGTCGTTGAAGTCGGCGGTGACGTGGGCTCGGGTGCCCAAGGAGTGGTGTTGGGAGTTTTGCAGGGAACCAAGGCTGGCGGGCAAGAGGCATTGGAGACGATAAGCGCGACGAGCAGCAACGTCGTCAAAGGAACTTCGGACGTTGCCGGCGATATTGCAAAAGCGGCGAAGGGCGCGGTGCAAGGCGCGATCACTGGAGCAAAGGAGATCAGTTTAGACACCACAGAGGCGGCCTCGGCTGCGGCGACTGGCGCGCTCAAGGCGGCTGGAGAGATCAGCTCGCAGGCGGTGCAACAGGTGCGCGATGCCCTAACCGGAACAATTTCGGGCGTGAAAGTTGTCTTAAAGGAACCTTTCAAAAAATAGCAGCCGAAACCTTGCAGGAGTGCCAACGGCCAAATTTCGGGCAGAAGTCGGCTGAGTTTCTCGGCGCGTGCATGCGTGCTCGACTGCGGTGGCTTTTCTAACCCGGAACGCGGGACCGAGTCTGCAGACTCCTGTAACCGAAGGCCGCCGCGGGCGGATTGTCCGCTACAGAAGGCAAGCCTTTTTCTAGCGCGACTGAGCGCTCAATCGGGTATGAGGAAAACTTAAGATTGTCGATGGGCTTTCCCCGATCAAGGATTTTAGAGTGATCT
>WNGC01000104.1_pt1 | contig 52138 bp, 55 predicted proteins | sample 5400051 | NCBI WGS metagenome assembly WNGC01 (sample SAMN13153368, study PRJNA577476) | soil metagenome | isolation source: 20 cm soil or saprolite under grassland replicate 2 | place: USA:California | collected 2016-06-15
TGGTGGGCCGGCGGACCTGCTCCGCCTCCGCGAGCGCGCTCATCGTGATCGGTCCCCGGAATACGATGACCGATAATGCCGACGCCCGTGGGCCTGACAGGCCCAGTGCCTTGTCCTCCACCCGCAGTCGCCGCAGCAGGTGGATGGCCGCCGAGTGCAGGCGGTCGGCGATCGCCCGAACGGGGGCTTGACGGGAAGCGATCTCCATAATTACTTAGCTGAAGCTAACTACTTCTCTCTGGAGGGGCAATGGCCGCCGCCGCACTGTCGGAAATCGCGCAGGTCACCAATGTCGTCCACGACATCGATCGCGCCGTCAAATTCCACCGCGACGTACTCGGCCTGCCGCTGTTGTTCCAGGCGCCGCCGTCGCTCGCGTTCTTCCAATGCGGCTCGGTGCGGCTGATGCTGTCGCCGCCGGAGAATCCCGAGCAGGACCATCCCGGGTCTTTCCTCTATTTCCGCGTGCAGGACATCGAAAGCGTGCATCGCACGCTGGCAGGCAAGGGCGTGAAATTCGTCGACGCGCCGCACCGCGTCCACGAAGCGGCCGACTACGACTTATGGATGGCGTTCTTTCACGACCCCGATAACAACCCCATGGCCCTCATGGAGGAGAAGCCAAAGCGGAAGCCTTCCTGAAGGACGATACCACGGCGACGCTGGCGACGAGGATGTTTGCCACGATGACCGGGAGCGACTGGATCATCACGCCGTAGAGCGCCCACAAACCTGCGGCAATCCCCTGCACGCGCCGCAGTCCCTTGGGAGTCTTGGCGAAATACGAGACCAGGAACACGGCGGTCGCCAACCAGCCGATCCAGTCGACGTTCGTCATCATACCTGCCGGCCCTTCAGCAGCTCGAGGACGTCGAGATGTCCCTTCATGGCCGCGAGACCGGCCGCTTTCGTACGATCCGCCCCCCGCGCGAGCAAGAGCCGAACCGTCTCGGTCTGGCCGAAGAACGCGGCGAGCTCGAGCGGCGAGAATCCGTCGCTCGACTTCGCCACGAGGAGCGCGGGATCGCGATCCAGCCACTGCGCGACCCGCGAGGTGTCGCCGACCGACGCCGCGTCGAAAATGTCGAGCTCGGGTCGGGCCGCGAGCAGCACCGCGACCGCTTCGTTTTTGTGATGGTACTGGGCGATCAAGACCGGGGAGTGACCCCGCGCGTTGCGGACGTTCGCGAGGCTGGGATCGGCGGTGAGTAGCGCCTGCAGCCTGCCCGTATCGCCGGCCCGCACCACGTCAAAGATTTCCTGCGACGGCTCGCCCCTCATGTCGCGCTCCCTCCCCGCCCGCCCCGGTTAGAACGAAAAGCCTTTTCCCGCGTTGGCCCAAACCGGAGCGAGAGGCCGGCATCGCCGCCCTGTCGAGCGGGCTCAGCGTCGTACCACGCCCCGCCGTAGTCTAGAAACGGCGCCAGCCCGAGCGCCATCAGGCCAAGAATGTCGTCGGCCACGAGGATGCGGTCCTCGAGCACGAACCACGTCGTGCGCGTACCCGTGAACTCATGGATGCCGAACAGCCGCGGCCCCTTCTGCACGACCCACGGATCGAACTCCGCGCCCGGTTTGGGATGTGTCACCACGCCGGCTTCGGCGTGCACGATCCAGGTGTGACGGGGGATGTTCTGGCTGACGACGGTCACCTCCGCCAGCGTCCGCGTCGTATCCAATCCATTGGCCGCGACGCGTACAACTGCAAAGCCGCGCTTCCAGACGGCCGACGTCTGGGCGCTGAATTCGTAGCCCACGCCGGACTGCAACACGATGCCGGCCCGGAGCGTGGGCGAGAGGTCGACGTCTTCACGGCGCGCGTAGGAGTTGAAGTGCTCGAGCACGCGGAACCGCACCGCGCCGACCTCCACACCAGCCCGCGCGGTCGTGAACACCGAGTATGGCACCCGCGAGGTGTCCGTGGCGCCGAAATCCTCGCGCCGCCATTCCCATCCTCCCCAGATCCGCATGTACTGGTGCGTCGTCGCCGCTGCCGCGATCCCGGCCATGAGCCCGACGCGAAACAGGCGATGGCTCGTGCTGTCGAGCAGCACGTCGTCGCGGAAGCGCAGCACCCGCTCGTGGGCGAATTCGCCGTAGGTCTCGACCGAATGCGGCGCCGCCGTTTCGTGGAACGGCAGTCCGAACTGCCATTCGCCGCGGTGGCCGTCGGAGAGGTCGCTGTAGCGTGCCTTGAGCAGCGTCCGGCGGCCGAAGAAATGCGGGTTGATGAATTCGAAATCGAGGCGGCTGCGGTCGGGATTGCGGCCATAGATGAGCGCCAGCTCTGTCGCCGTGCCGAGAAAATTGCGCTCGATAAAACCCACGTCCCAGGTGTTGTCGCCGCCCACGCTGGTGAAGCTCGCCTGCGGTTGCGTGCTCCAGCCGTCCGCGGTCACGGCCCGGAGGGCGAGCTTGCCGTCCCACTGGCGCACCGTATCGACGCGCACCTGACGAAACACGCCGAGGTTCCGCAGCGCCCGTTCACTTTCCTCGACGCGCGCGAGATCGAAGGGATCGCCGCGATTGAGCAACAGGCGCCTGCGGATGACCGACTGCCGCGTGCGCATGTGCAGCTTGTTCGCCAGGCGGGCGACCCAGTCGGGCGCCGCGTCCTCGCGGTCGAAAATGTTGCGGTTCTCGATGATGATGGTGTCGATGGTTTGAAGGTTGGAAGGTTGGACGGTTGGACGGTCTGTCTGTGCAAGACAAGGAATACCCACGATCGTACTCAGAAGCAGACCAGTCACCAGACTAACCGTCCAACCTTCCAACCTTCCAACCTTCACGGTCTCACCCCGTGAATGCGCTGGCGCAGGCGGTACCGCTCATGCCGGCGGGAATCATCCCAGGCGGTGAAATACAGGCTCGCGTCGATCCGCCCGGCGAGCTGCCGCGATCCTCGCGTCTGGATCACGTAGGTCCCACGCACCGAGTCGGGGCGGAGCGGCCGGCACAGACACGTGACCGTGGCATACGCGGGTATGGAATCGCCAAGGGAATACCGATGATTGGCGGACAAACGACGCACGTCGCCAAGATCGAGCGCGACGATCAGCGAATACTCATCCCCCACCGCTTCACTGGGATCGAAATCGAATCGCGCGAGCACGACGTCGTGCCGCTCCGTGATGCTCGTGTCAACACGCAGCCGGATGAGGGTGTAGTGCGGGTCCGTGTCGACGACGATGCGGCCATGCTGATCCCACTCCCCGGCGTGCTGTTCGCCTTGTGTATCGCCCGGCTGCGGAAGGATATCGCACGCGCTCCCCGAGACCCCTGCGCCAATGATCAGTACACACTCAAGTACCGCTCGAGCTCCCACTCACTGACCTTTCCAATGTATTCCTGCCACTCGCCCCACTTGGCTTCGACGAACCGCTCATAAATGTGCGGGCCGAGGGCATCGCGAATGACGTCATCCTTCTCGAGCATGTCGAGCGCCTCGTGCAGATCCCGCGGCAGCTCGTCGATGCGGTATTTGCGCCGTTCGCGAAAGCTCATCTCAAAGATGTTCTTATTCACGGGGTCCGGCGGCGTGAGCTTTTTCTGGACGCCGTCGATACCGGCTGCAAGCTGCACCGCCAGCGCGAGATACGGGTTCGCCGAGGGATCGGGCATCCGCAGCTCGCAGCGCGTGCCGGTGCCGCGACGATCGGGAATGCGCACGAGCGGCGAGCGGTTGCGCATCGACCACGCGACGTTCACCGGCGCCTCATACCCCGGCACCAGCCGTTTGTAGCTGTTCACGAGCGGATTCGTCACGGCGCAGAATCCCCGCGCGTGTGTCAGCAGTCCCGCAATGTAGGACAGCGCCACATCCGACAGCTCCCACTGCGCTTTCGGATCGTGGAACGCGTTGCTGCCCTTGCGGAACAGCGACTGGTGTGTGTGCATGCCCGAGCCGTTCTGCCCGAAGATCGGCTTGGGCATGAACGTGGCGAGGAAGCCATGCCGATACGCCACGTTTCGCACGATGAAGCGAAACGTGGCGAGGTTGTCGGCGGTTGCGAGCGCCTCGGCGTACCGAAAGTCGATCTCGTGCTGCCCCGGCGCCACTTCATGATGGCCCGCTTCGACCTCGAACCCCATGGCGACGAGCTCTTTCACGATCAGCCGGCGAATCTCTTCGGCACGATCGACCGGCGTCTGGTCGAAGTAGCCGCCGTGATCGTGCGTGATCGTCGTGGGCTCACCGTCCGCATCCAGCTGAAAGATGAAGAATTCGGCCTCGACGCCGGCCATCATCTCGTAGCCCAGCGCCTTGGCCTTGGCGATCTGGCGCTGCAGCGCCTGCCGCGTGCAGCCGGCGAACGACGACCCGTCGGGATTGTAGATGTCACAGATCACGCGGGCGACCTTCCCGGCGGCGTCGCCGTTCGGAAGCACGCGAAACGTCTTCAGATCGGGCCGCAGCACCATGTCGGATTCCTCGATCCGGACGAATCCCTCGATGGACGAGCCGTCGAACATGATGTCGCCCTCGAGCGCCTTCTCAAACTGGCTCTGCGGCACCTCGACGTTCTTGTTGACGCCGAGGATGTCTGTAAACTGCAACCGGAGAGAGGATACGTCTTGCTTCTTAGCTGCATCGAGGATTTCACGTTTTGTGGGCATAGAAGGATTAGGGGCGGTAAAGAGGCGGTAAGGGGCGGTAGGTGTTTCCGCCTCCTACCGCCCCCTATCGCCACCTACCGCCGTTTCTTGTTACGCGTCGTAGTAAAGGAAGAATTCGTATGGATGAGGACGCAGGGCAACGGCGTCGACATCCTTCACCTTCTTCATCGTGAGCCAGGTGTCGATCACATCCTGCGTGAAGACGCTGCCCTCGAGCAGGAACGCGTGATCGGCTTGCAGTGCCGCGAGTGATTCCTGCAGGGTGCCCGGCGTGTTCTTCACGTGCTGCCGCTCTGCCGGCTCGAGCTCGTACAGGTCCACGTCCATCGGCTTGGGCGGCTCGATCTTGTTCTTGATGCCGTCGAGACCGGCCATCAGCAGCGCCGCGAACGTGAGATATGGATTCGCCGACGGATCCGGCGCCCGGAACTCGAGCCGCTTGGCCTTGGGCGACGTGGAATACATCGGGATGCGGCAGATCGCCGAGCGATTGCGCTGCGAGTAAATCAGATTGATCGGCGCCTCATAGCCCGGCACCAACCTACGGTAGCTGTTCGTCGTCGGCGCGGCGAACGCGAGGAGCGCGGCCGCGTGCTTGATGAGACCGCCGATATACCAGCGCGCGGTGTCGGAAATCAGCGCATAGCCGTTCTTGTCGAAGAACAGGTTGTTCGACCCGTTCCACAGACTCATGTGCACGTGCATTCCCGAGCCATTGTCACCGAACATCGGCTTGGGCATGAACGTCGCGGTGTAGCCGTTCGCGTTGCACACGTTCTTCACGATGTACTTGTACATCATGACCTGGTCGGCCATGCGCGTCAGCGTGCTGTAGCGCATGTCGATCTCGGTCTGGCCTGCGGTGCCGACCTCGTGGTGATGCACTTCTACGTCGATCCCCGACGCGATCATCGCCAGCATGATCTTGGAACGCAGGTCCTGCAGCCGATCGGTCGGCGGCACGGGGAAATAGCCTTCCTTATGGCGCGGACGGTGGCCGAGGTTCGCGGCGCCGTTCGCGCCGCTGTTCCAGATGCCCTCTTCCGAATCGATGTGGTAATAACCTTCGTGCGCGTTCTGATCGAACCGCACGGAGTTGAAGATGTAAAACTCCGCCTCGGGCCCGAAGTACGCCGTTGTCGCGACGCCGCTCTGCTTCAGAAAGGCTTCGGCTTTGCGCGCCACGTAGCGAGGGTCGCGGCTGTACGGCTCGCGCGTGATCGGATCCACGACGTCGCAGGTGAGCGAAAGTGTCGGAACCTGCAGGCACGGGTCGACGAATGCGCTCGCCGGATCCGGGATGAGAAGCATGTCGCTCTCATTGATCGCCTGAAAGCCACGGATCGAGGAGCCATCGAACCCCAAACCGTCCGTGAACGTGTCTTCCTCGAGCTCCTTGAGCGGAATCGAGAAGTGCTGCCAGGTGCCGGGCAGATCGGTGAACCGCACGTCGACGATCTGTACTCCCGCTTCTTTGGCGCGACGAATCACATCCGCCGGCGACGTGCCGGTGGCTGCCTTCGCACCGGTCGCGACGGTCGGTTCCAGCGTTGCTGTCATTGGGTGGGTCTCCTTCCCCGAGTCGGTGAGACGCTTCCGCAAGCGGCGGGCCATATGGGAAGGTAGAGGGCCTACGACGGGGTGTCAAGAAAACCGTGCACGAATTGCAAAGAAAATCCCGGATTCGACGATTTATGATGTGGAAATGTGCGAACTGTAGGCTAAAATGTGCAGCAAATGCGCTACAGAGACTCCACGAAGTGTAACAGCTCCACGGCCGAAAACTCCCCGAACCGCTCCTGCATATCCTTCTCTTTCAATTCGAGGAAGATCCAGCCGGTCACCTTATGCTGCTGTCCCCCGCCACTGACGAAATGGATCCGCCCCCGCACGGCCCCGAGTGACCGATCGGGCTGGCCTTCGAGATAGACGTCCCAGCGCTGCTCGCCCCGCTTCAGCTCCCCCATGTGCTTGCCGTATTCCGTCGCCGCCATGGGCCCTACTCTATCGGCTTTCGTGACAGCCGCCAGCCCGGGTTACATTCCCTCGACCTATGACGTGTCATGCCTGCGGTGCGCAGCTTTCTTCGACGGCGCGGTTTTGCCACAAGTGTGGTGCTGCCGTCGCAACGGCCGGTGTGACAGGCTGGCGCGCCGGTCTGCCGTGGGGGCTGGCGGGGGCGGCGCTGGGCGCGCTCGTTACGGTGCTGGCGATGCGCGGAGCTGGAGCCCGGAGTCAGGAGCCAGAAACGGTTGCCCCGGCTCCCGGCTCCCGACTCCAAGCTCCCGACATTAGCCAGATGTCTCCCGAAGAGCGCGCGAACCGCCTCTTCAATCGCGTGATGATGCTGGCGGAGTCGGGCAAACAGGACAGCGTCGAGTTCTTTCTGCCGATGGCGCTCGGCGCCTACGCCCAGTTGCCCACGCTCGACGCCGACGCGCGCTACCACGTGGGGATGCTGCAGCTAGCAGGTGGAGACGCGAAGGGGGCGCTCGCACAAGCCGACACCATCCGCCAATCAATTCCCACTCACCTCTTCATATATGTATTGCGCGCGCACGCGTACCAGGTGCTCGGCAATCTCGCGGAAGAGCGCCGTGCGTACGCCGACTTTCTCCGCAATGAGTCCGCCGAGCTGGCGCGCAAGCGGCCCGAATACGCACAGGGTGCGCACCTCGACGCGCTAACCAACTTTCACTCTGAAGCCGAGCGGCAGGGGCGAAGCGGTCCGGGCCGGAACCCATGACGACATCGCGGCGCCGGACGATCCACGTCGCCCACAGCCCCGACGCCGACGACGCGTTCATGTTCTGGGCGATGGCTGCCGGCAAGATCGACACGGGCGACCGGCGGTACGTGCACGAGCTCGGCGATATCGAGAGCTTGAACCGCCGCGCCTTGGCGGGCGAGCTCGAGGTGACCGCGGTGTCGCTGCATGCCTACGCATACCTGGCGGACCGCTACGCGCTGCTCGCGCACGGTGCCAGCATCGGCGACCGTTATGGGCCGCGCATCGTGGCCCGCGAGCCGGCGCCCCCCCCAGCTGATGCGCGCGCGGCGCTCGCCGGCAGGCTCGTCGCCGTGCCCGGTGAGCTGACCACCGCGTTCCTCACGCTGCGGCTCTACCAGCCGGCAGTGCGCCACGTCGTCGTCCCGTTCGATCAGATCGAAGCCTTCGTCGCGGCCGGACACGCCGACGCGGGATTGCTGATTCACGAGGGTCAGCTGACGTTCGCCGACCGGGGCCTGCACCTGTGGGCGGACATGGGCGAATGGTGGTATCAGGAGACCCACCTGCCTTTGCCACTCGGTGGCAACGTCGTTCGGCGCGACCTCGGCGCTGACCTCATGCGCGCGATCGCCCGTGACCTGAAGGCAAGCATCGAATACGGCCTTGCCCATCGCGCCGAGGCGCTGCGGCATGCTCACGGGTTCAGTCGCGGGCTCGACTTGGGTCGCACGGATCGGTTCGTCGGCATGTACGTGAATGCCTACACCGTCGATTACGGAGTGCTGGGACGTCGCGCGGTGACTGAATTGCTGAAACGCGGGTTTGCGGCGGGTCTCATTCCAGCGCCCTCTCCGTCGCCCACCGGAGACCTAGCGTTCGTTGCAGCCGATTCCTAGTTTGGCCCGTGGCTTCACAAGGAGCATCGGGTTGACCGGACATGCCGGCGTCGTCACGGTCCTGGTGGTCGATGACGAAGAGCCGATTCGGAACGCGCTGCGGAAGTTCCTGAAGCAGCAGCAGTTCGAGGTGTATGCGGCTAGCTCAGCGGACGAAGCGCTGCAGCAGCTGCGACTGCACAAGGTGGCGCTGATGCTCTCGGATATCCGCATGCCGGGAACCAGCGGCGTGGACCTCGTGCCCCAGGCCCTCGAAATCGAGCCCGACCTCGCCATTCTGATGCTCACCGCCGTCAACGACGCCACCAGCGCCGCCCTCTGCATGCAGCGCGGGGCGATGGATTATCTCACCAAGCCGATCGAGCTGGCGGACCTGGGCCGCGCGGTCCAGCGTGCGCTGAAGCGTCGCGAGATGGACCTGGAAAATCGCCATTTGAACCAGTGGCTCAAGGAAGAAGTCACGACCCGCACGGCCGAGCTGCAACGCGAGCGGCACCGGCTGGAGCGGGTCTCGACCGCGACCTTGGAGGCCCTCGTCAACGCCCTCGAGGCAAAAGACCCGTACCTCCGCGGTCATTCGGCACGCGTGGCAGACCTGTCGGCCAACATCGCAACAGAGATGGGCCTCGCCGAGGAGGACGTCGAGCGGATCCGCATGGCCGGACGCCTGCACGATCTCGGAAAGATCGGGACACGCGATGCGGTAGTTAATAAGGAAGGGCCGCTCACAGCCGACGAGTTCGAGCACGTGAAGCAGCACGTCATCATCGGCGCCCAGATTCTCGCGCCGCTCGTCCATCTCGGCAACATCGTGTCGATGGTCAAGAGCCATCACGAGCGCTACGACGGGAGCGGTTATCCAGATGGCTTGCGGAGCGAGGAAATCCCGATGGGGGGAAGGATTATCGCCACCGCGGAGGTCTACGACGCGCTCACGACCTCTCGACCCTATCAGGAAAAAATGACACCGGAGCAGGCCGTCGAACGGATGTCTGACCTGTCGACGACGGTGTTGGATCCGAAGGTCTACGAGGCACTGGTCCGGCTGGTGGGACGCCGGCAAACGCTCGTCTTTCTCGACGAAGACGCGGGACCAGCACTCTAAAAGACCAAACCCCGGGGCGAAAAGCTCCCCGGGGTTGGCGGTCGGGTGAAGTGGCCGTCACACTTCAGCCGCGACCCTTCGCGTTACGTACCGCAGTGCATCCGAGTTTCATACGATTAGATGCAGCGACCCGCTGAACGGTTGCACCTACCAGTGCTTCACGCGCCCGACGCGGGACATGGTAATCGTTTCGGCTTGAGACCCCCGGCGAAGCACGATCCTCGTGTTCGAAACGCCCCAACCCAATCCGAACGGTCCGAACTGCACGACGGGATTTGAAGTGTCGAGTGTGACGCCATGGCTCGAGGGCCCCGGTGTTCGCCACAACTCCTCCCACCCTTGGGCGCCATACCGATCGATTCGGATCGTGTCAGGACCGAACGTGATGCGGGCACGCGTCGCTTGCATGATGGCGCCGTTCCGCCCGACCGCGAGGGCCGTCGTCACGTCGCGCACGGCGCGCTCTGTTTCGAGCCAGTCCATGAGCCCCGCGGCGCGTGGCACCCCGAAAGCGAGCAGCGCGCCCGCAATGCAGACGACGACGATGAGCTCGAGCAGTGTGAACCCCTTGGACATCCGCTGTTTATAGCGTGTCGGGGAAACCCTGCGCTATCGTAAAAGCGCGGTGAAAAGCCCGAAAACGCGCCATTTGCGGGCTAACGCACCGCAGCCGCGAGCGCTATGTTGGTGTACGTGATGGTCTTGCATTCCGGCACACCCGCTGCAATTGCTGCGTGCGATGAGCACTAACCTCCTTCCCCGGGGGGGCGGGCTGCCCCATGCAGTCTTCCTGCAGCGGGTGGCTGACGAGCCTGCCACGTCGCCTGAGGTCCGTCTGGGCCAGGGCGCGTTTTTGGCGTTGCGGTTCGTCGACCTGCTCGCGCCCGATCGCGAGCCTCCGACTCCCGACGTGTTCCGCTACCAGTGGGCGGCGACGGAGCGCTATTGCGCCGAGCTCGCGGGCGAGGGGACTGAGGCGGCGCATCTGAGTTGCGTCGTACGCGCGACTGGCGAGGCACATCGCACGAAGGATATCCAGTCACTCGCTCCTGCGCTGTTTGCCTACGCACTCTACCTCGAGCAGGAATCGCATTTCGAGGAAGCGGAAGACGCTCTGTACACGATGATCAACGTCGGCAGCGGACAGCTGAAGGTTGCCGACTCGATATCTGCCTGGCTGCGGCTAGGGCGTGTTCGTCGCCGACAGGCGGACTTCGATGGTGCAGCCGCTGCGTATTCGGAAGCGGGGTGTGTTGCGGAAGCGGCGAACGATCAGCGTTCGGTTCTGTTGAGTCGAATCGGACACTGCAACGTCCTTTATTTCCGCGGCAACATACAGGAAGCCGAGAACGGATGGCGAGCGGTGTTGGCCGATGCGGCAGGCGTTGAGGACCGCTTTGTCACGGCTCAGGCTCATCACGGTTTAGGTAACCTGCTACAACGTCGTGGCCTAGCTCATTCAGGTGCGCCGCACCTTTGGCGTGCATACGAGCTGTACGAGGAAGAAAGTGAGCAACTCCGAGTCTTGAACGACTTGGGAATCGCTTTGCTCTCGATCGGCGATGTTGGAGGTGCAGAGCGCGCGCTTACCGAGGTCCTGCGGCGCGAGCGAGCAGGCGATAACCGAACGAACTCTTTGATTGAACTGATGCAGTGCGCTTCGTTTCGGCGCGACCGGGTGGGTTTCGAGCGTGCCCGCGAAGGGTGCCTAGCCAATCTCGAGACTATGTCGCCAAACATCCGGGCCGACTACTACCTCAAAGTCGGCATTGGTCTGGCGAGATTCGGGAATTTTTCAAAGGCTGAAAACAATCTTCGTCATGCGCTGGAGATCGCGAGCGCGCACGAATTGCACGAACTCGCGTTCCGGATTGATAAGATAATGACTGAGCTCCGCGACTGCGACTCACCTGATTCGGTGGAAATCGCTGCCACGGAGCCCCGGCTACACAGCGACGAGCTGCGGGAAGTCTCGGCTTCCCTCGTTGCCCTCAGTCAGTAATGCTAGTGACAAGTGTTCGGGTTGTTCTGGTCGCACACGCCATTGGTCGGGCCTGAAGCATCGGCACAGGCCGCGGCAGTGAGTGCGAACGACACGAGGAACAAAGCAAGAAGGGTGCGGATCTGGCGCGACATAGGGCCTCCGTTGTCGGGTTGAATGGTGACTCACAGACACGGCCAACATGAAACAAAGCGACAGATTGTTTTAGGGCGTTTTTGCGGCATCGTAGGGCGGTTTTGCGGCACTTAGGGACTTCTTCGGAGGACGTGTAGGGAAATGCTGGTACTCGCAGCGGTCTCGGACGTGCAATATCCCAGACTTGGGACGTCGCCCTTGAGACCATCAAGGGCCGGCCGGTCGAAATCGCCGTCGTCGACCCGATGCTCGGCGGAGCGCGAGGCCAGGAAGTCGAGCGGCTTCGGATCCTGTTCCCATCGCTGCCGTTCATCCTCTACACGCCGGTGATGACACCCGAGCTCGCGCCCGTCCTGCTGCAGATGGGGAAATGCGGCATCAGCCAGGTGGTGTTGAGTCGTACCGAAGACCATCCCGATCGTCTCCGCGACCTGCTGTCGGCGGAAGCGATGCATGCGGCGTCGCACCGGCTGCTCGAGCAGCTCACGACCGCGCTGGCGCCCCTGCCACCCGAGCTGCGCTGGGTGCTCGAAGACGCGCTGCGCACCCCGGGTGAGGTGCAGACGATTCAACAGGTCGCCGCGCGGGCGCGCGTGGATCGCGGCACGTGCGCGCGCTGGTTCGCGCGGGCGGGTCTGCCGAGCCCGCGTGAGATTCTCGCCGCGGCTCGCGTGCTGTACGCGCACCGCCTGCTCCAGGATCCGGGCTTTACGATCGATGACGTGGCCAAACGGCTCGGCTACGCGCAGGCCAAGACGTTCCAACAGCACGCGCGCAAGTACCTCGGTCTCACGGCCGGCGAAATGAAGCTGTCGCTCACCGCCGACCAGGCGACTGCGCGCATCGTTGAGGGATTCTTGACGCCGGCGATGCGCGCCGCGGCCAGCGCCTCATGATGACCGCTCCGCCGCGCAAGCCCGCCACCGTCCTCATCGTCGACGATGAGGCGGGACTGCGGCGCGTGCTCGCACGCTTCCTCGAGCGCCACGGCTATCACGTCCTCAGCGCCGGCACGGCCGAATCGGCGTATGAGATGCTCGCGACGGAAGAGGCCGACGCGCTCCTCCTGGACATCCACTTGCCCACGATGTCAGGACTGGCCCTCTATCTGGCAATCATTCATCGCTGGCCGGCGCTGGAAGGCCATATCGCGATCATGACGGGCGATGCCGAAGCCGAAGAAGTGCGGACCTGGCTCGATCACCACCACTGTACCGTGATCCGCAAGCCGTTCAACCTTAAGCAGGTCGCGGATTGGGTGTCATTGGCCCTGCAGCGCGACCGCTCGTCGGACGCAATGGACGCATGAGCACGGCTGCGCCCCCACACGCCGATCCGCTCTATGTGCTGCGCGAATACCGGAATCTCGCGCCCTGGAACCTGCGGGATCTCTCGGTCGTGGTGGGCGCGGTACTCGACGCGTCGTCAGTGACTCCCATCAACGCCGCCGCGCGCGCGGCGCCGAGCGAACGGACCATCCGCTTCTACGTCACGCGGGGGCTCGTGAGTCCGCCGGAGGGACGGGGGACTGCCGCCACCTACTCCTATCGGCATTTCCTTCAGTTGCTGGCGATCAAGCTGCGCCAGATGGAGGGAGCGACGCTCGCGGCAATCACGAAAGACATGCACGACCAGACCGGCGACGTCCTGGAACGACGCTGTGCCCAGGTCCTCGGCGCGTCGTTGCCAACGCCCGATCGCCTGCCGCTCAAAGTCGCTGACGGTATGCCGCGCGGGCGGTCCGGTCGCGCATTGACCGCCTGGTTAACGCGCGATGCCACCAAGGAGCCCAGCGGCACGACGACGTGGCACCGGATTCCAGTGACCCGGGGCGTCGAGCTGCACGTTGACGCCGACCACCCGCTCGCCCGGCTCGGCTCGGACGACCAGGGGCTGGCCGAGACCGTCCGCCAGGCCATTTCGAAACTCCTGCCACAGGGCACGTAATAGTAGGGCGCAGCATGCTGCCGCCCCTACGTCACACATCCCTAACGGGGGACTGATATCATGTGGGTCCTGCTGGTTCTTATTGTGATTGTTGGTCTCTGGGTGATCGCCGCGTACAACGGTTTGATCTCCCTCAAGAACCAAACCGTAAATGCGTTCAAGCAGATCGATGTGCAGCTCAAGCGGCGACACGATCTCATTCCCAATCTCGTCAACGCTGTGAAAGGGGCGATGGATTTCGAGCGTTCCACGCTCGAAGCCGTGATTCAGGCGCGCAACCAGGCCGTAAAGATCAATGCGTCGGGACCTGAGAACGTCAAGCAGATCAGCCAGGCGGAGAACGCTCTGTCGGGCGCGCTGTCGCGGCTGCTGGTCACCGTCGAGCGCTACCCGCAGCTCAAGGCGACGGGGAACATCGGCCAGCTGCAGGAAGAGTTGACGTCCACGGAGAACCGGATTGCGTTCGCGCGCCAGCTCTACAACGACACGGCGACGCAGTACAACACCAAGCAGCAGCAGTTTCCCACGACCCTCGTAGCGGGCCTGGCGCACGCCGAGCGGACGGATCTGTGGGAGATCGAAGATCAAGCAGAACGCGCGGTACCGCAGGTTGACCTCTCCCGACGGTAACCTCTTTCAACAACAGGAAGCCAATCGCCGGCGCACGACCTGGCTGGTGATTGGCTTCGTCCTGTTTTTCGCCTGGCTGGGATTCGGCGGCGATTACATCTGGGCGCTGTCGAGGGGCCACCACCCCTTCCCGTGGCTTGGGATCCTGCTCACCATCGTCGCGATCGGGACGGCCTGGTATTCCTACAAGACCGGCCCGGAGAAAGTGCTGTGGGCGACCGGCGCGCAGGAGCTGACCGTCCCGCAGACCGACGCCGAGCGACAACTGGTCAACGTGGTGGAGGAAATGGCCATTGCCGCTGGTGTGCCGCGGCCGCGGATCTGGATCGTCCCGGACGAGGACCCGAACGCGTTCGCCACCGGTCACGATCCGCGCGACTCGCACATCGCCGTGACTAACGGCCTGTTGAGGATCTGCAGCCGCGACGAGCTCCAGGGCGTTATCGGACACGAGCTCGGCCATGTGAAGAATCTTGACGTCCGTCTCATGACGACCTTGGCAGCCCTGGTGGGCGCGGTGCTGCTGGTCCGCGACGGCATGGGACGGATGATGGGTCGTGGCAGGCTGGCCGGGCGCAGCAGTGGGCGCCGAGCAAAGGACGCCGGCCCGCTGCTGGCCATCCTGCTGGCGCTCTGGGTCATCTCCTGGATCATCGCGCCGCTCGTGACCCAGCTGCTCGCCATGGCGGTGAGCCGCCGGCGCGAGTATCTGGCGGATGCGATGAGCGCGCAGTTCACGCGCAATCCGCTGGCGCTCGCGAGCGCTCTCGAGAAGATTGAGTCTGCGGTGGCGCCGACGCAGTCGATCAAACGCGGGGCGGCGCATCTCTGCATCGCGGATCCGCTGGGTCGCCGGCTCACCAATCGGGAAGGCTGGCTGGCCGATACCTTCGCCACCCACCCCCCGATGGGCATGCGGATTTCCCGACTCAAGGGAATGGGATACGCGCAGCTGAAGAAGGAGGGAGGCTCATTCACGAGTTCCGCGCTCGGCTGAGTCGCTACAAGAAGCAGGAGCCACGTCTGGCGCGGCGAGCGCTCGCCGACGATCCCGTCATCACCGCCGCCGTGCAGGCGCACATGGCCGCGCACGGGCTCTCCGAGCAGGCCGTGCGCCGCCAGGTTCGGAAATACCTCGACGAAATCATACCGCATTTCAACGTGCTGTCGTACTACAAGATCGGCTATAACGCGGCGAAGATCCTCGTGAATCTGTTGTACAAGGTGAGCGTCGATTACCAGGATGAGCCGGCGCTCGAGCAGATCCCCAAGCGGGACGTCGTCGTGTACCTCATGAATCACCGCTCCAACGCCGACTACGTCGTCGTGGCCTACGTGCTCGCGCGCGGCGTCCATGTCAGTTACGCCGTCGGCGAGTGGGCGCGCGCCTGGCCGCTCGAGTACGTGTTCAAGTCGTTCGGGGCGTATTTCATCCGCCGCAGGTTCCGCGAGCCGCTGTATCACAAGGTGCTGGAGCGCTACGTCCAGCTCATCACCCGGAACGGCGTGACACAGGGCATCTTCCCCGAAGGCGGGCTGTCACTGGACGGGAAACTCCGCCCGCCCAAACTGGGGCTGCTCGACTACATCTGCTGCACGGTCACCGATCCCACGTTCGATCGCGACATCTGGTTCGTGCCGGTCGCGCTGAACTACGATCGCGTGCTGGAAGACCGGTCGCTCATCCGGGAGCTCATCACGGCAGGGGACAGGCCGAGCCGGCTCGCCCAGCTCGGGACGGTGGTGTCATACCTGATCAGCAACACGGCGCGGTTGCTCACGGGACGCCTGAAACGGTACGGCCGCGTCGCGGTCAATTTTGGAACGCCGTTGTCGCTGCGTGGCTGGCTCAAGACGGCGCCGGCAAACGTGCTCGCGTTGCCGAAGGAAGGGCGACTGCCGGAGCTGGAGCGCCTCGCGCGCGAGATGCTCACCCGCGTTGGCGCGATCATCCCGGTGACGCCGGTGCCCCTGGCGGCTGCCGCGCTGCTCTCGTTCGGGCAAACGGTCGTCACCAAAGACGCGCTGCTCGAGCGCATGGATCAGTTGCGGGACCGGCTCACGGAGGTCAACGGCAAGGTGGTGCGCGGTGGCGCGCGCATCGCCGAGGTGTGGGATCGAGCATGGCGCATGTTGCGAATGCGGCGGTTGGTGCACGCGGACGGCGATTCGTTATTGATTCTGCCGAAGGGCAGGCCGTTGCTCGAGTACTACGCGAACTCGATTGCGCATCTGATTCCCATTCGCGGACCCCGTCCCGCATTCCATAAGGCTCACGAAATCGAGACAGATCTGCCTAAGCTTCTGCCTCGCTCCTAACGGCCCCTCAGCCGCTCAGCCTCTGGGCCTCTAAAAAAAACGAAGCCCCCGGGACGGCTCTATAAGCGCGCCCGGGGGCTCCGACACATTGGCTACCCGGAGTCGAGGGCTTGCGCCCTTCGTTCTTCTCTCTGCTGCCACCCATGGACTGTTCATCCAGGTTGGGCACTCAGAGGCTCCGGCTTCCATCCCTAGGCAACCCCGTCGGGTCGCCCAGTTCACCAATGTGGGTGCTACGGGTCAGATCAGGTCGCGGACCGATCCTCCGCACTGCACGTCGAGGCACCATTTCGACGTGGCTAGGGCAACGCGACTGGCCCCAGCTGTCCGACCCGGTGAGCCGCTCCCGGATCAACGAGCGCCTGAGCCCTTGGTTGCATCGGCGCCCTCCCCGGAATTTCCGTTCGGACCCGTCTTGAAGGCGTTGTTGAGACGCCAGGTCCCAACCCTTCCCTCCAAGCCGCGTGGGATCAATATAGGGGCATCCAAAAACCGCGCAAGTGCCGATGTTTCTTCGGGTTAGCTCACTTCCGTGTGCATCGTCTGTGGAGAGTAACGACTGGCTTTACAACTTCTTCCGGGCCTCGTCCACATGATGTGGAGTTGTGTATCCACAGCGAGCACGTTCCCACATCGGGGTATTTACCCCTCGACCGCCACTTCACAGTAGGCAAACGGCTCTTCGGAGTCGGCGGGAACGAACAGAAACCCGGCGCCACTGGTGGCAAACCAGCCGGCCAGCAGCTGCGTCGAGCGACCGACGGCGGGTTCCGCGAACAGTGCCTGCGTCCAGCGACGAATGTGACGCAGCTCGGGCGCGCGACGTGACAACAGACTCAACGCGGCGCCGAGTCCGTGCGTCGCGCGGAGAAAATGTGCCATCGCGTGACCGCGCTGCGCGAAAATGTACGACCGCACTCCCGGCTCATCGTACAGCAGGGTACCTTCGTAGGGATCCGCGGGTGGCGCATCCATGCGCGGGCCGAAGTAGACGAACACGTGGTTGTCGCCTTCGCGACGCTCGACAACGATCGCAGCGGAATCGGGACCGAGCCGCGCCGCATGCACGAGATCTTCCGCCGCGAGGATGCCGACCTGCGCGGTCCACTCCAGCGCCGCCAGCGCCTGGTCGAGCGGCAGGCCGATGGCGTCGTCGTAAGCGATGAGCCGCGGCGCTTCACCGGCGCGCTGAAAGAAATGCGCGAGCGCGTCGGCGCGATCTTCAAAGGTCCGGAGGATCCGGGTAGTTGCGGGAACCGACATCTGAGGATAATAACGGAGCAGGAATTCAACTGTTAGAGGAGTTGCCGGGATGCTCGCGGGAATAGTGACGGTGATCACGATGGCGGCGTTGCCGCAGCAGGCGCAGGATACGGCCGCGCGCAAGGACACGGCGCCCCCCTCGCCGACGGCGACGCCGACCATCGAACAAATGCGCTACCTGGAAGGGCTGAAGACGGCGACGCGCGGCGTCGCACAGATCCGCGATGGACTGAACCGTGTGGCCCGCACACAACGAGCGGATTCGCTGACACGCCGCCGCGCCGCGCGCCGGCTGGGCGGGCTGTGCGGCACCGCCCGGTCGTTCATCGTGAGTGGCCGACCGAAGATGCAGCCGAACGCCTATGCGGACTCGATGCGCATATTGGCGAAACAGCTCACGACGCGGCTGGACTCGCTGACATCGGTGCTGCCGACCTGTGAGAAGACGGCGGGACGGGACCCCGTTGTCGCGACGACACTGACGACGCGGCTGAAGAACTACGATGATGCGCTGCTTGCCTTCCGAACGGCGCTAAAACCCGACAGCACTAAGACGGCCAGCCAGCAGTAAGGCGCTAAGTGGTTGACTGGCGACCACTTAGCGCCTTGGCGCCTTGGCGTCTTCTACGGAACGGGTTGCTGTTTACTCTCCAACCGCAATATCCAGAGCCCCGTGTTTATATCCGGCACAAAGATGTTGCCGTCCCGAACAACGGCCCCCCACGCAAACGGCGCTCTGCGATGTCCCAACGAGTCGACCGTCAATATCCAGCTCATCTCCCGCCCCTCCCGCAGCAAATCACCCTTCAACTCGCCTGAGATATCGACCGCGCGCGCGCCCCCCTGATAGTTGCCCAGATACAGCGTATCGCCCACGACCCAGACATTGTGCACGCCGCCGTCGGTGGGCTCGTACCAGGCGACCTCGCGTGGTTTCGTGATCTCTGAAACGTCGATCACGTGCAGTCGTCCGAACGTCAGGTTATTGCCGTCCTGCAGACCCTTGTAAGGATGCGCCGCGTACACCTCGTCGCCGACGAAGACATAGCGGCCTTGCCGCCAGGCCGTGTGGGTCCCCCGCACGAATCCCTGCCCGAACAGCTGCCAGACGCGCGCGTACGTGGCGGTCAAATCGTACTTGAACTGAGAGACGAACTGCGGATTCGTGGGACTGCCGCCGCGCATCCCGTTGCCGACATCGAGGATCACGAGCCCGTCGTTCCAGTACGCGAGATACGCAAGCCCGTCGACGACCATGACGTCGTGGAGATACCGCCCCGCCTCAGTCTGCTCGGTCTGCCAGCGGGCGACCTCCTTGGGGTGTAGCGGGTCCTGGATGTCGATCACGCGCAGCGACCCAGTCGCGTCGTCGGTGATGTACGCGTGTCCCTTGTAGACGTACGAGCTGTGCACACCGCCGGACACGGTCTGGGTGTACTCCGAGACCGGCTTGGGATGGCAGGGATTGCTCGCATCGAACACGACGATGCCGTTCTTGCGGTCGGACGCGCCCTCGCGCGAGAACACGCCGTACCTGCCATCCTCCGTCGTCATCACGTCGTTCACGATGCGGGCATTCGTCATCATCGAATCCACGATCGTCGGATGCGTCACATCGCTGACGTCGATCGCGTAGACGCGATCCGCGATCGTCGAGAGGTAGGCGCAGGTGCCCGACGGGTGCACCCAGACCTCGGCTGCGCTCATCTTGATCGGAACGCGACCACGCACCTCCATCCCGCGACCCACCTCTCGCGGCGCCACGTGCACGATCGCATCGGCTACCTTCCCGCCGATCGCTGCGGTCACGGTATAGTCCCCCGCGAGCTCCGCGACGAACGTCCCGCTCGGATCGATTTCCGCTACGCCACGACCGGCGCTCACCGCCCAGTCGACCGCGACCTCTCCCACCGGACGGCTGGCGACGCCGCGGGCAGTCGCCGCGAATTTCACGACATCGCCCGTGCGGACGTTGGACGTCGCGGGTTCGACCGCGATGCGCGCGATCGTGTTGGGCAACACCTGCAAGGCGAACGTCTCTGTCGCGGGACCGGACGTCGCGGTGATCGTCGCGCGACCGGCGCTCACAGCGCGCAGCCGTCCGTCGCTCGTCACCGTCGCCACGCGCGGATTGCTCGAAGCAAACGTCACGGGATCTGTCCGGCGGTCGCCGTGCCGCGAGAATGCCGTCGCGGACACGGTCAACCGCGAGCCCGCAACGAGGCGCGTAGGACGGGGATCGAGCTCGATCCGAGACGGCGGCTCGGGCATCACGTGGACGAGCGCTGTCCCGAAGACCTGGCTTCCCTGGACGCCGCGAACAAATCCGACGGCCGTCACCCGGGCGTAGCCTTGATAGCCACCGGTGAACTCGCCGGTCGAATCCACGGCGCCTACGTCGCCGCCGACGAACCACCCGATCTCGGCACCCAGCACAGGCTGGCCAGACGCGTCGAGCGCGCGAGCGGTGAACGTCATTTTCCCGCCGATCGGGACCTCACCGCCCGAGGGTTGGACCTGGACCTTGGCGATCTGGGATGGTGGTGCCGTGGTGCTAGTGGATTGTTGGAGGACGACTAACGACAGTAACGCTGGCAGCAACATGAGCGCGCTCCATCTGACGGCGGGTAAAGGGGAATTGAGAGATTACAGGGCGAGCGGCTGGTCCGGAAGTGTTGTAATAATGTCGCAATACTGCTTGTGAGACTTATCGGCAGTCGTGATTGACAGACCCAATGGCGCTCCATACTTTTGCCCGCGGTTCAAGCATACGTAGCAACCGTCACCGGATGTCTGCGCTTCCGCGAGGACCACATGTCTCGCGGTTTTTGCTTTGAGCCCGTCCCATGCCGCGGTGGCCTGGGTCGTTCCAGTCCGGGGCAGCGCCCCATTGTGCTGAGGTAGAACAGTATGGCAAAGGGTAAGGTGAAGTGGTTCAACGACGCGAAGGGCTTTGGCTTTATCGCGCAGGAGTCGGGTCCAGACGTGTTCGTTCACTTCACAGCGATCCAGGCGGAGGGCTTCCGGAGCCTCGCCGAGGGTGACAACGTCGAGTTCGATGTCGCCCAGGGTCCAAAGGGGCTGCAAGCGCAGAACGTTCGGAAGGTCTGAGCGACGTTGCTCAGACGAAGCGGGCCCGGGTCACACCGGGCCCGCTTGCTTTGCCTATATTGGCACGCATGACGGCCGCCCTCGTGCTCCTCCTGTTCGTCCAGGCGCCGCGCACCGCTCCCGCCGCCCGTCCGTTTGCATATCGGGGATTCGCCCCGGGGATGGCGTATCGGGATTTCGCCGCACGCGCGCGCGGGATCGCGCAAGGCGACAAAGACATTCTCATCTGCCAGACGATGCGTAGGACGGCTCAGGTGATGGATTGCGGCGTGCAGGTGCGCGACCCTGTCGACAGTGCCCGATTTTACTTGAGCGCGAATGTGATCGAAGGACGGACGTCAGTCATCTCGCTCGTCGACTCGGGGAATGTTGCGGTCGTGCAGCGCTGGCAGAACGACATGCGCCAGGGCCTGGGGCCTCCGCAGCGCCGGGAGCGCAGCATGTGGGAGTGGACCAAGGGACGACGATTCATCCGCCTCAACTGGCGGGGTGGTCGCGGTTGGCGCGTCGTCTCGGTCACGCTCAACGACCGCGACGTCATGAATCGCATTGCGAACTACGTCCCCAAACCCAAATCGCGTACGCCTTAAGCGCCTCGCACGAGATTCTCCGCCAGTTTCGCGATTCCCTGGGCCCCGACAAGCTGATCCACCCATCGCGGCGGCAACGCCACTTCGCCATATCGTGCGCCCAGCAACGCGCCCGCCACAGCCGCGTTGGTATCGGTATCGCCACCCGCCTGTACGAGATAGGTGAGCGCTTCCTCGAGGGTCCGGTCGTGGGCGACGAACCAGAACGCGATCTCGACGCAATGCACGACATAGCCGGCTTCCCCCGGTACCGCGATCGGCAGGGTGGATTCCTGCTCCCGCGGCACGCGATGGATGGCGTCGCGCAGCGCCCGCGGCGCGCGGTCGCCGATCTTGTGCAGCACTTCTTCGATGAAGTAGATGTTGCCGTGCAGCAGCTCGCGGGCGGCGAGATTCACCGCCGCTGCGCCCCAGGTGCACCGCTCGTCGGCGTGCGTGATCGCGGCCTGTTGTGTCGATACCCGAATCAGGCGCTCGACGCTGTCGTGGTAGCGCAGCGCGACGGGAATGCAGCGCATCACGCTGCCGTTGCCGGCCGAGCGGCCCGGATTCTCCTGATTCGCGAGGCGGCCGGCCTCGAACGGCTCCTTACCGCGATCGATCAGCGTGAGCGCCCGTCTCGTCGTGACGCCGATCCCGCGGCCATCGACTTTCATCCACTTCACCCAGCGACGCGCGACGTCGGCGGCATCGAAGTCTCGAGACGCGAGCAGCGATTCGCCGAGCAGCAGAGCCATGGCTGCATCGTCATCGTAGGGAGAGTTCTTGGGCGGCGGCGCGAGATCGACGACGCCGGCGGGAAAGGCGTTCCGGATCGCCTCGGGCGTCCCCAGGTGCTCGGTCGGAACGCCCAGCTGATTGCCTGCCACAAGACCAAGCAACGCGCCCCGGGCGCGCGAGATGAGCTGTGGGTCGCCCATTGGGCCACAAATTAACACCAGCCATGGCCATCGTTTTGGGAATCGCGGGGGTCTACGTCGTTCTCTGCGTCGTGTTGTGGACCTTCCAAGAGCGCATCACGTTTCCGGCGCCAAGCAGTCCGCTCCCGGATCCGGGAAAGACGATCGGATATGGCGAGCGTGTTGAACTGACGATGCACGATGGGACACGGCTCGTGGGGTGGTATTTGCCGCCCCTTGGGCGCCCCACGCCGCCCTTCGCCGCCCTCCTTTGGTTCTACGGCAATGGCGAGACGATTGCCGCGATTTGGCCGATCATCCGCGATTTTCGACCGCCGCACGCCGCGCTCCTGGTCGTCGATTATCCGGGATACGGGGCAAGCGGGGGCCGAGCGACAGAAGCCGGGATGAACGAGGCGGCTGACCTCGCGTATGCAGCTCTTGCCGCCCGTCCAGCAACCGATCGCCACCGCATTTACGTCTACGGGCGCTCCCTCGGCAGTGCGGCGGCCACGCACACGGCCGACACCCACGAGGTCGCGGGTGTGATCCTCGAGTCACCCTTCACGAGCGCGCGGGGGATGGCCGCGCAGCACTACCGTATCTTCCCGCGCTTTCTGGTGCGGCTTCAGCTAGACAACATCGGCAGAATTCGGCGAATTCGCTGTCCGCTCCTCGTCCTCCACGGGACCGCAGACATGCTCGTTCCGATGAAGATGGGGCGAGAAGTTGCGGCGGCCGCCGGCGGCCCGGTGGAGTTCGTGATGATCGAGGGTGCCGGGCACAACGACACCTACGACAGGGGCGGGAAAGCCTACAAAGAAAAGGTGGCGGCGTTCGTCAAATAACGACGACGGGCTCCAGCCGGTCCTTCTCCTCCTCAAACAGGCGCTGCGCTTCATCGAGCGCGTGGAGCACATTCGGCTCCTCGGGATCCAGAAATTTGCTGCTGGCAGCGACCCGTCCCGTCAGCTTTCGCACCGCGACCAGTGCGCGTGTGACTTCGCAGCGACCGACGTCCCGGTCGGTGTGGCCGGCGATGAGTAGCTCCTCGTACAACGGGAGGGCGGCGGGATCACCGAGGACGTACAGCGACTCCAGAATCTTCGGCGCGAGAAAGCGACGCAGCATCTCGTCGCCGCGGATCCGCTGGAAGAGCGCGATTACGTCGGGAGCCTGGCCGGGATAGTAGCGCGCGGCTTCAACGGCGGCCGCGACGAATGCATGATGGGCTCCCGGCGTCTGCAAGTATTTCGCGAACAGCGGCCACGCCTCTCGCGGGTGGCGCTCGGCGAGCGCGAGAAACGCGAAATAACGGCGGCCGAGCGGGGCCTGCGTGTCGGCGATGACCGTGCGGAGCCCGGCCACGCCCCACCGCGCGCCAACCAGTGCGGCGGCGGCCGCGTGTTGCCACCGCTCGAGCTCCGGCACGCGGAAGGTCACGATGTGCGGATCGAGAAACGCCCTGCAACGCTCCAGCACCGCGAGCAACCGGCGATCGACTTCGGCCAGCGCGGGCTCGAGCGCCTCCGTGTTCGCGCGGCGCGCGAGCCCGAGCGCCTCCCATCCCACCTGACCGAGATTCTGCTCGCTCCAGATCGCTTCCAATTCCGCGGCGCCCGAGGCCGCCAGCAGGCGCTCGAGTCCTGCGGCGAACCCACAGAGCCGGCGAATCGGATCCATGCACGTAATGTGGAAAGCGCGTGGATATTGCGCTATCCCATTCGCAGCCTTAACCTTGCCTCGCTCATGCGCAGGTGCCGGGCTCTCCTCACCGCGACCCTCCTGCTTACCGCCTGCTCTGGTGCCAGCAGCGGACCGATCGTTCTCGGATTGGCGGGTCCGTTTGCCCAGCCGCGTGGCGTCTCGATGCGGCGCGCCGCGGAGCTGGCGGTCAAGGAAATCAACGCGCGCGGGGGGGTCCGCGGGCGGCCGCTGGCGCTGCGGATCATGGATGACAGCGGCCGCCCGGATCTGGCGATTCGCATCGCCCAGCAGCTGGTCGACGATCCAGCGGTCGTCGCGGTGATCGGCCATCTCAACTCGAGCGCTTCCCTCGCGGCGGGACGGATCTACGGCGAGGCGCGTCGACCCGTCGTGATGATCTCGCCGTCGGCATCGAGCCCCGATTTGTCCGGCATCAATCCGTTTGTGTTCCGGGCCTGCCCCAGCGACGTGAGTCACGGCGCGCAGCTCGCGCGCTACGCCCGTCACATGCTGAACGCGCGGCGCGTCGGCGTGATGTACCTCGACGACGATTACGGGCGGGGTCTGCGACTCAGCTTCGTGGGTGAGTTCAAGCGGCTGGGGGGCGAGGTAATCGAAGAGGACCCGATGCTCTCCACCACGCCGAGCCTGGAGCCGTACGTCACGCGGCTGCAGCAGTCTGGTGGCGTCGATGCCCTCATGCTCGCCACCGATCTCGGGGGTGCACAGCTCGCGCTGCGCGAGATGAGCCGCGCCGGGGTGCATTGGACGACACTCGGCGGCGACGCCCTCAGCGGAATCGAGCAGAGCGGCCCACTAGCCGAGGGCGTTCGGATGTCGGTCGCGTACCTCGTGGACCAGGCCGGTGACCGGAACGCGCAGTTCGTGGCCGCCTATGCACGGGCGTATCCAGGCGAGCGACCGGACCATCGGGGCGCCACGACCTACGACATCGTCCACCTGCTCGCGACCGTTCTCAGAGACGCCGGTCCCCAGCGCCGCGCCGTGCGCGACCGCGTGGCGCGGGTCGGTCGCGACCTGCCGCCATTCGAGGGCGTGACCGGTAGAATCGCGTTCGATGACCGCGGTGATGTCCCGACCAAATCCGTCGTCATTGGAACGGTGCGCGAGGGGCGAGTGGTCACCGAGCCCGGCCAGTGACGTCGCTCGACACGATCCGCTGGCGGATCATCCTGGGGCTTTCGGGCTTGCTGGCCGGGCTGGTGGTAGCCGCCATCGTGGGCGTGACGGCGCTGGGCACGCTGCGGCAGTCCCTGGCGCTGGAGATCGAACACCTCCGCGCGTCGAGCGAGATCGGCAACGGGCTGGTCATGGCCGTGTTCGACGAGATTCGCGCGGCGGAGCAGGCGCGTGCCGAGTTTCCTAGTGCCGCCGATACCGCCTTCAGTTACCAGAAGCGGCTCGACGCGCTGCCCGGACTGAGCGAGTCCGAACACATCACGGTCAACCGTATCAAGCAGCTGCAGTCCGTGATCCACGTGGACTACTCCCTCGCGCACGCCGAGCTCGATGTGGGCCACACGCGTGACGCGCAGGCGCTGATGCTCGGCCTCCGCGCCCCGGCCGCGGAGCTGACTCGGCTCATGCGCGACCTGTCGGCGCGGCAGTCCGACAAGGCGGCCGCCGCAGGCCAGCGACTGGCCGCGCTCGCGCGCCAGCGCCAGATCGTGCTCTGGCTTGTCCTGATCGCGACGGCAATCATCGGCGCCCTCGCGGGCGTCTTTACTCTGCGGTGGGTGGAAGGTCCGCTGATCCGATTGGTCACGGCTGCGGAGCGGTTCGGGAGCGGTGATCTCCGCCCCGTCACCACGGGACGCATGCCACGCGAATTCCAGGTTCTCGCCGACGCCATGCGGGTCATGGGCGAGCGGTTGCGCGGCATCGTTGCCGAAGTCGTGACGGCGGCCGACAGGATCGCGGCCTCGGCGAGCGATCTCTCGGCGATCAGTGAAGAACTGGCGGCGTCATCGAGTCAGGTGTCGAGTGCCATGTTGGAGATTTCGAGCGGCGCGGAGAGCCAGCGCAACGAGCTGAACGCGACCCAGGCCGCACTGGAACAGCAACGCAAGGCGACGGCCGAGATGGCCGACGCGGCGTCGCGGGTTGCCCGGCTGGGCGAGGAAATCCGCACGGTCGCAGACCGTCATCGCAATGACATCACGGCGGCGGGGAACACGCTCCTCGATGTGCGCGAGGTCGTCCGCACCACCGGCACGGAAGTGACTCACCTGGCCGAGCAAAGCACCGCGATCGACGACTTTGTGGACCTGATCAAGCGCATCTCGTCGCAGACCAACCTGCTGGCCCTGAACGCGGCGATCGAGGCGGCGCGTGCCGGTGAGCACGGGCGCGGATTCGCCGTCGTCGCCGAGGAGGTACGGCAACTGGCGGACGAATCGTCGCGCGCCGCCGAGGACGTCGCGCGCACGACGCGCGTGATTCGGGAGCAGGTCGAGGAAGTCACCGCGACGATGGCGGTCGGCCAGGCGAAGGTGCGGGGGATCGCATCCGTCGCCGAGGGCGCTGCCCGCGGGCTCACCGAAATTGTCGGGGCGATCGAGCAGGTCGAACAGGCCGCCGCGCGCGTTACGCATGCGGCGCAGGAGAATCGCAGCGTCACCGAGCAGCTGGGCTCACAGGCGCAGCAGGTCGTCAGCCGGGCCGTCTCACATGCGTCGAGCGCCGAGCAGGTCACCGCGGCGACCGAGCAGCAGGGCGCATCGACCCAGGAAATGGCGGCGGCCGCCGGCGTGCTGCTCCAGGCGGCCGAGAAACTGCGCGGGTTGGTCCGCGGGTTTCGTATTTAGCGGTGGCTTTTCTTCTTCTTGGCGGGCGCCTTCTTGACGGCGACCGGCTTCTTCTTGCGCAGCCCTTCCTGCACTTCCGCGAGGACGCGGTCCCCTTCGTCCGGCCCGATCAGCCCACGCCGCACGGCGTAGCGCACCAGCTCCTCCGCGTCCTCAGGCGTAAAGTCGGCCAGACCGGCGGCGCCGCGCATGGCCTTGATGAGCGCGTCCGCCACCGGACTGCGCAGGACGCTGGCGATGCCGGGAAGGGCTTCGAGCAACGACGAGATCTGTGAACCACCGAGCTCGGCTGGCATGACAGGGGGGTTAAGGTGGCGCCAAGGTACATTCCCCCCCCCGGAAGCGTCAAGAATTCCCCCGTTTCGACCCTGCGGCCGTGCCGGGGTAGTATAGATTTCCGATCAGAGGGGAGAGGCCGTGGGCAGACGGGGGATCAAGGAATACCGGGCGCCCGAGGCGCTTGCGCTCATCGCGGCAGACCGGGCGCATGAACCGCTCGTGTGCCCGTCTTGTGGGACCCGGACGATTCAGCGCTCACCTCGACGCCGAACGTCAAGGCTCGGCGAGCTGTTCATTCCGGAGCGGATAAGCCTTACGTGCGCGGCGTGCAGCCGGCACGCGTCCTATATCACGCGGGGCATGGAGCAACCGCGGGATGTCACCATGGATCCCAGGAGCTTATGAGCGAGCATGCACGTGGCTGGTGACGCCATACAGATGATGGGAACCGTCACCGAAGTCCTGCCGAACACGACGTTCCGCGTAAAACTCGAAAATGGACACGAAGTCTTGGCCTACGTGAGCGGCAAGATGCGGAAGAACTACATTCGGATCTTGCAGGGGGATCGCGTTGCCGTCGATCTGTCGCCCTACGATTTGACGCGCGGTCGGATCACATACCGATACAAGTAGTCCTGCCGGTCTCAGTCCTCAAAGCCCCTCGGCCTCGCGGCCTCTCAGCGTCTCAGCTCGGGTGTCGAAAGAGCCTGTTCCAGCGAATCCGAAACGGGTGCGTCGCGATGCTCATGTAAATGAACAGTGGACGGCCACGGATGTGGGCGCGCGGCAGGAATCCCCAGAAGCGGCTGTCGTAGGACTCGTCGCGGTTGTCCCCCATGACCCAATAGTGTTGGAGTGGTACGACGATCGGCCCCCAGTCGTGCGTGGTGGGGTGGTAGTGATCGGGATCCCGGCCAATGTATTGCGCCAGCTGTAGGGCTCTGATCTGGCCACGGTACTGCTGATCGTCGGGAGGGGTCAGCGCGGTGTGCAACGCATACGGCTCGTCCAGGCGCCGGCCATTGCGGATCACGGTGTCGTGAACCATCTGCAAGGTGTCACCGGGCATCCCGACCAGGCGTTTCACGATGTTGAGATCGGGGGTGGAGTCCTCGACCGATCGGAACACGATCACCTCGTCGCGCCGCGGCGTCCCAAACGCCGGGAGCCGGCAGCAATGAATGCCGATGAGCGGAATCTCGAGCTCGCCGCCGAATACCGCCTTGTTGACGAACAGGAAGTCCCCGATGAGGAGGGTGTTCTCCATGCTCGCCGAAGGAATGCGAAACGCCTCCACCAGGAACGACCGCAGCACGATCCAGATCAGCAGGGCAGTTCCGATCGCCTTGAGCCACGCAATTGCCTCTTCCTTCGCCGTCTTCGGCGGAGGCTTCGGTTGTGGAGTCTGTGCGGTGCTCACGGAGTCTCGACCCAGTCGCCGATGAAGATGTTCGTCTCTCCCTGAACCTTCCCGTGGCGATTCGAGGCCCAGACGAGCTGGCGCCCGTCAGGGGAGAACATCGGGAAGGCGTCGAACTCGGCGTTCGTCGTGATCTGCTCTAACCCCTCGCCGTCGGCGTTGACCAGATAGAGGTCGAAGTTGCGGGAGCGCGGGTTCTTATAGTTCGACGCGAAGATGATGCGCCTGCCGTCGGGATGGAAATACGGCGCGAAGCTCGCGCCGCCGAGACTCGTAACCTGGCGCTGATTCGAGCCATCAGCATCCATCACCCAGATGTCCATGCGGACGGGTCGCACCAGGTTCTGCGCGATGAGGGCACGGTAATCCGATGAGTCGGCGGCGGTCTGGGGGTGATAGGCTCGGTAGCCGATCTGTTTTCCATCAGGCGAAAAGAACGGCCCGCCATCGTAGCCGAGCGTGTGCGTGAGCCGCTTCAGGTTCCCGCCGCGCACGTCCATCGTGTAGATGTCCAGGTCGCCATCGCGCAGCGACGTGAAGACGATCGTCTTGCCGTCCGGCGAGAGCGTACCCTCGGCGTCATAACCGGGGTTCGTGGTGATGCGGCGCGCTCCCTGGCCGTCGGCGGTTGCGACGTAGACGTCGTAGTTGTACAGCGCCCAGACATATCCTTTGGAATAGTCGGGACGTGGCGGGCACGCCGCACCGCCATGCTCGGTCGTGGAATAGAAGATTCGGCGGTCGTCGTCGAAAAAATAGCCGCACGTCGTGCGGCCCTTGCCGCTCGAGACGCGATGCAGCCCGGTCCCGTCGACGTTCATAACGAACTCCTGGTCGCATCCCGAGTCCGCTTCCTGGCGCTGAAAGATGATCTGGCGGCCCGAGCGCGAGAAATACGCCTCGGCGTTCTGCCCGCCGAAGGTGAGCTGCCGGATGTTGCGCAGGTGCGCCTCGCCCGAATCGGGTGAGACAGTCTGCAACATTATCGGTAGCAGGATGAGGATCATCGGACTCGCAAGCTAGAGGCGAAGGGTAGGGTCTGCAATGCATCCCACCCTTTAGGGTGGGTATTAGATTTCTGACTCCAATGAACGATCCCAAAGCGCCACGCCCATCGCGGCAGCCGTTGCTCGACGCGCTCGGTCAGATGTGCAACGACGGCAAGCAGACGGCCGAGTATCTGTGGCAAGTCCCCAAGGATGCTGGCGCGCGACAAAAGATCCTGGATCTGTTGACGCAGATCGGAACGGAAAGCGCGAAGCAGGGGCGGAGGGAGATGCCGAAGCTGGTCGAGGAATTGAAGATCGCCGCACAAGCGTCGCCCTCACCGCAGCAAGTCGAGTTGCTGGTGGACGGATTCGATCGACTGACCAAGCTCTGGCAGGCAGCCAAGTCCGGATTGCTATGACCGAGACCGTCACGCGCGTAGGGCATGAGCTCGACCAGCTTTGCATCAACACGGTTCGCGCGCTCGCGATGGACGCCGTGCAGCAGGCCGAATCGGGCCATCCCGGCACGCCGATGGCGCTGGCGCCGCTCGCGTATGTCCTGTGGCAGCGGCATCTGCGATACAATCCCGCGAACCCCGACTGGCTGGACCGCGATCGCTTTGTATTGTCGGCCGGTCACGCCTGCATGCTGCTGTACAGCGTGCTCTATCTCACCGGCTACGACCTGACGCTCGACGAGATCAAGCAGTTCCGGCAATGGGGCAGCCGCACGCCTGGACACTCCGAGCACGGCGTCACACCGGGTGTCGAGGCGACGACGGGACCGCTCGGCCAGGGTGTTGGCAACGCGGTCGGCATGGCGATCGCCGAAGCGCAGCTCGCCGCATTGTTCAACCAGCCCCGCCACGCGATCATCGACCACCACACCTATTTCCTCGCGTCCGATGGCGACCTGATGGAGGGTGTCTCGCACGAGGCGTGCTCGCTGGCGGGTCACCTGCAGCTCGGCAAGCTGATCGGGTTCTACGACGACAATCGAATCACGATCGACGGGTCCACCGATCTCGCCTTCTCCGACAACACCACGCGGCGGTTTGAATCCTACGGCTGGCATGTGCAGAAGATCCGCGACGGCAACGATCTGAAGGCGCTCGACACCGCGATCGCGCAAGCGAAGCGCGTGACCGACCGGCCTTCGCTCATCATCGTGCGGACGCACATCGCCTGGGGCAGCCCGCACAAGCAGGATACCGCCGAAGCCCACGGCGCACCCCTGGGGGCGGACGAGGTGAAAGCGACGAAGCAAAACCTCGGCTGGCCCTCGCTCGAGCCGTTCTACGTTCCGGACGACGCGCTCGAGCAATGGCGCACGGCCAAGGCGCGCGGTGCGCAGCTCGAGGCCGACTGGAAGAAGAAATGGGACGCGTACCGCGCAGCGCAGCCCGACCTCGCCACCGAATTGGAGCGTCGTCTTGCCGGCCGCCTGCCGCCCGGGTGGGACGCGGCGTTGCCGGTGTTCGGTCCCAAGGACGCGCAGGCGACGCGTGCCGCATCCGGCAAGGTGCTCAATGCGATCGCGGCGCAGCTGCCGGAGTTGATGGGCGGATCAGCGGATCTGACGGCGTCGAACAACACGGAGATAAAAGGCGGCGGGGTCTTTGCGGCCGGCGCGCGGGCGGGCCGGAACTTCCATTTCGGGGTCCGCGAGCACGGCATGGGTGCTACGCTGAACGGAATCGCGCTGCATCGCGGATTCATTCCGTTTGGCGGCACGTTCTTGATCTTCTCCGACTACATGCGGCCCGCGATTCGTCTCGCCGCGCTCACCCAACTCAGGCCGATCTATGTCTTCACGCACGACTCGATCGGCCTGGGCGAGGATGGGCCGACCCATCAGCCGATCGAGCAGCTCGCCACACTGCGCGCAATTCCCAATATGACCGTCATCCGCCCGTCGGACGCCACCGAGGTCGTGGAGGCGTGGCGCGCGGCGATCATGCATCGCACCGGACCGGTGGCGCTGATCCTCACACGCCAGAAAGTCGCCGTCGTGGATCGCACGAAATACACGGCCGCCACCGGGCTCCATCAGGGCGGCTACGTCCTCGCCGATTCTCCCAATCCCGACGTTGTACTGATGGCCACGGGCTCAGAAGTCGAGCTCATCCTCGGCGCATACGAGAAGCTGAAGGCCGATGGCCGACGGCCGAGGGCCGTGTCGATGCCGTGCCTCGAGTATTTCGCCAGGCAGCCTGAGTCCTATCGGGAATCCGTGCTGCCCCCCGGGGTGCGGCGCATCGCGGTCGAGGCGGCGGCGCCACAATCCTGGTACCGCTGGGTGGGGGAGAACGGCGTGATCATAGGCATCGAGCGGTTTGGCGAATCCGCGCCGTATCAGCGGATCTACCAGGAGTTCGGACTCACGGTGGAACGGATAGTTGCCGAAGCACAAAGTCGCGCCTAGGTTTCGCCTACAATGAAGCCACTCACCATGCTGATGTGTTGCTGCGTCTGCCGCCCCATGTGTTGTACGGGGAGCGGACGGTCAGGCGCGCATCAGCATCTGGGAATGACATGAGGTAGGTAAGGGGACACAGCCCCACCCATAGCGATGCACCATGACCGGCCGCGACTCCTCGATTCGAGTCGCGGCCGATCGCTTTTTGGAGGAGGAAACGTGTCGACGCCAGTTATCGGATTGTCGGGGAGCCCCAACACGAGCTCGCGCTCTCGCGCGCTGCTCGAGCTCGCACTCACAGCGCTGGAGCGACCGGGTGCCGGGGGAGGCCCATCCCGGCTGATCGATCTCGCCAAGCTTCCGTCCGACGGCCTTCTTGGCCGGCGCGAAGACGCAGATGTGTCGGAGGCTATCCAGAGCGTGCTGGACGCGGCAATTATTGTGGTGAGTACACCGATCTATCGCGCCACCTACAGCGGCCTGCTCAAAGTCTTCTTCGATCTCCTCCCACAAGACGCGTTGGCGCGGAAAGTCGCAATCCCCATCGCCACCGGCGGTGGACCGGGGCATCTCCTCGCGGTCGATCACGGCCTGCGACCGTTGCTCGCGAGCGTGGGCGCGCTCGTGGTCGCGACGGGTGTCTACGGGACCGACGCGCAGTTTCGCGCCGGTGTGCCCGAGTCGGCGCTGGTCGAACGGATCGAGCGGGCGGCGCTCGAAGCGGCCGCGCTGGCCGCGGGGGTGACGACATGATCGGGATCTACTACGAGCACCCGCACTGGTTCGGTCCGCTCTTCGCCGAGCTCGATCGCCGCGGCACGCCATACACCAAGCTGCATGCCGAGCAGCACCGCTTCGATCCGGCGAGCCAGCCGCCCTACGATCTGGTGTTCAACCGCATGAGCCCGTCCGCCTGGCAGCGCGGACACGGGAACGCGGTGTTCTACACGCATCAATTTCTGGCGCATCTCGAGCGCCACGATGTGCGGGTCGTGAACGGCACGCGGGCCTTCCAGGCGGAGACGTCAAAGGCGCTGCAGCTGTCGATCTTGCGGGAGCTCGGTCTTCCCTACCCCGCGGCGCGCGTCATCAACGATCCGGCCGACGCACCGGCGGCAGCCGCGGAGCTCGAGTTTCCCGTGGTCGTCAAACCCAACGTGGGCGGCAGCGGCGCCGGAATAGTGCGCTTCGATACGCCCACGCAGCTCGACGCCGCGGCCGCAACCGGAGGGCTCGAGCTCGGTCCCGACCACACCGCCTTGGTACAGGAGTTCATTCCGTCCGCAGAGGGCCGCATCACCAGGGTCGAGGTGCTGGGCGGCCGCTTTCTGTACGCGATTCGTGTCTACTCGTCAGGCGAGACCTTCAATCTCTGCCCCGCCGATGTGTGCCAGACGACGGAGGGCGCCGAGCTGATCCGCAGCGCTTGTCCCGTCGATGCACCGCGCAATGGGCTGCGCGTCGAGGGCTACGAGCCGCCGTTGCAGATCGTGCGCGACGTGGAGCGCATTGCGGCGGCGTGCGGCATCGAGATCGGCGGGATCGAATATGCGATCGACGAGCGCAACGACCGCCTCTACTACTACGACATCAACGCGTTGTCCAACTTCGTCGCCGATGCGCCGCGTGTCGTGGGCTTCGACCCATTCGCGCGGCTCGTCGACTTTCTGCAAGAGGAGACCCGCTGATGCGCTTCGGATATTGGTTGCCGGTATTCGGCGGGTGGCTGCGGAACGTCGAGGACGAACGCATGGAGGCGGAGTGGTCGTATGTCCGGCGGCTCGCACGCGCGAGTGAGCGCGCGGGGTTCGATCTCACGCTGATCGCGGAGCTCAATCTCAACGACATCAAGGGACCGGACGCGCCGGCATTGGACGCCTGGTCGACGGCCGCGGCTTTAGCGGCGGTGACCGATCGGCTGGAGCTGATGGTGGCGGTACGTCCCACGTTTCATCCTCCGGCGTTGCTCGCGAAGCAGGCCGCGAACATCGACCACATCTCGGGCGGCCGGCTGTCGCTCAATGTGGTGTCATCGTGGTGGGCCGAGGAAGCGAAGCAATACGGGGTCGAGTTCGACACCCACGATGCGCGCTACGCGCGCACGGCCGAGTGGTTGACGGTCGTCGACGGTCTGTGGTCGCAGCCGCGCTTCAGCTTTGCCGGCAAATACTACCGCGTCGAGAATGCGATTCTCGAGCCCAAGCCGGTCCGGCGGCCACGGCCCACCCTCTATGCCGGAGGTGAGTCGCCCGCGGCGAAATCGTTGATTGCGCGCGCCTGCGACGGCTACCTCATGCACGGCGACCCGCCGGAGCGCATCGCGGCGAAGATCAACGACATGCAAGCGTTGCGTGAGACGAACGGGCTCGAGCGTCTGGTCTATGGAGTCGCGGGCTATGTCGTGTGTCGCGCCACCGAGGCCGCTGCCCAGCGTGAAATCGAGCGGATCACCGACGTCCGCCAGAACGCGGCCGGCTACGCGAATTACGAGCAGTGGCTCGCCAATACCCAGCTCGAGCAGCGGGTGAGCCTGGAGGACTACTCGGTTTCCAATCGCGGCCTGAAGGCGGGGCTGACGGGAACGCCCGACCAGGTTGCGGAGCGCATCCGTGAGTTCGAGCAGGCGGGAGTCGATCTGTTGCTCCTGCAATTCAGCCCGCAACTCGAGGAGATGGAGCGGTTTGCCGAAGAGGTGATGCCGCTCGTCAACGAGCCGTCAGCTGTGCGATGAGCAGGCCGGCCGCGCGTCCCGAGCGGACGCAAGCCGACACGCCGGCCCCATCGTACCCGGCGCCCGCGATGGCGATCAGCGGGAGCCGCCGCAACCGGCGGCGAACCTCCTCGAGATGTTCTCGATGGTGCGCGCGGTAACGGGGTAATCCGCGCGTCCAGTAGAACGCCCGCGACCACAGCGGCGCGCCGCGGATGTTGAGGATGGCGGCGAGTTGCTGATGCGCCACGTGCGCGGGATCACCGTCGATTGGTGGCAGGTAGGCACGCAGGAGAACGTGGTCGCCGGGGGCGCGGCCGGGGAATTTCTGGGACGAATAGGTGCAGGCACGGAGATGTAGGGGCGTATCGTTTGGTAGCGGCGCAGCATGCTGCGCCCCTACATCCACCACAAACCCTGCCCCACTCAACGGCCCCGTGATCTGCTCCGCCCGATACGCCAGCGACACCGTGATGCTCGGCACGTAGACGACCTGGGCCAGGGTGCGCGCGTGCGTCACTCCTATCGTCTCCAGGAGCCTGCCAGCGGCGTACGCGGGGAGCGCGAGCACCACCGCGTCCGCGTCGTGCGCCGACCCTCCAGTGACCGCTACGCGCCAGCCCCTTCCCGCGCGCGTCAGCCCTGCGACACCTTGCGCGAACCGTAGGACGCCGGCGAGCCGCTGGCTCAGCGCCGTCACCGGTTCCTGCATACCGCCGGCAAATGTCCGAAAGCCCGCGGTGACTTCGTTCGTTGATGCGTCGATGCCGAGCAGAGCGGCGGCTCGGCCCTCTTCGAGCGGGACGAGGTTCGTGCCGGTCCACAACGACGTCCCGCGCGAGAGCTGACCGACGAGGCGGTCGTCGATGCCCAACTCGTTCGCGAGGGCTGGGAGCTCCGGTTCACCCGCCAGGAAGCCGTCGGGTCCACCTTCGACGATGAATCCATCCACGTGCTCCGTCGCAATGATCCCACCAGCGCGGCGCTCGCTCTCGAGAACCGTTATTTCGAATCCCGCGACGCGAGTCAGCTCCCACGCAGCCGCGAGTCCCGCAATTCCGGCGCCGACGACGACGACCTTCACACCCATCCTCGCTCGGCAGTCGCGTGACGGACGACGTCCGCGACAGCCGCGATCAACCCCGGGCTGTCATTGAGCGAGTCAGTGCGCTCGATCTGAACGCCCACCCGTTTGGCGAGCGCCTGGTACTCGATGTCGATGTCGTAGAGGATCTCGACGTGATCACAGACGAAGCCAATCGGCACGAGCAGTACGCTGTCACTCCCTGCCCGGGCCAGGTCGGTGATGACGTCGGCAGCGGCGGGGCCGAGCCAGGGGTCTGCCGTAGCGCCGGCGCTCTGATAGGCAACGTGCCAATCCGGCAACCGCAGTCGCCGGGCGACCGCTTCGCAGCTGTTGCCGAACTCGACGGTGTAGGGGTCACCCGCGGCGAGAATCTTCTGCGGGAGACTGTGCGCCGTGAACACGACCTGCACGTCCTTCGGTCGCGGGAAGCGCTGCAGGGCCTGCGTAACGTTCTGAGCGACCGCGTCGAGGAAACTCGGATTGTCCCACCAGCTCCGCACCAATGCGGTTTCGATCGGCGGTTCACCCGCTATCGCGTCGAGGAGCTTCTTCTCATAGGCTCCAACAGACATGCTCGAATAGTGCGGGGCCATCACAACGCCGACGAGACGATCGTGCCCTCCCCGCCGGATCTCGTCGACCGTGTCCTTGATGTACGGATGCCAGTGACGCATGCCGACATACGTACGAAATCCCTTCCCGAGAGCGCGTTCAACGCCCGCCGCCTGCGCCCGCGTGTGCCCCAGAATGGGCGAGCCGCCGCCAATGCGCGCGTAGCGCGTGCGAATCTCCTCTACGAGCTGCGGTTTCGTCGCACGGCCGCCGCGGACATCCATCAGATACGGCTCGACCTCGGTGAGATTCCCTGGGCCACCGTAGGCCATCAAAAGGACGGCGATCGGCGTGATGTCAGCCGCCATGCACGAGATCCACCACCGCGCGCACCGCCGCAACGTCGGTCTCGGGAAGCACACCGTGGCCCAGATTGAAGATGTGACCAGGGCGACGACCCGCGCGCGTCAGGATGTCGCGCACCTGGCGCGTCCGCTCGCCGGCAGGAGCCAGCAGCGCCGCGGGGTCGAGATTGCCCTGGATGGCCCGATCGCCGATCCGTGACCACGCGGCGTCGAGGGGAATTCGCCAATCCACGCTGATGACGTCACCGCCGGCGGCGGCGAAATCCTCGAGGAACGTCGCCGTGCCGGTTCCGAAGTGGATGACCGGCACGCCGGCTTCCTTCGCGAGCGCCAGGGCTTTGTGGCTATGCGGCTGCGCGTACGTGCGATAGTCATCGGGCGACAGGCACCCCACCCAGCTGTCGAACAGCTGCAGTGCCTGCGCGCCGGCCTGCGCCTGAGCAGCCAAGTACCGGCCCACGAGGTCGGCGAGTTTGCCCAACAACAGGTGCCAGGTGTCGGGTGCCTGGTACATCAACCGTTTCGTCTTGGTGAACGTGCGGCTGGCCCCGCCTTCGATCGCATAGCTCGCCAGAGTAAACGGCGCGCCGGCGAACCCGATGAGCGGAACGTTTGCCGGCAGCGCGCGACGCGCCAGCCGGATCGCCTCCAGCACGAAGCCGAGCTCGGGCTCGATGCTGAACGACGGCAACCGCTCGACATCCACGGCCTCGCGAATCGGGCGGTCGATGAGCGGTCCCTCGCCCTCTGCAAAGCGCAGCCCGAGGCGCAGCGGCTCGAATGGCAGCAGGATATCGGCAAAGATGATCGCGGCGTCGACGCCAAGCCGCTCCACCGGCTGGAGCGTGACGGTGGCGGCGAGCTCGGGGTTATGGCACAAGTCGAGGATGGAATGACGCCGGCGAAGTTTGCGGTACTGCGGCATGTATCGCCCCGCCTGCCGCATGAACCACACCGGCGTGACGTCGGTGCGCTCCCGACGGCACGCCTTAAGAAATCGCAGCTTCCCGAGCCCCCCCCTCGTGGGCGATCAGGATCGTGTCACCGTCCAGCTTCACTTGGTACGCGGCCACCGGGTGCACGGGCGGCCCGCCGAGGACGTGGCCGGTCTCGAGCGAGAACACCCCCTCGTGCCAAGGGCATGTCACCCTACAACGCACGGGATCGACCGTACCTTCGGACAGGCTGGCACGGGCATGCGTGCAACGGTTGGCGATGGCGTACACGGTGCCGTTCACGTTGAACAGCGCGACCGCCTCGTTGGCCGCATAGACGCGTTTGGCGGTCCCCGGGGGCAGCTCCGAGAGGTTGGCAACCGGTGTGAAGCCGTCGGCTCGCGCGGGACGCCGCGCCACGGCTTGTGCCGAGCCGGCGCCACCCAGCGTGTCGAGCATGTCCCAGAGCGACATTTGAACGCAAGTGAAGGTGGGCGTGTCGCGCAACGTGTAGGACGACGCCTCGCTTTCGCGCAGCTCCATCACCAGGTCGAGAAACTCGCCGGGATTGTCGCCCTCGAACGCGACGATGAACTCCTGGTCGTCGAGGCCGTACGAGTACGTCGTGTTCAGCCGAATCGCCGGGTATTTGCGCCCAACAGAAACGTGCTCGTCCATCATCCGCTGGCGCTCCGGCTTGGGCAGCGCGTACCAGGCGCGCGTCTTGATGAACGGATAGACGAAGAGGTACTTCGCCGCGCTCGGCCGAATAACGAGCCGCTGTTCGTGCGCTTGATCGGAAACGGCTGGAAACTCGTAGATCGAGCGCCGTGTCATCGCCAGGTAGCTGTAGGGAATCGAGAGATAGCCGCCGAGATCGGTGCGGTTGAGAGCGGTCTGGAGCTCGACGAGGGCGTCCAAATCTTCGGCGACCTGCCACAGCAGGAAGTCACAGTCGCCGCGAATGCCTACCAGGCCGTAGGGTCGCAGCAGCAGCCGGCCATGGTAGCGCTCGAGCGTCTCGCCGAACTCGATCTTGGCCGACGCCTGCCGCTCGGCTGTGAGCCGTCGCCAGGCGGGATCGAGCTTGTAGAAGGCGTACCGGACGACTTGGCGCTTTTCGGTGGCGGTGGAACCCATTGCCGCAATCTAAACGCGGAACGCCGAAGTGCGAACGCGGAACATGCTACTCAAGCTTCAGTTCCGCGTTCCACCTTCCGCGTTCCGACTTCGTTCGGCCCGATATGCTCTTACGACCAGATACGTCAACCAGGTGAACACACCGAGCGGCAGCAGCACGATGAGGATCGAGCTCCAGAAGTAGATGATGTCCAGGCCATTATTCATGCAGCAGGACCGCAAGCACGGGGATCATCGACCGATAAAGCGGCGGAGATGGCGCAAGTAATACGTGAGGCCGGCGCCCAGAATCCCGAATCCGATCCCCAGCGCCATCTGCCCGCGCCACAGCGACCAGAGCGCAAAGCCGGCGCAGAAGACGATGCCCGTCGTGATGAGGATGCGATGGAACGGGATCATTTCGGGGCTGGGGACTCGGGGTTAGGGATTAGGCTGCCTTGTCGAGCACCATGAGCGTCAACAAGGCCGGCAAGTAGAGAATGGACACGAAAAAGAGTCGCCAGGCGCGCGATGGCGTGGCTCCGATCAGCAATCCGGTCCCGGCGGCGACATACCCAATCCCCAGCGCCAAGGCCCCAAAAAAGTACCACGCGCCGGTCACGCCGAGCAGCGTCGGGAGCAGGCTGATGGGGAGCAACGCCAGGGCGTAGAGCAGCGCCATGCGGCCCGTGTCGCGGCCGTCGTCGTCGGCGACGCTCAACATCCGCAAGCCGCTCGCGCGATAGTCCTCGCGGTACAGCCACGCGAGCGCGAGAAAATGCGGCAGCTGCCAGAGGAACAGAATCCAGAACAGCGCGGCTACGGCCGCGCCCAGGCTTCCACCGGCGGCCGTCCAGCCGCCCACGATCGGCAGCGCGCCGGGCACGGCGCCAACGAGCGTGTTCAGCGACGTCTTCCGTTTCAACGGGGTGTAGAGGAGGACGTAGCTCGCAAAGGTGAGGGCCGCGAGCACGGCGGTAAGCAGATTGACCGTTATGCCCAGGTAGACGACACCGCCGGCCGTGATGGCCGTCGCGAACCAGATCGCAGCCCGGGTCGTGAGGCGGCCGGAGGGGAGCGGGCGCCGCCGCGTGCGCGCCATGCGCGCGTCGACATCGCGCTCGCGAATCTGGTTCCAGGCGTTCGTGCCGCCCGCCACGAGCGCCGTCCCGATCAGCGTGTTGGCGAGGAGCAGCAGATCCACCCGGTCCCGCGCGCCGACATAGAATCCCGCCGCGGCGGTGAGGAGCACCAGCTGCGTGATGCGCGGCTTGGTCAGCTCGAGCAGTGCTACCAGACTTTCTCCATGATGACCGCGGTGACGAGAATCGCCGCGAGCGGCAACGGGACGATGAAGATCAGCCGCAGCCGCCAGCGCTCGAACTTGAGGTGCATGAAGAACAGGGCGACGAGCAGCGCTTTGATGATCGCCAGGACGAGCAGCATCAGCAGCTTGACGTTGCGTGAGAACGGCAACTCGAACGCCAACGCCACCTCCGCGACCGTCATAACGAACAGGTACAGCCAGATCAACATGTAATTCGGCCGCGTGTGCGTCGTCGTCGCAGGGGAAGGTGTGGTCATGAGCGCGTTGCCCTCAGATCAGGTAGACGATGGTGAAGAGAATGATCCACACCAGGTCGACGAAGTGCCAATACAGGCCGATGACTTCAATCCCGCGATAATCCTGCGGTGAGTACTTCTCCGGCAGCACCTTGGTGAAGTACAGGTACGTCATGCTGATCACGCCGCACGTCACGTGGAAGCCATGAAAGCCGGTCATCGTGAAGAACGAGGACCCGTACAGCCCCGCGACCGTCGCGCCGTACTTGATCGGATCGGCGGCGGCATGCTCGGCGAGCAGCGATCCCTCGCGGTAGCCGGCGGGCGTGAAGCCGTGCCCGACGAGCTTGATGTATTCCACCAGCTGCACGCTGACGAACGCGGCGCCACACAGCATGGTGACGAGGAGCCAGAACTTGAGCCCGCCGTCCCGCAAGAACTTTCCGGGGACGGGCCGCAAGAAGTACTTCTTGCCGTCTTGAATGGCCGCGTAAGCCTTTACCATCGACACCGACGAGCAAATCAGCAGGAACGTGTTGAATGCGGTGAGGGGCACGTTCAACACGGCGCCCGGCTTGGCCCATTCTCCCGGCGCACCAAAACGGAGCACGATGTAGGAGCCGATCAGCGCCGTGAAGAACATCACGTCGCTGGCCAGGAAGACCCACATCCCCAGCTTGTTGCTGTAGACTCCCGCCCCCGGCTCGGCCGGGTATGGCGGCCGCATTTGATCGAGGGCTTGCGTCGCGTGCGTCATCGCACTCTCCCCGTCAATGTCCGGCCGGCAAGGGCGCCGGCACCGGATCGCGGTCAGTGGGCAGCTTCAGGAATTGCGGCAGGAAGTCCTTATCCCCGGCTTCCGGCGCGCTGAACTCGTACGGCCCGCGGTACACGTTTGGCGTGCGCTCCCAGTTGCCGTGCGGCGCGGGATTGGGCAGCGACCACTCCATGCCGTTGTCGTCCCAGGGATTCTGCGGCGCCTTTTTGCCGAATTTCAGGCTCCACAGGAAGTTGAAGGCAAACAGGATCTGCACGGCGAACAGCGCAAAGGCGGAGTAGGAGATGAACACGTTCAACGGCTGCTGCGGCTTCAGGAAGTCGTAGATCGTGGGATCGTAGATGCGACGCATCTGGCCGCCCATCCCGATGATGTGCATCGGGAAGAACGTCATGTTGTAGAAGATGAACGTCAGGAAGAAGTGCAGCTTCCCGATCCCCTCGTTCATCACGCGGCCGAACATCTTGGGATACCAGTAGGTGATCGCCGCGAACAGCGCGAACAGCGACCCCCCGAACAGCACGTAGTGGATGTGCGCGACGATGAACTGCGTGTCGTGCAGCGGGATGTCCACCGGCGTCGCCGCCATGAAAATGCCGGACAACCCTCCGATCGTGAACATCGACACGAAACCGATGGCATTGAGCATCGGCACGTGGAAGCGCAGGTTGCCGCGCCACATCGTCCCGAGCCAGTTGAACACCTTGATGGCCGAGGGCACCGCGATGAGCAGCGTCGAGACCATGAACGTCGACCCGAGGGTCGGGTTCATGCCGCTCATGAACATGTGGTGGCCCCACACGATCCAGCCCAGGAACGCAATTCCGATGATGGCGAACACCATCGAGTGATAGCCGAAGATCGGCTTGCGGCTGCCGTTGGCGATGATGTCGGAGACCATGCCCATGGCCGGCAGAATCAGGATGTAGACCTCGGGATGCCCGAAGAACCAGAACAGGTGCTGCCACAGCAGCGCCTGGCCGCCCGCGGCGGGATCGAAGAAGTGGGTGCCGAGGATGTTGTCGAACAGCAGCATGATCGCCGCGCCCTGGAGCACCGGCAGCGCGAGCACACCGAGAATGGCGGTGATGAAGAGCGCCCACACCGAGAGCGGCATCCGGAACCACGTCATGCCCGGCGCGCGGTGGTTGATCACCGTCGTGATGTAGTTCAGCGACCCCATCACGGACGAGAGCCCCAGCACCACGATCGAAATACACCAGAGCATCTGGCCGACTGTCACGCCCGAGAGGTCGGGCCGTGCCGCCAGCGGCGCGTAGTTCGTCCAGCCCGAGCGAATCGGTCCGTTCGGCACGAAGAAGCTCGCCGTCATGATCAGGCCCGCGAGCAGCGCCAGCCAGAACGACGCCATGTTGATGCGCGGGAACGCCATGTCGTGCGCGCCGATCTTCAACGGAATGAGGAAGTTGGCGTACACGCCGACGAGCAGCGGCATGATGGCGAAGAACACCATGAACGTGCCGTGCATCGACACGAGCTGGACGTAATACTCGGGCAAGATCACGCCGCCCGAGACCATCGACTCGGGTAGAATCCCGCCGCCCGGCAGCGGCTTGCCGGGGAACCCCAGCTGCCAGCGGATCTGCATCGCCAGCAGTCCGCCCACCAGCAGGAAGAACAGGCTGACGAACAGGAATTGGATGCCGATGATCTTGTGATCGGTCGAGAAGATGTATTTGCGCCAGAAGCTCATCGGCGCATGATGGGCAGCGCCGTGGGCCCCCCCTCCTGGTCTCGCGTGCGCGACGCTCGTCATTCGGTCCCTCCGGCGGCTTGTTGGGCGACCCAGGCCTTGTACTCATCGGGCGTATGCACGAACACCCGCGCCCGCATCTTGTAGTGCCCCATCCCGCACAGCTCCGCGCAACCCAGCTCGAACTCGCCGGTCTTCGTCGCTTCAAACCAGGCCGTGATGTGCATACCCGGCACCGCGTCCTGTTTCAGACGCCATTCGGGGACGAAGAATGAATGAATCACATCCTCGGAGGTGAGCTCCACGGCGAACGGCTGGTTGACGATGACGTGCAGCTGGTTGCGGACGGTGAAGTCATCGGTCGTGCCGAGCTTCTCGTCCGCCCCCGGATACGTCACCTGCCACTCGAACTGTTTCGCATGCACGCCGAGGTGGTACGCGTTGGCCGGGACGCTCTTCTTGTCCTTGATGAGCACCCAGTAGTGATTGCTGATCAGGCCGAGCGCCACCATCGTCACGGCGGGGATCGCGGTCCAGATCACTTCCGCCCGCGTGGAGCCGTGGGTGTAGAACGCCTTGCGTCCGGGACGTCCGCGGTAGCGAATCACGAACGTCACCAGTCCGACCTCGACGAGCACCAATGCGATCCCCGTGATGATCAGAATCGCCAGAAACAGCCCGTCGATCGGACCGGCGAACGTCGATCCTGCGTCGGGAAGCCACCAACGCATCGATCTCTCCTCGCGCTAGCGCGCGGCGAAAGTGAAGTTCTGCGTCTTCGTTTCGGTGCCCGCGATCGTCACGGTCGCCGTCTGCGTGCCGAACTTTTCGTGCCAGGCTTCGATCGTGTAGGTCCCGGGCGGCAGGCCGCTGATGGTGAAGCTCCCGTCCGGCTTCGACACCGCGAAGAACGGGTCGGGGCGCACGCCGGCGTAGGCGTGCATCCAGCCATGGACGTTGCACTCGAGATTGACCATCACCTCAGGCTGCGCGAACGTCACCGTCTTGGTCATGCCGGCGTTCGGCTGGCTCACATTGAAGGGCCGGTTCTTCTTCGCGATGGCTTTGATGTTATGCAAGAGCGGATCGGAGTTCTTGATCTCGATGTTTTGCCCCACCATGACACCGAACACGTGCGGATGGTAGCGGCAGCCGTTCTGATCCAGCACCACCGCGGTCGCCGGCGCGGGGAACGTCTGGCCCGCCGGCACGCCGGCGCTGACGTAGACGAAAACATTCGCCAGGGCGTTGGCCGGACCCGCCACGACATTCTCCTCGGTCGGAGGCGTCGTGTACTTCGCTTTGCACGCCGCCTCTTCGCTCATGTCGATCGCGGGATTGCGCGGCGCGGTGCCGGTGAACTTGATCTTGCCGCTGATCGTCCCGCCCGCTGCCGCCGGATCCGATGTCACCACTGGTTGCGCCGCCGGTGGTGCTGCCTGCACGGAGCCGCGGTCCCCTTTGCTACACACGGTGAGCAGGAACATGCTGCCCACCACGCTGAGAATTCGGCCTGTCATTGCTGCCTCCGGTAGGAAGTCTTCTGCTGCGCCCGCCACACGACCAGCATGCCCAACCCCAGCGTGAGCACCATGGCGAGAACCGGCGAGATGAACACCCGCGCCGGCACCGGTTCGTCGAGGGCGAGGAAGTACCACGTGCTGACCGCCATGCGTGTGCCGTGCTCTCCGTTGGACCCATCCCACGCGAAGAACGCCACGGGGATCGCACGACCGGTCCGAAACGGAAGCTGGCTGGCTGTATCGGCCGAAGCAAGTGCGCGGCTGAACACCACCCGCCACTGCCCGTGGTCGTAGACAGCCTGGGCGTTGACTCCGCCGTTCGCAAGCGGATCGAAACGGTCAATGCCGCGCGCGAGACCGGCGGTCGCGGTGCCGCGCGCGCTACTGGTCCAGCGCCACTGATAGACCGGCGCGCCGGAGCTCCCCATCAGGAAGTAGGGCCGTTCCATTCCGGTCGGAATGGAAACCGGAAACTGGACGGTGAGTTGATCGGGCCAGAGGGCGGGCTGCTCGCGCGTGGAATCGTCGCCGTCCAGGGTGGCGAGGACGCGGCCGATGTACCCCACCCAGGCGGTGTCGGGACTCTCCGAACGATCATCCCACACGACCCGCACCGCGATGGAATCGGCGGTATGCACCGCCTTGACCCAGACGCCGGTCACGGCCGGCGCGAACCAGCGCTCCTTGCGAATCACCTGGCCGACCAGCGGGAACCAGTACACATCGACGGACGCCCACGCGGAGTCGTCGGGTGCGTGGGGCAGGGCTTTCGTCACGAGCGGCGCGTGAATCACGTCGCGCACGACGGGCGCCTCCTTGGGCGACAGGCTCCGCACGTACTGCGCAACACGCCACAGCTGTTCATCGGTGAGGAACTTCTGGTCGAGCAGATCGCTGAACGACGGCATCGGCGTGCCGTCGAGCCCCGTGCGGAGCCGGTGATAGATGTCCAGGGCCGTGCCACCACCGTTGAAGCGCCAGTTCTCGTGCAGGTTCGCCGCGAAGATGGGATGGCCGGCGTCGTCTTTGAGCGTCGGCGCCGACGGCCCGTCACCACGCCCCTGATCGCCGTGGCACTTGCGGCAGCCGATCGAGTCGTAGAACTGTCGCCCGACCTTCAGCGCCTCGGCACTGCTTCCGCCACCTGGCGCGCTGCTGAACTTGATGGGCTCTGGCCGCTGCGTCGTGTCGGCGAAAAAGCTCGAAAACGTCTTAATGTACGCCAGCACATCGCGGCGCTGGCGGTCGGACAGGCGCGTCTTCCACCCCGGCATCGCCGTCCCGCCCAACCCTTCATCTATAGAGCGGAGCAGATCGGCATCGGTGGGCAGTTGGCCGCTCGGTGTCGAACGGATCTGGTAGATGGCCCCCGTGAAATCGCGGGGCGGAGGAATCATGTGTTTGGCCCCGGGGCCATCACCGGCACCGTTGTCGCCGTGACAGCCGGCGCACCATTTCGTGTAGACGGTCTTGCCTGCGGTGGTGTCCTGAGAAAGGAGCCTGGAGTCGGGAGCCAGGAGCAGGAGAATCACGCAGAGCGCCGGGCGATTACTCATGGCCGCCCCCGGCTCCCGACTCCTGGCTCCCAGTCACTTCCCAGGTCCTCGGCTTCCAGCCCGTCTGATCATACAGGAAGAGCACGACCGACCAGATCTCGTTCTCGGTGAGAAAGTCTTCCCACGCCGGCATCGCCGAATTCCACGGCGTGCCTTCGCGCGGCAGGCCGGGGCCGCCCTTGGCGATCCGCCAGAAGACGAAGCTTTCGGTCAGCTGCGCGATCGTGCCGTTGTCCTGGAAGTTGGCCGGCAGGGGATTGAACCCGCTGGCGAAATGGCCTTGGCCGTCGAGATGGTCGCCGTGACACGGGACGCAGTTTTGATAATAGATTCGGCGACCTTCGGCGACATGCGGCGCCATCTCTCCTTGTTTGCGTAACGGGTTCTCAAGGCCCACGAGCGTGATCGTCGTGCCGCGGAACGTGATCTGCGAGGGCGGCGCCGGATGAATCGAGCGGAGATTGGGAGGCGCCGCGACGCTCGCCTTGACCTGACTGTAGGTCAGGCAGCCCACGATCAGCGTGACGGCCGCGAGCAATCCGTTCCGGACCAGCTTGAGCCGCGGCTGGATGAGCACTTCGTGCAACGGCTCTTTGAATCGCGTCCAGCGCGCTTCGTCATCGCTCACCCAGATCAAGATCCCCACCAGCACGGTCGCCATATACTGCAGCACGACGCTCTTCGGCACGATGGCGCTGCCGGGCAGCAGCGGAATGACGAAGACGATCACCAGATACGCGATGAGCAGGAGGCCGACGGCCTGCCAGAACGGATGCTTGATGTAGTCTCTCACTTGTGCCCCGCCAGGAACTGCACCAGCGCTTCCAGCTGCTCGGCGGTGAACTGATGACCAAACGTCTTCGGCATGACGCCTTTGAACTTCTCGTATCCCTTCGCCGTCTTGGCGTCGGGTTGCAGGATCGACTCACGGATCAGGTTGGCCGATAGGCGCGAGCCCACGTGCGTGAGATCCGGCCCGATCGCGCCGCCTTCCCCGCTGATCTTATGGCAGGCAGTGCAGCCGGCGCCGCGAATCATCGTCATCGGATCAGTGCTGCCGCCGACGATCCCGGGTCCTCCACCACCACCGGGAGGAGGACCGCCTACCGGCGTGGTGGAAGCTGGGATGTCCGATGCGCTCACGTCCACGGTGCCGCCATTCGACTCCAAGAACGCAACCAGCGCCCACAGCTGTTGCGGCGAGAGCGTGCGGCCCATCTCCGGCATGATGGGCTCATAGCCCTGCACCACAAAGGCACGCGGGCTCGTCAGCGACTCGTGGATGTACGCCTTGCAGTCCTTCCCCGGCTCGCGCTTCCCGCAGCGCGCGCCGATGGGCCCCTGTCCTTTTTCATCGGTCAGCAGATTGGGGGCCCGCGTGCCGAGGCCGTGACACGCGGTGCAGCCGCCCGCGCCGTGGTAGAGCTGATCGCCGGCGGTCACGAGCTGCTCCGGTGTGACGTTGGCGCCGAGCGTGAGCGCGTGGGGCACCTCCGACTGCACCTGCGGGATCTTGTTCGCAATCAGGGTATAGAGCGCGAGCGTCCCGATCACGATCCCGATGATCCGGAGGTTAGTGGCCCACATGCGGCGCCTCCACCGAGGACGGCACGAACGTCGATTTTTCTGCGAGCCCGCCGAGCCAGAAGATGAAGCCGACGAGGGAGAGGAAGATCAGCACGCAGGTGCTGATCATGATCGCGGCATAGCCCAGCGCCGGTGTGGCGGCGTACGGCGTCATGTCCTGCATGACCTGCCAGACGTGCCAATGCTGGCGGATCCCGCTGCGGGCGAATCCCATCAGGCCCATCAGCCATGTGAATGTGACGGCCAGAATGAACAACGCGTACTGCGACCGCGGCGGCATCCTGCCCCACTGAATCGCGCCGAGTGATTCCGCACCGCGCGCCATGAGCACGTCGATCAGGGTCACGAAGACGATGCAGGCGAGCACGGCGCCCACCTGGTACACCGAATAGCCGATGCGGACGATCGCTTCCACGAAATAGCCGCGGATCCCGAAGAACAGCACGATCGCGGCGGCGACGAGGAACATGGCCGCCTGGATACGCGTGCCAATCCTTGCCCATGGCACGACCTGCCGGATATTCGCCCGCCGGTACAGGAGGAACGACAGGAACGTCGACAGAATCATCAAGTTGACGGCGGTGTTCTTGGCGCTCATCACACCCAGCGCCCCGAGCAGGGGATGGTGGGAGCCGCCCATGGCCGCCAGCTCGCGCGAGTCCGCGATCATTGTGTGTGGCGTACCCCATACGAGCGCGCCGAGGACGAGCACGACCAGCAGCCACTTGGTGTAGGGCCGGAAGCGTTCGGCCCCGGGGATGCGTCCCATCCCCACCCAGAGATAATAGTTGCCTGCGAGGAACAGCACCGCGATGAGGAAGGCCTGAATCACCCACAGCCAGCTCATGAAGCCGCCCATCATCGTGATGCCCATCGACTGATCGTACTGGTAGATCTCGCGACCCAGCCAGTAGCCCGCGAACGGCAGGATGATGAGCGCCGACATCGCGACAAAGTTGCCGACGTAGCCCATCCAGTCGTAGTGGGCGCGCTCTTCCTCGGTGCGGGCGGCGAGGAAGCGATAGCTCGCGTAGGCGCCGACGATCGCGCCGCCGAACACCACGTTGCCAATCAGGCGGTGAATGTTGATCGGCATCCAGGTGTGATTGAGAATCGCGTGCCAGAGCTTGATGCTGCTGGGGGAAGTCTCGGGGGTGATGTCGCGCGGCGGCGTCATCATGTACGTGAGCCACGAGTCGGCGATGAACATCACGATCGTGCCCCAGACATTCAGCAGAATCCCGAGACACCAGTGCACAATCTTTGCCCGCCCATATTTCCAGCGATCCCAGCCGTAATAGTAGAGGTACAGTGTGAACGACTCGAAGAAGAAGATCGAGACGTACACCCACATCGACACGCCGAAGATCGCCGTGAGATACGCCCAGAACCGAGGATAGAGCGTCGACAGCAGGAACACGAAGACGGCGCCCCAAATCGCGGTCGCGCTGTAGGCGATGAGCAGGAGCCGCGTGAACTCCTTCGAGAGCCGGTCGTAGCGCTGGTCCTTGCCGAAGATGCCGATCGCCTCGGCCACCACCGCGAAGATCGGCACGCCGAGCACGAATGCCGCGAACATCAGGTGGATCTCGGCTGCGATCCATATGGCTGCCCGACTCCCGATGACCGGAAAGTCTCGGTATGCACTCGCAGTATCGGCTACCGCCTGAACGAGGTACGCGGTCATCGGTTATCGGTCATCGGCTTCGGAAACGAAGAACGGCTTGCGTTTCGAAAAGTCGATCGGCATTGCTGAGCGGATCTCACTCAGCAAGTCGGGAGTGATTTCCTGCAGGCCGCGCTCGCGGGCCCAATCCTCGACGCGCTTCGCGACGACGCCGCGCACGAACGACGGAATGCGGTCGAGTCGGGACCGGGCAGCAGCAGACCAAGTCAACGCGGGAGTAAAGTCGCTCCCGTAACTGACACTCCCGGGTTCGATCACCTCGCTCCCTCGAGGTTCATACGTGCATGAGGGATCTGCGGCGAGAACATCTCCTTCGAGCGCGAACGCCCGCGCGCGACACCCGCCACACAGCTTCTGATACTCGCAACGTCCGCACTTGCCGCCGAGGGTGCCCTCGCGCAGTTGCCGAAACAGCGCCGAGCTGCGCCAGATCTCGCCAAAGCTTTGCGCCCGTAGATCGCCCGCGACCTCGGGGAGATACGGACAGGGCGTCAGTTTCCCATCGGGCGTGATGCGGCAGTACTGCGTGCCGCAGGGACAGCGCGTCTGATAATTCAAGATCGGGGAGTCAGGATCCAGGGCATGCACATGCCGCATGAAATGCGGCGCGCACTTGGCGCGGATCATCATCTGGCCGCGATACTGGCGCTGCCAGCGCGCGAGATCCGCCAGGACCGCTTCGTACTCGGCGGGCGCGAGATCGGACAGCCCGGCACCGCGCCCCGTGGCAACCAGGAAATAGCAGTTGAACGACACCGCACCCTGCTCCGCCGACCATTGCGCCAGCCGCTCCAGCTCGGCGCGATTCCCTTTCGTCGCGGTCGTTTGAACGATGAAATCGACACGCTGCGCGCGCAGCCGGCCCAGCGCCGCGAGCGTGTCCTCGAGCGAGCCCTTGCCGTGGCGGAAGTTGTCGTGGTAGGTGGGCCGGAGCGAATCGATGGACACCGCCACCCCGCGCACGCCGGCGTCCTTCAACGCCGCGATGCGCTCGTCCGTGAGCAATGTGCCGTTCGTCCCCACAACCACGGTCGCGCCGCGGTGCGACGCATACGCTGCGATCTGCGTGAGATCGTCTCGCAGCAGGGGCTCGCCGCCGGAGAGAATGATCATCGGCGCGGGATTGACGGCGAGCAGCTCGTCCACGATCCGCAGGCACTCCTCAGTCTGCAGCTCGGACGTCGCGCTCTCATGCGGTCCGGCCGAGATGTAACAGTGGGCGCACTCCAGGTTGCAGCGCCGCGTGAGATTCCAGGCGACGACGTGTGGAACGTAGCTCACTGCAGCAGCTTCTCGACCGCCCGCTTCGCTTCCTCGGGCGTGACTGTCTTCATGTCGACGGGGCACTTCTGCATTTTGTCTTCGATATCCCGGATGGGGCAGCGCGTAATGCCCTGAGCCTTGGCTTCCTCGATAAACGCGCGCATCTCGGGCGACAGCGCGTCTTTTCCCTCGGCCTCGGCGCGGATCTGCTTCGCCCGCAGCTCGGTGAACATCACCATCATCGTGTCGACATCGAACTCGTCGGCCTCGATCATGGCCTGCTTGTTGTCGTCCATGACGCGGGTCGTGACGCGCCAGATGTCGTGATTGCGTGCAAAGCGCTCGACGGTGTTGCGCGCCAGCGGGCGGGCGATGAGCGGCACGAGCTGCAGCCGTTGCCAGCTCTCCTCTGTCCACACGATCGGATCGGTGGCCACGCGGGGGCGCTTCGAGACCGCGCCCGTCACCGGGCATTTCGTCTCGATTTCGGCGACTGCAGGCTCCGGATCGACGTCGTGTCCCTGGACCTTCGTCGCTTTGAGCTGCTCCGTCGCCTTCACTTCGGCCAACGCGATTTCTTCCGCGCTCCCGATCCCCATGATCAACTGCATGTGGGTGGGGAGGAGCTTCTGGATCGCCTCGTCGAGCCACTTGTTCGTGACCGTCGGCGGCGGTCCCGCGTTGCCGACCTTCTCGAGGACGTACTCCTCGACCGCTCGCCGCGCGATGCCCTGCGCGAAGGGTGGCACGCGGAGAATGCGGACTTCCGCGTCCGGCGCCCACGGCAGACCGGCCTGCCCGTCTTCTTCGATCCACGGAATGTCCTCGGGGCGGACGCCGACGACACCGGTCAGCAGCACGGAGCACGGTGCAAGACGCACCAGATTCTCGGATTGAGAACCCAGCTCCGTCTCCTCGATCCGATGCGCGCCATGCCGACCGATCACGAGCAGGCTCGGCTTGATCTCCTCCGCCCACTGCATGATCACTTGGAACGGCTTGCCGATGAGGATCTGCGTCTTGAGCGGGACGTCCGGGAACTGCTGCGCCATCACCTCAGCGCGCTTCAGATTGGCCTGGCAGAGCTTGAGCAGCCCCTTGTCGATGATGTTGTTGTGCAGCTCTTCCTGCTCCTCGAACTTGAACACCTTTGACGCCTGATACGACAGCACGTCCTTGATGTTGTGGAACACGACGTGGTGATACTCGACGTCGAACGCGCTGCACACGTACAGCGACGCGCCGAATTCATGCGCCAGCTCGAGCGCCGCCTTCATCGCTTTGTAGCTGTAAGACGACCCGTCCACGCACACGAGGAAGCGCCCGCCGGTGAGCGGCTGCTGATCGCGAACGACCAGCACGTCTTTCTCGACGCCGCGTAACACGCGAGCCGCTACACCACCGAGCTGCGAAAGCTGTTGCCGTCCCAATCCGTGCGCGCCGATCGCGAGCAGGTCATACTGGCGACCGGACGACCCGACCAATCGGGCCGCCGCATCCTCGTCCTCGGCAACGAGCCTGCCGTTTTCACCGAGCTTCACGTCGCTGCGGACCTTGCCGCCGCCGTCGTAACCCGCGGCGCGGTTCGGATCGAATCCGATCAGGCCCGGCAGGCGCCCGGCGCCGCGGTTCACCTCGTGGACGATTTCTTCGTAGTTGATGCCTTCGAGCAGCTGCCGCGTGAGCGCGACGCCGGCCGCTTCGCAGCGTTTGCCGAACTGATCCAAGAAGCTGTCGGCGATCAGTTGCAGCCCCTTCTCGATCAGCTTGTCATGGATCTTGCGCTGCTTCTTGATTTCTTCAGGAGTCTGG
>WNGC01000941.1_pt1 | contig 51664 bp, 49 predicted proteins | sample 5400051 | NCBI WGS metagenome assembly WNGC01 (sample SAMN13153368, study PRJNA577476) | soil metagenome | isolation source: 20 cm soil or saprolite under grassland replicate 2 | place: USA:California | collected 2016-06-15
ACCAGCCAAGCCGGGCCGGCACAAGAAGCGAGTCGTCAAGAAGCAAGACGTTCTGGAATTCAGAGAAAAAGAGCTTCGCTCAGGACGCATCCCCAGGAAGAAGCGGGCTCTGCCGGGGAAAGAGCAGCGGAAAACCGAAATTACCGTTCCCCGGGCGAGCAAGAGGGTGATTAAAATTTCCGAAGTGATTAGCGTCGGCGATCTGGCGCGTGAAATGGGGGTAAAAGCCGGCGAAGTGATCAAGAAGTTGATGGGGCTTGGAATGATGGCAACCATCAACCAGGTCTTGGACGCGGACACGGCCACTTTGATTGCCTCGGAGTTTGACCATCAAGTTGAAAACGTTGCGTTTGACGTCGAAAGCGCGTTGGAGATCGAACACCAAACAGAAGAACCCGAAAGCGCGCTTGAGCCGCGGCCGCCGGTGGTCACGATCATGGGCCACGTCGACCACGGAAAAACGTCGTTGCTCGATGCCATTCGGAGTACGAATGTGACCGCCCAAGAGCACGGCGGCATCACGCAACATATCGGCGCGTACCACGTGCAGGTCGATGGGCGAAGCGTAACGTTTTTGGATACACCCGGTCATGAAGCGTTCATCGCGGCGGATGATGGGGTCATGCCGCAGACGGTCGAGGCGATTAACCACGCTCGCGCCGCGGAGGTACCGATCATCGTTGCCATCAACAAGATCGACAGACCCGATGCCAACCTGGAACGGGTGAAAAGGGGACTGTCGGAACATGGATTGGTTTCTGATGACTGGGGCGGCGATACGGTATTTGCGCCGGTGTCTGCCAAGACCCATGAAGGGATTCCCCATCTTTTGGAAATGCTCCTGCTGCAATCCGATATCTTAGAACTCAAGGCGAATCCCAATAAGCTTGCTCGGGGGACGATCGTCGAGGCGAAACTGGATCGCGGCCGCGGTCCGGTGGCCGCTGTACTGGTACAGGAAGGAACTTTGCGGGTGGGCGATGCCTTCGTCTGCGGCGTTTTCTATGGAAAAGTGAGGGCCATGAACGACGATCGTGGACACAAGGTCGAAGCGTCTCCGCCGTCGTTCCCGGTTGAGATTTTGGGTTTGCAGGGCGTGCCCCAGGCGGGAGATTCCTTTGTCGCCGTGGCCGACGAAGCCAAGGCTCGACAAGTTGCCGAATTTCGCCATACCAAACAAAGAGAAACCGAGCTGGTCAAGTCGAGTAAAGTCTCTCTGGAGGAATTGTACAGTCAGATCAAAGCCGGTGATGTAAAAGAATTAAGCGTCGTTCTCAAAGCCGATGTCCAGGGTTCCGTGGAGGCGTTGACGGAAGCGCTGAGCCGGCTTTCCACGGGCGAAGTCAAACTCCGGGTGATTCACGGCTCGGTCGGTGGTATTACGGAAAGCGATATCCTCCTGGCTGCGGCCTCCAACGCCATCGTGATCGGCTTCAATGTCCGGCCGGAATCCAAGGGTGCGGCCTTGGCGGCGAAGGAAGGCGTTGACGTGCGTCTGTACACAATTATCTATGAAGCGGTGGCCGACGTCAGGGCCGCCATGGAAGGCATGCTGGAACCGACCTTCCGCGAACAAACTCACGGTCGGGTGGAAGTGCGGCAGACTTTCAATATTCAGGGGGTGGGCACGATCGCCGGCTGTTACGTGAGCGAAGGCAAAATTCAACGAGGCAGCCTGGTTCGGCTCTTGCGCGATCAGGTGGTTGTTCATGAGGGAAAACTGGCGAGTCTCAAACGCTTCAAAGATGACGTTCGAGAGGTGACCGCCGGTTACGAGTGTGGTCTAGCCATCGAAGGATTTCAGGATGTTAAGCAGGGCGATGTTGTTGAAGCTTACGAACGCACTCCCGTTATCAGACGGATCAACCCGAATCCGAGCGGGCGTGAAGCATCGCGCGCGACCGCGGGAGACAATCGATAGGCCGCAATCATTTCCAATCACCCGCCTCTTCCATGGTTGTGGGGGTGCTTAAACTAAATCTCGTGCTAGCCGAGAATCATTCCCTAAAAGGCAAGCGCGGGGTCCTCAAACGAATTCAAGCCCGGGTCGCAGATCAATTCAACGTCTCGGTAGCCGAATGCGGGGATCAGGAACTCTGGCAAAGCGCGATCCTTGGCTTCGGCGTCGTGGGAAGCAGCCAGCCGGTGATCGAGGCGACGCTGCAAAAAGTAGTGGATTTCGTCGACCGCCTCGGTTTGGCCGAAGTCGGGAAAGCGGAAGTCGAATTTTTTTACTGCTGATGATCGTTCATGGACTATCAACGCTCAGATCGTGTCGCCGATTTGCTCATCGAGCTCATCTCGGAACTAGTTAGAAAAGAGATCCGAGATCCTCGTATCGGTGCCGTGACTTTGACGGGAGCCGACGTAAGCAAAGATTTGCGCCACGCCCGCATCTATTTCAATCTGCTCGGCAGGCGCGAGAGCCGAAAAGACGTGCTCGCGGGCCTGAAGAGCGCCACTGGATTTATCCGTTCGAAAGTTGGCAAGCAACTCAATCTTCGATTTGTTCCCACCATCGAATTTTTTTACGATGAAAGTGAAGATGAAACGCAACGGATTGACGATCTGTTGAAACAGGTAAAATAGCCAGTTGCTTTTCCTTGGCGCCACAAGTCAAGTCCTTCTTCGGCCTGGAACAATGACATGGTGCAAAATGGTATTCTTTTAATAGACAAAGCGGAAGGTCCTTCCTCGGCGCAGGTGGTGCACCGGGTCAAGACCGCTCTGTCAGCAAAAAAGGTGGGCCATCTGGGCACATTGGATCCGTTCGCGTCGGGTCTGCTTCTCCTGGGGGTGAATGAGGGAACCAAGATTGCCGACATCTTCCTCCACGCGCCGAAAAGCTACCGCGGAATCATGGTCCTGGGCGTCGAGACCGACTCTCAAGATTCGACGGGGAGTGTGGTAGAGGTGCGCCCGGTGCCGACAGTGGGCGAAAACGAGATCGGGATGCTCGAAAAGAAATTCACCGGCGATCTTCAGCAAATCCCGCCCATGTTTTCAGCGTTGAAGCGAGACGGCGTTCGCCTGTATCGGTTGGCGCGCCAAGGAAAGAATATTCCGCGCGAGCCGCGTTCCATCCGGGTCGAAGCGCTGGAGCTCAAAAAATTAGAGAACGATAAGATCGAGTTCGACGTGACCTGTTCTCGCGGCACCTATATCCGCACTCTCGCGGCAGATATGGGGAAAGTTCTTGGCTGCGGTGCCCACTTAAAAAGCCTCAGAAGAAGAAGCTGCGGTCATCTGGCAGTTGAGCAAGCCATCACGCTCGACGAACTGGAACAGATGCATTCAAAAGAAATAATACCGCTTGTTTCATTGCCTTCCGCCTTGAGTCATTTGCGGAGCATTACATGGGAAAGCCGATGGCTAAGCCGCTTGCGATTGGGACAGCAAGAAATTTTGGCACAGATAGGTAAGCCTCTGGACGGCGAGAAGCTGGTCAACATTTTGGATTCGCACGGAAATCTCGTCGCTTTGGTCGAATGGACTGCGGTGACCCCGGGTGGGCGGTGGCGGCTTTTTCGCGTCTTTCATTCGTAGTTTTGCAGGGCGACCGGGGTGGCGCCTTGGTTGACTTGGGCGCGCGGAATCGGATAGTTTAAATTATTGGCTGAACGTTCCGTCCGATTGCGGAGACGAGCATATTGCAGAGTAGACCGGTTTATTGCAGCGACCGAAAAACTTAATATCTTGGGAAAGGAAGCATACCTAGCACATGAGTAACATGACCGGAACAGTTCCCTCCAATACCTTTGTCCAGAAATGGGTCAAGGATGTTACGGCGATGTGCCAGCCCGATGAGGTTGTCTGGTGCGACGGTTCTGAAGCGGAGCGCGAACGATTGACCCGCGTCGCGGTGCAATGCGGCGATCTCATAACACTGAACCAAGAGAAGTTGCCGGGTTGCTATTTACACCGTAGCGCATTGAATGACGTGGCGCGCACGGAAAATCTGACATTTGTGTGCACCGAACAGAAGGAAGATGCGGGACCCAATAACAACTGGATGGCTCCGGCGGAATCTTACGATCGTTTGTCGAAAATTTTCTCCGGCTCGATGAGGGGGCGGACCCTGTATGTCATTCCGTTCCTCATGGGACCGTTAGGGTCTCCCTTCAGTAAAGTCGGAATTCAAGTCACGGACAGCGTCTATGTGGTGCTCAACATGCGGATCATGACGCGCATGGGAAAGACCGCCCTCGACCATCTGGGTGGTTCCGATGACTTCACGCGTTGCCTGCATTCCAAAGCTGACCTCGACATGGACCGGCGCTTTATCTGTCACTATCCTCAAGACAACACGATTTGGAGCGTCGGCTCGGGTTACGGTGGCAATGCGCTTCTGGCGAAAAAATGTTTGGCGCTGCGCATTGCGAGCAAGCTGGGTCAGAAAGAGGGCTGGCTGGCAGAGCATATGCTCATCGTCGGTGTCGAAAGCCCGGACGGAGAAATCAATTACGTTTGCGGCGCGTTTCCCAGTGCCTGCGGCAAAACTAACCTGGCGATGCTCGTGCCGCCGGCGAGTATGAAGGGATGGAAGATTCACACCATTGGCGACGACATCTCGTGGCTGCACGTTGGCCCGGACGGCAGACTTTGGGCCATCAATCCCGAAGCGGGCTTTTTCGGGGTGGCGCCGGGGACGGGATCAAAGACCAATTCCAATGCCATGTCAATGGTCCACAGAGATACGATCTTTACCAATGTCGCTCTCAGATCGGACGGCACCGTGTGGTGGGAAGGGCATGACGACCCGGTACCCGCCGGCGCTCAAGATTGGCGCGGCAAGCCGTGGGATGCCAAGAGCGGCCATCCGGCCGCCCATCCCAATTCTCGCTTTACTGTATCGGTTAAACAGTGCCCCACCTATTCTCCGGAGTGGGAAAAGCCGGAGGGAGTGCCCATCAGCGCGATTCTATTCGGTGCGCGGAGACAGAAACTGGTGCCGTTGGTGTATCAATCGTTCAACTGGCAACACGGGACTTTTCTCGGCGCCACGCTGGCGTCGGAAACCACGGCCGCCGCCACCGGTGCCGTCGGTGTCGTCCGCCGCGATCCCATGGCGATGCTGCCGTTTTGCGGCTACAACATGGGTGATTACTGGGGTCACTGGTTATCCTTGGCCAAGCGTGCCACGAATCCGCCAAAGATCTTTCGCGTGAACTGGTTCCAACGAAACGAGCAAGGCAAATTTTTGTGGCCGGGGTTCGGTGAGAACTTGCGGGTGTTACGCTGGGTCATCGAGCGTTCCAAGGGTGGTGGACAAGCGGAAGAGACGGCCATCGGCTATGTGCCGAAGCCGTCAAGCTTGAATGGTGGGGAACTTAATATCTCCAAGGCCGATCTCAACCGGTTGGTTGCCGTGGATCGCGAGGGTTGGAAGAATAACCTCAAGGGCCAAGGCGAATACTTCGATAAGTTTGGCGATCATCTGCCGGCCGGCATCAGGGAAGAGCACCAAGCTCTCGCCGATCGTCTCAAGGCCTAAGGGTAGGAGAAATAGCAATGGCGAAAGGACACCACGATATCGGAGGCGAGCCGGCGGGCCCCATCGATCAGACGGAGCATGTGCTGTCGGACTGGGAAATTCTCGCCGATGCCGTGAATCAAGCCCTTGGGGCCAGGGGTGTCAAGCGCACCGATGAGATGCGGCGAGCGCGCGAGGAAATGGATGCGGAAATCTACAAATCCATGACCTACTATGAACGCTGGATTGCGAGCATTGAGACTATTCTCGTCGAAAAAAACATTCTTACCCGCGAGGAGATCGACCGAAAGCAGGCGGAGTTCGAGGAAAAATGGGGAGAGCCGTGAGCGGGCGCACTGGCAAGTTCAAGCCGGGCGATAGAGTGCGCGTGCGTATGGAGGACCGTCCGGGCCACATCCGTACCCCGTGGTATATTCGCGGCAAGACCGGATGGATCGAACAAGTTCATGGCGAGTTTCTCAACCCCGAATCGCTCGCCCATGGCGGCGATGGACTCCCCAAACGGCTACTTTACCTTGTCGCGTTCAACCAGAAGGACATTTGGACAACGGTCCAGGCTCCAAAAGACAAAGTCTTGGTCGATATCTATGAGCACTGGTTAGATCCGGTCGCCTGAGGAGAATCATTCAATGAGTGATGGCCATATTTCCGAACCAGCTTCTCAAGATCACGGACACGAGCATCCTAAACATGAACTGAGCCGTTATGCCAAACGGATCTACGCGATCCGCGATCTTTTGCTGGAAAAGGGTGTCATCACGGAAAAAGATATCCGGTGTCAGATCGAATACCAGGAAGCGCGTTCCCCGGCGAACGGCGCCAAGCTCGTCGCGCGAGCCTGGGTTGATCCGAATTTCAAGTCGCGCTTAATCAGCGATCCCAAGGCGGCCTGCGCTGAGATGGGTATCGATGCCACGAGCATCAACGAATTTGTCGTCCTGGAGAACACCGAAAAAGTACGGCACATGGTGGTTTGCACGCTTTGCTCCTGCTATCCCCGGCCGATACTGGGCCGACCTCCCGATTGGTACAAAAGTTTCAACTATCGCTCGCGGGCGGTGAACGATCCACGGGGAGTAATGCGTGAATTTGGGCTTGATCTTCCCGACGACGCCGAAGTGCGGGTTCACGATAGCACGGCGGACATCCGCTATCTGGTTTTACCGTTGAGGCCAAAGGGCAGCGAGGGACTGGGTGAACTAGAGCTGACGCGACTCGTCACCCGGGATAGCATGATCGGTGTTATGGACGCGCTGCCGGCGCTGCCGAGCCATGAACTAGCTACCTCCTGATTGCTTTTCTTTGTTACCACGAAGATCTTTCAGTCATTTTGGCCCGTTCCACACAAACGCAAGCGCGCAAAAAACTGATTGATTTTTTTGCGTCGACCGCGTAAAATTCCCCGTTATCCATGGTCAGCTATTGTTTGAATGCGCGCGCACTTCACTACGGAGATCGAAACCGTGCCCAAGATTAAGAATTCATATTCCACAATACTTCGGGCGATCGGCCAGGAGCTTGAGGCGCGGGGGCTCAAAACCTTCGAGTTGAGACCCGACGGCGACGTGTATATCGTCGCCTGTGGGTACCAGGAACCGCCATCGGCCACCCCGGTGACCTTGCATTACAGTTGGGAGGACATCGAGGATCTCGATCGCGCAGGGCGGGCAAAGCGTAGAAAGCTATCGCCTCCCAAGGAATTCGTCACTCTGGTGCAAATCTTTAGGGCCGTCGGCGGTTACCTCGACAAGAACCAGTGCCGTCTAATTGCCATTTCGAATAATCATTTGGCATCGAAGGAATTGATACTGCAGGTTGAATATCAGACGGCTGACGGTGAACGGATCGTCGATGATCGCACAGGATCAACCATCTACGATTTATGCGTCAGCATGTACAAGCAGCGCGGGAAATTCATGGCCGTGGCTGACCGCTTCGCTTATTGGCGCCGAAAGGCTGGCTAGCGTATCGTTCCGTCCCGCGCGCCCTCCCTGGTGACTGCCTTCACATTTTCAAAGGCTAAATAATTTGGACACGACCATCGATTATTATTCGTTGCTCGGCATCAAGCGAAATGCCAGTCCGAGCGACATCAAGCAAGCGTACCGGAAAATGGTCTTTCGCTATCACCCCGATCGCAATCCCGCCGATGAGCTGGCGGCGGAAAAGTTCAAGCAAGTTTTGGAAGCCTACGAGACGCTCTCAGATTCCGATAAAAAAGGGATTTATGATGAAGCCACTCGACCGCTCGAAGAAGAGACAGAAGAAGAGAATCAAGGAGAACAGTTTGGCGACAACGTAAATCAGGGGTTTCGCTTTTCCCATGAATTCAAATCCAAAGTAGTGCCGGAGCCCAAATGTCCTCACTGTTCGGTCGTCGGCGTCGACCACATCGTTTCCCGCAAGGGAGGCACCGGTTCGTCCCGCGGTAAACAATTTATTCTCTCGCCCTTCAATATCATCTTCTGCCGCCAGTGCGGTCACGTCTACGGCGTTGCCGGAACTTCGTCTTGACCGTAGCGCAGCGAGTTTTTAAACCAGGGAATAAGACTTCAGGCATCAGGACTTCGGGTTAGTGCATAATCCCACCGCCCTCGACGACCAATAGCTGCCCGGTGACAAAATCGCTGTCGGAGCTGGCCAGAAAAAGCGCGGTGCCGACGATATCGGCGGGGGTTTCGACACGTTTGAAGCAGCGTTTGTCTATGCCGCCTGCGCGCCGTTTGAGCACGTCGTCAGTGACCGATTCTTCGCTCATCGTCGAGCCGGGAGTCATGCAGTTGACGTTGATGTTCCATTCTCCGAGTTGCCTCGCCACGACGCGGGTGAGCGCGACCACGCCGCCCTTGGCGGTCGTGTAGTGGGGCATGTCGCCAGAGCCGCTGAAGAATGTTCCCGAAGCGATGTTGATGATCTTGCCGCTCCGCTGCTGCTTCATGATCGGGATCACCGCTTTGCAACAAAGAAAGACGCCCTTGAGATTGACTTCCAGCACCCGATCCCATTCCTCGATCGCCAGTTCTTCGACGGGCCCTTTCCAGAGTTTCTGCGTGACATAGATCGCAGCGTTATTGAGTAAGATGTCGACGCTTCCAAAGCGATCCACCGTTTCGCGCATCAAACCTTCAACGTCTGCGAAACTACGGACGTCCGTTGTTCGTGCCCACGCGGATAAACCACTGTCCACCAGGGCTTTGGCAACGGCTTCACCCCCAGGTCGATCAACGTCAGCAATGACAAGGTGCGCTCCCTCTTGGGCAAATCCTCGCGCGTAGGCTTTGCCGATGCCATGAGCCGCACCGGTAACGATGGCGACCTTGTTCTGTAGTCTCATGGAATCTCCCTTGCTGGATGGGCTGAACGGTTTCTAATGGGGGATTTTACTTTGGAATTAGGTGAAGCTTGGCGTTTTGCCTTCGAGCAACATAGCAAGATTCGCGGCCGGGAACCGCAGGCCGACGAAAAAGCCACCGAAAAGACCGTAGACGGCGCTGGCTTCATCGAAGCGCATCTCATAGACGAGTTTCTTGAAGACCAGGGGATCGTCCGCGAAGAGATCGACGCCCCACTCCCAATCGTCGAAACCGATGGAACCGGAGATGATCTGGATCACGCGCCCCGCGTAATGGCGGCCGATCCTACCGTGCTCGCGCATCATTCTTTGCCGTTCGATAATCGGTTCGCTGTACCAGTTCTTAGCCTCGCCGCGCAGTTTGTTCATCGGGTAGAAGCAAAGATACCGGCGCGCCGGAATCTCAGGCCAGAGACGCGGCGCCGCGGCCTCGCGCTGTTTCGTCATTTCAGCTTCAACCTCTTGGTTCCATTCCGCGGTTCCCGGCTGCAGGCCTCTTTCCTTCAATTCCGCATAAAGCTTCACGGAGGCCTCATAGAGTCCCAGCTCGACAACGGAGAGATACGACGTGGCGGGCTCGAGGAATTCGTGCAGCCGGGAATGAGCCAGCCGCAGCTCGGCATCATTAAGCTCGTCGAGGGTCCGACGAAAATGGACGATCATCAAATCCCCTTTGTGACCCAATAGCGAGAAGAGCGCGCTGGGTTCTTGCTTATTTTGTTCCAAGGGAACGAGTCTTGTCGTTGCCCGATCGAGGATATGCTTTTGATCGGAGGCAGCGAGCGCTCGCCATGCCGACCAGCGGATACGAAACATCTGATGCAGGATGTAAGAGCCGTCGAGGGCGAGAGGAACCGCGGGTACGCCGCTTGCGGGTTGGTTTTTTGGTTCGTTTTTCATCGTAGGGCTTACTTCCTCTAGGATTCCCCGTGGCAGCTAATCTCGCCTCTAGCTCAATTGAGGTGAACTCGAAGGCGGCGATTGATCCGGCTTCGCGCCGCGCATTCGACTACGAAGCGCTTGAAAGCCGCGCTTGGCAAGGCGGAATAATTTTGGCATTAACCAGACGACGAGCGCAAGAAAACCCAAGACCACGATCAACATCAAAAGCGGGTGATTGAACATCAGCCAAATGCTGCCCAAGACCGTAAGGTCTTCAGCGACGCTGGCAATCCAGTTGCTGAAAGGCTCGGGGCTGGCGTTGATGGCTAGACGCGCCGTCGCTTTGGTTCCGTGAGCCGCCAAAGCTATAGTGCCGCCTGCCAAGAGCGCGACGAGTTCCAGCGCAGGGTTCATGTCTCCCATGGAGCGGGCGGCAAGCACCGCGCCGGCGGGGATGCGTATGAAGGTGTGGAGCAGGTCCCAGCCGCTGTCGAAATAAGGCACTTTGTCGGCAAAAAATTCGATCACGTACATGATGCAGGCGACGGTAATGACCGCAGGGTGCATGAGGAGCTGCAAATTGGGCGGGAGCTGGATCATGTCCAGCTGCCCCGCGATTCCCAACGCCGCCACTGTCGCATAAAGGTTTATGCCGGAGGTCCAGGCCGTCCCCATGGCCAAGCTCAGAGCTTCGAGTGTGCCCATATTTTAGCTCCTTCCCTTTGACTGACTTTCCGGCTCTCTTCTGATTGGACGCCGCAATGACGAAAAAATTTCACCCGCTCATTTGAGCCAACGTGGCTTTAGATCTTCCACTTCTGCTCAATTTTGTCCTTGACCTCCTTGGTGAATGCATTGACCGGTGGAAACTGGTCCATCCATCTATAGGGACGGCAGGCGTCGATCAACACACGATCCGACGTGTAGCCGCGCGGCGAGCGCTCCTCCGGCGGCAGCGCGGGTTCGCACACCGAAGCCCAAACGCCTTTTACAACGTCCAGCCCTTCGCGCACGTGACAGCGCGTGGCGATGGCCCAGATCACGTCGGCGGGGTTGGCGATATCGATGTCATCGTCGACCACCACGACAAATTTTCCGCCGTAGGCGCCAGCGCGCGCGCCCGCGGCGACGAGCAATGCTTGTTTCGAATGGCCTGCGTAACGTTGCTTGATGGCGATGACGGTAAACGGGCCGGGTTGGCCGCCATAGACAAAACCCCAGACACCTTTGACTTCCGGTATGCCCGCTTTCTCCAATTGCTCCCACAGCGTGGCCGCGCCCAGTGGTATCGGCAAATAACTTGCCGGCGGTTTGAGCGGCGGCGCGCCAAGAATGATCGGATCGTTGCGATAGTAAATGCGCTTCACGTTCATGATGGGCGTCTCGCCGACATTCTCTTCGGTGAAATAGCCAGGCCATTCGCCGAAAGGTCCTTCTTTAGGCATGTCTTCGTCCTTCATCGCCGGCAGCTCGCCTTCGATGACGATCTCCGCGTTGGCTGGAAGGGGGAGACCGGTGACAGCTCCACGAGCCACGGGCACAGGAGAACCTTGGAGATAGCCGGCAAATTCAAATTCATTCACATCCGGCGGGAGCGGCATTTGCGCAGCCAGAAATACCGCGGGTCCTTGGCCCAACGTGATGGCCACGGGCAACGGCTTGCCGGCATCTCTGGCGCGTTCAAAAGCCAACCGGCCGTGCTTGCCCATGTTCATCTTCACCGAGAGCGTGTTCTTGTTCTGCACCATCACTCGGTAGGTGCCGACGTTGATCTTGCCGGTTTCGGGATCTTTGGTGATGACGCCGCAGCCGGTGCCGATATACGGCCCGCCGTCGAGATCGTGCCACTTTGGCACTGGAAACCTATAAAGATCCACCTGCTCCTCGGCCATCTGGTTCTCAAACACCGGACCGCCTTCGACTTGTTGCACGGGCACGGGCTTGTACGCGGCGAGTTTTTTTCGCCAGGCGTAGAGGTAATCGACGCCGTTGAGCGCCGGATCGATGCCCATCGCCGGGCCGGTGCGCCTGCAGGTGCGAAAGACGTTGGAGATGACGCGAAAGCCTGCCGGATAATTCTTAAACTTACTAAACAGTAGCGCCGGTCCTTCCTTCTCCGCCGCCCGTTCAGTGAGCGCGCCAACTTCCAAGTTGAGATCCGCTCCTTCAAAGCGGCGCAACTCTCCCATCTCCTCTAGGGTGTTGATGTATTCTCTCATATCGGTGACGTCTGACATGCCGTCCTCCTCGATCGAAAGTCATACTCTATTGTGGTGGGTTGGAGGTGTCAACACGAGTTGCCGGTAGCCCGAAAAAAAAGCAGCGTGATGAACTTCTCGAGAAGTTCTCTTACTATCTTCCGCACAACCCTATGATAAAAGTCGACAACTCGCGTTCAGATGCGCCAATGAAATGTCTAGTCGGAGGATCACGCGCTGATGGCGCCTTGCGCTTTCCAAGGTCTTCCTCTAGTCTTTACGTCAAGCATCATGCAGCGGATTCTCCTGCGTTTCGTCCCTTCGATCCTCTCACTCTCCGTCCTCTGCGGCTTCGCCCATGCCACAGACGTCCGCGAAGTCGTTCTCGACAACGGCCTCAAAGTGCTCTTGCTCGAAGACCACAAGAGCCCGGCCGTGACTTTCCAAGTGTGGTATCGCGTCGGTTCGCGCAATGAGAAAGACGGCAAGAGCGGCTTGTCTCATTTTCTCGAACACATGATGTTCAAGGGGACGCCAACCGTAAAACCCGAGGAGTATTCGCGCATCATCGCGAAAAACGGCGGACGTGCGAATGCTTTTACAACGTCCGACATGACCGTCTATTTTGCGATCATGAGTCGCGAAAAGATCGGCATTGAGATCGATCTCGAAGCCGATCGAATGGCGAACGCGTTGTTGGGAGACGCTTATTTTGAGCCGGAAAAGAAAGTCATCCAAGAGGAGCGGCGGTTAAGAACGGATGACAATCCAGCGTCGGCGTTAAACGAAATGGCCAGCGCCGTCGCCTACCTGGTTCATCCTTATCGGCGGCCGGTGGTCGGCTGGATGGACGATATTCTTAATCTCAGCCGGCAGGATCTGGCGGATTATTACAAGCTTTATTACGCGCCGAACAACGCCTTCGTCGTGGTCGCGGGGGATTTTTCCCCGGCGGAGATCTTGCCGAAGATCAAGGCGGCGTTTGAGAAAATTCCGCGCGGGACCGAGCCGCCCAAGGTGCGCGCCGAGGAGCCGCCGCAACGAGGCGAGCGACGGTTGACTCTCAAAAAAGAGGCGGAACTTCCATTCGTTTTGATGTTTTATCACGCGCCGAATTTAAACAGCCCTGACAATTACGCCTTGGACGTCTTGTCGGTGGTCCTTGCCGGCGGGCAGAGCTCCCGTTTGTACCGCGAGTTGGTTTATCAAAAACGAATCGCGCGCAGCATTGATGCCGATTATAGCAGCGTGTCCATCGATCCAACCGGTTTTACCGTGACGGCCCAGCTGATGCCCGGCAAAGCGCCGGAAGAGATTGAGCGTGAAATCGACAGCCTGTTGGAAAAGATCAAGTCAGAGGTGATAAGTGAACGCGAGCTGCAGAAAGCGAAAAATCAAATCGAGGCTTCGTTTGTCTTCAGTCAGGATTCGGTTTTCGGCCAGGCCATGAAAATCGGCTATTATGAAATCGCTGGCGGGTGGCGCCAGATCGACAGCTATCTGGACGGTATCAGGAAAGTGACCCGGGAAGATATCCGGCGGGTCGCCAGACAATATCTCGTCCGCGACGAAAGAACCGTCGGCGTTTTGGTTCCCACTCAAGCCAAGGGCCGATGAAAAAATTTTTCTTGGAGCTCATCGGCATTTTTTTCGTAGTGGCTTTGGCCGCGCCTCTGAGAGCCGGGGTCGTGCCCAAGCGTTCCGTTTCGGATAACGGCATCGTCCTGCTGACGTCCGAACAAAAAGCCTTACCGATGGTTTCCATCGAACTACTTATCGACGCCGGCTCGCGTTATGACGCGCCGAACCAGGAGGGGCTGGCGAACCTCGTGGCGAAGCTTTTGACCTACGGCACGAAGCGGCGGACGGCGCTTCAGATCAATGAAACTCTCGATTTCCTCGGAGCGAGTTTATCGACCCGTTGCAGCGACGATCTTGCCAGCGTCAGCATGACGATCCTGAAGAAAGATCTGACCACGGGGCTCGAACTCTTGGGAGACATTCTGATCAATTCGACCTTTCCTCAACAGGAGATCGAGCGGCAGAAGCAGTCCGTCATCGCGTCGATCAAGGCGCGGGATGAAAGTCCCGGAGATATCGCTCAAAGAAGATTCGCCGCGGCGCTCTTTCCCCAGAGCAACAGACGAGCCTCAGGGAATTCTATGAGCGATACTACCGCCCCAATCGATCGATATTAGCGGTGGTCGGAGACGTGTCCGAGCAGGAAAGCACCCAAGCGCTCAATCAGGCTTTCCGTTCCTGGAGGAAGGGCGAGCCTGGCGGCAAGCGTCTAGTTCCCAGCGTCATCGGTTCGTCGCAGGTCATTCGTGTCAACAAGGATCTCACGCAGGCCAACATCATGATGGGGCATGAAGGCGTTCCGAGGAATCATCCGGATTACTATGCCATTCAAGTCATGAACTACATATTAGGCGGCGGCGGGTTTTCTTCGCGGGCGATGGATTCCATCCGCAACGAGCGCGGCCTAGCTTATTCCGTCTATAGCCATTTCGGCGCTGAGAAAAGCCATGGCACTTTTGTTTTCGTGATGCAGACAAAAAACGACACCGCGGAGGAGGCTATCCGCATCGCGCGGGAAGAAATTCGCCGCATGCGAGAGCAGCCGGTTACGGACCAGGAGCTCGACGACGCCAAAAACTATCTAACGGGGAGTTTTCCTCTCCGCCTGGACACCAACCATAAGGTGGCGAGCTTCCTTGCTCAGGTAGAATTTTTCCAGCTCGGACTGGATTATCCGGACCGCTATGCCGATCTCATCAGGAAAGTTACCCGTGAGGACGTTCAGCGCGTTGCCAAGGCATACTTGCACCCGGAAAAACTTATCACGGTCGTTGTGGGGAATCAGAAGAAAGCAGGCGAAAAGTGAAGATAGCCTCCCTAAGGCCGACGGGATCTTTGAGAGAAGGTGGCGCATCCTTGACCCTGGATTACAAATATTGTCAATTTCTCAAATCCTACATCTGTGGGAGTCGGGAAAAAATAGCCATCCTGCTTGACAGGCGGGCGGTTGCTGCGGCATAGTTTCTGCTTATAAGATTCACTTTTGCCAGTTCTGTCGGCCGTCATTTTTGCGTATCGGAGTGTTAGCTCTAATGAAGAAAGTTCTCATCGTCGAAGATCACGCCGATATGCGCGAGCTGCTCACCTGGCAGGTCGAGCTCATGGGCTTTACGCCCATACCGGCGAAGCACGGCAAAGAGGGAGTTGAGAAGGCCATCGCGGAAAAACCCGATTTAGTGTTGATGGATATCATGATGCCGGGGATGGATGGCTGGGCAGCGGCGCGGGAGTTGCGCGCCAACCCGGAAACCAAAAGTATCCCGATTTTAGCGGCGACAGCACTGTTTCGTGATTCCGATCTCAAGACTTGCATCGAGGCCGGTTGCAACGGTTACATAGTCAAACCGTTTACGTTCCAGGAGCTCCAGGGAAAATTGCGGGAATTTATTCCGCAGGCAAACGGTTCCCTGCCCTAGTTCGGTCTCCCCTCACTCTTTCGGTTAAAACCTTTCCCGAATAGAATAAATCGAGGGAGGGTTATTCGTGTCATCACAGGACAAGGCAGTCGCCATCGTCAAGCGTTTGCGCGAAAACGGTTATGAAGGTTATTTCGCGGGCGGATGTGTGCGCGACATGCTCCTCAAAAGGGCTCCTCAAGACTACGACATCACGACGAATGCGCGCCCCGACGACATTGCCAAGATTTTTCCCCAAACGATTCCTGTTGGAGCGCAGTTCGGTGTCATGTTGGTCTTGGTCGAAGGTCAGCCCTTTGAAGTGGCGACCTTCCGCCACGACGGGCCTTACCTCGATGGACGGCATCCGAGCCAGGTGCGGTACGGCAGTTTACAGGAAGATATCCGCCGCCGTGACTTTACGATCAACGGGATGGTATACGATCCGTTGCAAGACCGGGTTGTCGATTGGGTCGGTGGTATAAAAGATCTCGAAGCCAAACGCATCCGCGCCATCGGCAAACCGCGCGAGCGATTTGAAGAGGATCGATTGCGCATGTTGCGGGCGGTTCGCTTTGCTGCCAATTTGGATTTCACCATCGAAGACGAGACCTTTGCGGCGATTGGTGACCTAGCTCCGACGATCACGCTGGTTTCTTGGGAACGGATCGGCGACGAAATGACGCGAATCCTGACGGAAGGGGGAGCCAGAAAAGGTTTTGAATTGCTGGACGCCACGGCTTTGCTCAAGGTGCTCCTGCCTGAAATCGAGGCGATGAAAGGCGTCGATCAAACTCCCGACTATCACCCCGAGGGCGATGTGTTCGCTCATACGATGTTGACCCTCAGCCACTTGGCCTCGCCCGCGGAGACGTTGGCGTATGGTTGTCTTCTGCATGACGTTGGGAAGCCGGTTTGTGTCCGGCGGGAGGGAGGACGCGTCACTTTTTACGGGCATACGGAGAAAGGCGCCGAGATGGCCGAGGCGGTCTTGAAGCGGCTCAAAAGAAGTCGATTGACCTGGGAACGAGTCGTCTATTTGGTCCGCAACCATTTGCGCCACACGCAAGCGCCTAAGATGCGGCTTAGCACCTTGAAGCGATTTCTCGGCGAAGAAGGAATCGACGAATTATTGGAGCTGACTCGGATCGACGCGTTATCCGCCAACGGCGATCTTCAGTACTACCAATTTTGCAAGCAAAAGCTTGCCGAACTGAAGGAAGAAGAGATTCATCCAAAGCCGCTTCTAGGGGGTAGGGATTTGATCGCCATGGGATTGACCCCGGGCCCGAGCTTCCACGAGATTCTTAAACAGGTCGAAGAAGCACAGCTCGGTGGAGAGCTTTCGAGCCGCGAGGAAGCCATGGAGTGGGTCAGCAAGCATTATGGCAATCGAGGTTGAGGAATGAAGCAGGGACAGACTCTTAACGTCGTCGGCAAAACAACACCGCGGATGGACGGTAAGGAAAAGGTCACGGGCAAAGCGGTGTACACGGTGGATATCGAACTGCCTGGAATGGCTCACGCCAAAATCCTCCGCAGTCCCTATGCGCATGCCAGGTTGGCTCGCGTCGATGGCCGCAGGGCCGAAGCGTTGCCCGGAGTTTACGCCGTCATCACCGGCGATGATCAGCGGCGGCTCGGGATGTTCGGCGCCGCCTATAAAGATCAGACCATCGTGGCGGTGGATAAAGTTCGCTATGTCGGAGATGCGGTGGCCGCGGTTGCAGCGGTAGACGAGGCGACGGCGGAACAAGCCTTGAATCTGCTCGAAGTCGAGTACGAGGAACTGCCGTCCGTAACCTCGATCGATGAAGCGCTGGCACCGGGCGCGCCTCTGGTGCACGACGCGGCATCCAGCGGGGGAGAAATGATGGGGCAACGTTATGAAATTCCCCCGGAGTTTGCCGGAACCAACCTCTGTTATCGTTTCAGTTACGCCAAGGGCGATGTGGAGCAAGGTTTTAAAAGCGCTGACGATATTTTTGAAGACACCTTCAGCTTTCCTCGAGTGCAGCACTTTTCGATGGAGCCCCACGCGACCGTCGCTCATGTCGAGCAGGACCGGATGACACTTTGGGCGGCCACACAAGAGCCGTTTACCTTGCGCGATCATTTAGCCGATATCTTCCGTCTGCCGCTCAACAAGATCCGTATCATTGCGCCCTATCTCGGCGGCGCCTACGGCGGAAAGCTCGCGGTCAAAACCGAGCCTCTGACGGCAGCCTTGTCCTGGAAAGCGAAGCGACCGGTGCGGCTCGCCCATTCGATTGAAGAGAGTTTTAAAACCGTTACGCGCCATCCCGCTCGGGTGCTGATCAAGACCGGTGTTACGAAGGACGGAAAAATCCTGGCCCGGCAGTGTCTGATCCACATGGAAACCGGCGCCTACGCCGATGCCGGACCGCGCGTCACTCAGAAGGCCGGCTACCGTTGTTTTGGACCCTACCGCATTCCGCACATGAAAACCGACGCCTACACCGTGTACACCAATACAGTGCCCGCGGGCGCGTACCGCGGCTTCGGCACACTGCAAGTCACTTGGGCTTACGAATCCCAGATGGATATCATCGCGAAAAAGCTGGGGCTCGACCCGCTCGAATTTCGCCTTAAGAATTTGCTCAAAAAGGGAGAACTTTATACTCCCGGGGACACGCCGGTGGATTGTGATCTCAAGGAAGGCTTACTGCGCGCTGCGAAAGAAATCGGCTGGGGAAAAAGAAGCCACAAAACCAACCGCGGTAAAGGGCTGGCCTGCTGCATGAAAGACGGCGGCGGCACTTATAAGGTTGCCTCGGCGGCGGTGAAGATGAACGCCGACGGTAGCATCATCTTACTGACGGGCACCGTGGAGATTGGGCAAGGCGCCCTCACGGCGTTGAGTCAAATTGTTGCCGAAGAGCTGGCTGTTCCTTTAGAACGCGTCACCGTGGCACAGCTGGATACGGACGTGACACCCTATGATGTTAATACCAATGCTAGCAGCTCGACAGTCGTAATGGGCCTGTCGGTACAAAGGGCCGCTCAGGACTTAAAGCGTCAGCTGTTGCGGCATGCGGGTAAATTGCTCAAGACGAATTCGGATCGATTATCACTGAAGAACGGTCACATACAGGGCGGTAAAGGTTCGGCCATTTCCTTTGAGGAGCTGATGCACCGGGTTTTTTTATCGAGCGCTGGCGAAATCGTCGGGCGAGGCGCCTATCAAGACATAAAGAGCAAGAAGGCGGCGCTCGGCTCGCCGACGACGTTTTGGGAAATCAGCTGGGGCGGGGCGGAAGTGGAAATCGACCGCGATACCGGCGAGATCAAGTTGCTGAAATACGTTTCACTGGCGGACGTGGGCCAGGCGATCCATCCCGTCTTGTGCGAGGGACAGGATGAAGGCGGCGTGATGAACTCGATCGGTCACAGCTTGCTCGAAGAAATGATCTACAAAGACGGTCAACTCCTCAATCCCAATCTGATCGATTACCGGGTTCCGAGCTTCGGCGATTTGCCGAGAGATTTTGAAACCATTCTGGTGGAAAATCACAACGGCCCCGGTCCATTCGGGTCGAAAGGCACAGGCGAAGGCGGATTGTTGCCCGTGGCGCCGGCCATCGGCAACGCCGTGTACCGGGCGACGGGCGTGAGGTTTTATGATCTGCCGCTGACGCCGGAGAGGGTCTGGTGCGCGCTCAGACAGAAGTAACAAGTCTATTGCAGCAACGTAAAGAGCAGTCCCTCAGGAAATGGAATACTCAAAGCCCGTTCAAACAGGCCGTAGATAAACAGCCAGGTAAAGAAAGTCACCGCAATCGTCATCGGCCATTTCTCTTTGCCCGCGAATTTGAGATAGAGGATCATCGACACGGGGATCGAATACGAGAAGCCCAGTAGCCAAATGGCAATGAAAAAACCAACGGTCCAAATGAGAATCGAGACGGTTCGACGACTCGCCACTTCCGGTGGAACGTCGGCTGCGACTTCCCAGGCGGCGGCCGCGGGTTTGGGCTTTTCACGACCCAGCAAATCTTTGCCAAGCTGAGCGAGCGCCAATAGGAGAGTCGGTATGCCGATGGCCCAAGGGAAGAGGCCAGCCCGAAAACCGAAATTTCGACTCTGCCAGAGAGCTAAGGCGAGCAAAACTGCAACAACGACAGTAAAGAGCGTTTTTGAGTTGAATCGCAGCCCGGCTTTTTCAGGCGTCTCAATCACAGCTCTGGCCTGAGGTTCAGAAGCGGCTTTTTCCTTCTCCTGCCGTTTATTTTTGATGATCGGATAAATAAGACCGAACAGGGTTACGGCAAAAATAACCAGCACGCCGGGACGCCCAAGCCAAGCAGCTCCGTAATTGTCGGTGGACAGGAAGAGCCTGTTCTCGGCCAGTGGACCGAGGACGAGACCGAGCAGGACCGGCGGACGCGGCCACTCCAATTTTTCCATGATCCACCCGAGACCGCCGAAAAACAGGACAACCAGCATATCTTCGAACGCATTCTTTTCCGCAAAGGCGCCCAAGTAGACCAACACTAAAATAATCGGAATAATAATACCGCCACGTACTTGGGTTATCCTTGCTAGGGGTTCCAAGAAGAGAAAGCAGATTCCCACAGTGATGATGTTGGATATAATGATCACCCATACGAAGGAAAACGTGAGCCCAAGGTGGCCTCTGGGTTCCGGGATCAGCATGTCGGGACCGGGCACGATGCCTTGAATGATGAACGCGCCGAGCAGGATCGCCATGATGACGCTGGCGGGAACGCCAAAAGCAATGGTCGTGATCAGACTTCCGCCCAAGGTGGAATTGTTCGCCGCGCCGGGACCTAATACTCCCTCAACGGCGCCTTTGCCGAAGCGCTCTTTGTTGGGCGAACTCTGTACCGCATGGGCGTAGGCAAGCCACTGCGTAGTAGCCGCCCCCATTCCAGGAATGATGGCCGTGAATGTGCCGAGGGCGCTGCAGCGGATGACCAACCACCAGTGACGGAAAGTATCCTTGACCCCCTCCATGACCCCGCCGAGCTCTTTGACTTCCTGGGTTGCGATGCTCGTGCCCAATACGGCAAGCTCGATCGTTTCCGGAATCGCATAGAATCCAATCGTAATGGGAACCAATCCGATGCCGTCCCAGAGAAACAGCTGATTGAAGGTGTAGCGCTGAATGCCTGAGATGGGATCTAACCCGATGGTTGCGAGCATCAGGCCAATACCGCCAGAAACCATGCCTTTGAGAATGTCCTCGCCGCTGCATGAAGAATTCAGGAGAGCCGAAGGAGAGAACGAGCGGCCGGACGATAGGGATGGCGACCGCAATCGCAACGGCGCCGAATACGGCTCCGACGAGGGAACTCATGAGGACAGCGCCCAGAGCCCTGCCAGCCTCGCCGTTTCTCGCCATGGAGTGGCCGTCGACGATCGTTGACGCCGTCGTCGGTTCGCCAGGTACTCCGAACAAGACAGAGGTGATGTCGCCGGTTGTCGCTGTCACAGCGGTCATTCCCAAAAGAAAGGCAAATGCCTCGACCGCTGACATCTTGAAGATAAAGGGCAGCATCAGGGCCATCGCCGTCGGTCCGCCGAGTCCGGGCAAAATGCCGACGACAAAGCCGATGGCGATGCCGATGCACATCAAGCTGAAGGTAGACCACGTAAAGCACTGGACCAGGCCTGAGCCCAAGGCGCCAATCATTTCCAGCATAGCGATCCGGCTCCTCCCTGAGCAGCCGCAAAACTTCAACCAGATTTCTTTTTTTACCTCATTCGTCGTCTTGTCTTGCAGTTCGAATACTCAGTTAAATGTGAACCGTCGAGTTGCCAGAAGCTATCGAATTGATCATTAAAAAGCAACGAAAAAGTCCATCTGTGGGTCGTCTCTCCTTCCGTAGCGAACAACGACATTGCGTTAGTTGCATGGGGCTAATAGAATGCCGAGCACGCGGTGGAGTGCTGCGGCAAAGCGTTATGACAGACGCCGGTTTCGCGGTCAAATTCCAGGAGGTTTGCTTATGGCAGATCGCTTTAAAAATCTCATCGACGGAAAATGGGTAGAAGCAAAATCAGGCAAGACTTTCGACAACCGTAATCCGGCCAATCGCAACGATTTGATCGGACTCTTTCCAGCCTCCGGCCAGCAGGATGTGGACGATGCCGTGCGCAGCGCAAAGCATGCCTTTGCAAAATGGCGCCTCGTTCCGGCCCCCAAACGGGGCGAGATGCTCTATCGTGTCGGCGAGCTTTTGCGCCAGCGTAAGGAAGAGATCGCTCGCATCATGACGCGTGAGATGGGAAAAATTCTGAAAGAAACTCGCGGTGACGTGCAGGAGGGAATCGATACCGCCTTCTATACCGCGGGAGAAGGACGCCGACTTTTCGGCGAAACGACTGCGTCGGAGCTTCCCGATAAGTTTGCCATGTCCGTGCGCGCGCCCGTGGGCGTCTGCGCTTTGATCACGCCGTGGAATTTCCCGATGGCGATTCCGACCTGGAAACTGTTTCCCGCTCTACTTTGCGGCAACACGGCGGTGCTGAAGCCAGCCGAGGATACACCGCATACGGCAGTCAAGTTATTTGAGATACTCGAGGAGGCCGGCATTCCTCCGGGCGTGGTTAATCTAGTTCACGGCCGCGGCGAGGAAGCCGGCGCGGCGCTGGTGCGCCATTCGGACGTGAAACTCGTCTCTTTCACAGGCTCCGCTGCCGTCGGCCGGGAAATCGCGTCTGCCTGCGGGGAAAATCTCAAACGTGTCTCTTTGGAGCTGGGCGGAAAAAACGCCCAGATCGTGATGGAAGACGCGGACCTGAATCTAGCCTTGGAAGGCGCGCTGTGGGGTGCCTTCGGCACTACTGGTCAGCGCTGCACGGCGACGAGCCGGTTGATTCTTCATAGAGATATCAAGCGGAAACTGACGGATATGCTCGTCGCGAGAGCCGAGAAGATCAAGATCGGCGACGGCCTCGATGAGAGCGTCGAGACAGGGCCGTTGATCAATCATTCGGCGCGCGAAAAAGTGCATCGCTATGTGCAGATCGGTAAACAAGAAGGCGCGCGGCTTCTCACCGGCGGCGAGATCTATGAAGCCGGCAAGTGGATTGACGGTTACTTCTATCGGCCAACGATCTTCGATCAGGTGACTCCGTCCATGCGCATCGCTCAGGAGGAGATATTCGGCCCGGTCTTGTCCATCATCGAAGTGAAGAGCTTTGAAGAAGCGATCGAAGTTCTCAACGGCACCGCCTATGGCCTCTCCAGTTCGATATACACGAACGACGTAGCCCGCGCCTTTCGCGCGATGAGAGACATCGAGGCGGGGATCACCTACGTCAACGGTCCCACCATTGGCGCTGAAGTCCATCTTCCCTTCGGTGGCGTGAAAGATACCGGCAACGGCCATCGCGAGGCCGGCACGACCGTGTATGACATCTTCAGCGAGTGGAAATCGATTTACGTCGACTATTCCGGTAAGTTGCAAAAGGCACAGATCGACAACGCAGAATAAGTTTCGAGTTTAGGGTTTCGAGTTGAAGAAGTCCGAATAACGCGAAACTTTAAACTCGGAACCCGAAACTGGAGAGTTCCATGAACGCACCTTACATCAAAATCAAACCGCCCGGTCCGAAAGCTCTAGCGCTCATCGAAAAGGACCGGCGCCATACCGCTCCGGCTTACGGGCGCGTTTATCCCTTGGTCGTGAAAGCAGGCCGGGGGACTGTGATCGAAGACGTCGACGGCAATCTGTTTCTCGATTTCATGGCCGGGATTGCGGTGACCGGCACGGGCCACTCACACCCGAAGGTGGTCAAAGCTATTGAAGAGCAGGCGCGTAAGTTTCTGCACATCTGCGGCAGTGATTTTTATTACGAACCGATGGTGCAGCTCGTTGAAAAATTGGCTCAGCTGGCGCCGGGCCCCTCGGTCAAGAAAGTGTTTCTAACCAACTCCGGCACGGAAGCGGTCGAAGCTGCCTTGAAGCTGGCGCGCTACGCAACCGGGCGAAAACATGTCATTGCGTTTTTCGGCGCGTTTCATGGGCGGACCATGGGCTCGCTATCGCTGACGGCCAGCCGCTCGTCACATCGCGCCCACTTTTCCCCGTTGATACCGGATATCCATCACGTCCCTTACGGCACCTGTCATCGCTGTCCGTACAATTTGAAGCACGATTCCTGCGGCATCGAGTGCGTTAATTATCTGGAAAAAGTTCTCTTTAGATATGAAGTCGCCCCGGAGGAAGTTGCCGCGATCTTTGTCGAGCCCATTCAGGGCGAAGGGGGCTACGTCGTTCCTCCTTCTGAGTACCTGCCGATGCTACAGGATCTCTGCCGACGCCACGGCATTCTCCTGGTTTTGGACGAGATTCAGTCGGGCTTCGGCCGGACAGGCAAAATGTTTGCCTGCGAACATTGGGGAATCGAGCCGGATATACTCTGCGTGGCTAAGGGAGTTGCGAGCGGCCTGCCGCTCGGCGCCATGATTGCCCGGGAGGAGATCAGCACATGGACGCGCGGGGCTCACGGCAGCACGTTTGGCGGCAATCCGGTAGCTTGCGCCGCCGCGCTCGCTACCCTTGCGCTCATCCAGGACGGGCTCATGAAAAATGCCGCGGAAGTCGGAAGCTATCTCAAAGAGAAGTTGACTAACTTACAGAGCACATACTCTGTGATCAGTGACGTCCGCGGGTTGGGGTTGATGGTCGGGGTGGAGTTTGGCCAGCCGGGCGGCGGTGGCGCGCCCGATCCGAAACGTAGAGATCAAGTTGTCCAAAAATGTTTCGAGGAGGGCTTGCTACTATTGGGTTGCGGCGAGAGCACGATTCGCTTTTGCCCGCCGTTGATCGTGACGCGGCAAGATGTCGAGACCGCGGTTGCGATCTTTGAAGCGGCAATAAAAGCTGCCAGCCAATAACCACAGGTCGTAAGCGGCCTGTGAAATCCCGTTCTGGCTAAGCGACGGTCATTGTAGCTTGTTTTCTAACTCTTCGATGATTCGAGAAAGGTCTGGATCGTCGGGATTTAGTTTTACAGCGCCGCGAAACTCTTCCAGCGCCTTTTGCAGCATGCCTTTGGCTGCATAAACCCGGCCAAGATTGAGATAGGGGAAGTGGCGCGGCTCGTAGCGTCTGGCCTGCTTCGCCTTTTCTAGCCACTGAATTGCTTCATCCAGCTTTTGCTGCTGCATCAGGTAGACGCCGATATCGTTGTAGGGATTGCCGAACTCCGGATCGAGTCGGATGGCGATCTCGCACTGAGCGATCGCCTCGTCGATTCTGCCCTGAAAACTGTATGTCCAGCCCAAGTAGGTATGGGCGTCCGCCGTCGGATAGAGCGCGATGGACTCTTTGTACAGCCGAATCGCTTTATCCAGCTCACCGGCCAGCTGATGGTCCATCGCCTCCTTGATGAGCTCCATGGCTCGTTCTTGTTCTTTCCACGTCGCAGGAACGTTTCCGCCAAAGGACGGGTCAGACTTGGGCTGAAGTTTGTTCTGTTCTTTGTCTTTCTTCGTTTCCTTTTCTGCCATATGTTTCCAACTCCTTTTCTTAAGTACGCAGAAGGCAACCAGAACGACTGTTTGTCTTGTACTGCATGCCGCTCAGTTGGATATTCGCGCCGTTAACGTAGCGGGCTTCGTCAGACAATAAAAACCGAACCGCCGCTACGGCGTCTTCTACGCTACCCACGTAGCCCGCGGGGATCCGCTTCGCCGCCGCCTCCAGTTCTTCCTTGGGCGCGCTGCCGGAATCGATGAAGCCGGGAGAAATGGCATTCACGGTTATGCCGTGCGGCGCCACCAGGCGAGCCAGCGAGCGCGCCAGCACGAGCAAGCCGACTTTTGTGATGTAGTGAGCCGTGAGCTGCGGTTGGGCAATCAGCTGTTCGGCGTTCGCCATGCTGAAGCAGATGATGCGTCCCCATTTGCGCTCTTTCATAATCGGAATCACCGCTTTACTGAGGTAGAAAACTGGGTGCAGATTGTTGTCGAACATGGAGTGCCAGCCTTCGTTGGTCTCCTCCAATAACGAGACCCGATGATAGGGACCGGCGCCGTTGATCAGCGCGTCGACGCGTCCCCATTCTTTATTCACGTGCTCGACCCATTCGACCGCGGCTTTCGGATCCGAGACGTCGCACTGAAGCGCCAAGCCGATGGCGCCGCGCGCTTTCGCGGCATCGACAACCGCGCTCGCTTCCTCGGCGCTGGTGCGGTAACAGATCGCGACCGACCAGCCCCTCGCGGCCAGATCCAGCGCCACGGCGCGGCCAATTCCCCGCGCGCCACCGCTGATCAATGCGACTCGATCATTCACGGTTGATCTCACAGAAGTAATGGTTCGTCACGTGCCACCACGTCATCGGCGCCGCTCCGGTCGGCGCTCCGCGAAGGTTCAATCCACGGCCTAAATTTCTCGTACAACTCTTTCAACTTGGCCTTGTAATGTTCCACGTTTTCATCGGGGTTTTTCGCGTCCCATTGCGTTGCGAGCTTGCAGTTCTCGTTGATTTTTACCTTCGCTTTGGTTCCGATCACATAATATGAAATTTGATCCCCAGGCTGATAGCGCCGCTGCGATTTCAAAGCCAATTCGTAAGGCGCCGCCGCGTTGCGTTTTTTGGCTTTGACCTTGATCTGGTAGCTTTCCAAAGAATCTTGCAGCGTTTCCGTCTTTGCAAGCCAAGTAATGTCCTTGCAGTGTTGTTCGAGGCCGTCGAGATAGCGCCGATAGAGATCCTGAACTTTTTCTGTTTCGCCCTTGAGAAGCAGCATCAACATCTCCTCCAACCACTCGCGCTGGAACCCTTCCAAACCGCGGGAGCGCAGCCCCGAGCCCTTGATAAGGAGCCGCTCATTTTCATCCAATAAAGCGTAGTTCTTCATCTTGTAACTGAACATGGCTGGATACCGCCCGTCGAGCTCCAATTCAATCCCGATAGGAAGAGTTTCCTTCAGTGCGGCGATCAATGTCTCTGCTTCGGCGGCGCTTTTAGCGGTTTCAGGCGGGATGAAATAAATACCATCGGTATCGACCTCGATAATTTGCGCGCCTTTCTCTTTGAGCCAGCCGACCGCGGCTTGAATCAACTCCCTGCCCTTGGCGGTGACGTGATTGGCCGCCTCGAAGTCGTTGAAATGGCCCATTTGAAAACCGAGGTAACCATAGAAAGAGTTGATTAGAATTTTAAACGTCGATTGTAAGGCATTGAAATAGACCTTCGTCTCTTCGTCCTGCCGGTCGCGCGCCAGCTCTTTGGCCTTGAGGCGAAACATCCGCAAATCGCGCAGCAGGTTGGGCAATACGCCTAATTCATCTTTTTTCGGAAGATAGTTATAGACCAGCATGATGGAAGGATACAGCGAAGTCACGTCGCAATGGAGAACGCCCCGCGCCGTGCCTTGGTACTCCATATGCGTAAAGCCGCCGGCGACCTCGCGGCCGTCGTCCGGACGAGGCACCGAGCGGCGTTGGTAAACATATTCACGGAGGAAGAGCGCATCGATTTTCGTCGCGTTCCCGCGCAGCGGAATATTTTGATAGCTATAAGGAAAAATCTGCGCTTGAACGAAATGACTCGGCGATAATAGTTCTGAGACGGCGCGGGTTTCGCGCACGTCGTCGAGGGCGTTGCGAAACAACGTGTCCGGATCGTGATCGAAATACCAACTGGCCTTGCCGGCGGGAATGTAGGTCCGATCCGCGCTAGCGATGCCCAAGTGCCGGGCGATTTCGTTCAAACCGACGCTTTCCAGCTCTCGAGTCGCAATATCGTAGTGTTGGGCGAGCATCCACGTGTCGATGAGGTTCCGGCCGAAAATTTCATATCGACGATACGCGATCGTCCGCTCCGCCATCTGCAGGCGAGATCCGTGGCTCTTTAGACCAGAACCGTCCCGACCGACCTTGAGCTCTACTTTATGTCTCTTGGCGCGGGCTTCGATGTATTCCAGACCGAAACGAAAGAGGTTATGCCCTTCGATGACGTCCGGGTCGCGCCGCTGAATTTCGTTCACCAGCTCTTGAAGCATCTGAGCTTCATCAAATTCCTTGCCCGAGATCAGCCGCTCCCAGCCCGTTGAATCCGAGAGCGCGATGGCAGTGATGCGGTCGGAGTCGCGGTAGGCATGGGGAAATTCAAATCCCGGCGGGCAGTAGGTCTCTATATCCAGCTGCAGGCGCTTCAAATTGCCGAACGTCATGCCCAAGAAGTGCGTCTTGCCGGACAATATCAAAAACTGATGCAGCGGATCGCTGAAATACCGATAAGGAGCATCCGGCCCGGAGGATGTTTTACCGCTCTTTTTCTGCGCGTGGAATCTCGCGTGCTCCAGCTGATTCAAATCGGGAAACAGTGCAAGACGGTTAAAAGCCCCTTGACCATCAAGCTTCTGTAGTTCCGCCTCGCCCTTCCAATCCTTCAGAGCCCCCTCACCTTCCAAAAGCATAAAAGGCCGGAAGGGCGCGAGCTCGGTCTCGATGCGGCCGTCTTGACGGCGAAAGATTTTGGCCTTGTTGTTTCCCACGACTTCGAACGCGATCAGGCCCGGCGTGCTGTCGTGGCCGAACAAGATCTCGTTCTGTTGAAAAATGGGCGTAAGATGTTCGCGTTTTTGAGCCATAAGCGGCAGAGTTAATATAACAAATGGGATTACCAAGTCATAGTAGAGAAAACGAATCTGCCAATAGCAAGAGCGTTTTTGGCCGGCCAGATGCTCGGCCTGATTAAAAAAGCTCTGGAGCGATTGGGCAAATTTGTGATAGATTACGACCATGCCTATCGATCCGCTCACATTTGACAGTCGGCCCGCTTTAAAGAAACCGATCCTTCTCCTTTCCTTTGCTGGATGGAGTGACGCGGGTGCGTCGGCTACTACGGCTGTGAGGTACGTCGCCGATCAGTTGCTCGGGCGAAAGTTCGCCGGCATCGACCCTGAGGAGTTCTACGATTTTTCGGTACAGCGCCCGGTCGTCAGATTGACGGAAAGCAAAATCCGCGAGATCCACTGGCCTTCCTACGATTTTTATCACGGCGCGGGAATTGGCGTGGAGCGGGATTTTGTGCTGGGTATCGGCGCCGAGCCCCAGCTTCGTTGGCGGACTTTTACCGAAACCCTGCTCCGATTCACGCGCGAATGTGGCATTGAGACGATCGTGACGTTAGGCGCCTATCTTGACGAGGTGCTTTACACGCGTCCGGTGCCGTTGAGCGGTTTTTCGACTGATCCAAAACTGATGGAAGAGTTGGACCTGATGCCGTCACGATATCAGGGGCCCACGGGAATCATAGGTGTTTTGGGTGACGCTTGCCGTAAGAGCGCGATTCCACACGTCAGTTTCTGGGCCGCATTACCCCATTATCTCAATGTCACACCCAATCCCAGAGGGACTTTGGCTCTGCTTCTCCGTCTCAATCAATGGATCGGATTGCGCGTCGATACGGCACCATTGGAGCGAGCCGCCGGCGATTTTCAAGCCAAGATCAACGAAGCCGTCAACGCTGACCCCAAACTCTCCGCCTTCGTGCGCGAACTCAAGAAACGCGAATTCGAACAGTGAAGCTCTCCGTCCTGATCCCGGTCTACAACGAGGAGCGCACACTGGAGGAGGTCGTGCGCCGCGTGTGCGCGGTGCAAATTGCTAAAGAAATAATTCTCGTCGACGACGGCTCCAAAGACCAAAGCCGTCAAATTCTTACTCGATTGCAGGAAGAGAACGAACGGGCCAGAGATCCGCTGAACCAGATTCGGGTGTTTTTCCAACCCTTCAATCAGGGCAAGGGAGCGGCGCTGAAGACGGCCTTCGGTCACGTCACGGGTGATGTCGTGGTCATCCAGGACGCAGACTTAGAGTACGATCCCAAAGACTATCCCGCGCTTCTCGATCCGATCCAAGCGGCGCAAGCCGATGTCGTCTACGGAACCCGTTTCTTCGGCGGCGGTGCCCATCGCGTGTTCTTTTTCTGGCACTACGTGGGAAATCTAATGCTCACTCTGATCTCGAACATGCTCACCAATCTCAACCTCTCCGACATGGAAGTTGGTTACAAAGTCTTTCGCGCCGAAGTCCTCAAAGGCATCGAACTCAAATCCAAGCGCTTCGGTTTCGAACCGGAAATCACCGTTAAACTTGCCAAGAAACAGTGCCGCTTCTACGAGGTCCCCATCTCTTACCACGGCCGAACCTACGCCGAGGGGAAAAAGATTACTTGGAAGGACGGCATCGCCGCGCTCTATTATCTGATTCGATTTCGCTTGGCGGATTGACTGCCGCTGCTGAAAAGCTGCGACCTCCCACTTGTGCGCCATGAGAATGGTAAGTCCCATTGGACGCCAATGTAGATGTCTTACGTCGGAACGGACGTTAAGCCACTATCTTCCCTTCACTCCACAACGCTTCCATATAATCCTGTAGCGCCTCCTTCAGTGGAAACTGAGGCGTGTAGCCCAGCTCAGCTTTGGACGTGCTGAGATCGAGAGGGGCTTGTTTACCGTCTGTGCCGCTTGCGCCGACGATTTGAACCTCGGTTTTCGGTGCCAATTCCTTTACGATTTGAGCCAGTGCGTCCGGGCTTGTGACAACCCCGCTGCCGGCGTTGTAAGTTCGCTGCTTCGGACTCGATGCCTTGCACGCAAGATGCAACGCGAGCGCAACGTCTTTGGCGTAGACGTATTCGTTCGGAGCGTAGACCTTGGCGTCGATGGTGAAGGGCTCCCCTTTGATGATGTTCAATGCCAAATCGCGCATGACCATCCCGACCGTCGAGCCGCCGACGTAATGGCCGCGGCCAAAGACGCCGCTTGGACGGATGATAATCGAGTCCAGGTTGTGGTGAAATGCGTAGCCATGCACGAGATGTTCTGAGCAAAGCTTGGTGACCGTGTAAAGATTGTGTCCGCCGGTAGCGGCGTCTTCGCGGACCACGGAGTCCTTAATCTTCGAGCGATCGTACACGCCGAAAGTGCTAACGTAAACGATGCGTCGCAAGCCTATGAGGCGGGCTGCTTCCAAGACGTTGATTGTCCCCAGAATATTATTGGTGGAGCCGGTGTAGGTGTTTTCGGCAACCCGTTTGCCGATGAGGCCGGCGGTGTGCACGATGGTGTCGGTGTCAAATTTATTGAGCGCTTGGATCAACGCGGGCAGGTCGCGCATGTCTGCCGCGACGACGTGTGCCTTGTCGGGCCCAACGACTTTCCCGATGTAGTCTCGGTTCGGCACGAGATCATAAAGGACCACCTGGTCTCCGCTACCGACGAGTCTCCGCGCGAGGTGGGTACCGATGAGACCGGCACCAGTAATCAGAACGTTCATGGCAAATCCTCCGAATAGTGAGTTCTACGTAGCTTAGGTTGGCCAAGGAGCGGTGTCAAACTCTGAAAAAAAGTTCTTGCGGTTGCTGCAGCGAAGCGATTATCCTGGGATGGCCCGGGGGATATAGTCCTTACTAAGATCTCGCCATGTCAAAGGATAGTTATAACTCCAATGCGAAAGGGGAATGATTTATGTTCGATAGGGTAAGACAAAAATTTATCCGCGACCGCCGAACGCTGGTGGTATGTTTCACAGCCGCTGTTACTCTTTCAGCCGGATCGATTGTCTTGGCGCAGCCGATCAAAATCGGCAGAACCACGGGTGGGAGCGGCTTTCATATCCCGTCATATGTAGCCATAGACAAGGGGTTTCTCAAAGCCGAGGGGCTCGATGCTAATTTCATTGCAGCGACCGCCGGTGTGCTTGTCAGGGCGGCCATCGCCAAAGAAATAGAATTCGTGCCGATACCCGGCGGCGGTTCGGAGGCGATGCTCAAGGGTGCGCCGTTGGTTTTTTTCGTCGGCGAGTCTCTGATCTCGCAGTGGACGCTTACGACGACCCCGGACATCAAACGAGCGGAGGATCTTAGAGGGAAAACTCTAGGGCTAGGTAGACCGGGCTCCGCCGACTACAGCGAAATCGTCATCACGTTGGGAAAACACTTCAACATGCAACCGGGGAAAGATTATAAAGTCATCAGCTTCACCGGTGAGCCGGACAGAATCGCCGCATTGATCAAAGGTTCGATCCAGGGCGGGGTTCTCTCTTTCCCGCATGCCGCCCGGGCTGAGAAAGAAGGAATGAAAGTCTTGCTACGAACCGGTGACTATATCCCGAGATTGGGCGGCACCTTTCTCACGCACAAGGATGTGATCAAGGAGAAGCGCGATGTGGTGAAGCGGTTCACTCGGGCCATGATTAAATCCGAGGACTACATCAGGGCCAATAAGAAAGGAACGATGGAAGTCATTCAGAAATATTTTGAAATCAACGACCCTAAAGTCGTCGAGAGCATCTACAATCAAGTGCACGACAAGTTTGGCCCCGAAATGCCTGCCGAAATGATCCGCGACCTCTTCGAATCGAGAACCACCCCGGAACTCGGCTGGCCGCAAGGAAAGCCGTTGCCAGACTTAGAACAGTTCGTCGACCGAAGTTTTGTCAGCGAGGTGTTGAGAGAGATGGGCAGGAAGCCGGCCGCTAAGTGACGAGCCGAACGCTGGAAACGTGACGATGCGGAAGATACGTAATCTAGTGATATAAGTGATATAAGGGACGGCAGACGATTTCTGCACCTCTCGCTGGTCTCTTGGGTTCGGATTGCGACACAACAAAGGTCGAAGCAGGAAAAACTCTTTTCAATCAATTTGCGTCAATTCCCTCAGCTTAATGCGTAAAAGCTACTCCCAAACCTCTAATCTAAAAGCCTGTCATTCCCGAATGCTTCTATCGGGAATCCAGATGAAACCATGACTGGACCCTCGATAAAAACGTTCGGGGGTGACAACTTTGGGATAAATTCTCATAAATGTTTTCCATCACGGCAGCCTGCTGCGGGCAGATTCAATGAGCCGGGTGGCAGTTAGAATGTCTTTGCCGTCTCCGGGCGCCAGCTGGCGAGGCGGGATTCTACGTACTTAACAGCGAAGGTGAGGATCACGGACAGCGCCATGAAGATCGCGACGCCGACGAAGACGACATCGACTTTATAATTGGTGGCGGCCGACGCGATCATGTAGCCCAGGCCTTGGCTCGATCCAAAGAACTCGCCGACAACGACTCCTAAAATGGCCCGCCCGATGGCGAGCCGAAGACCGGCGATGATGTAGGGCAGCGAGTTCGGCAGAACAACGATCTTCATGAGCTGCCACTCATTGGCGCCGAAAGATCTGACCACGTTGACGAGCACCCGGTTGACATTTTTGACTCCCGCATAGGTATTGATCAGCAACGGGAAGACGGCGCCCGCAAAGACAATCACAATCTTCGACCAAATTCCGATGCCGAACCAAAGGATCAGGAGCGGCAATAATACGATACGCGGGGTGGCGTTGAATGCGGTCACGTAGGGGTCCAGCAAGGCCTCCAAGGTAGAGGATCTGCCTATGATGAGTCCGGCGGGCAGTCCGACGGCGATGGAGAGGCCGAGGCCTGCTAGAAAAGCGATCGCGCTGATATAAAAGTGCTTTTCAATTTCACCGTTGAGGAGAAGTTCGTAGAAGGCAGCAGCGATTTTTGACGGGGTCGTAAAGAAGAGCGCCATTCCTTTTGGCAGGCTATACCAGAGAGGAATGCTCTCCCAGACGATGAGCAGGACTATGATAAAGCCCGTTCCCAGGATGAAGGGCTCGTGTTCCGCGTAAAAGCTTTTGACTTTCATGATCGAACCTCTTCGCTCGCTCTCCATGGTGCTAACGTCAGCTCCAGCTTGCGCATCAGTTCGGTGAGCACGACGGCAATCACAGAGAGAATAAGGATGCCGACAAACATATCCGGTAAGCGGTACGTGTCACCGGCTTGAGAGATGGCGAAGCCGATGCCCTCGGAAGCGGCGTAGAACTCGCCGACAATAATGCCGACGAGGCCACGGCCAACCGCCAATCGTGCCCCAGCGACAATGTAGGGGATCGTGCTGGGCAAAATCACCTTCAAATAAAGGTCCTTTTCGCTGCCGCCAAAGGATCTGATCACGTCAATCAGGAGCCGATCGGTCGACTTAACTCCGGCGAACGCGTTGAAAATAAACGGGAAGACCGAGAGCAGAAAGACCAGAGCCGCTTTTCCCAGCACGCCGACGCCAAAGGCAATGATGAAGAGCGGCGCCACAGCGACCAGTGGGCTTGCATAGAGGGCAGTCAAGAAGGGGTCGAGCGTGTACTCGACTCTGCGTCGCCATCCCATGATGAGACCCACCGGAATGCCAATGACAACGGCAAAGCCGAAACCCCAGAGGAAGGCCCGGCTGCTGATCGCCAGATCGTGCCAGAGCTTGGGACCGCGAACTTGCTCCTTAAATGCTTCTGCGATGAGCGATGGTTTGGTAAAAAAGAAGGGATTAAGGGGAAAGAGATAGGTGAGCAGCAGTTCCCAAGCGGCTAAGAGTGAGATCACCGAGAAGAATCCGAGCAAAAGCCGGCGATGCTCCGCGTAGAATTCCTTTGGCTTCATATTCTACTCTCGGGTGTTAATTCTTCTTTCAAGACTTCCCAGATCCGCGACTTGATCTCATTGAATTCAGGGGTAAGCCGCATCTCGTAATCTCGCGGTCGCGCTAGTTGGATCTTAAGTACGTCCTTTGTGCGTCCCGGTCTTGCGGTCATCACGATGACTCGGTCAGAGAGGTAAGCCGCCTCTTCAATGCTATGGGTGACAAAGAGGACCGTCTTCTTTGTCCGCCCCCAGATTTGCAGCAGCTCCGCTTGCATCAGGTCGCGCGTCTGGGCATCCAGGGCAGCGAAAGGCTCGTCCATGAGCAATACTTCAGGTTCTGTGGCCAGCGCGCGAGCTAGTCCCACGCGCTGTTTCATTCCTCCCGATAACTCGTGGGGATAGTGCCGCTCAAATCCCTGCAAGCCGACCAGCTTGATCAATTCCGCCGCGCGTTGAGATCTCTCCGCGGACGGGATGCCTTTGAGCTCCAAACCCAATTCGACATTGGCGCGCACCGTTCTCCATGGCAGTAGGCCGAACTCTTGGAAGACCATCGCTCGTTCCTGGCTTGGGCCGGCAATGGGCGTACCGTTGAGCCGCATTTCGCCGGCCTCCGGTCTAAGGAGACCCAGGAGAATGTTCAAAAACGTGCTCTTGCCACACCCTGACGGGCCGACGATGCTGACGAACTCTCCTCTGCCGACTTCCAGGCTAAAGTTGCTCAGCGCCGTGACGGGCTCACGGGTTTTGGATTTAAAGACCAAAGTGATGTTCCGGGCTTGAATGAACGGAGTCATAGAGCGATCGTTTATTTGCGTCTCAACGGTTGCACAGCTCAAGGATCAGAAATGCGACGACAGACGCACCCGATCTTGAGCGTCACGGCGCTACCTTATTCCCAACTCCTGGTTCACTTCTCTTTGCAGGGTGAAATCAAACAGCTTGGCCGGCGAGACCGGCTCCCGGAGTTTTAAAAGCTCAGCGTCCGACTTGAGAAATTCATCGATCTCTTTATCCGTCGGGATTCCATTCGCTGTAAAAGCCTGCTGGGCCAAACGGTGCGACTCAGTCGCAACCGGCAATTCGACTCTCAAATATTTCGCTAGCACTTCCGCCGTGCCACGTTCGTTCTCCCAGAAGTATCGGTTGGCTCTCGCTCTGGCCCTGATGATTCGCTTCACAACGTCCCGTTTTTCACGCAGCAGCTTCTCGGTGACGGCCAGACCGTTTTGGAGATTGATGACATCTTCAACGGCGCTACCCAAAATCCTCAACTTGTATTTGTCCCTTGCAAGGATGACCGTAGGCGGCGAAAGCGCGGCAGCTTGCATCGCTCCGCTCACCAAACTCTGAAGCTGTGCCGGCGCGTCGCCGGCAGCCATCACGGTAACATCTTTATCTGGATCCAGGCCTCCTTTGCGCAGTACCCGAGCGGCGGCCAGATGCTGGGAGCCGCCAATAGTCGTGGTGCCGAGAACCTTGCCCTTGAGATCGCCGATGGAGCGAATTTCCGGCCTCGCCACGAGCCAGAAAAGATTGCGTTTAAGGCTCATAGACACGATCTTCAGTGGCGCGTCGGTGCGTTCCATGGCTCGAAGGACGGTGCCGACGTTGTTTGCCGCGTGGGTCTCTCCGGCCAGCAAGGCGGCCATCGCGATGTTTCCTCTGACCTGGACGAGCTCGGCATCGAGTCCCTCTTGGCGAAAGAAGCCGCGGTCTTGCGCGATGTAAAGATCGATGGAGGCGATACTCCGACTCGGATAGGCGACGACCACTTTCTCGGGCGACGATTGTCCGCGCGCGTGCGGAGCGAGAATCATAAAGAAAGCAAACAAGAAGATTCGGCTTTTCATGTGTTTCCTGTAGCGCTCAATGTTTAGACGCGCACCTCTTGGATGTCAAGGTGATCGCGTGATCACGCACCGAATCCGTTCTCTCGCGCTCTCCGCTTGACGAGCCAAGCCGGGTGCAATATATCTTTTCGTCGGAGTTCCGAGCAAATGGGGCGTTCGCCACTTTTGTTAGGAAGCGCTTTCCGTGAGCTCGAAACCCAAAATCGAACAATAGCTTCAGGGCTCGAAAAACTCAGAGTAAGGAGAAATCATGGGTAGACCAAGACCGATAGAATGGCCAGACAAAGCCAAGATCTGTGTGACTTTCATTGTGCCGTGGGAGGTTTGGCCGGAGAACTTTGCCACGCACGAATCGCTTCAGCGCCAAGGCGGCGCTACTATTCCGCCACCAAAGGCTGTTTTTAAGCAGAATATGGCGCTCGTGACCGAGCGAGAATACGGCGACCGCGTCGGCATCTGGAGAATCGTGGATCTCTTCGATCGCCATAACCTCAAGGTGACTTTTCTGATGAACGGATTGAAGGTGGAACAGTTCGCCGATGAATGCAGAGAGTTCAAGTCTCAAGGTCATGAATTTTCTTCCGAAAGTTATGAGCATGAATATTCCTTCATGTACACCAGAGAGCAGGAGCGAGAATCGATCCAGAAGACGGTGGGCGCCTTTGAAAAAGTTCTAGGGCAAAAGCCCACGGGTTACCTTTCGCCGGGCCATGCTTCCACCCCTAACACACTGGAGCTGGTTGCCGAGGCCGGGTTCGTTTGGTGGGCGGATCCTCTGAACAGCGACAATCCCTACATCGTTCAGGCGCGCGGACGAAAGGTGGTCGTCGTTCCTTATAACGTGCCCGGATGCAACGACTACTCGACTTACGGAACCGGAAGGACACCGAGAGATTTGCTACAGATCATGAAGGACCAGTTTGACTATTTGTACTGGGAAGGGGAGCAAGGCTCGCCAAAATACTTCGCTTTCAATCTCCACCCCTTTGTCTCCGGCGTTCCGTTCCGAACCAAAATCATTGACGAGTTCATCAAGTACGCCAAGGGCTTTTCCAAGGTTTGGTTCGCCCGCCGCATAGAGATCGCCGAGTGGTGGCTGCAAAAGGGCTATTCGTGAGAAATGGCCTCGACCCAGGGTTTTCCTGAAGCGAAAATCATCGACGAATCATGGAGCCCGGGGAATGTCTTTTTGGCCGCCGGCCAATCTACGAGCCGAGGTGAGAAATCCGGTGTGGGCCACCATGCGATGCTGGGGTCTGGCGCTCATGCCTTTGATGTGCCAGAAACGCATCAAAGTCTCCATCGTCTCGATACACGCGAAGCGTTTATCGTCTCGTAGAGCATCGACCAAACTTTTGACCTGCAATATCGTCGGCAGATAACAGAGCAAAATCCCGCCAGGCCGTAGAATTTTCCAGGCGCCTTCGATCACCTGCCACGGCTCGGGCAGGTCCAGAATCATACGGTCGATCTCCGTTTCGTCCAATGCCGCAGCGACATCACCCACTTTCACTGTCCAATTCGTCACCGGTCCGAAATATTTGGCGACATTCTTCCGCGCCATGTCCGCAAAGTCTTCGCGTATTTCATAGGAGAAAAGATGGCCTTCAGTCCCGATGGCACGTAACAGCGCCATACTCAACGCGCCCGCTCCCAGTCCGGCTTCCACTACCCGCGCCCCGGGAAAGAGATCCGCCCAGACCAAGATTGGGCCGATGTCCTTCGGATAAATGATCTGAGCATTGCGTGGCAGATTTGGAATGAGTTGAGGAAAGCTCGGACGAAAGATCAAAAAGGGCTCGTTCAGCGAAGAGCGGACGACACTGCCTTCGTCTTGACCGATGATCTCGTCGGCGGAGATCTTACCGCCGCGGATCGAGATGGGATGACTCCGATCGAGGCGAAAGAGATACTCTCTGTCCTTGCGGTCTAGAAAAATGACCGGGTCGCCTTCGCGCAGCGGGCCTTTGGCTTTCATCGGATTCAGAACCGGAATCATTGCGGCGAGCGCGACTACTTGACTGTGTAAGGACCGTAGCCTTTTTGCCTAAGCTCTTCCACCAGCTCGCGAACTTCCTGAGAGCGTTTGAGATCACCCACGAGCAACGCGTCCGGCGTATCGACGACAACGGCATCTTGGACGCCCAGGAGCACAACCAGCCGGTCCTGGGCGTGAATGAGACAATTTTTGGCTCCAAGCCCAAGCCATTTGCCATTCCCTGCGTTACCGTCGTGATCCCGATGCATCATACGATGTACGGCCGCCCAACTGCCGATGTCGCTCCAACCGAAGTTTGCTTCCAAGGTCAGCACTTTGCCTTCAGAGCCCGCCTTTTCGAGCACGGCGTGATCGATAGAGATGTTGGGCATTTTTTGGTACTCACGAGCAATCAGGCATTTTAACCCCGGATTCGGTTTTGCCAGGGATTTTCCTCTCGCGGCTTGACTGATTTGGCTGAGGGCATCGGCGATGGCAGGTTGGTAGCGACGCATCAATTCCAGCAGGGTCGAAGCCCGCCAAATAAAAATCCCGCTGTTCCAAAGCGAGCCTCGACGGATGAGTTGGCGCGCCATTTTTTCGGAAGGTTTTTCTTTAAATTGTTTAACCTGATAAGCGCCGCCAAGGTTATTTGCGCCAACCGGTTTACCCTTCATGATATAGCCGTAGCCCGTTTCCGGGTAATCGGGTCGAATGCCGATGGTAATCAGGTTGTCGCTCGCGCTCGCAAGCTCCACCGCGCTGTTGAGCGCGCGGCGAAAGGCGCTGACATCGGCCACCCAATGGTCCGCCGGCAGCACGAGCATAATCCCCTTGGGATCGCGGGCGACGACCTCCAATGCGGCGAGGCCGATACAGGGCGCGGTGTTTTTCCCCTCAGGCTCGGCGAGAAAATTCGCCCGCGGCAACATCCGAAGCTCTTTGGCTAAACCCTTGAGTTGATCGGCGACGGTGACCACCAAGGTCTGCTTGGGACCGCTCAGAGCAAACACCCGATCGGCGGTTTCGCGAATCAGTGATTTCGAGCTGAGAATCTTTAGCAGCTGTTTAGGCCGCTGCGAGCGGCTCAAGGGCCAAAAACGGGTCCCTTTGCCGCCAGCTATGATCACGCAGAACGCCGATCGTTTCATGCTGTCGTCCAATTCAGAATATTGCGAGATAGTGTAAGGTAGCTATCGTGGCGGATCAAGGGTCGTTGTTCAAGCAAAAGAACTGGACGGTTTCCATAGATCAAGCCGGCCTCCGCTTAGACGTTTTCGTGCATCAAATTTTGCCTCATCTATCGCGGCGGGAAGCAGAAAGGCTGATTGAAGAGAGGCTCTTTTTGCTGAACGGACGACCGGCTAGCAAGGGACAACGCCTTGCGGCGGAGGGCGTCGTCAGTTTCGTGGGGCCGGAGCAATGGTTATCTGACGGACCGCTCCCGAATTTGGAGTTGCGGGTGCCGATCGTGTATGAAGACGCATGCTTACTGATCGTCGACAAACCGGCTGGTATGGACACGCACGGTTTCTCCGGTCGAGATGACCGAACGCTGGCCAATTTTATTGCGGCCCAGCGTGTGGAGGTTCTTAACGTGGGAAAGAGCAAGTGGGAGCCGGGATTAGTTCATCGGATCGATCGCGAGACCTCGGGTTTGGTCTTGATCGCGAAGACACAAGCCTCCTTCGAGCGCCTGCGACGGCAGTTTCGCCGGCGGCAAGTTACAAAGAACTATTGGGCACTGGTGTGGGGTATCACACCAGCGGAAGGGAGTGTCTCGTATCCACTCGCTCATGATTCACGAGACCGGAAACGAATGCGAGCGATTTTGAATCTTAAAACGCAGAGGGGGCAGAGAAGCTGGAAAGCGCTGACGCGGTTCCGGAAGCTCAAGGATTCGCGAGGATTGAGTTTAGTTGAGATCGAGATGGAAACCGGCGTGACGCATCAGATTCGAGTTCACATGGCTGCCATCGGTCATCCCATCGTCGGGGACGCGCTTTACGGCGCGGAAAACACAGACACCCTTGGGCTGGGACGTCACTTTCTGCACGCAGCCGCTTTAGAGTTTCAGCATCCGGAGACCGGCCGAACGGTTAAAATCGAGGCCGGCCTTCCCGGCGAGCTTGGGGAAGTGCTCAGCCGTCTGAGGGTGAACTTTTAGGCCGCGTTGCTGCGAATACCCTTTGCCTTTGCGCAAGCGCCACAATAATTGTTTTGGGTCCCGGCTTCCTCCACCCATCCATCATCTAGATTGTGGCAGATTTTCTTGCATTCGTAGCAGATGAAGTACAGACCATCGATGCTCTTGTTGATCTTCTCGCGGTTGAGCACCCGACCCCTCAGCTTTTCGATGCGGATGCCGAGCAACTCTTCGTAGTTTTTCTTGATCTTTCGTCTGCCCGCTTCGTCACTTGGAAGATCTTCGTTTTCACCTTCTTCCTGATTGGCGTCGTCGAAGTAATTCTCCGAGCGGCTTTTTGCGGGCCGTCCGGCAGTTTTCTTTTTCGTTCTCGGCATCTTTCTGATCTCACCCTCCCGTGATGTTGCCGCCGATAGAGGGGCTCATGGGTTGTTTCCAGCTTCCTTGGGTAACCATCGAGTAGGTTTTATTTCATAATGAACGGTTCCTTGGTTGTCAATAGGATCGACGGATCTGGACGGTTCGAAGCCGAGATTCATCGGTTAAACGGATTGACATAAGGAAAACGGGATGGGTACTTAAGAACACCAAATCAGTTTAATTCCAATTGATCGCTTCGCTGCTGCAGAACGGACGCGCGGCGCATGGGCAATGAGGAGGATCGTATGAAAGTGATCCGATCGTTAATAATTTTCGTCGGTCTCGGGTTAACTTTGTCATCCCCGTGTTACTCCGCTGAGCCTGGTACGCATCAGGAAGATTTTCGCGAGACTCCGAAACCGTTCCGCCTGCTCGCCGATCAATGGTCTGCCTATCCTTCGCTTGCGGAGGCCTACAGCCTCGAATTCCTGCGGACCGCGGACCGCGAGACCGCTCAGATGACACTGAAAGAAGCGATCTTTGTGGGCTTGAAAAACAATCCGGGCATTGAAGTCGATCGCTTGGAGCCATTGCGGGCGGCGGAACAGACCCGGATTGAAAAGTCGATCTTCGATCCCACTTTGAACTTGGAGTTTCACAAAGACTACGCGGTTGATCCGTACGGGATTACCGCCAGCCCATTTTTTCAGCCGGTTCAAACCAGCCAGAACCGCGATTACAACTTGGCGATCAGAAAATTTCTCCTCACCGGCGCTCAATTTGAAATCTCCTTTCTCAACCCTGTGTTCATCGGGAGTTTGCCCGACCAAGTGCTCAAGCCGCAATATCGGCCGCGCCTGGGCTTTTCGCTGACGCAACCGCTGCTGCGGGATTTTGGCTGGGGGCTGACAACGATCTTCGTGCGCATCGACGAAAATCGCGAAGGCATCAGCGTATTTGGGTATCAGGCTAAACTGGCGCAGCTCATTCAACGGATTACCGAGGCCTATTGGGCGGTCGTGTTTGCAAGGGAGAATTTGACGGTGCAAAAAAAGGGCGTGGAACTGGCTGACTTACTGCTCAAAAATGCCGAGTCCAGAGTCCACGCCGGAGCTTTGCCGCGGGTTGCAGTGACGGAAGCCCAGGCCGAGAGAGCTCGCCGAGAAGAGCTTGTGATCATTTCAGAAAATGACTTGGGAATTGCGCGCACCAACCTGAGATTGACGATCAACTTTAACCCCGAGAAAGTCTTTTTGCCGCGCCAGATTGAACCGAGTGAAAGTCCATCGGTGAAGCCCGTGCCGGTGGATCACGCGATGAGCCTGGAGACGGCTCTCACCCGGCGGCCGGAAATCTTGTCCGCGGCGCTGACGGTTCAAAATCAAGCTCTGCAAGTCCGCTACGCTGAGAACCAGCTGCTGCCCCGCTTGGATTTAAAGGCTGGAGCGGGGCTCACCGGCATTGCGGGTGATCTCAAGCCCAACTCTGACAACCCGTTTCCCGGTAACTACTCCCGGTCGCTCGACCGTCTTGGCAGTGGTGATCTTTATAATTACAGCGTGGGCGTGGTCTTGCAGATTCCGTTCGCCAACGCCCAAGCCAGAAGCAAGTTTGCCCAGGCGCGGATTGAGTTGGAGCAAGCTCGGGCGCGCCAGCGGGATCTCGTATCGCAGATCACTTTAGAGGCGGAAAAAGCGCTGAGCGACGCGGAGGCGAACTGGAAACGCATCCAGAGCACGCAGCGGGCTCGCGAGTTGGCGGAAGAAAATTTGCGCGGCCAAGAAAAGCGCTTTGGTGTTGGTCTCGTGACGCAGAAAGATGTCATCGACTTTCAATCCAGATTCCTTGAGGCTCAAGGAGCAGAGCTGCGCGCGGTTACGGACTATAACAACTCGATTTCGAAGCTGAAGCTGGCCGAAGGTACGCTGCTCGAAACTTATGACGTCAAGGTCGAAGGACCCAAGAAGGAACCCGATCCCTGGTGGGCGAGGTTCTAGTGTTCATGAAAAGATAATTTCTGTGGCGGATGCGGAGTGAGTGGTCTCTAATGCCACGCACTCCGAACCATTGTCTGGCTTACAGCTGAGTACTGCCGTATCGCCGCGGCTCGCCTTTGCAGGGAGCGCTCGTTAACGATGTTCGTCGCGTTCCCGCCAATAGTGACATACCACGGCACAAAGTAGATGTAAGGGGTCATGGCCGAGTCTAGGGCATAGCCGATACCGTCACGAATCGTGAGCGGCGGCAGAAAGGGGAGAACGAGGTACGGACCGGGGCCCATTCCCCAAACGCCGAATGTTTGTCCGGTGTCCTCGTCGCTTTGTTCGATGCCGAAGCCGTCCTTAGCCAGGTCAAATAGACCGACGACTCCGAGTGTGCTGTTGATACCGAAGCGCGCGATTTCCTTGGCTGTGCCGACGAATTTGAGTTGCAGGGCATTATTCACCACGCGCCGGACTACCTGGAGATTGTCAAAGGCATTGTGAATTCCCCTTTGCACGGGATCTGGAAGCACGAAGTCCCAAGCGGTCGCTACGGGTTTGAGTATAAACCGATCCAGTACCTCCCGATTGAACCAAAACATTTTCTCGTTGAAGCTTTCGAAGGGGTCGCTTTCGAAATCCTCGCCCCCTGCTGATCCATCGGCCAATTCGAAGGCGTAAGCAGAGCTTTCAGAAACGGTTTGAATGTCGGCAAGAGGCGTCGTTGGCCCAGCTCCAATTCCATCTGAACTCGGCTCACCGATTTGGGCCTCATCGCCCGCATAGATTACGCCGACGCTCACTAGCGACCAGCTGAGTGTAACCGCCAACAGCACCCCTCGCCAAAAATACGATATCGAGAACCGAGAAGCTCTATTCATGCATGTCTCCTTTGCAGCCTTCGTTGTCACTTATATTAAGTTGATATTTTGGTCAAGTAAAAACACTAAGTTCTACCGTAGTTTGAATTGAGAACGTTACCCCAAAAGCATGCCACCTGTCCAAGCCCTTCTGACATTAATAATTGGCAATTGAAGGAACTTCCTCGATTGTGGTGGAATTATTAACTTGAATGTTAGAGAACACGAACGACAAAAAGTTGCAACTGAGTCAGAACGGGGTCAATTTCACAATTCCTACTCAATCCGAGGCGGGTAAAAGTTTGCAAACCCCTGATTATTCGGTTATTTTGACAATATGACGGCGGGCGAGAAGGAAAAAACAGTGATTATTGGTGTAACCGGAGGGATCGCCTGTTACAAGGCCGTCGAACTCGTCCGACTATTGGTCAAAGATAGTTTGGCCGTGCAGGTAATCATGACGCGGGCAGCCATGGAGTTTGTGACTCCACTCACTTTTCAAACCCTTTCTGGAAAACCAGTTGCAACTGAAAGTTTCAATCTTACCCAAGAATCGGAAATCGGCCATATCAATTTGGCGGACTCCGCGGATTTGTTTGTCATCGCGCCAGCGACCGCGAACGTGATCGGCAAGATCGCAGCGGGAATCGCCGACGATTTATTGACGACTGTGCTGATGGCCACGCAAGCGCCCGTCTTGATCGCGCCGGCTATGAACATTCACATGTACGAAAATCCTATTTTACAGGAGAATATTCGGAAACTACGGCGGATCGGTTACCATTTCATGGAACCAGCGGAAGGCTATCTTGCATGTGGCTATGAGGGCAAAGGCCGCCTGCCCGAGCCGGAGAAAATCTTAGAGGAAATACGGTCTCTGCTGAGAAAAAAAGACCTGCTCGGTGAAAGATTTCTGATCACCGCGGGGCCAAGTCGCGAGCCGTTGGATCCGGTTCGTTACATTTCCAATCGTTCGTCCGGAAAAATGGGTTATGCGCTGGCACGCGCCGCGGTGCGGAGGGGAGCCGGGGTCGTTTTAGTTAGCGGCCCCAGTGCGATCGAGCCTCCGTCGGCAGTCCGACTCATCCCGGTGAATACAGCGGCCGAGATGCGCCGCGCCGTGCTCGAGCAATTCCCGGAGTGCACGGCGGTCATCATGGCCGCGGCGGTTGCCGACTATCGCCCTGTGGACGCTTCCAGCAAGAAATTGAAGCGGGGAAAAGCTCCCCTGGACATTCGCCTCGAACCGAATCCCGACATTCTCAGGGAATTGGGACGGAGGAAGAATGGCAAGCTGTTGGTGGGTTTTGCTGCGGAGACGGAAGAACTCATTGCAAACGCGACACGGAAACTCCACGAAAAAAACCTCGATTTAATCGTGGCGAACGACGTCACTCAAGCAGGAGGCGGATTCGACGGCGATACCAATATCGCAACGATCGTGGATCGTAGCGGCGCGAGCGATTCCCTATCACTCATGACTAAGGATGAGTTGGCGGATCGGATCTATGATCATCTTCTGGCTTTGAAAGACAAACATTCAGATGGGAACTCCTAGGGAACCCAAGCCTGCGAAATATTTCGTTGCCCTACTGTCATCTGACAGCGAGCTTTTAGCCGCCGTCGAAACGGACTTGGCCGCAATCTTTGGTTTTATCGACGCGCGCAGTGAAATTTTCCCCTGGAGTTTCTCCAGATTCTACGAAGAAGAAATGGGTCCCGGGTTGTTGCGGAGATTCGTTTCTTTTGAGCCTCTGGCCTCTCCGGAAAGACTCGCCGATTTCAAACTCGCGACACAAAGGATAGAGGACAGGTACCGGAGCGAAATGCCGCAGCATTCGGGACGGAGAGTGAACCTCGATCCCGGCTATCTTGAAGCGGGTAAAGTTGTCCTGGCATCGACGAAGAACGCGAGCCATCGGATATATCTTCGATCCGGTATCTTTGCCGAGGCAACGCTGCTCTACTACGATGGCGCTTTCCATGGCTCTTCCTACACCTATCAAGATTATTTATGGCCGCAGACACTAACTTTCTTGACTCCCCTCCGGTCGGTCTATCTGGCTCAGCTGGGGCAGCTTGGCTAGGTCCCTATCGATTGGCGATCGACCTGCGCCCGTGTTATTGATACCTTTCGTCGTCCGGTGATAAGATCCGCCGATGGAAGGATGGTGTCGCTTATGTCCGAACAAGGTGACGGAGCAGAATTGGCTAAGCTGGTGACCTCCTTGAGCCGTCACTTGGAACGGCGGCAGCGCATCGGCGTCCGCTTTGTGCCGCAAGACGATCTTCCGGAAACGGGTTCCGTAATGGCGAACAACGAGAATCTCTTAAGTGGCACTGCTGGTGACCTTTTTTCCGACTCCGCAGCCGCATTTCAAGCCAAAAGCCTTGAGGAGCTGCGCGCGGCCATCGGCGACTGCCGTCGGTGCAAACTCTGGCCCGGGCGAACGCACTTGGTCTTCGGCGTGGGCAATCGCAAGGCAAAGCTGATGTTTATTGGCGAAGGACCGGGACGCGATGAAGATTTGCAAGGAGAGCCTTTCGTCGGGCGGGCCGGACAGCTCTTGACCGATATTATCACCAAGGGAATGGGTTTTCGCCGTGAGGACGTCTACATCGCCAACGTTGTAAAGTGTCGCCCACCGGAAAACCGCAATCCCGAACCCGACGAGGTCGCCTCTTGTGAGCCCTTCCTGAAAAAACAGATTGACCTGGTGCGGCCCGAAATAATTGTCGCGTTGGGCAAGTTTGCCGTGCAGACACTGCTGCAAACGAAAGCTCCAATTACCAAGTTGCGGGGCAATTGGCACAGTTATCATGGAATCAAACTGATGCCGACATTCCATCCGGCCTATTTACTGCGCAACCCGGCGGACAAGAAACTAGTTTGGCAAGACATCAAAAAAGTGATGAAAGAGATGCGCGGTGAGAACGCTTAAGATTCTTTTTTTCCTGACATTGATGGTGGTGGGGCTGGGGGTCATGGCGCAGCCACAAGACGCGTCGGCACCGCATGTCGATGTCATCGTTATCGACGGAACCATTAATCCGGCCGTGGACGATTTCATCCGCGAGAGCATCGGGCGCGCGAAGTTGAACCGTGCGCAGGCGCTGGTGATTCAACTCGATACCCCGGGGGGGCTGCTCACCTCGACGCGCACCATCGTTAAAGAAATTTTGGGCGCGCCGATCCCGGTAATCGTTTATGTCTCACCGAGTGGCGCCGGGGCGGGCTCCGCTGGGGTGTTTGTCACCATGTCAGGTCACATCGCGGCCATGGCGCCGGGAACCAATATCGGCGCGGCCCATCCGGTTTCGGGCGGGGGACAGGAAGTCAAAGGCGTCATGGGCGAGAAGATCGAAAACTTCACCGCATCATTCAGCGAAAGCATCGCCCAACAGCGTGGTCGCAATACCGAGTGGGCCGTCCAGGCGGTGCGTAAGAGCGTTTCCATCACCGAAAGAGAAGCGTTGAAAAAAAACGTCATCGATATCGTGGCCAAAGATATCGACGATCTGCTCAGGCAGGCGGATGGACGAAAAGTCGAGCTCGAGGGGCGTCCGCATACACTGGCTCTGAAAGGGGTTCGGATAGTGCGCTACGAGATGAGTTTAAAGCAGCGAATCATCAACGCCATTGCCGACCCGAACATCGCTTATTTGTTCATGATGGCGGGGATTTTAGGGCTCTACATGGAGTTCTCTCACCCCGGGGTTTTTTTTCCGGGCGTGGCGGGGGCCATCTGTCTTTTGCTGGCGCTGGCGTCGTTCCAACTGCTGCCGATCAATTATACGGGACTCGTTTTGATGCTGCTCGGCGTGGCGCTGCTCGTCGGTGAAGCTTTCTTTCCCAGCTTCGGGGTCTTGGGGGTCGGCGGCATCATCGCGATGGCGCTTGGATCCTTGCTATTGTTCGACACCCAGGGATCTGATTTCGGCGTGGACCGTCCGATCGTTTTCACCGCGGTCGGGACTTTGGGAGCCTTTGTGCTTGCCGTCAGCTACCTGGTTTTTCGATCGCAGAAATCCAGGCCGACGTTGGGATTGGAAGGACTCCTCGGTGAGGTCGGTGAGGTGCGCGGCAAGCTAAATCCCGCCGGTAAGATATTCGTTCATGGCGAATACTGGAATGCTCAAGCTGACGCCGAAATCGACATCGGGGAAAAAGTCAAAGTGGTGGGTTACGACGGTATGTGTCTCAAGGTGAGTCGCTTTTCCGAGAGCAGAGCAAAGAACTAGGGGAGGCAGCCATGTTTGGAGTCGGACCGCTTGCAACGTTTTTTATTATCGTCGTTATTCTCATTATCAGCGGAATAAAAATTCTTAAGGAATACGAACGGGCGGTGGTTTTTAGACTGGGCCGTATGGTGGGGGCACGGGGGCCGGGGATGGTTTATGTGATTCCTGGCATTGAAAAGATGGTGAAAATGGATCTTCGCACCGTGACCATGGACATTCCACCGCAGGACGTCATCACCCGCGACAACGTGTCGGTGAAAGTCAATGCGGTGCTCTATTTTCGAGTATTGGACCCGAATCGGGCGGTCAGGGAAGTGGAGAATTACCTCTTTGCGACCTCCCAGCTCGCGCAGGTAACGCTGCGGAGCGTCTGCGGGCAAGGTGAGTTGGACGAGCTCTTGGCCGAGAGGGAAAAGATCAACACCCGCATTCAGGAGATTCTGGACGCCCAGACCGACCCCTGGGGGATCAAAGTCGTGCTCGTCGAGCTGAAGCACATCGATCTCCCCCAGGAAATGCAACGGGCCATGGCCAAACAGGCGGAAGCGGAGAGGGAAAGGCGCGCCAAGGTCATTCATGCCGAGGGAGAATTTCAGGCCTCACAGAAGCTGGCGGACGCGGCCGAGGTTATCGGCAAACAACCCATGGCGTTACAGCTCCGTTTCCTTCAAAGCCTCGTCGAGGTGGCATCGGAGAAAAATTCAACGACCATTTTTCCGGTGCCTATCGACTTGCTCACACCGTTTCTGAAGAAGAATGATACATGACGTTGTAACCTGCCCGACATTACATCTTTGATCCAATTCAAGCTGTTCCTTCCGTCGCAGCCTTCGACCTGACCTGGGTGAGAGGACTTCGAGGTCACCCTCGCGCGCCGGAATCACATTTATTTTTTATGGACCTTAAGGAATTCAATTACGCGCTCCCGGAATCTTTGATTGCCGCCTATCCGAGCCAGGACCGGCAGAGGTCGCGTCTCCTCGTGCTTGAGCGACGGAGCGGTGAGCTGACTCACAGCGTCTTCGCAGACTTGGAAAATTTTCTTGAACCGGGCGATCTGCTGGTCTTGAACGACACCAAGGTTTTCCCGGCTCGGCTGCATGGCACAAAAGCGAGCGGTGGCAAGGTGGAAGTCTTGCTCCTCGAACCATTCCCCGGAAGGCGCAGCCTTTGGCTGGCTCTCGTCGATAGCGCCAAGAAGCCGCAGGTCGGGAGCCGAATTATTTTTGCGAACGGCATGACGGCACAGGTCATCGGCGACATGGGCCGCGGCCGTTTCGGATTGGGATTTCATCATTCCGGCGACTTTCGCGACCTACTGCAAGCTCTCGGCGAACCGCCTCTGCCTCCCTATATCACGCGCAACCGCGAAGCGGCCGCGCTCGACTGGGAGCGCTATCAAACGGTCTATGCTGCAAATGATGGCGCCATTGCAGCGCCGACGGCGGGATTTCATTTTACTCCTGAGTTGTTGGAGCGTTTGCAGGCAGCCGGAATTGATCGCGCTCTATTGACCCTCCACGTGGGGCCGGGTACTTTCCAACCGGTGCGTGAAGAGCGAGTCGAAAACCATCGGATGGAAGGGGAGCGGTACGTACTCTCCACCGAGACGGCGGATAAAATCAATCGGACCAAACAAGCCGGCCATCGGGTGGTGGCGGTCGGTTCGACCAGCACGCGCGCATTGGAATGGATCGCCCTGCAGAAAGGCAAAGTAGAGAAGGATGAAGGTATCGCGCGTCTGTATATCCGTCCGGGGGACCGGTTTAGGTTCGACGCCCTTGATTCTCGTGGCCGCGTTTGCCGGCCTGGAACAGGTACGCCGGGCCTACGCCGAAGCGATCAAGATGCAGTATCGGTTTTATAGCTACGGAGATGCGATGTTGATTCTTTAATATTGGCATTTTAGATTGCCGATTTTACCTTGAAGCGAAAATCCAAAATCAAAAATCGAAAAATCGGAAGATGACGGCTCACTTTGAAGTAATAAAAAAAGATGCGGCGACCAAGGCTCGTCTCGGTCGCCTGATCACTGCCCATGGCGTTGTGGAGACGCCTACCTTCATGCCGGTCGGGACGCAGGGAACGGTGAAGGCGATGCTACCCAGAGATTTAAAAGAAACGGGTTGCCAGATTCTTCTCGGTAATACCTACCATCTCTATCTTCGGCCGGGTGCGGATTTGATTCGAGAGCTGGGTGGTTTGCATCGCTTCATGGGTTGGGATGGGCCGATTTTGACCGACAGCGGCGGGTATCAGGTTTTCAGTTTAGGGGCCATGCGGCGTATTGCCGAGGAAGGGGCGCATTTTCAATCCCACTTGGATGGCTCCACTCATCTGCTCACGCCAGAAAAGGTGGTGGAGATCCAGGAATCACTCGGCAGCGACATTGCAATGGTGCTCGACGAATGCATCCCGCATGATGCGACGCGGGAATATGTTCGAACTTCCACCGGGCGAACCATTCGTTGGGCGGAACGGTCCCTGAAAGTTCATGCTCAAAAAGACCAACTGATGTTCGGCATCGTTCAGGGCGGTATGTACGAGAACCTGCGCGATTGGTGCGTTCGAGAGATGACGCCGATGCCCTTCGACGGTTTCGCAGTGGGAGGATTGGGGGTTGGCGAAGGGGAAGAGTTGCTTCAATCCATCGGCGCTTTTACGGTGGCACTCTTACCGGAAAACCGACCGCGGTACTTGATGGGAGTAGGGCAGCCGCAGGATATTCTCAAAGGGGTGCGGGCCGGTTTCGACATGTTCGACTGCGTCATCCCCACGCGCAACGCGAGGAACGGCACGCTGTTTACATCCCAGGGCAAACTCAGCATCAAGCGCGCTGAATTCGCCAACGACCCCAGGCCACCGGACGAGAACTGTGCTTGCTATTGCTGCCGTAATTTTTCTCGGGGCTACTTGCGTCATCTCTACATGGCCGGTGAAATTCTGTCGTCGCAATTGAATAGCCTCCACAACCTTTACTTTTACCATCGGCTTATGGAAATGTGTCGTGAGGCCATTCGCGAAGGCCGATCCGATTTCTGGACCCGGCGTCCGGATTTGAAGCCTCTCTACGACTGAATAATTTGAGGAGGATCCATGAGCGATATCGCATTTGCGCAAGCCGTGCCGGGACTCGGCGGGCCCAACTCGATGATGACCCTACTCCCGTTCATTCTGATATTTGTCATCATGTACTTCATGGTCATTCGCCCACAGCAGAAGAAAACAAAGGAGCACCAGGAGCTGCTCAACAAGCTCAAAAAAAATGACGAGGTGATGACCTCCGGCGGAATTTACGGTAAGGTGGTGGCCCTGGCGGAAAACGTGGTGACTTTGGAGGTGGCTCCCAACGTGAGGATCCGCGTTCACCGGCCTCAGATCTCTGCCGTAGTCACGGGCGAGAAGAGTTCGAGCAAGGAAGCAAAGGAGTAACGGAATGCGACGTGGTGTTGCAGCTCGATTGACGGTGTTTATCGTCGCGGCCTTGGCCTCACTGATATATTTGGCGCCGACATTCGTCGGCCATTTGCCCTCGTGGTGGAGCAATTTTTTGCCGACGGACCGGATCCACCTGGGACTCGACCTCCAAGGCGGCAGCCATCTAATCCTCACGGTAAAAGTGGACAAGGCGATAGAGAACAACGTCGAGCGAGTCAAGGGCGATCTCACCAACATTCTACGCGAACGAGGGATCTCAGGCGTGTCCGTCGAGAGGCAGGGCACGCTGATCGAGCTCAAATTCCCGGCCGCGAGCGCCGAGCGCGTCCGTGGCGTATTGAAGAGTGACTTCGCCAACCTGACGGAGGTCAAGACTCAAGCTAGCGGCGGCACAACGGACCTATTCTTGACTCTCAGCAAAGACGAGATGAAATCGCTGCGCGATTACGCCGTGGACCAGTCGCTGGAAACCATCCGCAATCGTATCGACCAATTCGGCGTCAGCGAACCGATCATCCAGCGGCAGGGGCAGGAGGATATTTTAATCCAGCTTCCGGGGATCCAAGATCCGGAAAGGGCGAAGGAGATCATCGGCAAAACCGCGCTGCTCGAATTTAAATTGGTCGACGATACGGCCAATGTCGAAGACGCTATACGCAACGGTCCGCCGCCCGGCCGTCAGGTGCTATACGGCCATGCCGGCAAGGGAGAGGGTGGCATCGGCGCGGATAAGACGGCGTACGTAGTGGAATCGCGGACGTTAATGACCGGCGAATACATCACGGACGCGCGCGTGAGGCCGAGCGCGCAACTACAGGGGCCGTATGTCGAATTGATTTTGAACTCCAGCGGCGCGAGGCTCTTCGAGCAGATCTCGGCGGCCAACGTGAAGCGGCGGCTGGCCATCGTGCTCGACAATCGAGTCTACTCGGCGCCGGTGATTCAGGAACGGATCGGCGGCGG
>WNGC01000083.1_pt1 | contig 51510 bp, 43 predicted proteins | sample 5400051 | NCBI WGS metagenome assembly WNGC01 (sample SAMN13153368, study PRJNA577476) | soil metagenome | isolation source: 20 cm soil or saprolite under grassland replicate 2 | place: USA:California | collected 2016-06-15
AGGTGCGTGAAGCCGAAGCTTACGCAGCCAGAGCCAGTTCAGAATTGGCTTGTGTATAGTCCCAGTTGATTTACCAGGTGACTGAGAACCTGGGCACGCAACAGTACCCTCACCAAACCCGTCGAAGCCTGTCGCCCCCTCGTTGCGGAACGGAAGCTAGCAACCTGAGGACGCTTTTTCAACGCGATTACGCCCTGCCTGCTTGGCACGATATAGTGCGGCATCAGCGGCGACGGGCATATTCAGCAGGTCACCGATCGGCTCCGGATACGTCGCCACGCCGCACGACGTCGTCAATCCATACGCCGCGCCGCCCCACTGCCACTTCGTGCTCGAGACGAGATCGCGAACGCGCTCCGCCACTTCCCAGCCCTCGCGCTGCCCGGCGTGCGGCAACCAGACCGCGAATTCTTCGCCGCCGATTCGCGCCACGAGATCGCCGTCGCGCACTGCGGACTCGAGCACGCGCGCGATATGCTTCAGTGCCGCATCGCCGGCGGGGTGGCCCAGCGAGTCGTTCAACCGCTTGAAGTGATCGAGATCGACGTAGACGAGTGAGGCCGGCGGCGGTTGTTTTTGCGCCCGATAGACGTCCAGCACTCGCTGGAACTCGCCGCGATTGCGCAGGCCGGTGAGCGGATCCTGCACGGCGCGCCGCTCGGCATCGTGCAGCGCACGCGCCGCAGCGATGCGCGGGCCCAGCTCGGCGAGCAGCGGGCTCAAGTCGTCCATGAACGGCGCGTCCGGATCGAGCGGCGGGCCGAGCAACACGAGGGCGCCGATGACGATCGAACCGTCGAACAGCGGATAGGCGGTGCCGGCCCGCTCGCTGCGGCGGCGCTCCGGCACACCCGATCCGAACACATCCACGCCGCCGCTGGTCGCGATCGGGACGCCGGTCGCGATCGCCCGCACCACGGGGGCATCGACCATCAGCGCCTGGCCGGCGAGCCGCCGATCACCTTTGCTCGAGACGACGAGCACGCGCGCGGTCTCGTCCGTCGCGAGCGCCAGCGCGGTGCCGCGCTGCGAGATTTGCTCCGCGAGCTCAACGCCGGCGCGCGCGACGCCCTCGAGTGTCTGGCCGCCCGCGGCGGCGCGCGACAATCGCGCCGCCAGGATACGCCCGCGCGGCGCCACCGCCTGCTCCTCGGCGAACCGCATCCCGGCAACGAAGCGTCGCAGATCCGCCGCCGCGTCGGTTGCATTCTCACCGGAGAGCAGCAATCCGGCTGCGTATGGGAAGTCGCCGACCGCGACGTAGGTGCCCTCGGCTTCGCGCACGACGTGCGGACGGCCATCGATCGATGAGAGCTGCACGATGGCCGAGCCGCGGCGACGCGCGTCGGCACTCAGCGCACCATCGCCGAGCACTTCAAACGGTCCTTCGGTAGACGCGATTCCCCACGCCGCCGGAGCGCGATAGGCGCGACGCAGCAAATCGAGGATCTCGGTGAACTGCAGTGGTGGCGGGCCGCGGCGGCGCAGCCGGCCGGGGCGCCAGCGAATCGTCCAGCCCACGGCGGCCGCGGCACCGGCCAGCGCGGCGGCGAGGCTCAGCCATGAGCCGCGCCACAGCGCCGCGGCGATGACCGCGAGGCCGACGACCTGCAATGCAGGCGCGATCCAACGCCGCGCCGGCACCGGTTTACGAGTGATTGATGCGACTGGCGGCTGCGGCGGCCCCAAACCCGTTGTCGATGTTGACGACGGTAACGCCTGATGCGCAGGAGTTGAGCATTGCGAGCAACGCCGCGAGTCCACCGAATGATGCGCCGTAGCCGACACTGGTCGGCACGGCAATCACGGGCACTTTGACGAGCCCGCCCACCACGCTGGGCAGGGCGCCTTCCATGCCGGCGACGACGATAATGACGCTCGCCGAGCGCAGCACGTCGGTCTGCGTGAGCAGCCGGTGGATGCCTGCCACCCCAACGTCGGTGAGCCGTTCGACGGGATTCTTGAGAGCGCGGGCCGTGACCGCTGCCTCTTCGGCAACCGCCAGATCACTGGTGCCCGCCGTGCAGATGAGCACCGTGCCCCGCCCCGTTGGAGCGGGCTCGGGATCCGGCGGCAGAAACACCGTTCGGCCGAGCGTGTTGACCTCGGCGCGCGGGAATCGGGCCGCGAGAGCTTCGGTGTGCGCCGCCTCGGCGCGGGTCGCGAGGAAACTGCCGCTCGCTTCTTCCAGTCGTTCCGCGATCGCGACGACCTGGGCGCTCGTCTTGCCCTGACAAAAGATCACCTCCTGATGTCCCTGGGTGACGGGCCGGAGGTGATCGATCGTCGCGAATGGCAGCCGCTCGAAGTTCATGCAGCGGCTTCCACCGACGTAGTCTCGAGATACGTTGCGAAAATAGCTTCTGCTTCCGCCATCGACTCGATCTGGAACAGCCGCTGCCGCAGCTCCGACGCGCCCGGCATTCCTTTCGTGTACCACCCGAAGTGCTTGCGAAACTCGATCGCCGTCTTGCGGTGATCGCCCTGGAGCCGCAGTGCCAGGCGCGCGTGCTCGAGCGCGGCAGTGAAGCGCGCCTCAGGTGTTGGGTCCGGACGCCGCGCGCGGCCCGCGAGCAGATCGCGCGCTTGCGAAAAGAGCCACGGATTCCCGAACGATCCGCGGGCGATCATGATGCCGGCGCACGCCGTGTGCTCCCGCATGCCGAGAACGTCTTCAGGCGTGCGGATGTCGCCGTTGCCGATCACCGGGATGTCGAGCGCGGCGACGACGCGCGCAATCTCGTCCCAATTCGCCGTCCCCTGATACATCTGCGTCCGCGTGCGCGGATGCAACGTCAGCGCCTGCGCGCCCGCGTCCTGGCAGCGCAGTGCGATGGTGACAGGGTCACGCTGCGTCTCGTCCCAACCGCTGCGAATCTTCACCGTGACCGGCAAATGCGTGGCGCCGCGCACCGCCCCGATGATCCCGCGGACGAGCGTCATGTCTTTCAGGCATCCCGAGCCGCCGTTGTTCTTCACCACCTTTTTGACGGGACAGCCGAAGTTGATGTCGACGAAATCTGGCGCGAACAGCTCCGTGACCATCCCCGCGGCCTTCGCCATGACCTCCGCGTCCGCCCCGTAGATCTGAATCCCGATCGGGCGCTCGACCGGCTCGAACCGCATTTCAGCCAGGACGCGCTCGATGCCTAGGGAAATGCCCACGGAGGAGATGAATTCGGAAACGACGACGTCCGCGCCGAAGCGCCGGCAGATCTGCCGAAACGGCGACTCGGACACGCCGGCCATCGGGGCCAGAAACAGCGGCACGTCGGACGCGACGGAATACGGGAAGTCCATGCGGTGGAACGTAATAGCGCGTTGCGCGGCGAGCAACCAAGTCTTACCTTTCGCCCGCCGATGCGCCTGCGCGAGTTCTTCTCTGAAGATGCCATCAAGCTCGAGCTCGAGAGCACCACGAAGGACGCCGTGCTCAAGGAGCTCGTTTCCCTTCTGAAGCTCGATGAGAAGGCGCAGGGGATGTTGTTCAAGATGTTGAAGCGGCGCGAGACGTTGGGCTCGACCGGCATCGGACAGGGATTCGCGATTCCGCACTGCCGTTCGCTGGTCGTGACGCGACTCCGCTGCGCATTCGGTCGGAGCCTGCAGGGCATCGACTTCAAGGCCATCGACGACGGACCGGTCCACTATTTCTTCCTGATTGTCGCCCCACCCCTCGAGGTCTCAAACCAGTATCTGCCGGTGCTGGGGAAGATCGCGCAGTTCGCGAAGGAGTCTGACATTTCCGCACGTCTCGCGAAGCTCAAGGCGCCCCCGGAGTTTTTGGAGTTGTTGGAGGAGAAAAACATATGAGGCGACTAGGATAAGGCGACGCTAAGAGAAGGCGACGCTAGGATGAGACGACGCTAGAGAAGAGCGACCCGCGTTTAAGTAAAAAAGCTTCCCACCGCAGTAGAAGGATCCAGCGTACCGCGGTTCCCGTGCTATCATCCTGCCATGGGCGATTTTCGCGATCTCAAGGCATGGCAAGAAGCCAAATCGCTCGCTACGCTCAGCAAATCAGCCATCGCCAAGCTGCCCACCTACGAACGGTACGCGCTCGGTGACCAGTGGAGGCGGGCTTCGTATAGCGTCGCTCTGAACCTTGCCGAGGGTAATAGTCGCCGCGGACCGCGAGAGTTTCGGAGGTATCTCGATATCGCGCGATCATCGTTGCATGCGATTGAAGGCATTCTCGAGTTGGTCGATTCACTTGGCTATTTGGAGGAATCCGAACTGCGGTTGATTCGAATCAAACGGGCTAACTGCGCTCGCCTCGTGTATGCGCTCTTGCGACGAATTGAGGATGCGGCTCGTCGCAGCTAGCGTCGCCTTTCCCTAGCGTCGCCTCTTCCTAGCGTCGCCTCTTCCTAGCGTCGCCTACTAGGCTGTCCTCAGCTACTCGCAGCGCCTCCCTCGCCGGCACCAAACCACTATCCACCGCCAGCGCCGCCTGTAATTGCCCGATCGCCGGCTCCCAGAGCTTCGCGTTCATATAGAATGTCGCTAAATCGAACCGTGGCCCGGCGACCGCCGGCGCGTACGCGATTGCCTGCTTGAGCAACCGCTCACCACTTCCCCATCGACCTGCCGCGAACTCGTCCTTCCCTTGCAGCCATAGCGTTCTGTACGACTGGGGAGCCTCCACCTTGAGCGCCTGGTAGTGCAGTTCGTCGTCATGCCAGGCGGGGATACGGACGATGCTGCGCCCGGCGTATAGGGCGATGACGGCTCCCAGTACAGCAGCGCGAACTCGAGGAGACCACGGCAAGGCAAGACTCGTCGCGGCCAGCGCGAACGCGATTCCAAAGGAGGGGAGATACAGCGTCCGCTCGGCGATGAGCAGTTCGGTCGGCAGTGCGATGTTCGCAACGGGCGATATCGTGATGATCAGCCACGCCAGGCCGACGGCAATGCCGGGGATCGTGCGCCGATAACGCCACGCCAGCAGCCCCGCGACGACCCAAACCAGCGCGCCGAGGACGTGTGCCGGAGTGAATGCGGTGGAGACCGTCACCTCGCCGGGTGAGTAATCGGCCGAGAGGTGAACGGGAAACAGCAACAGTCGCCACCACTGGAGCGACAGCGGCAGCATGGCCCACGCGCGCCGCAGCAGCCCCAGATGCTCCAGCCCCGGTGCCGTCCCGCCCGCCGCCAGGACGCCTGCCCCAATCCACTGGTGCAGCAGGTAGTAGACCCCGATCGGCACCGCCGAAACCGCCGCGGGTCGCCACGCCGCTCGGAGAGTCGATCTGCGCGCCCAATACACGAGAAGGACTGCGGCTGGCAGCGTCGCCGCCAGCTCTTTCGAGGCAATCGCGAACGCGGCGCCCGCCGCCACGCCGACCAGGAAGAGCGGTTTCCGCTCCGCACGCAGGGCGCACACCAATGCCATGGCATATCCCGCCGCGCACATGAGCTCCGCTCGCCCCACGACATTCGCCACCGCCTCGACGTGCACGGGATGGACGGCGAAGAGGAGTCCCGTTATCAGACCGGTCAGGGGATTGGCCAGCTCACACGCGAGCAGCGCGAGGAGCGCGGCCGACAGGCCGGCCCACAGCACGTTCATCGCATGGAACCAGTGCGGACTCTCGGAGACGCGATAGTCCAGGGCATACGAGGCGAGTGTCGCAGGCCGCCATAACGAGCCACCGAATGACGCCGGCCAGTATGGCGCTGCGACGAGGGCGACGAGTGACGGCGGGTGCCGGAGCAACGGCCGCTGCTCGATGACCCAGCGGTCATCCGAGACGAACTCATTGCGAATTGAAGGAAGCGCCACCACCGCGGCGAGCAGGCCAGCCGCTAGACATGCGTGCCGGGTGGTTATTCCCACTCGATCGTCGCGGGGGGCTTGGAGCTCACGTCGTAGGTCACGCGGTTCACACCGCGAATCTCGTTGATGATGCGATTCGAGATGCGCCCCAGCACCTCGTGCGGGAACGGGAACCAGTCGGCCGTCATGCCGTCGCGACTGGTCACCGCCCGGAGCGCGACGACGTTGTCGTAAGTGCGCCCATCTCCCATGACGCCGACCGACTTGATCGGCAGCAACACCGCGAATGCCTGCCAGATCTGATCATAGAGCCCGGCCGCTCTGATTTCATCGAGATAGATCGCATCGACGCGGCGCAGGAGATCGAGCCGTTCTTCGTTCACCGGCCCGAGCACGCGTATCGCGAGCCCGGGGCCTGGGAAGGGGTGGCGGCCGACGATTTCGTCGGGCAGACCGAGCTCGCGGCCCACCTGGCGCACCTCGTCTTTGAACAGCTCGCGCAGCGGCTCGATCAATTTCCAGGGCAGATTCGGCCGCAGGCCGCCTACATTGTGATGCGTCTTGATCGTGGCTGACGGACCGCCGGTGGCCGACGTCGACTCGATGACGTCCGGATAGAGAGTGCCCTGCACCAGGAATCCCACGCCGCCGCCGCCGCCGCCTTCGACGTGGCTGGCCGCGTCCTCAAACACATCGATGAACGTGTGACCGATGCGGCGGCGTTTTTCCTCGGGGTCCGCGACATCCTTCAGCTCTTTCAGGAAGCGGTGCGTGGCATCGACGACACGCAGATCCATGCCGAGATGGGTGCGGAATGTGTGCTCCACCTGCTCGCGCTCGCCGCGGCGCAGCAATCCGTGGTCGACGAATACACAGACCAGCCGGTCGCCGATCGCGCGATGCACCAGTGCCGCCGCCACCGCCGAGTCGACGCCGCCGGACAGGCCGCAGATCGCCCGGCCCTGCGGGCCGACGAGCTCGTGAATCCTGCCGACTTCCTGATCGATGAAATGGCCGGGCGTCCAATCCGGGGTGCAGCCGCAGATGTCGAACAGGAAGTTGTGGAGGATCTCCCCGCCACGCGGTGTATGGGCGACTTCGGGGTGAAACAGCACGCCGTAGATGGGCTTCGTCACGTGCTGCATCCCGGCGACGGGAGCATTGGCGCTGGTCGCGGTGACCTTGTATTGCGGCGGCGCCGCGTCGACCCGATCCCCATGACTCGCCCACACGATTATGCTTGCCTTCGGCTCGAATCCGGCGAACAGACCCTTGTTTTCCTTCACGGCGACTTCGGCGCGGCCGTACTCTCGTTCGCTCGACGGCGTGACGTTGCCTCCCGCGATCTGCGCGATGATCTGCATTCCATAACAAATGCCCAGGATCGGCGTCCCGAGGTCCAAGATCCCCGGATCGGCGGTCGGCGACCCGGCTTCGAACACCGAGTTCGGGCCGCCGGACAACACGATGCCCTTGGGGTCGAACGAGCGGATGAAGCCCAGATCGGTGCCGCGCGCTGCCGGGTGGATTTCGCAGTAGACGCTCGCTTCGCGGATGCGCCGCGCAATGAGCTGTGTGAACTGCGAGCCGTAATCGAGAATCAGAATGCGATTCACGCCTTGTACCACGTGGTCGGCTCGGCGGTCTCTCCTCGCACCAGGTCGTCCAGCGTCTCTCGCTGCCGGGCGACGTAGAAGCGGTCGCCTTCGACGACGACTTCGGGCGGGCGCGGTCTCTGGTTGTAGGTCGAGCTCATGACGAAGCCGTAGGCACCGGTGCCCAGCACGGCCAGCACGTCGCCCGGGCAGACGCCCGGCAGCTTGCGATCGAGCGCGAGGAAGTCGCCGGATTCGCAGATCGGCCCGACGATGCTCACCGTCTCCTCTTCCCGATTGCCGTCGCGCAGCGGTTGGATTTCATGATGCGCATTGTAGTGGCTCGGGCGCACGAAATCGTTCATGCCCGCATCGACGATGACGAATTCCTTGCCGCCCGCATGCTTGCGATAGAGGACGCGGGTGAGGAGCACGCCGGCGTTCGCGACGAGATAGCGGCCCGGCTCACACAGCAGGCCCAAATTGGCCGCCTTTACCGCCGGAACGACCGCGTCCGCGAACGCCTTTGGTGTGGGTGCCTTCTCGTTGTGATAGCGCACGCCGAGTCCGCCCCCGACATCCAGCGCCTCGAGCGTGTCGATCCCCGAAGCGCGCATCGCCGTCACCAGCTCCACGAGCTTGGCCGTGCCGCGCCGATAGGGCGCGACATCGGTAATCTGCGAGCCGATATGCATCGCCAGACCGCGCAGGACGAGTCGCGGTTCCGACGCGATGCGTTTCGCCACTCCGACCACCTCGTCGAACGGAACCCCGAACTTCGTCGTCTTGTCGCCCGTCTTGGTGTACGGATGTGGTGTTTCGGCCGCAACGTCGGGATTCACGCGGATTCCGACGCGTGCCGTCAGCTTTACGTCTTTCGCCACCGCGACAATGGCGTCCAGCTCGCTCGTGGACTCGATATTGATGAAGCCGACGCCAGAGCGGATGGCTTCCTCGATCTCCGCCGCGGTCTTGCCCACGCCGGAGAACACGATCCCATCAGCATCGAAGCCCGCAATCTTCGCGCGGCGCAGCTCGCCGACCGAGACGATATCGGCACCGGCGCCGAGCTGCTTGAGCACCCGCAAGACGCCCAGGTTGCCGTTGGCTTTGACGGAATAGCAGATGCGGTGCTTGATGGTTTGCAGCGCATCGTCGAGCGCGTGGTATTGCGCGCGAATCAACGAAGTGCCGTAGACGTAGCTCGGCGTGCCGACTCGATCCGCGATCGATTGCAGCAGCCCGGGATCGAACCCTAGTACGCCTGTGCCCACACCGCCTCCGCGATGCTCGGCGCACCGCACCACATGCAGTTCCGCGGGACTTCCTTGCTGCGAAACTCGGGATCGGGCAGGACGCGAATCGTCGCGCCCGTCTGCTCCTTGATTTCGGCCTCGCAGGAAGGGCTGCCGCCGAATCCGCCATACGCAAACCCGCCGCCGCTCGCCAGCTGCATCAGCTCGATGAACTGCGCTTTGGTGACGCCACGCGTGGAATTCTTGTCGCGCCGCTCACGCGCCGCGGTGAGCAGTGCGGCCTGGATCTCGTCGAGCGCCGTGGTCACCGCGTTCACGACAGTGGCGAGCGGCACTGGCGCCTTGCCTCCGGTTCGCCTGGCCAGTACGGTCTGACCGCTGGCCAGATCGCGCGGGCCAATTTCGAGTCGCACCGGTACGCCCAGCGCTTCCCATTCGAAGTATTTCGCGCCGGGCTTGATGTTCTCACGTGCATCGAGCTCCACACGCAATCCGGCTTTCTCCAGATCTTGTTTCACCCGATAGCCGACAGCCGATAGCTGCTGCTTCTCCTCATCCGTCTTCCAAATCGGCACGATCGCCACCTGCACCGGTGCCAGTTTGGGTGGCGCGACGAGGCCATTGTCGTCGGAGTGCGTCATGATCAGCCCCCCGATGAGCCGCGTCGACACGCCCCACGACGTATTCCAGACATACTCCAGGCCGCCCGCGGCGGTCTGATACTGCACCGTGAACGCTTTGGCGAAGTTCTGGCCGAGGTTGTGCGACGTTCCCGCCTGGAGCGCTTTGTTGTCCTGCATCAGCGCTTCGATCGCGTACGTGCGCAACGCGCCGGCGAACTTCTCGCCTTCTGTCTTGACGCCGGTGAGCACCGGCATCGCCATCCACTCTTCGGCGAAGCGGCGGTAGATGCCGAGAATCGTCCTCGCCTCGCGCTCCGCATCAGCTTCGTCCACGTGCGCGGTGTGCCCCTCCTGCCACAGAAACTCCGTGGTCCGCAGGAACAGGCGTGTACGCAGCTCCCAGCGCACCACATTCGCCCACTGATTCAGGAGCAGCGGCAGGTCGCGATAGCTCTGGATCCACTTCGCGAACATCGCGTAAATGATCGTTTCGGACGTGGGCCGCACCACGAGCGGCTCTTCGAGCGCTGACGTCGGATCGACCGCGATGGCGCCGCTGCCGGATTTGCCGGTCGCGCGCAGCCGCGTGTGCGTGACGAGCGCGACCTCCTTGGCGAATCCTTCGACGTGTTCCGCCTCCTTCGCGAGGAAGCTCATCGGAATGAAGAGCGGGAAGTAGGCGTTGCGGTGCCCCGTCGCGCGGAACATGTCGTCCAGCGCGCGCTGCATCAGCTCCCAGATGCGAAAGCCGTGCGGGCGGATGACCATGCACCCGCGCACCGGCGAATAGTCGGCAAGCTGGGCCTGCGCGATGACGTCGCCGTACCACTCGCTGAAGTCTTTCGCGCGCGGCGTGATCTTCTGCGCGTGCGGAGGAGCCATCAGTCGAAGAACCCGTTTAAGAGCTTGTCCATCGGCACTTTCGCTTCCCTGCCCTCGCGCAGATCGCGCACGACGGCCATCCCACTGTGACGCTCGTCCGGGCCCACGATCACGGCGCGGGCCGCGCCGCGGGCAGCGGCCAGCTCGAGCTGCTTGCGCACGGCGGCGTGCCGTAGCCCGTACTCGACCGCGATCCCGCGCTCGCGCAGCGCGTGCGCGAGACGCAGCACCGTAGGCAGATCGTCGCCACCGACGGCGATCAAAAAGGCGCCGAGCTCGATCGACGCCTTGGGGGAGGGCACTGCGCCGCGCTCCTTGAGGAGCTCACTGAGCACAACATCGCCCATGCCAAACCCCAGTGCGGGCAGATCGAGCAGGCTGTCATACCGCCCTCCTCCCGCGATGGCGCGCAACGTCTTCTGCGCGTCGAATAGCTCGAAGACCATGCCCGTGTAGTACGCGAGCCCACGGACGATCGTGAGGTCGACGGATACGAATTCACTCAAGCCCATGGCGTCGAGTGCCTGGAGCGCTTGTCCCAGGGGCTCCGCCGCCGCTCCGGCTGCCTTCAGGGCGTCCGGTCCTCGCAGCGCCGCGATCTCGAAGACGCCTTCCGTTTCCCGTTTCCCATATCCCGCGTCCTTCAGCATCTCCTCGAGCACGTTCTTCGGCACCCGCTCGCTACGGTCGATCACGGCAAGCGCGGTCGGCAACTGCGAGTCGGTGATCCCTCGACTCTGGAGCAGCGCCTTGAGGACGCGCCGATCCGAAATGCGCAGCTGGACGTCGCGTGGCCCAAGCCCGAACGCCCGCATGACGTCGAGCGCCGCCGCCATCAGCTCGGCGTCCGCCAGCGGCGACGCCTCGCCGATGATGTCCATGTTGAGCTGAAAGTGCTCCCGCAGCCGCCCCCGCTGCTGCCGTTCGTACCGAAACAGCTGGGGGATCGAAAACCAGCGAATCGGCTTCTTCAGCGCCTGCACGCGGGCGGCGACCATACGCGCGAGCGTCGGAGTCATTTCGGGCCGCAGGGCGACGTCCCGATCCCCCTTGTCCCGAAACGTGTACAGCTGTTGGACGATCTCGTCGCCGCTCTTCTGCGTGTAGAGATCCAGCGATTCGAGCGGCGGGCCGTCGTATTCTTCGAAGCCATAACGACCGGCCACGCTGCGCCAGGTCGCGAAGATGTGGTTGCGGAGGGTCAGGTCTTCAGGGTAGAAATCGCGAAAGCCGGGGAGGGCTTTTCCTTGCATCGCAACAACTTAACCGACGGGCGCGAAGCCCGGCAAGCGCGCCATCGCGTCGCCGACGGTGTGAAACGATCCGGTTACCAGAATCGTCTCCGCTCCCTCCTGAATGTCGTGCAGTGCGCGTTCAAAGTCTGGCTCGAACGAAACGTCGGGCCCCATGTCGTCGATCGACCAGCGTTGCATCAGCGGAATCGACGGCGGAACCGTCAGCGTGAGGCGGTCTACCAGCGGCCGCAAGGAATTCAGCATCGCGCGCCAATCCTTGTCGTTGCGAATCCCGACCAGCGCATGCAGCGGCCGCCGGATCGTCCTGCCCGATTCGGCGAGCGCCTGAGCGACGACGCGCATCCCGTCCGGATTGTGTGCGACGTCGAAGATCCACTTCCCGCGCATCTCGAACCGCCCTGGGATGTAGGCGTGGGCGAAGCTCGCGGGAAAGTTCTTCCCGGCGGGGCCGAATGGCTTGGGAAGCGCGTTCAGGACGGCATGCGCGACGAGCGCATTGGCGACCTGATGGCGGCCGCGCAAACCCAAGCGCGTATCTTTCCTGGGTCGCAGGGTCGTATCAACCGTAATGATCGGCTCCGCCCCCCGCCGCTTGGCCTCCCGCACCAGCTCGGCGCGAATCTCCGGGTCACTCTCTCCCGTCACGAACGGCACCTTCGGCTTGGCGATCCCGGCCTTCTCGCGCGCGATGCCCTTGAGATCGCTGCCGAGGTAGTCCGCATGCTCGAGCGCGATCTTGGTCACCCCACTGACGAGCGGCATGATCACGTTGGTCGCGTCGAGCCGGCCTCCCAGCCCGACCTCGATCACGGCGATGTCCACACCACGCGCGGCGAGATCGGCAAAGCCGATCGCGGTCGTCGCCTCGAAGAAGCTCGCGTCGAGGCGCTCGATATGCGGTTTCAGCAGCGTCGCCCACTCCGCGAATGCTTCTTCACCGATCGACACGCCGTCTACACTGATCCGCTCCGTGGCGGATACGAGGTGCGGTGAGGTGTAGAGTCCCACACGCCAGCCCTGCGCGCGCAGCTCGTTGGCGACGAACGCGCAGGTGGAGCCCTTGCCGTTCGTTCCGCCGATATGAATGGTGGGAAAATGCCGCTCAGGACGGCCTAAAACGTCGAGCAGCCCTTCGGTGGGGCCAAGACTCCATTTGATTCGGGCCGCTTGTCGAGCAAAGAGAAACTGGCAGGCTTCTTCGAAATTCAGTCGGCAGCCTCTGCCGGCCATGCGCCGGTCATGTGCCGCAACAGTTGCGCGGTGGTGTCGCGCAGCTCTCCGCGCGGCACGACGGTATCGATCATCCCGTGCTCGAGGAGAAACTCCGACGTCTGGAACCCCTCGGGGAGGTCTTGCCCAATCGTCTGCTTGATCACGCGCGGGCCCGCGAACCCGATCACCGCACCAGGCTCGGCAAGGATCAAGTCGCCTTGCATGGCGTAGGACGCCGAGACGCCGCCGGTCGTCGGATTGGTCAGGATCGATACGAAGGGGACACTGCTGCCCTGCAGCTCCGCGATCACGACGGATGTCTTCGCCATCTGCATCAGGGAGAGCACGCCCTCCTGCATCCGGGCGCCGCCCGACGCCGAGACGAGGATCAGCGGCGTGCGCTTGTCGATCGCGTGGCGCGTCAGGCGCGCGATCTTCTCGCCTACCACGGACCCCATCGAGCCGCCCATGAAGCTGAAATCCATCACGCCGATGCTGATCGGCGTGCCATGGAGTCGCGCGTAGCCGGTGCGGATGGCGTCGAGCGGGCCGGCCTTTATCATCGCGGCCTGCACCCGCTCGGCGTAGTTCTCGAATTTCAGGGGATCGGCTGACCTGAGCGCGCTAAACAGCTCGTGCCACGACCCTTCGTCCACCAGCAGGTCGATGTATTCCTGCGCGCTGATGCGGCGGTGATGGCCGCAATTCGGACACACGTTGAGCGCGCGCACGAAGCGCTCCCGGATGTCTACGTGACCGCATTCGTCACACTTCTCCCAGGCGTCGGCGGGGATCTCGAGCCGGACCCGTTCTGACGTGCGCGGCTTACGTTCCTTTTTGAACCAAGCCATTCGTACCATGTTGGGGTGATGAAGCGCACAATTTGAGCCCCCTTGCTCTCGGACGCCAGTCCTGAACTGCTAAGTCATTGCACCCACTCGCCATACCCAGACTGCCGAGATTCCCACGCGACGCGCATCGCGATGCCCACGCCGATCGAGCATGCGAGCAAGAATGATCCGCCGTACGAAAAGAACGGCAATGGAATTCCCGTGATCGGCATCAAGTTAATCGTCATACCCACGTTCTCGACAATGTGCGTGAAGTACAGCCCGGCGATGCCGAACACGCACAAGCTCGAAAACGGATCCGTGGCCCGACGCGCGATGCGCAGCAGGATAAACAGCAGCCACCCGAACAGCGCGAGCGCCACGAGCACGCCCACGAAGCCGAGCTCCTCACCGACTACCGAAAAAATGAAGTCGGTGTGCTGGGCGGGGAGAAAAGCGAGGCGTTTTTGAGTTCCTTCGGTGAAGCCCTTCCCCAAGAGGCCCCCCGACCCTACCGCGACCTTCGACTGAATGACATGCCACCCCGTCGCGCGCGGATCGACGTCCGGATTCAGGAATGCGAGGAGTCGGTTCTGCTGATACGGCGCCAACCGATTCCAGAACGGAAGAGCGAGCACGCCCATCAGCAGGTTGGCGGCCATGACCAGGAGGCCTTCCCAGAGGTAGGGGCGCCACCATAACAGGAGCGCGGCCAGCACGGCGATCCACGCGCCCCAAAGGACGGTTGAGAACGCCAGGACGAGGCCGATCACGGGAGACGCCGCGAGCACCAGCAGGGAGGGCTTGGTACCGGCCCAGAACAGCATGAAGAACAGAATCCCCACGAACACGATCGCGCTGCCCAGGTCTGGTTGCTTCAAGACGAGCAGGCATGGCACTCCCGCGATCAGGGCCGGCGGGATCAGGTCACGCAGCGTGGTGGGCGCCTCGCGCTGCGCCGCGAGCCAGCGCGACAGCATCAGGATGACCGCGAGCTTGGCGAATTCCGCCGGCTGCCCGAAGCGATGGCCGCCGATCGCGATCCACGACTTGCTGCCGGCTGCTGTGCCCGCTCCTGTTCCGATGAACAGGGTCAACAGCAGTAGAAACAGTGCGATCGCGTACACGATGGGCGTCGCCCATTCGAGCATGCGCGGCGAGGTGCGAAACGTGAGCCACGCGATGAGCAGGCCAAGCGCGAGCCAGACAAGCTGCCGCTGCCAGATCGTGGCTACGAACGTCGGTACATCGGTCTGCCCGGCAGAGTACAACGTCGCCAGACCGTAGAGGGCCAGGCCCAGGACGGCTACGAGAAGAGTCTTATCGAGTTGGCGGACGCGCGAAAACACGAAGCATCGCTTGCGGAGACGGACGAGCGGCGGTGTCGTTGGGCGAGATTGGTCGCAGGGTATCGGCCTGGGGCACGCCGGGGATCTGGAAGGGCTGAGGAGCAGAATCCGTCGGCAGCGTGATCCGCATCGTCGAGGCGTCGGTGGCGCCCAGTCCGAGATAATGCGCGATCGCGCGGGTCACGAGCGGCGCGACGTACGGGCCCTCGCGCGCGAATTCGACGATTGCGCCCACGACAATTTCGGGTTTGTCGGCCGGCGCAAAACCAATGAACCAGCCGTGATTTGGGCCATGAGGATTCTGCGCTGTCCCGGTCTTCCCGGCGATGGTAATACTCGCAAGTCGCGATCCTCGGGCTGTACCCCGCTCGACGACGGAGATCATCGCGCGTCGCAGCGTGGACAGCTGATCGGGGTTCAGGTCGAGCGACGCGTCCTCGGAGCCGTTTTCCCTCGCTGGTCGTACCACAAACGGCGGTCGGATCCGCCCATCGCTCGCAAGCTGCTGGTACAGCCTCACCATCTGCACCAGGGTCTGCGCATTCTCGCCCTGTCCGATCGCCAGGTTCAACGCGACGGCCGACGTCCACCGTCTCGGCCCGTACATCCGGTCATAGTACTCGGGGCCGGTTGGGAACTCGGATGGAATCTCCCCCGGCAGGTCGATGCCCGTTCGGCCGCGGAAGCCCCATGCGTTCGCATCTTCGAGCAGCGCGGAGACGCCCAGCTTGATACCGAGCTGATAGAAGTACACGTCGCAGCTCTGCGCAATCGCTTCGGAAAGGGTGAGCGCGCCGTGGCCACGCGGCTCCCAGCAACGGAAGTAGCGGTTGCCATACTGCAAGCCACCCCGACACGGGATAGGCATCCTCGAACCCGGTCCGACGATGCCGCGTTTCAGTGCCATCGCTGCAATGGCGAGTTTCCACGTCGACCCTGGCGGGTACCGGGCCTGAATCGCGCGATCGAGCAACGGGTGCGCGGCGCTTTCGTTGAGCGTGCGCCAGTACTCCGGGGAGATACCACCAACAAATGCGTTGGGATCAAAACCGGGCGCGCTGAAGAGCGCCAGCACTTCGCCCGTGTTGGGATTGAGCGCCATCACGGCGCCACGTTGGCCGGCGGGGAATGTCTGCGAGATGTAGCGCTGCAGGTCGAGATCGATCGTGGTGTGCAGATCGATGCCGGGCACCGGCGCCAGATTCGCCGCCGCTTCCGCTTCGCGCACCATCTGGCCGCGCGCGCTCACCTCGACAAAACGCACGCCATCGAATCCGCGCAGCGTGTCGTCGTACTCACGCTCGAGCCCATCTTTTCCGACCAATCCACCGAGCCGGACGGTCGCGAACCTCGTGGCGCGCTCGCCCTCGGTCACCTCGCCCACGTAGCCCACGAGATGCGCGACGATTGCAGTGTCGGGATAGAACCGCTTTGGCTCCGCTTGAATCACGAGACCGGGAATGGTGACGCGCCGCTCCTCGAGCGCCGAGACGACCGCAAACGGCGCATCGGCGATCACCATCGCGGGTTGATACGGCGCGCGGCGCGCACGCTGGATGACATGCTCGATCGCCGCGTTATCGATGTGCGCGATCGCCGCGATCTGCGCCAGCGTGGTGCGCAGATTCGCTTCCGGTCCCGGCAATAACGACACGGAATAGCCGGGCACGTTCTCCGCGAGCACGCGGCCGTTGCGGTCGAAGATCACGCCGCGCGGAGCCGGCAGCGGAATCGGGCGTAACCGATTCGTCTCCGACTGCAGCTGATACTTCCCGTGTCCGAGGATCTGCGTGCGGAAGAACGACAGGATGATGATGCTGAGCACGATCCAGACGACGAGGCGGGCCACGCCGAGCCGGCGATCGAGGAGATGCGGATGGAACGCGTTCACGCCATGCTCCGCCGCGGCGAGAGCCAGCCGCGGAAGAACCACAACACACAGACACCGACGATCGCCGTCGTAAGACCCTGCAGCGGCGACCAGACCAGCAATTCCCACGCGACCTGCGAGCCTTGCAACTTCCCGGACACGAGCAGCACGATCAGGTTTCTGAGCCACGTGCCCGCAAAGAACAGACATCCCTTCACAAACCAGTGCTCGGCGAAGAAGATGGCCTTCGCCCACGAGGACGCGAATCCGACCAGGGTATGCGCCAGCGCGCCGGCGCCGAAGCTCGCGGGCGTGAGCGCGTCGCGCAGCAGTCCCACCACGAAGCCGCCCGCCGCGCTTTTCCCCGGTTCCGCGCGAATCGTGTAAATGAGAAGCGCGAGCAGGAGGAAATCGGGCGCGACCCGATCGCCGCCCAGCCGGCTGCGCAGCGTGAACTGCAGCAGCACCAGCAAGGTCATGATGATCGGATAGCGATAGCGGTCGGTGCGTCTCATTGAGGAGGGGATGCTGCCTGGCCTGGCAACGAGCTGTCGGCGCGCGTGAATGCGTCGCGCAGGTCGGCGCCGGCCGGACGCGGTGACGTGAGAATCATGACGTGTGACAGCGCGGCGGGATGAACCGCGGGCCGCACCAGGTACGTTCGACCCCACCCCTTCTCTTCCCCGGCCGGCCCCGTCACCGTCCCGATGGGAATGCCGCGCGGGAACACGCCGCCCAAGCCGGACGTGACGATCACGGTACCGGCGGGGACTTGCTGGCGATACAGCACGCCTTGCAGCTCCAGGAGCCACACGCCCGGCCCTTCCGCGCCGTGCGGCGCCGCGATCCCCACGACGCTGCCGTCGGTGGCGATCGCACTGGCGCGAAATTCGGGATGCGCCCAGCTCAAGACGACGCTGGTGTGCTCGTCCACGGTGGCGACGAGGCCCACGAGCCCCTCCGGACTGACGACTGCCGAGAGCGGGCGGACGCCTTCCCGCTTTCCCGCTGAGACGATGAAGCTGAGCGGGTTCGTGGGCTCCGGCTGATGCAGGATTTCCGCCGATACATAGCCGCCGCCGAGGCGTGCGCTCAGTCCCAGCAGGCTGCGCAGCCGGGCGTTCTCGCTGCGCAGCTCGGGCAGGAACGTCGCGGCGAGCGATGTCGAATCGCGCTGCGCGACCACGGCGTCGTAGCGATAGCGCGCGGCCGCGAGCAGCTCCGTCTGGCGTTGGAGGAAGAGAAACGGCGCGAGGATGCTTTGGCGCAACCCTTGCGCGACTGGGTCGCGCCATTGATCGGGAAGGCTGAGTGCCGCGATGGAGAGCGCCACGCAGACGATGAAGAGCAGCGTGTCGGCGCGCGAGGCGTAGCGATCCGTTCCGATCGCCATCCGGCTAGGTCGTAAGGACGTTGCGGTACTTCTCCGGCGAATCGAGAATCCGGCCGGCGCCGCGCACGACGCACGTCATCGGATCCTCGTCCAGGTGAATCGGCAGGCCCGTCTCCTGCTGCAGCAACAGATCGAGCCCGCGAATCAGCGCCCCCCCGCCGGTCATGACGATGCCGCGGTCGACGATGTCCGACGCGAGCTCGGGCGGCGTGATTTCCAGCGCGCGGCGCACGGCGTCCACGATCTGCTGAATCGGCTCCTGCACGGCCTCGCGAATCTCGCTCGAGTGCACGCGCACGATCTTGGGAATCCCCGACACCAGGTCGCGGCCCTTCACTTCCATCTCGCGCTCTTCACCGATCGGCGCCGCGGAGCCGATCTGAATCTTGATCTGCTCCGCCGTCGGCTCACCGATGAGCAGGTTGTAATTCTTGCGCATGAATTGCACGATGGCCTGATCGAGCTCATCGCCGCCGGTGCGAATCGACGTATCCGACACGATGCCCGACAACGCGATGACGGCGATCTCCGTCGTGCCGCCGCCGATGTCGATCACCATGTTGCCGGTCGGCGTTTCGACCGGGAGCCCGACGCCGATCGCTGCGGCCATCGGCTCGGCGACCATGTAGACCTCTTTCGCGCCCGCTGATTGCGCGGAGTCGCGCACCGCGCGCTTCTCGACTTCAGTGATGCCGCTCGGTACACAGACGATGACTTTGGGACGCACGCGGAAGAGATGGCGGTCGATGATCGTTTTGAGAAAGAAGCGCAGCATTTTTTCGGTGACGTCGAAGTCGGCAATCACGCCGTCTTTGAGCGGGCGCACCGCAAGCACCCCATCGGGCGTGCGACCCAACATGCGCTTCGCTTCGAGACCGATCCCTTTGATTTTGCCGGTAGCTTTTTCGATCGCAACAACCGAGGGTTCGTTGAGCACGATCCCTTCGCCACGCACGTAGACGAGCGTATTCGCGGTGCCAAGATCTACGGCGATTTCGTTCGCCGGGCTCCAGGCACCCATTTTGAAATTCAGCCAGCGTGGCGGCACGTTGTCGTCGGTGAAAGGTGAGGCGGGCTTCAGCGAACGGCTCAAGGTAATGAAATGCGTAACCTCAAGCAAGCATAAAGCTTGACGCTGCTTTCATCGCCCACTAGCCTTTCGCCCATGCGCCGCGTGACGCCCGACACAATTGCCGTCGTAGACCTCGCGGTGTGCGACCGTTGCGGTCTCTGTCTCCCGCTCTGCCCGCCGGAAGCGATCCACCTCGAGCTGAATGTCCTGACCGTTGACGAGCAAACCTGTACCGGCTGCGAGAAATGCGTGGCCCCCTGCCCCGTCGGCGCACTGGCGATGGTGGCCTATGCCTGACATCGACGTCCTGGTCGTCGGCGCCGGGCCGGCCGGCGCTGTTGCCGCCTGGCAGGCCAAGCAGGCCGCGCCCGAGCTGGACGTCGTCTTGTTGGAACGGGACCGGGCGGTGGGGTCACCGGTGCGCTGCGCGGAAGGCGTTGGCGATGCGGGATTGCGAGAGTTTGCAAACCCCGATGGGGCCGACTGGGCGGCACGCAAGATTACCCGCGTCATCTTCCAGGCGCCGGACGACACCGAGGTGCTCGTCGCCGAGCGCGGCGTTGGCTGGATCCTCGACCGCACGCGTTTCGATGCGCATCTGGCGGGGCAGGCCGCTGCCGCCGGCGCTGAGGTTCTCGTCGGCGCAGAAGCCACGGGGATGTCGCGCAACGGAGGGGGAGACGGCCGCTGGCACGTACGCGTAAAGCAACGCGGGACGGACGACGTGTATCGCGCCCGCATTGTGATCGGCGCCGACGGCGTCGAGACGATGGTGGGGCGCTGGGCGGGACTCGATACGCGCGTCCCATCGCGCGACATGGAATCGTGCGCCCAGTACGTGCTCCAGGGCATCGACTGTGACCCGGATGCGATCTATCTCCAGTTCGGCGACCGGATCGCTCCCGGCGGATACGCGTGGATCTTCCCCAAGGGCATCGGCGTCGCGAATGTCGGACTGGGACTCGTCGCCCTGAAGACCGACGGCCGCAACGCGCGACAGTACCTCGACGCGTGGGTCGCACGTCGCTACCCGACGGCGGCCCGCACCGGATATACCGTCGGCGGCGTGATCGTGCATACGACGATCAAAAAGACCTACGCCGGTGGCGTCTTGGTCGCCGGCGACGCGGCCCACATGATCAATCCACTCTCCGGCGGCGGAATCACGAATGCAATGAAGGCCGGGCGGCTCGCGGGGTGCACCGCCGCCACGGCGATCCGCGAAGACGATACGAGCGAACGCCGCCTGTCGCGCTACCACGAGGCGTGGATGGCGTTACTCGGCGAGGATCACCTCAAATACTACCGGATCAAACAGGCCTTGGAGGGCGTGGACGACGCGTCGTTCAACGCGCTGGCTCGGACGGTCAACAAGATTCCACTGGAGAAACGGTCAATCGGACGGATCTTCGCGCATGCGCTGATCAAGCATCCGCAACTGATTCCGGTAGCGGCTCGGTTTTTCGTGTAATCGCCTGCATCAGCGTCGTGCCCACCGCGCAGCGGTTCGCCACGTGCGCGACGAGCCTTCCGAGTGCCCCGATGCCGTCAGATCGCAATCCGAACGGGACACTCCCGACATCCCAGCAGTAGACAGGGACCCGCGACAGTCGGAGCACATCTCCGTTCCCCTTCACGCCACCGAAGCCGAGCTCGTAACCAATCGCACGCGCGTGTCCCGCGATGCGCTCGTTTACCGCGCCAAAGGGATACGCGATAGCTCGACCAGCCTCGACGCCCAACCGCGAGGTGAGGATCTCGCGCGAGCGCCGCAGCTCTGCCAGCGCAGCGGAATCGTCCAGCCAGGTAAGGCGCCGGTGGGTGGCGCCGTGTGAGGCGAATTGGAAGCCCTTCCCCTGCCACTGCTCGACGTCGCTCCAATCGAGATGGCGCAGGCGGTTCCAGGTGTAGCGCACATCCCACGCATTAGTTTTGCCGACGTAATCGGTGACCAGGAACGTCGTAGCGGTGAAACCGAGATCGGCGAGCACCGGGTAGGCATGCGTCGCGAGGGACGCGTATCCGTCGTCGAAGGTGAGCAAGAACGTGCGTCGTACGTCGTGCGTCGTGCGTGGCGCTGCGAATTCGGAGAGCGTGAGTGTCCGCCATCCCGCCCGCGCGAGCGCCGTCATTTGTCGCGCGAAGACCGAACGGCCCACCCGAGTCACGCCGAGCTCGAGCGGGCCGCCGATGCGATGATAACAGAGCACGCTCAATGCGGCCAAAGCCACCCCATGACCGCGCCGGTGATCAGTGCGTAGATCAGACCATCAAACGTCGCCTTGAGCGTCATGCTCCACGCACGCCGATACCAGATGGACATCTGCCAGAGGGCGAGACCGTAGGCGGCAAAAGCGGTCGTGCCGGCGAACTGAAAGATCCGCATGAAGGGCGCCGCCGGCGGGAGCGCTCGGCTGGCGACGTAGGCCGAGAAGATGCCGACGATCACGACATAGGCGAACCACTGCGAGAGATTTCCCGCCATCGATCCGCTCCACGGCGGCATCACGGTCAGCAGCACGGCGGGGCCCCGCTTCATTTTCTCCTGGAACTCGGGCGAGCGCATTTCCGCCGGATTGGCGGGGCGCGGCATCAAGTAGTCCCCTGGCGGAATGCCGATGGGTCGCAGCGCATCGAGCACGCGGTCTTCGCTCGAAAACCGGGGATAATCGGTCTTATGCCACAGCGGCGTCATGTGGATGATGGAGCTCACGACGAACACAATGACCGACGACACGAGTATGGGCAGCCACAACGCGGTCAACGCAGTCATCCCTGCCTCCGGGGAGTTGAATGACGCTTCGTCAAGAGTGTGCGGCGACTACCAGCGTTTCGAGCAGCCCGTCCCACGGCCCATCGTACCGCGTGCCGTTGATGAAGAACGTCGGCGTGCCGTTCACCCCGCTGCGGACGCCGCCGGCAAAGTCTTCGCGCACCTTCTCGGCGAACTGCGCCCGACGCAGCGCCGTACCGGCCCAGGACGGATCGATACCGAGCGCGGCCGCGTAGGCGATCAGGTCTTCATCCTCCAGCGCGTCCTGGTGCTCGAACAGCATATCGTGCATTTGCCAGAACTTGTCGTGTTCACCGGACGCCTCCGCCATTTGCGCGGCATGATCGGCGTGGGGATGCACGCGGGACAGCGGGAAATGCCGATACGCGAAGCGCAGTTCGTCGCCCAGGTTTCGGACGATGTCCTTGACGAGCGGATAGGCACGGCCGCAATGGGGGCACTCGAAATCGCCGTATTCGACGAGGGTCACCGCTGCGTCGTCCGGACCCATCGTGTGATCATTGGGCCCGACGGGGAGAACGAGCGTGCTCACGAAGCGGCCTCCGCGCCGGCAGGTTGGTTCAGCCCCTCGAGGGCCTTCAGAATGCCGTCCGCGCCGGGATTCACCGAGACGTCGGACAGGTAACTCCAGCGGATCACGCCGTCCTTGTCGATGACGAACAACGCCCGCTCCGAGAAGCCATCACCGGTACGATAGGCGCCGTATTTGCGCGACACGTCGCCTTTGGGCTCGAAGTCGGCGAGCAGGGGGAACGCAATATGGTTTGCCTTCGTGTACGCGCGATGGCACCAGACGCCGTCGACGGAGATTCCTATGACCTGAGCGTCATAGCGCTCGAACTCGGGCAGGATTTCGCTGAACAACGCGAGCTCATCGCCACAGACCGGGCTCCAATCCGCGGGATAAAATACGAGGACGACCGGTCGGCCCCGCAGCTCGGAGAGTGTCAGTTTTTCCTCAGTGCTCTTCGGTAAGGTGAAATCGGGCGCGCGCGTCCCGGCAGGGAGAACCATTTGAACCTCCTTTGCGATCAAACTAGAAGCGGGACTGTGCGCTACTATCCGTCCTACGGGTTAAGCCTCACCGTTCGGCGCCGTGGGCTGCGAGCAACGCATCAACGGGATCGTAGCCGGACGGGTACGGCGCTTCTCGCGCCGAGGCGCCTGCATCGAGCAACAGCCGCGCCGGCTCCGGCGTGCGCCGGTAGGTCCAATACGAATCGACGCACGCTTTCACGGCCAGCGTCAGCGGCGTGCGCCCCTTGCTGTCCTTGGGATCGATCGGTGCATCGCGTTCGAGCAGCAGCTGCACGATCGCCGGTTGCAGCTGCCAGGCGGCGACATGCAGCGCGGTGCTGTTCTTGGCGATGTCGAAATAGCCATCCCCCTCATACACGGCGCCTGCCGGCACTCCCAGATCGAGGAGATGTCGGACGCCCGCTGTATTCCAGGTGCTCGCGAAATCGGACAGCAGCGTGGGACCCTGTTGCAGCAGTTCTCTTACCAGGTCCGGCTCGCGCGCGCGCACGTCGCGAATGGTCGCAGCATCATCCATGGCGCATGCGGCGATGAGGCGATCGACACCATCGAGCGCAATCGGAAACCCGCGCTCCGTGAACAACGCGAGGAGATCACCGCGCCCTCGGCGCGCGGCTCGCGCGACGGCGGACACATCGTCCTCATCCTCGCGACCCGTCGGGTCGGCGCCGTGGTCGAGCAGTAGCTCGATGATCTTGAGAGAGTTGTTGCGCGCAATGGCGTGATGGATCGCCATCCAACCGCGCCGGCGCCGATAATTGGGGTCCGCGCCGCGCGCGAGGAGATATTTCACGCCCTCGTAATCGTGCCAGTCGTGCTTGCGGATCAGCATGAGCGAGAGGTTGTCCGCGGTCACCTTCCCCGTCTCGACGAGCAATCGCATAGCCCCGTTGTCGTCGGTCTCCGGCGAGTGATACACGGCCTCTCCATCATTGGGATCGGCGCCGCGCTCCAGCAGGAGACGAGTCAGTTCGACATGATGCGCGACGCCGGCGGCACCATAGAGCGCGGTCTCCCGCTCGGGATGTTGTCCCGTGGTCCAGAAGCCCGTATTCGGATCCGCGCCGGCATCGAGCAGCGCCGTGGCGGCGCGCAGGAACGCCGGGGTGCGCGCCCGATCGAGCCGGAGATACTTCGACAGGGCGAGATAGTTCAACGCGTCGCCGCCATGCGGCGCGCTCGAACGTGTGGCGCTCGCCGGATCCTGTGCGAGAAACCGCCGTACCGCGCCATCATCGCCGAGGACCGCCGCCGTGTGGATGTCGCTGCTCGCGAGCTCGGGATGCGCCGCGAGGATGGCCTCAGCCGGGGCGAGCGACCCGTGCCACATCGCGGCTGCGAGGAACGCATCGCGGGTGCTCGTCATCGCAGCACCTGGTCGCCGTCGCGCGCGTGCGATTCCATCTGCCGCCGGACCATCTCGTGGTATGTACCCTGCGCCCGCATCAAGTCTGCGTGCGTGCCGCGCTCGATGACCCGCCCTTCTTCCATGAGCAGAATGAGATCGGCCCGCCGGATCGTGGAGAGCCGGTGCGCGATGACGAAGGTGGTCCGGTCGGCCAGGAGATCGGCCATGGATGCTTGAATCAGCTGCTCGCTTTCCGTGTCGAGATTGCTGGTCGCTTCGTCGAGAATGAGGATCTGGGGTGATGCGAGAATCGCGCGGGCAATCGCGAGCCGCTGCTGCTGGCCGCCCGATAGCTTGACGCCGCGCTCTCCAATGAACGTCTCGTAGCCAAGCGGCAGCCGGACGATGAACTCGTGCGCGTTGGCGCGTCGCGCGGCGTCCTCGATCTCGGCGTCCGTTGCGTCGTGGCGTCCGTACGCGATGTTGTCACGCACCGAGCCGTCGAAGAGAAACACATCCTGCTGCACGATGGCGAGCAGATCGCGGTAGCTCGTCAGCCGGAAGTCGCGGATGTCGACTCCATTCAGCAGAATCCGGCCGCGCGTGGGATCATGGAACCGAGCCACCAGATCCGTGACCGTGGTCTTCCCCGCCCCGCTGCGGCCGACCAGCGCGACGACGGACCCGCCCGGAACGGCCACGCTGAAATCATGGACGACCGGAAGGCCGGAGCGATACTCGAACGCGACGTTCTCGAACTTGATCTCCTTGACGACCGAAGGCGCAGCGTGCGCGTCCGGTTTGTCCGGCTTGTCGTGCTCCATGCCGAGGACCTCGAACACCCGCTCCATGGCCGCCAGCGAGCGCTGCAGCTCGGAGAACGAGTTCACGATGTTCCATACCGGATTGAGCAGGAGGAACATGTACCATTGAAACGCCATGATGTCGCCGACCGTGGCCCGACCGACGATGTTCAGGTACCCTCCGAACCACACGATCACGACGCTGATGCCGGCCTCGAGCAGACCCCATGATGTCCAGAGCAGCAGCTCGCGGCGATGGGCGAACAACTCTTTCCGCAGCACGGTGTGTCGGCCCAGCATATAGCTGAGCAGCTCCTGGACTTCCTGCCGGAATGCCCGCACGACCCTGATTCCCGAGAACGTTTCTCCGACACGACCATCGACAATCTCCACGTCCTTGCGAACCGAGCGATAAATGGGTCGAACCCGGCGTGAGAAGATCAGACTCAGCACCATGACGCCCGGAATGATCGCGAGGGCGGTCAAGGCCAGCTGCCAGTTCAGCGTGATTAGAATGCCGATGGCGATGATGAGGCGGATCACCGAAATGGCCGGCGATACGATCGCCATCTGCAGCAGTCCCGTTGTCGTCTCGACGTCGCCCGTCAGCCGGGACAGGATCCCGCCCGTCTTCATCTCCCACAGGCGCGGCAGCGGCAGATGCAGCAGGCGGTCATAGAGCGCGCGCCGGAGCGACAGCATGACGCGCACATTCAGGATGCGCTGGCGATAGTCTTTGAACGCGCCGCCGACGTGGGACAGGATGATGACGGTTAAAAAGACGATCCCCGTGACGTTGAGGCGCGTGAGGCGGGCGGGCAGGTTGAGCTTGTTGTTGAGAATTACGCGATCGATGATGAACCGGATGAACAGCGGCTCGATCATCTGCAGTCCGGCGACTATGAGTGCAAGGAGGAAGACCGCGCCGAGGGCGTAGCGGTGCGGGCGCAGCCAGTGCACGTACTCGCGCAGGAACTCCCGCCGGCGCGGGGGCCTGGGAGCCAGCGGCGCCGCGCCGTCCTCGTCGACCTTTTCGTCGAGGCGGCGGTGCTTATAGTCCTCGACGAACTCCTCGTAGCGCTTCCGGGACGAACGAGCGGGGCTCACGAAACAACGTGAACCCCGCCCGTCCGCTTAGTCAACAGTGCTACTTCCCGAGGTCGTTCACCACCGCGATCAGCATGCGCACCTTGGACTGGTCGCTCGATCCTTGCGCGTCCGTATTCAGCTGGGTGGCCAACTGGCTCAGCGCATCGCGCCGCGCCTGGCCGGACGCCTTCTCGGCTTTCGACAACGCCGCGCGTGTCGCCGTCACGCGGGCCGCCGGCAGACCATTGGAGCGCGCGAGCTGGTCGACATAGGCGCGTGCCACCACAAAGCTGGCGGGCCACACCAGTTTCTGTTGGTCCTGCGCGTTCAGATAATCGAAGTGCACCAGCTTCGCGGCGTCGATCTCATTCTGCGAGAGCAACGGGCCCGGAGTCAGCTCGAGAATGTCGAGCCCGCGCGAAATCTCGGAGCTGATGATGTAGCCGTTGTACCAGTATGCCGACCACGAGCCGGCACCGACCAGCTTGGTCGAGTCCATCGGGCCGCGATCGAAAAACGCGATTTCGCGTGGATGCGCCGCATCGGTCCAGTCGAACACCGAAATGCCGCCCTGATACCAGCCCTGCGCCATGATGTCGCGCCCCGGGACCGGGATGAGCGTGCCATTGTGGGCCACACAGTTCTCGTTCGGCGTCTGTGCGACGGGGAGCTTGTAGTAGCTCTTGAAGGTCAAGCTGGTGCCGGCCAGAGTGAAGATGGCGTCGGCGCCCCATTCGGGCTTGTCCGTGGAGCGGCAGCGCGGCTGGAGTCCTCCGCCCCATTCATCCGTAAACAGGACCTTGGTACCGTCGTTGTTGAACGTGGCCGAATGCCAGAACGAGAAGTTCGAGTCCGCCACCGCCGCGATGCGCCGCGGATTGGCGGGGTCACGGATGTCGAGCAGCAATCCGTATCCACCGCACGCGCCACCGGCCAGGCCGATCGCGGGATAAACGGTGATATCGTGACATTGCGTCGGGCCCGGCCGCGGGCCCGGCCCGCGGTTCGGCGGGTTCACAATGAGATCCACGATCTGCTGCGCATTGGCTCGCAAGGTCGCGGTATCAGCCGCGGTGGGAGTGCCGGTACCACCGCGCGCCTTGACGATGCTGTCGAGTCGGAAATGAATGAAGCCCGGGCCCAGCACGATGTCGACAGTGTCCCGCGGGCCCTTGATCTTTGCGGTGAGTCCGCCCGCTGCCCGTGCGGAATCGGCCACGCGTTTTGCTTCCGCGAGGTCCTGTGCGGCCGCGGGGTGCGTCGGGGCCTCGGTCAGATCCTGGAAGATGCGCGGCGAGCTCACGACACGCGCCTGCTCGGGATGCGCGAGCGGTACCTGGATGACTTCGATCCGGAACAGCGCGGTGTTGGGGTTCGAGTCCGGCCGTCCGAGCGAGCAGCCCGGCAGCTCGTTGGGTGAGCGCACCGGCGCCGAGCCCGACACATAGATGTAGACGTTGTCGGTATCCGTTGGCGACGTCACGACGGTATGTGTGTGCGAGCCGCGGCATGTTTGCACGTCGGCAAGATGCCGTGGATTGGCGATATCGGTCGCGTCGAAGATGCGAATGCCCCGCAGCCGTTCGTGGCTCACGGTATCGGTCACGCCTTGCTTCCCGCAATCCGTGCGTCCGTTCAGTGCCTCACCTGAGACGAACAACAGATTGCGGTAGACGGACACATCGCTCTGCGATCCAGGGCAGACGAATGCCCGTTTGATGGTCGGTTGTTTCGGGTTTGAAATGTCCCACACCTGGATACCCGAGAAATTGCCCTGGATGACGTAGGTGCCTTTGAACGACATGTCGGAATTGATGAAGTTGAAGTCGCCCGGCGTCGCCTTATTGATGAAGGAATCCGACGGCGCCGTCGTGGAGACGAGCCGCATGTTCCAGAACGCCTCCGCGGCGTTCATCCACCCGGCCCGCAGCCCGATCCGCGGATCCGGCCTGGGCGGTGTTGCGGTGGCAGTGTAATTCGTCTGCGTCTGCGTCTTGGAAGTCGCGCAGGCCACGCCGAAAAGAGCAAACGCCAGCAACAGTCTCGATTTCACTGAGAGCTCCGTTTGAGGTCGTCGAGCATCAAGGTCATGCGATTGATTTCGGTCGTCTGATCGGCGTGTACGTCCGATGCGAAGCGAAACACCGGACCATCCTGCGCCGCACCCGGGGTCGCCAGCAGCTGTTGCACCATCGTGATCGCGCCCTGGTGGTGCTGAATCATGAAGGTGAGGAACAGCCGGTCGAATTCGCGCCCGCGCGCCGCGTCGAGCTGCGCCATCTGTTCCGGTGTGAGCATGCCGGGCATCAACATCGGCTGATCCATCCCCTGCATGACGTGCCCGCGCGGGTCCGCCGGTGGAACGTATTCGCCATGTTCGCGCAGCCAGCGCTGCGCGAAGGCGATCTCGTCATTCTGCGCCACGACGATGCGCTCGCATAACGCGCGCAGCGACGCGCTGGCGTCATGCGACGGCGCCCATCCCGCCATCTTGATCGCTTGCGCGTGGTGGCCGATCATCCCGGCGAGGAAATGCACATCCGCCGGCGTGTACTGCGCGGCGGGGGCTACGGGGGCTGCGGGAGCTGCGGGGGCTACGGTGTTGGAGGGTCGCGGGTGCTTGGCACACGCCGAGGGCATGACGACGGCGAGCATCACTACAATGGAAGAACGAATCATCATCCGGCCATAAAGCTATGCAGAATGGGAAGGTTGACGAGCACCCCGGCCTGGGTTGAGAAATGAAACGCCATGGGCGCGGGTTACCGTGACGTGAACGGTGTCCTGCTGGCGCAACAGCGCCAAGTCGATCGATCCCTCCCCGATTCGCAGCCCATTGATCTGAATCTCGCGCAAAAATGTCGGCAGGTACGGATCGGTAAGGGCGAGCTCCTGCGTGGGACCAATGACCTGCAGACCGAGGCAGGCCTGGATCAGGAGCAGGACGGCGCCGGCCGCCCACGCCTGCGGCGAGCATGAAACAGGGTACAGGGTTGGACTCTCGCCCAGCCGCCGGTGGAAGCCGCAGAACAGCTCCGGCAACCGGTGCAGCTCGAACCACCGACTGGCCTCGAACAGGCCGCTGAGCACACGCGCGGCTTCCTTTTGGAGGCCATAGCGGGCGAACCCCGCCGCCAACAGCGCGTTGTCATGCGGCCAAATCGAGCCATTGTGATACGACATCGGATTGTAGCGCGTTTCGGACGCGGCGACCGTCCGGACGCCCCAACCGGAGAATGACGCCTCTTCCATCATCGTCGCCGCGGTACGGCGGGCGCGCTCGAGGCTCACGATGCCCGTGTAGAGGCAATGTCCAGGGTTCGATGTGCGCACCCGGCACAGGCGCTTGTCGCCGTCGAGCGCAAGCGCGTAGGTCCCGAGCTCCTCGCACCAGAATCGGTCTTCAAATTGCTGGCGCAGGCTTTCCGCCTGGGCGGTCAACGTCGCCGCAAGATCAAGGTCCAGCTGCAACGCACGTGCGAGATCGGCGGCACCCCGCTTGGCAGCGTAGACGTATCCCTGCACTTCGCACAGCGCAATCGGCGCGGCGGCAGGCGTGCCGTCCTTATGGAAGACGGAATCCACCGAGTCTTTCCACCCCTGCTGCACGAGCCCCTGCGGATTGCGGCGCGCGTACTCGACGAATCCGTCGCCGTCCATATCCCCGTCGCGATCGATCCATTCGAGTGCGCGCAGCACATGGGGCCAGATCTGACGGCTGAACGTCGCGTCGCCCGTCCGTTGGTAATACGCGTTCGCGAGCATGATGAACAGCGGCGTCGCATCGACGCTGCCGTAATAGCGGCCGAAGGGGACCTCCTGCAGCGCGGCCATTTCGCCTGTGCGCGCCTCGTGAAGAATCTTTCCCGGTTGCGCATCCTGCTCGGGATTGTCGTGATCGGCTTGCGTCGCCGCGAGAAAGGACAGCACCCCTCGCGCGATCATCGGATCGAACCAGAGACACTGGAGCGCCGTGATGATGCCGTCCCGACCAAAGGGCGTGCAGAACCACGGGATGCCGGCATAGGGGTACGCGCCGGCTTCCGTCTCTGTGCGCAGCAAGTGCAGATCCGCAAGCGAGCGATTCAGCCAATCGTTGAACTGGCTATTCGATGTCACGATCTCGGGCTCGCGCTCCCGCGTGGTCTCGAACGCCGTGGCTACCATGCTCATCGCCTCGCGATAGCCGGGTGAGCCGTTGCCGTTGCTGACCGGCGCCCCATCGAATTCGCAATGAATTGCCAGCTCGAATTCAGCCGCTGCACCCGGCTCGAGGCGAATGTTGTAACGCACCAGGCCGGCCGACAGCTCCGTCGGCATTGGATTACAGAAGATGCGCGTGCGCCGGCGCCGGCTATCCAGTCCCTCGTAGGCGAATTCGAGCGCATTCCCGTCGATGCGCGGCGCGTGGAGCGTCCCGCGCCGCTGGCGGTCCATTCCGCGCACCTCGAACAGGTCCGCGAAGTCCGCGTCCAGCTCGAACACGAGCGACAACACCATCGGAAGCCGCCCGTAGTTGTGGAGCCGCAGGTGATCGTAGCACGTCGTGTCCCACAACAGCTTCGATCGAAACACGTGCAACGTGCCGCGCGGCACGACGACGCCATCCGGCTGCGGCACGTCGGGGTTCGTGAGATCGACCGTCAACAACGCATTGTCTTCCTTGACCGTGGAGCTCAGGAGCAGCGGCCGATAGCTGCCGAGCCGCAATGTCAGCCGGGAGAGATAGCGCGTGTCGTGATGGTAAATGCCGAACTCGGGTGGGCCGACATTCTCGATATCGCCATAGCGATCGAACACGCCGAAGGTATCGCCGTGCTTGAGCACCCGGCGCCGGTCGTCGACTCGGGTCGAAGTCGCGAGGATGTAGTACGCGTCGTTGACGCGAATGATTTCGTCGGCCATAGCCGCTCGCGATCAGGCCGCGGGCGCGCGCGCCCGGCGCTGGCGATTCGCGATGATCCGCTCGTACACGCGAACGTAGTCCGCCGCCATATGCGGCGCCGTGAACCGCGCATCGAACGCGGCGCGCACGCCCGCGCGGTCGAGATCGCCCACGCGCGCGACCGCGGCGATGGCCTGATCGACGTCATCCACCACGAAGCCGCTGCGCCCGTCCTCCATGACCTCCTCGACCGATCCGCGCCGGAACGCGATCACCGGTGTGCCGCACGCCATCCCTTCGATCATGACCAGGCCAAAAGGCTCCGGCCAGTCGACGGGAAACAACAATGCGTAGGCATTGCCGAGGAACTCCGCTTTCTCGCCTTCGCCGATTTCCCCGATGTTCTCGATGAGCGGATCATCGAGCAGCGGCTTGATCTCGGTATTGAAATACACCTCGTCTACGCGGTCCACTTTGGCGGCGAGCTTGAGCGGGATCCTCGCGCGCTTAGCGATCTCGATTGCCCGATCGGCCCCCTTCTCGGGCGAGAAGCGGCCGATGAACGCGAGGTACTTGCCGGCATGCGGCTGGAAGCGGTACAGGTCGCTCGGCAACCCATGATAGACCGTCGCCTGCCAGTTCGCCTGGGGCAGCGGCTCGCGCTGGCTGTTGGAAATCGAGATCACCGGCATTTCGCGGAATTCAGCGTACAACGGCTGCAGATCGGGAAGGTCCAGCCGGCCATGGAGCGTGGTGATGTGGGGATGCGGGCGACAGCGTGACAGCGGAAAGTGCAGATAATCGATATGAAAGTGAATCACGTCGAACTCGCTGGCCACGCTGAACACGCGCTCGAGCAACAGCATGTGATGTGCAAGCTGATCCTGGCAGCGTTCGTCAAGCCGCAACGAGCGCGGCGCCACGGCTACGAGTCGCGCTGCCGTCTCGGAGTCGCCGCTCGCAAACAGCGTCACCTCGTGGCCCTCCCGAACTAATTCTTCGGTGAGATATGAGACGACGCGTTCGGTGCCGCCATAGTATTTGGGCGGCACGCTCTCATAGAGTGGCGCAACCTGTGCGATCCTCATGGAGCCGTACTACCCCGGTATCTTTTATTATGCCTCGCGCCAAAGCCGCACGCCGCCAGCCTGCTCTCACTCCACCGATCGAGCCGATGCTTGCCAAGTTGGCGGATGATCTCCCGCAGGACGGCAATTTCCTGTTCGAGCCGAAGTGGGATGGATTTCGCGCCATCGTGTTCCGCAGCGCGGAAGACGTCTACATCCAGAGTCGCGACCTCCGGCCGCTCGACCGCTACTTCCCCGAGCTGCATGACATCTTCTTGAAGCAGTTGCCCGCAGCCACCGTCCTCGACGGCGAGATCGTGATGCCTTCGCCCCAGGGTCTCGATTTCGGCGGCCTGCAGATGCGGCTCCACCCTGCCGCCTCGCGTGTTGCGAAGCTCGCGAAGGCTACTCCCGCCTCGTTCGTGGCGTTCGACCTGCTGGCCACGGACGGCAAGAACTTGATGGGCGCGACACAGCAGGAGCGCCGGGTGGAGCTCGAGAAGCTCTTCAAGCGGATGCGGCGACCACTGCACCTGACGCCGATGACGCGCGACCGCGCCCTCGCCCGCGAGTGGCTGGAACGCTTTGAAGGCGCCGGACTGGATGGCGTCGTCGCCAAGGTCGCCGACAGCACCTATCAGCCCGGCAAGCGGGCCATGTTCAAGATCAAGCATGCGCGCACCGCGGACTGCGTCGTCGCCGGGTTTCGTTGGCACAAGAGCGGCAAGGACGCGGTCGGTTCCCTCCTCCTGGGTTTGTACGACAGCGAAGGAAAATTGCAGCACGTTGGCGTGACGTCGGCATTCACAATGGCGATGCGCAAGCAGCTGGTGAAGGAGCTGGCGCCGCTGCGCAAGAACGCGCTGCAAAATCATCCCTGGCGCGAATGGGCCGGCGCGGAGGCGGAATCGAGTCGCATGCCCGGCGGACAGAGCCGCTGGAGCGCGGGCAAAGATCTGTCGTGGCAGCCGCTCCGCGTGGAGCGCGTGTGCGAGGTGAAATACGACCATCTCCAGGGCGATCGCTTCCGGCATGCGACCATTTTCCAACGCTGGCGGCCCGATAAGCAGGCGAGCGATTGCCGCTACGATCAGCTCGAAGTCACACCCGCTTACGAGTTGGAGAAAGTGTTCTCGACGGGGTCGAGCGGCTCCTGAGGCGGACGCAATTTCGGCGGGACGTGTTGCAGGTTGAGTCGAATGCGATACCACGCCGACGACCGCCCGCGCATTTGATCGACCAGGATGTCGGCAGGCTTGAGATGCTTCGCGGCGCCGGCGTGTCGTTTCTTCCAGCGAGCGAGCCCCGCGAGTGCTTCCTTCTTATTCTGGCCGCGACTGACCTCCAGCAACGGGTATTTCGACGCCCGAGCCTTTGACGGCTGCACGCGCGGCGGCTCGCCTTTCTGCTTCTTGTAGTGCGGCGGCCAGGGCGCATCGCCCAGCCCCTCGCGCTCATGCCGCCCTGCGAGCTCCAACAACGCGTCGAGGGACCCGGCATTCGCATCGATTTCGGCGTGGCGGTCGCCGACCTGCGCGAACCGCTGGGGCATCGTTCCGAGCGTGAAATCGGCAGGATCGGCGCTCTCGACCTCGTCCCAGGCGAGCGGTGCGGAGACCCGCGCGTCCGGCGTGGGCCGCACCGAGTAGGCCGAAGCCACCGTGCGGTCTTTCGCGTTCTGGTTGTAATCGACGAAGACCCCCTGCCGCTCTTCCTTCCACCATTTGCTGGTCGCCAGTTTCGGCGCGCGCCGCTCTACCTCGCGCGCGAGGGTCAGCGCCGCGCGCCGGACCTCGTCGAATCCCCAGCGGCGCTGGATTCGCACGATGAGATGCATCCCGCGCGATCCCGATGTCTTCGGCCAGCCGACGAGCCCGAAGTCGTGGAGCACCTCCCGCGCGACGGCGGCGACGGCGCGCACCTGCGGCCATTTGATTCCAGGAACCGGATCGAGATCGACGCGCAGCTCGTCTGGATGATCCAGATCGTTGGCGCGGACCGGATGCGGATGCAGCTCGAGGCATGCCAGGTTCGCGAGCCATGCGAGCGAGGCGGGTTCGCGCGGCACGACCTCGTCGGCTGTGCGGCCGGACGGAAACCGGAGTGTCACGACTTCGATCCATGGCGGGCGCGACTCAGGTGCTCGTTTCTGATAGAACGAAGGCGCCCCGATCCCGTTCGGGTAGCGGACGAGCATGTTGGGCCGGTCACCCGCGCCGCGCAGCGCGCCGTCGGAGACGGCCAGATAGTAGTTCGCGAGATCCAGCTTGGTGTACTTCGGTTTCGGGAAGAGGATCTTGGCGGGATTCGTGATCGTCACGTCGTGCCCGCCGATGCTGCGGGTGGTGGATTCTCCTGTTTGCGTGCGCGGGGGCATTATGAAAAACTAAGGGGTTAATGCCCACTCTCGCACGAGACCGGTGTATGAGGGTTCATGCCTACCGCCGGCAACTCCGCACAGCAAGAGATGGTCGAGCGCCAGCTCATGGCGCGGGGGATCCGCAACCCCGGCGTGTTGCGCGCGATGGAGGAGGTGCCCAGGGAAGCCTTTGTCCCACATGAGCTGGTGGAATTCGCCTACGCGGACACGCCTCTGCCGATCGATGAAGCCCAAACGATCTCGCAACCCTACATCGTCGCCCTGATGCTCGAAGCCCTGGAGCTCGAGCCTGACGCCAACGTGCTCGATGTCGGGACGGGTTCCGGGTATGCGGCCGCGGTCGCGAGCCGGATCGCGGCCAGTGTGTACGGCATCGAGCGCCATGCCTCACTGGCGCGCGCTGCCGCCGAGCGCTGCCGCCGGCTGGGCTACACCAACGTGCACATCCAGCAGGGCGACGGAACGCTGGGGTGGCCGGAGCATGCGCCCTACGACGCCATCATGGTCGCCGCGGGCGGGCCGGATATCCCGGTCGCGCTCAAGGAGCAATTGGCCATCGGCGGCCGGCTGGTAATTCCCGTTGGTGAAACGCCACGGGTGCAGAATCTCCTCCGCATTCGCCGCACGGGATCGGACCGCTGGACGCAGGAAGATCTCGGCCCCGTCGCGTTCGTGCCGCTGATCGGCGCGGAGGGGTGGACGCCCGATCTGGGCGGCCAGGATCTGGAGACGATTCCTCCTCCCGCGACCCTGCCGCGGCTTGTCGCGCGGCACGCTGAGCCGTTCGACGACATCGACAGCGCTGACCTCGACGCCTTTCTGGAGCGGGTAGGCGATGCCCGCCTGGTATGCCTGGGTGAAGCGTCGCATGGCACGGCGGAGTTCTACGAGATGCGCGCGCGCCTCACGCAGGCGCTCATCGAGCGCAAGGGCTTTACGATCGTCGCGCTGGAAGCCGACTGGCCGGAAGCGCAGCGGTTGGATCGCTACGTCCGCGGCACCACGGTTGAACCGCATCCCGAGCAGGCGTTCGATCGCTTCCCGACATGGATGTGGGCCAATCGTCAGGTGATGGACTTCGTCGATTGGCTGAAGCAACACAATGAGGGTGTGCACGATCCGGCGCACCGCGCCGGGATCTACGGCCTCGATCTGTACAGCCTGCACCGCTCCATTGCCGCCGTGCTCCGCTACCTCCAGGACGTGGATCCTGAAGCGGCGCAGGTCGCGCGCCATCGCTATAGCTGTCTCGAGCCGTGGCAGCAGGACCCCGCAGCGTACGGCGCGGCCGTGCTCTCGGGCCGCTATCGCGCCTGCGAGCAGCAGGTCGTCGACATGCTGGCGGACATGGTGCGCAAGCGCGTCGAGCTGCGCGAGGACGATCCGGAGCGGTTCTTCGACGCGGAGCGCAATGCGAAGCTCGTCACCCACGCGGAGCAGTACTATCGCGCGATGTACTACGGATCGGCCGCGTCGTGGAATCTGCGCGACGAGCACATGTTCGACACGCTGCAAGCGGTGCTCGAGCAGCGCGGGCTGGCCTCGCGCGCGGTGGTGTGGGCGCACAACTCGCACGTAGGCGACGCGTCGTGGACCGAGATGGCCGCGCGCGGCGAGTACAATGTCGGCCAGCTGGTGCGCAGCCGATTTGGCGAGGATGCGTATCTGGTCGGCTTTGGCACCGACCACGGGACCGTGGCGGCTGCCTCCGACTGGGGGGCGCCGATGGAAATCAAGCGCGTCCGGCCCGCGCATGAGCGAAGTTATGAGCGCGTGTGCCACGACACCGCCATTCCGTCATTCTTCTTCCCGCTGCGGAATGCGGTGCTCGAGATCCGCCGCCGGCTCGCCGAGCAGCGGCTCGAGCGCGCGATCGGCGTGATCTATCGCCCGGAGACCGAGCTGCAGAGTCACTATTTCCACGCCGTGCTGCCGCGGCAATTCGACGAGTGGATCTGGTTCGATGAAACGCTGGCGGTGGAACCGCTGGCCGTGAAGCAACGCGCGGGGATGCCGGAGACGTATCCGTTCGCGGTCTGAGCCGCGCCTAAAACCGGATGCCGCCGCTCAGGCGCAACGTGCGTGGCGCGACCCGGGCCCGAACGCGCCCATAGTCATTGCCAAGAAACCCACCGGCCGTGTTTACCACAACCTGCGTCTCGGTGACGCTGCGGTCTGCGAGCACGTTGAACGCATCAACTGCCACGACAATCTCCGTGCGACCGTGCGGGAATCCTCGGTCGATGTGCAGGTCGAGCGATGATCTCGATTCGTAGCGATAGCTCCCGCGCGGTCGGATAAAGATGCGCTGGCCACTGATGCTGCGGAGCAGATAGGGATTGAACGGAACCGTATCCGTGACCGCCGGGTCGGAGGGCCGCGGGACTGCAACGGCATACTCCGTCAGGAGGTCGGAGATCAGCATCGTCGGAGTGACGCGATCCCCCGACGCATACGAAAGGAAAGCCCCGCCGCGCACGCGACCGGGCAGCTGGGCTCCCACGTACACCTTTGCTTCGAATCGACTCTGGTTACTCAGCGCCCCGAAGAAGCCGTACTGCTCGTTCAACCGAACCCAGGGTCCGGGGCCGCCGGTAGTGTAATCATCCGGGCCGGTCACGACGTTGAAGTTGCCGTTGAGCGCCGAGATCGTCGCCGATCCGCCGCCCCACCACGAGGGGTATCGCGCGTCCACCCGCAGCTGCAGTTGATCGAAGCGTCGCGTTGCTTGGGGCACGCTCGTGAGTACAAGGTCGGGAGCGTACTGGAGCGAAGCGAGCGCGGCTGGGTCGAGACTCGGCGGCGCGAACAACTGGCGACTGGTGCCCTGCAGGACGCCCTGGCGCAACAGCTCCTGGACCCAGAGAATGTCGTCATTGGAGATTGCCAGGCGCTCGAGCACTAAGGGGACGCCGTCGACGAGCACCGGCCGGTGGAAGCGATCGCGGACAATGACATTCTCCACCACGGTGTAGTTCGAAGGGAGATTCCGATCCACTAATGCCACCATGTTCCGGTTACGACGGCGGATATATGCCACGCCGGCTTTCCAGCGCGCTCCGATGCCCCGCTCGAGCGAGAGCACGCCCTGATCCACAAATGGTTGGTGATACCCCTCGACCCGCCCGGCCGCGGCCAGCCGATTGGTCTGCTCGAGGCGAAACATGCCGTCGGCGGCGAGTGAGTCGCGCTCGGCGAGTGTAAAGGCGTCGGATGGCAGCGCGGGTGCGGGTCCCAGGTATGACCAGATTTCCTCGTCGCTATACACGCCTGCGCCGGCGACGCGATCGAACAAACCGCCGAACATCGGTTGGTGATAGCGACCCCAGTGCGCCTGGGCAACCAGTCCGTTGTTTCGATGGAACTCGCCCACGAGACCGATTCTCACATCGAGTGCCTGGTCCCGTACCGCGGTGATCTGTGGTCCGAGCTCGGGCGTAAGCGCGCCGACCCACCGACCCAGGCGGATGCCAGGATTGAATTGGAGCCAGTCAAGAATTGCGATGTGATCTTGCAAAAACAGGGCGGCATTCCGGACGTGCGAATCGAGCCGCACTTCCCCGCCCCACGCGGTCCCAATGGCGCCGCCAAAGACCCAGGTCGCCGGTGTTTGCGGATCAAATCCCAGCACATCGAGAGGACGCCAGGTCATCGTTCCATTGCGACGCTGCTGAAAACTCCAGGCTCCCCAGGCGTACTCGCCCCCGAGCTTGACGTCGTGCTCGAATCCAACCAGCCGCACCGGTCGCGACCAGACCGCCGTCACCCCGTAGCTCGAAGGCGCGCCACGCGTCCGCCACGGCGCGTTCTGATAGCGCGGCGGATTCACTTGCCGCAGGATTTCAATGCCGGGAATGCCTGGTCCGTTATAGGCGTCCTCGCGCTGGGCGGCCGAGTAGCCACCGGCGCGAACGGTCAGCGCATTGCCGCTCCCCCAACTGCGCTGCCAGGTGAGATTCCCCGTCGCATTCCACTGTCGCAGCTGTGTGGTCGCCGCAGCTTCTTCGTAGCCGGTCTGCCCGGTTCTGTCACCGTCCTGATGCCGTCCCATGAGGCTCGCCTGCAGCAGATCGTGATTCCCGAGCCTCCAGCTCAGCTTCGCGAGGCCCTGATAATCGGTCAGCATTGGCGGCGGCGCGACGAACTGCTGCGATCGCGAGGGCAGGTAGTTCAATACCATCTCTTCTTGACGGGTCGCATGACCGAAGAGGGCGAAGTGGAGACGATCGGGGATCAGCGGGCCGCGCAGTTGGGCATCGATGTCCCACCGCTGCGCCAGCTCGCGCCCAATTTCCTGGGCGATGAGGTTCGAACCATTGAGCCGATGCGACTCGAACGACGTCCGCAGGTTTCCCTCGAGCACGTTGCCGCCTTGCAACGTGACGATTTCCACGACGCCGCCCTGGGCACCGGCGACGTCGGCGCCTGCACCGAGACCACGAATCGCCAATGACTCGATCCAGCTGGGATTCGGGAGCAGCACGGCGCCCCCGACACCGACGTGATTCACGGACGTGCCGTCGAGCTCGTATGCATTGGCCTGCGCGGAGGCCCCACCCCAGATCTGGTCCGGCCGTGCGCCGGGCGTGAGCGCTAGCAGGTCGCGTGCGTCAAGTGTCGTCGGCAGCAGGGCGATCTCATCAACCGTGAGTCTGCTCCCCATCTCTGCGCGCGGCGAAACGCCGAGCGAGCGCTCAGATACGACGACGGTGTCCAGGGTCAAGGCGGTCGATTCCAGTACGAACACGAACCCGGCCGGTTCGGCCGCCTGGATCTCGAGGTCTTGTTGGAAAGTTTTGTACCCGAGCCGGCGCACGGTGAAGTGGTACAGCCCCGGGGCGATGATCCTGATGCGCCACGCGCCGGCGGCATCTGTTCGCACCCGACCGACCGTGCCCTCGTGCTCCACTTGAACGTCCGCGAACGCTACCGCACGGCCCAAACGATCAATGACTCGCCCGTGGATCCCATCCGGATTCTGCACGAGCAGGCAGATCGCCAGCCAACCTGTGTGCATGGTGCTGCTAAGCTAGCACAACGGGCCTCACTCTACGCGGCGCAGATCCTTGTTCGCAGGGCCGTTGATCACCTTGCCCATTTTGTCGTAGCGCGATCCATGGCACGGACAATCCCACGTCCGTTCGGTCGGATTCCACTGGACAATACAGCCGAGGTGCGGACAGACCGCTGAGAATTCGTGCACCGCGCCGCGCACGTCGCGGTAGACGGCCACCTTCTTGAAACCTTCGCGCAGCACCGCGCCGCTCCCCGGTGGAATATCCTCCGTCGTCTCGGGATCGCCCGGCAGCACCCAATCGACGTATTGCCGCGCAACATTGGCGTTCTCCTTGAGAAGTCTTCCCACCGCCTTGAGCGGCTTGCGCGACGGATCGTACAGCGATTGCCACCGATTCGGCCGGTCGAGGATCAGATCCGTAATGAGCATGCCTGCAATCGTCCCGTGCGTCATGCCCATACCCGTGTCGCCGGTCACGACATAGACGTTGTCGTGCCGGCCGGGGTTCCTGCCGATGAACGCCAGACCGTCGAGCGATTCCATGACTTGCCCGGACCAGCGGAACTCCACTCCGGTGATCATCGGAAAACGCTCGCGCGCCCATCTCTCGAGACGACCGTGCCGCTTCTCCGTATCATCGGCCTGCCCGGTCTTGTGGTCTTCGCCACCCAGGATCAGCACATCGTGCGGCGTCTCGCTGTTCACGTGCTGCAGCCGCACATAGTGATACGGATCATCCATGTCCCAAAACAATGCGTCCGGGACCGACTCCGGTGGGATTCGCGCGCCGATCACATACGTGGTGTACGGAGCCTGCTTCGTGATTACGAATACGCGATCATTGATCGGGGCATTCGTGGCCACGACGACGGAGCCGGCGGTTACCATGTGCGCACCGGCCGTCACCCGCGCCATCTCGCCGCCTTCGACCCGATCGACGTGCGTCCCGGTGAATATCCTGCCGCCTTTTTCCTGGATCGCGCGCGCCAGACCCGCGACATACTTGAGCGGATGGAATCGCGCCTGATTGGGATAGCGGATGCAGGGGCCGGTATCGAAGAAATCGAGGGGCGCGCGCGACAGTCGCTCGACCCAAAGACCGGCGCGTCGCACGCACGCGAGCTCATCCTCCAAGGTCTGAATGCTCTCGCCCGGCGGCAGAAACAGAAAGCCGTCGAGGCGTTCGAAGTCGCAGTCGATTTCCTCGGTCCGAATGACGCTTTCGATACGGTCGATCGCGGTGCTGTGACTTTCGGCGGCAAGCCTCGCATTCTCCGTCCCGCGCCGGCTCTCCACGACGCCATACGTATTGTCCATGGCCGCGGTGAGATGCGCGCTCGTCACACGCGTGACGCCGCTCGCCAGCACGCCATCCTCCAGCACAATGACTTCTCGACCGGCGGTGGCGAGGTGATACGCGACTGACAAGCCGGCGATGCCGGCGCCGACCACGACCACATCGGTCGCGAGGTCGCGATCGAGCCGCGGGTACGTGGGAACCGCGGCGGTGGCGTTCCAGATGGATTCGTAGCGGGCGAATGGTGTGCTGAGGACAACGGTCATACGACCAAATACCCGCGGCTCGCGTCAGAGTCGCGGCATTAATTCCACTCGCGTCGTGAACGAACTAGACGGACCGACTGCGACGCCGGGCGACGACCATTCGGACAGCCAGCACGCCAATCCCGATTCCCGCGATCCACCCGACGATCGTGCCCATCCGCGCGCCGCGTTGCGTGGAGCTGAGCCAGTTGGTCTCCCCGTCGAGCGAGCCGAGGACCGAAGTCAGAACCGCTTCCGCGCGGGCGCCTTGATCGCGCGGCCCGCCCACGATGATCTGAATCGCCTCGGGCTTCAGCGGTACTTGTGCGGCGTACGCGGTGACCGGGAAGCCCGCCTGCACCGTGTCAGTGCGCACGCCGTCGATCTCGAAGCCTTTCCACTTCATCGCAATGAGACGCACCTGCGGCGGCAGGTCGGCCTGTTTCAGCCGCTCTCGCCCCATCATGGCGTGCATGCGCTGAATACAGAGGATGAGCGCTCCGCCACTGGAAGGCGCGGCGATCTCGGTCCAGCAATCCACGACATCGGGCTGGCTGCGGCCGGCGGGAAACGCCACGAAACCGCTCGGCAGCGTGAAGCGATAGCCGAGTTGCGCGTTGGTCGCGACCTGCAGGAGCAATAGCGCAAGGTTCACAGCACCAACTCGAAACTGACAATGAACGCGTAATTGTGCTGTACCTGTTTCACGACCGCATCCGTACAGTTTTGACTTCCAGCCGGCGTGCAATGCCGAGATTCGTCGGGAAGGAAGATGGCGTAGTCATTCACCCGGCCGACGAATGCGACCTGCTGCGCGACCGGATATCGCAGGCCAACGCCTCCAGTGAGGTACCACGCCGTCCGGTACGGCCCGCGAGCTACGCCGCCGGCGCCGAATTGAGCAAGTGCCTGCCGCTGATACAACCCGTGACCGGCACCTGAGTACTCGACCGCCATTCCCCACAAATTGCGACCGTTCGTCCGGAGTCCGCCGCCCGAATCCGTTTTGCGGTTTTGATGCAGGCCGCTCACGAGCAATGCGACGCGCCCAAAATGGAGAGCCGCTGCACCGCCCCACGCGACGGTCACATCGAGCGGATCGTCCGCATTGGCCATTCCGCCCTGGAGACGCAGCGACCCCGCACTCTGCGCGGCGAGCACCGTCGGAACGATCAGCGAGAAAAACGCGAGGCATCCGAGCATTGTCACCACCGCCACGCTGCACCGCGATAGCCCGACGCCTTTGTATACGGCAGCGGCAGAACGAAACCCGTCGCCACGTGCATCAGATCGACCGTGCTATCCGATCGCGCCACGATCCATTGCCCGTCAGGGGACCAATCGAAACCGGCAGACTGAATCGGACGCGCCGGTGGCGACACTTGCCGGGCGCCGGTCCCATCAACTCCCATGAGGAACAGCTTGCCATTCGTCCAGTACGCAATGGAATCACCCGCGGGGGACCAGCGAGGCCACTGCGGCTGCAATTCCGCATCAATGACCTGCTCCGTGCCGTCCTGCAAGGTTCGTATGACCACTTGAAAGCCGAACGGCGGAGCTGTGCGGCTGCGGATATACACGAGCTTCATCCCGTCAGGAGAGGGATCCGGTTGATAGTCGCCAGCTGCCGTCACGAGATCCAATCCGCTGCCGTCGGGATGGATGCGCGAGATCTGCCCTCCATACCCAAAGTAAATCCAGGACCCATCGCGGGACACGCGCGGATCGCGGCCAGCTTGCACGAACAGGCGAGAATTGCCGGCAAGATCAGCGATGACCAGACTTGTCGTGCCGGCTGCGCCGGGGACGCCGTAATGAAAAACAACGCCGGCGTCGCCCGGCAGCCACGCGGCAGCCCCGCCATCCCCCTGACCGGTGATCGCAACGGACTGGAATTGAGATCCATCCACGTTCATCACGTCCACATGCGACCCCGAGCTGAGTGCTAACCTGCCGGGGGGGACCACACTGACCCACCCGGTATCAGCCAATCGATCGCGGGATACGACCACGCGTCCCCTGCCATACGCGACGCCGCTCACGGCGCCATTGTCACTGACCGAGACTGTCGCATCGAGCCCGCCATATCGCAGGTGCGAGCTGGAATACACATCGCCGAACTGATTGAGCATCATCGCGTGCGCCTGATACGTGTTGCCCACGTACACCGCCGTATCGAGCGGCAGCATGACGAGCCCAAATCCACCCTGATCGAGCGGGTCGAAGAAGTTGCAGCTCACCACGAGACCGAGAATCGCCGTATAGGCCACTGCACGGCGGGGAGTCAGGGCAGCCATGCAATTCCTGCGGTCAATCGGTCCGTATCGAGTCGTTCCGTTTCTGGCGCGTTCCCCAGGCGCCCGTGTTGCCACGCGAGAACAGCACGCAGGCCGCGACGATAGCGGGTCGCAGTAAGGTTTTGACTCACGAACAGACCGACACCCAAGAGGCCCGGACTCAGTGCCCGTGGTCCTGCATTCAGTGCCTGACTGTAACGCAGCGTAGCGCCCACATCGGTACGCCGGGCCCCCCACAGAGAGCCGCTCCATACGCGGCCCCGGCCCTCGAGAAACAACCATGTCACAGCGAAGCTCGCATCCGGCATCGATTCGCGCCCCGCACCGATGCAAGCGCCGAAGCGTGTGCCTTCGGCCAGCAGACACCCTTCTACATCGGAGCCGCCGGCAGGGTTCGCGCCCCCCGTGGGATCGAAGCGGTACCCGCTGTGAATTCCGCCGGAGAGCAATACGCCAATCGCGAGTGCCCGGTCACGCTTTTCCGCGATACGGCGCGTCTCGCTGCTGTCCACGTAGAGGCGCAGAGTCGTGATCGTCCCGGCCGCTTGTGGGTCGACCGCCACGCGATGTAAACCATTCTGGAGGGCATAAATCTCGAAGCGGCGCGTAGCGGATATCGTGTCGATCGGTACGACAAACGTCTCACGGGCTGCGCCGCCGATTCCGACAATCACCGGCCTCGCGGTCCCTTCGACCTCGGCGCGATACACGATCCCTCTCCGCAGACGCACCGTGTCTTGCCCGCCCGCGTCGGGCCCAAAGCGGTGCTCGAAAACCAACGCACTTGTGGTGTCGCGAGCAGTGGCCTGTGCCGTCAGATGGCACGGGGCGAGCATGCAGCAGACCAGAAACAGTCGAATGAGTATAGGCCGAGAAACAGGCTGTGGTCCTGCTTGCACGCCTGCTTCCAGCCCAACCGGGACAGCTTCTTCGCGTAGGGAAATGTGGCGTTGGTGAGCGCCAGCGTTGACGTGCGTGGCACGCCGCCCGGCATGTTCGCCACGGCGTAGTGAATGATGCCGTCGACGACATACGTCGGCTGATCGTGCGTGGTCGGTTTGATCGTCTCGATGCACCCACCCTGATCGACCGCGACGTCCACGATGACGGAACCCTGCTTCATCAACTTCAGATCGGCGCGCTTGACCAGGTTGGGCGCTTTCGCGCCCGGCAACAGCACCGCGCCGATCACCAGATCCGCTTTGGCGATCTGCTGCAGGATGTTGTGCCGATTGGAGTACAGGAGGTCGACGTTGGGAGGAAGCACATCGGATAAGTAGCGCAACCGGTCGAGCGACACATCCAGCAGGGTCACGTGCGCACCGAGTCCCGCAGCCATCTTCGCCGCGTTCGTCCCCACCACGCCCCCACCGATGATCAGCACTTCGGCGGGCAGAACGCCGGGCACCCCGCCCAACAGGATGCCGCTGCCGCCAAAAACTTTCTCGAGGTATTTCGCGCCTTCCTGCACCGCCATGCGTCCCGCGACTTCACTCATGGGCGTGAGGAGCGGCAGCTCGCCCGGCGGTAGCTGGACGGTCTCGTACGCAATCGCGATGCATCCGGACTTGATGATCGCCTTGGTCAGGGGCTCGGAAGCCGCAAAATGGAAGTAGGTGAAGAGCACCTGACCTTTGCGGATCTTGGGCCACTCCGGCTCAATCGGCTCTTTCACCTTGAGGATCAGGTCCGCCGTGCTCCACACCGCATCGGCGGACGATTCGATCTCGGCTCCCGCGTCGCGGTACGCGTCGTCGCCGAAGCCGGAGCCAAGGCCGGCGCCGCGTTCCACGAGCACCGTGTGCCCGTCGCCGCTGAGCGCTTCGGCCCCTGCCGGCACGAGCGCGATGCGGTTTTCAGCGGTTTTGATTTCCTTCGGTACGCCGACGATCACGCCGCGGCTCCCCCCTCTCCATCCGCTGTCACCGCTGCGCTCGTCGCGTTGGGCCCGAGCGTCACGATCGTCTGGCGCTCCGGCGCGAAAAACTCCGCGGCGATCGCCGACACCTCGTCCGCCGTCAGCGCCGCCACCATGCGCAACACTTCGTCGAGACTGCGATACGCCTCGCCGTACACCGCCGTGCTCGCCAAACGATACATGCGGGCGGTGGGACTCTCCAGCGACAACATCAGCTGCCCCAGGGTCTGCTGCTTCGCGTCTTCGAGCGCTTCGCCGCGCAGGCCTTCACGCGCCAGCCGCGCGTATTCGACGTTGATCGCGTCGACCGCCTCGGCCGCGCGTGCCGGCTGGGTGCCGACGTACACGCCGGCCATGCCTACCGCGCGGTAGAAGGACGTGAAGCTGTAGATGGCGTACCCGATGCCGCGCTCCTCGCGGATCCGCTGGAACAGCCGGCTCGACATCCCGCCGCCGAAAATATTGGAGATGACGAGCATGGCATATTTGCGCCGGTCGGCGTAGGGAATCGTGTCGGTCGCGAACACGACGTGGGTTTGCGCCGAGTCTTTCTCGACCGTGCGTTGCGCGCCGCGGATCGCGGGCGGGACGGGCGGCACGGCCGGCGGCGTCAGCGGCTTCGTCTGCGTTCCATCGCCATCGAACCACCCCTGCCGCCCGGCCTCCGCGAGCAAGGCGTCGTGGGTGAGATTGCCCGCGGCGGCGATGATGCAGTTGCCGGGAAAATAAGCTCCGTCATGCAGCTCTCGGAGATCGTCGGTCGAGATCGCGCTGACGGTTTCTTTCGTGCCCAGGATCTGAAACCCGTACGGGTGGGACGGCCACAGCGTCTGATAGGCGAGATCGAAGACCTCGTCATCGGGCGTGTCTTCGACCGTGCTGATCTCTTCGAGCACGACCTTCCGCTCGAGCGAGAGATCGCTGTCACGGAGCAGCGGCCGGCGCACCATGTCGGTGAGGACGTCGAGCGCGCGTGCCAGATCGGAATCCAGCACGCGCGCGTGGTACGCGGTCGAATCGCGCGAGGTGTAGGCGTCGAGCGAGCCGCCGCGGGACTCGAGCGAGAGCGCGATCTCCTGCGCCGAGCGGCGCTCCGTGCCCTTGAAGACCATGTGCTCGAGCAGGTGGGAGACGCCCATCTTCGGCCGCGGCTCGTGGGCGCTGGCGGTCTGCACCCAGATGCCGATCGCCGCGGACCGAACGCTCGGTACCCGCTCGCTCAGGACGGTGATACCGTTGGGCGCGGCGGTGCGATGGATTTCCCGGTCCAGGCGGACCGTGTCTAGCGCTCTAACAGAGCCTTCCGGGACAACCGCATGCGGCCCCGCTCGTCCACCTCGAGCAGCTTGACCTTCAAGTGGTCGCCCTTCTTCACCACGTCCTCAGTCTTCTCGGTCCGGCCGTGTTGCAGCTCCGAGATGTGCAGCAAGCCTTCGACGCCGGGGATGATCTCGACGAACGCGCCGAACGCGGTGGTGCTTTTCACGACGCCTTCGTAGACCTTCCCGACTTCCGGCTCTTGTACGATGCCGGACACCATGTCGCGCGCGCGCTCGGCCGCTTCCCCGACGCCCGAAATCGTGACCAACCCCGTATCGTCCACGTTGATCTCCGCGCCCGTCTGCTCCTGGATGCCGCGGATGGTCTTCCCCTTGGGGCCGATGACGTCGCCGATCTTGTCAGGCCTGATCTGGATCGTGAGGATACGCGGCGCGTACTTGGAGAGCTGCGAGCGCGGCTGCGCCATCGTCTGCTGCATCACATCGAGAATGTGCAGGCGCGCCTTCTTCGCCTTCTCGAGCGCGTCAGCGATCACCTTCCAGTCGAGGCGTTCGACCTTGATGTCCATCTGAATCGACGTCACGCCTTCGCGCGTCCCCGCGACCTTGAAATCCATATCGCCGAGATGGTCCTCGGTGCCCAGAATATCGGTCAGTATCGCGGTGCGGCCGCCGTCCGTGATCAATCCCATCGCGATGCCGGCGCACGCGGACTTGACGGGCACGCCCGCGTCGAACAGGGCCAGCGAGCCGCCGCACACCGTGGCCATCGAGGACGAGCCGTTCGATTCGAGAATGTCCGAGACGATGCGCAGCGTGTAGGGGAACTGCTCGTAGGGCGGCAGGATGGCCTGGAGCGCCCGCTCGGCGAGCGCGCCGTGCCCCACCTCGCGCCGCGAAGTACCACGAATCGGCTTCACTTCGCCGGTCGAGAACGGCGGAAAATTGTAGTGCAGCATGAACGACTTTGTCGTTTCCTGCGCGACGTCGATCGAGTCGATGCGCTGCTCGTCCCGCGTCGTTCCCAGCGTCACCGACACCAGCGCCTGCGTCTGCCCGCGCGTAAACAGCGCGGAGCCGTGGGTGCGCGGCAGCCAGCCGACCTCGCAGGTGATCGGCCGGACGGTGTCGAGGTCGCGGCCGTCCACGCGCTCGCCCGCCGACAGCACGCGGTCGCGCATCGTCTTGTACTCGATCTCTTCGATGACCGTCACGATCTCGCGCAGCTTGTCGGGGAATTCCTCGGCCAGCTTTTCGACGATCGTCTGCTTGATGGCGCTGAGCGCCTGCGTCCGCTCTGCTTTGACGGCCAACGTCAACGCTTCGGATACCGTGTCGTCCGCCAATTCCTTGACGCGCGCAACGAGGTCAGCGGGAGGCTCGGCCTTGACCCACTCCATCTTGGGCTGGCGCATCGCGTCCACTACTTCGTCGCTGATGTCGAGCAGCTCCTTGATGCCCTTGTGGGCGACTTCCATCGCCTTGACGATCTCCGCCTCGGTGAGCTCGAGTGCCCCGCCTTCGACCATCACGATCGATTCGCGGGAGCCCGACACCGTCAGATCGAGATCGGAGAACTCGAGCTGCTGAAACGTGGGATTCAGGATCCACGCGCCTTCCACCCGGCCGACGCGAACCGCCGCGATCGGGCCGTTCCACGGCACCCGGGACATCGACAGTGCCGCCGACGCTGCGGTCACGCCGAGCACGTCGGCGTCGTTTTCCTGATCGGCCGACAGGACGTAGATGAAGACCTGCACTTCATTCTTGAAGCCTTCGGGAAACAGCGGCCGCACGGAGCGGTCGATCACGCGCGCGGAGGTGATCTCCTCATCGGAAGGGCGACCCTCCCGCTTTAAAAAGCCGCCGGGAATCTTGCCGGCGGCGTAGGACTTCTCGCGGTATTCGACGGTCAGCGGAAAGTACGGGAGGTTCGCGATGTTCTCGGATACCGTGACGGCGGCCAACACGACCGTCTCGCCGAATTGGAGGAGACACGACCCCGCCGCCTGTTTGGCGAGTCGACCCGCCTCGATTTTCAGGGTGCGGCCGGCGAACTGCTTCTCGACGTGCTTCACTAATCTGCCTGTCTAGAGCAACGGAAAAGACGCCGAGCGCCCCCGTGCTCTTTCCGGGGCGCCCTGCAACGACACCGTTACCAACTAGTGACGGAGACCGAGCTCGTCGATGAGCTGCCGGTACTTCGCGAGATCGGTGCGCTTCAGATACTCCAGCAGGCGGCGGCGGCGGCTGACCATCCGCAGCAGGCCGCGTTGCCCGTGGTAGTCTTTGGCGTGGACCCGGAAGTGCTCGGTGAGGCTGTTGATGCGCTCGGTGAGCAGCGCTACCTGGACCCGGCTCGAGCCGGTGTCCCGGTCGTGCAGCCCGTGTTTCCTGACCGGCGTCGTCTTGTCGTACATCGTCCTGGTTCCCTAATCGTTGAGAGCGCCGTAGGTTAACCGGCTTCGACCCCTTTGTAAAGTGGACCCGTGACCAACGCTGCCACCGACCTCGTCGGCCATACCCTCGGCCCGTACGTCCTCGAACGCTTGCTCGGCCAGGGTGGATTCGCGTGGGCCTTCGTGGGCCGTGCACCTGACGGAACGCCCGTCGCCATCAAGGTGCTGAAGCCCCGCTACGCGGGCGATCCGCAGTTCGAGTCCCGGTTTCGCAATGAGAGTGAGACGGCCGCGAAGCTCGAGCACCCCAACATCATCCGGATCCGCTCGGTCGCGAAGACCCGGGAGCACGTCTACTTCGCGATGGATCTGTGCGCCGACAGTCTGGGGGCGCGGATCGCGCGCGAAGGCCCGCTCCCCGAAGACGACATCCTGCGCCTGGCGCGCGACATCGCGGCGGCGTTGGCGTTCGCCCATAAGCAGGGCGTGATCCATCGCGATCTCAAGCCGGACAACGTGCTGATTCGCTCCGACGGCGCCGCCGTGCTCACCGATTTCGGCATCGCCCGCGCGGTCTCGGGCTATGTCGCGTCGACCGGCGTGAACATGACGATCGGGACGCCGCAATACCTCTCACCGGAGCAGGCGCAGGGACGCCCGCTCGACCACCGCGTGGATTTTTACGCGCTCGGCGTCACGCTGTACAAGGCGGCGACGGGCGAGGTGCCGTTCGTGTCGAACGACTGGTTCGAGCTCGCGCGGATGCACGTCGAGGAGCCGCCGCCGTCGCTGCGGCGCAAACGGCCCGAGCTCTCGAAGCGGTTCGAACGCGTGGTGATGAAGTGCCTCGCCAAGCACCCCGACGACCGCTATGCCAACGCGACCGAATTGCTGGCGGATCTCGAGGAAGTCGAGCAGAAGCGCCGGCCGACCGCCCCCGGTGCCGCGCCAATCGGGACGACGCAGACTCAGGCGCTCACCGACCCACCCGCAAAGCGGAGAGGATGGCTGGTGCTGGCTGCAGCGGGAATCGGACTACTGTTATTGATCGGCTTGGTTGTAAAACTTATGCGCTGAAAAGCTTACGAACCGCCGCGACGATCCGCTTCAACAGACCCGGTTTCTCGGGATGCGAGACACGGGAAACGGGAAACGTATTCATCAGCACACGCTCCGTCGCTTGCCGCAATTCTGCTTCGTATTGCTTGGGAAACGGCCGCTCGACCAGACGGACTGCGAAACCTGGTTTCTCCTGGTTCCCAGTGAGCTCGACAATGCCGGGATGCGCTCGTTCAATCACGTCCACAATCGGGCGCCACGTTTCCCGTTTCCCGTTTCCCGTTTCCCGGTAGTACCCCGCCGCCACCACCGCCACGACACGCTCCGCCGTCACCTTCCCGGCGAGGAATCCGGAGAGCACGTCGTTAATGGACGTTGCGGAGGACATCGTTTGAGATCACGAGCACCATGATGGCGAGCACGAGGAGCATACCCACCTGCGTGAGACGCAGGCGCAGCTGCGGTGAGAGCGGTCTGCGGCGAATCGCTTCCGCGATCAGAAACATGGTGTGACCGCCGTCGAGCACGGGAATCGGGAGCAGGTTCAAGACGGCGAGGCTGACCGACAGCGCCGCGACAAATCCCAGGAACCAGGCAAATCCCAGCCGCACCATCTGTCCCGACATCTGCGCGATGAGAATTGGCCCGCCGACGTCGCGCGTGGATCCATGTCCCGTCACCAGGTTCTTGAGCGTCACGACGATGCCGGTGAGCTGGAAGGCGGTCTGTTTCGCGCCGTCGATGAGCGCGGTGCCGGGACCCACGGGAACGCGAATGATAGGCCCGCGGGGATCGGAAATCGCGCCGATCACGCCGTGTGTGACTTTCTTGCCGCTGCTGTCGACCTGCGTCTCTGTCTCGGGGACAAGCGTGACGTGCACGATGCTATCGCCCCGCAGGATGTCCAGCGGGAGTGTCACGCCCGGATTCGCGCGTACTTTGCGTACCATTTCGTCCCATGACCGGATCGTGTCGCCGCCCGCGCGAATCACGACGTCCCCCAGCCCCAGTCCCGCACGCGCCGCCGGCTGGCCCGGCGTGACGAGTCCGATGCGCGCGGGCACGAGGGTGTGCAGCTCGCGCAACACCCGCGCGCGGCTCGCATCATCCTTCGCGGCAAAATGCAGGACGATCGGGTCGGGGCGACCGGCGATCTCGAGACTCGTCGTGGGCGGCCCCTTCAGGAACCGCTCCTCCAAATCGTCCCAGGTCCGAACCGGATGCCCGTTGATGCGGGTGATCAGATCGCCCCGCTGTAACGTGGCGAGCGCATCGGCGCCCGGCGGCAATTTGCCGGCTTCGACCTTGTCGACGGGCGTGATCGCGAGCCGCGGCTCGCCGACGGTCATGAACAGCCCGGCGTAGATCACGAATGCGAACAGCAGATTCATGGTCACGCCGGCGAGGATCACGGCCAGCCGGGCGCCGAGCGGTTTCTGGTCGTAGGCGCGCGCGGGATCGATCGGGACGTCGCTCT